>ERZ773066.654-NODE-654-length-18843-cov-10.695125_pt1 | contig 18843 bp, 17 predicted proteins | sample MGYA00580573_ERZ773066 | MGnify/ENA primary metagenome ERZ773066 (study PRJEB29015, sample SAMEA2738128) | human oral metagenome | biome: human oral; feature: human-associated habitat; material: saliva | place: China | collected 2203 ... | reverse complement strand
CTTTACCGGCTAATGCGAGATCACCGATGTCTTTATCCAAGCTGGCGATCGCATTATTGAAGCCTTCGTTAGCTTCTTTTTGCTCTTCAAGTTTGGCAGTATTTTCAGCGATTGCTGCTTTATTGGCGTCGATGTCTTGACGGTTAGCTTCTAAAGCGTCAGCTGCTGCTTTACCGGCTAATGCGAGATCACCGATGTCTTTATCCAAGCTGGCGATCGCATTATTGAAGCCTTCGTTAGCTTCTTTTTGCTCTTCAAGTTTGGCAGTATTTTCAGCGATTGCTGCTTTATTGGCGTCGATGTCTTGACGGTTGGCTTCCAAAGCCTCAGTTGCTTTCAGACCTGCTTGTGCCAAGTCAACGATGTCTTTATCGTGACGAGTGATAGCTGCGCTAGTCGCGTCGCTCAGGGCAGTTACTTCATCACCGATGTCGTTAACTTTTTTACCCATGTCGGCAGTGTATTTTGCCAATTCTTCGAAGTCAGCTTTATCGGCTTTAGTTTCGATTGCTGCTTTGTTGGCATCAATGTCTTGGCGGTTAACTTCTAAAGCGTCAGCTGCTGCTTTACCGGCTAATGCGAGATCACCGATGTCTTTATCCAAGCTGGCGATCGCATTGTTGAAGCCTTCGTTAGCTTCTTTTTGCTCTTCCAATGCTGCTTTATTGGCATTTACATCTGCGCTGATGGCGTTAACAACTTCTGCAGTTTTTACCAATGCTTCGCTGTTTTCGTTGACGGTTTCAGTCAAGTCACCCAATGCCTCATCGTGTGCAGCTACAACTTCTTTCAAACCCAATCCGCCAAAGCCGTCAGCTTTAACATCTGCTTGTGTAGCTTCACGGACGGTTTTGCTGCCATCTTCATTAGTAGCGACGAAGTTGCTGCCGGCAGCAAAGCCATTAACTGCCTGCTCCAGCTCCATAGTTTTCAACAACAGGGCTGAGCTATCCTTGTCAAAAGTGAATTTCCCAGTATCTTGATCGAATTTGGTGTTTTCACCAAAAACGGTCTGAAATGCCATAGCATTTTGTGCCTTTTCGGGAATTGAACCCAGATCTCTTTCAGCCGCGCCCGCTGCGCTGCTTACCACAGCTGCCGCAATAGCTATGCTCAATGCTTTAACGTTGAATTTTTTCATGTTTTTTACCTTTTTGTGGTGGGTGTAGGGACGTTATTCAAGCTTCTCTTTCCCCGTAAACTGAAAAAGGGACACCGCATGGTCTTAACGGTGATAGTCACTTGAAGAAAGTTGCACCCTCCATTGTAAAAAAATGAAATTTAAATGCAAGTATTCTGTATAGATTTTTCACATATCATGAAAATATGTTGTACATATACATCATTCGGATAAGATGCAAGGAGCACAAAAAATAACGCAAATAGAGACCTTTGCAAAATTCCCCAAAATCCCCTAAATTCCCATCAAGACATTTAGGGGATTTTCCATGACCACCTTCTTCCAGCAAACCGCCCAAGCCATGATTGCCAAACACATCGACCGTTTCCCACTATTGAAGTTGGATCAGGTGATTGATTGGCAACCGATCGAACAATACCTGAATCGTCAAAGAACCCGTTACCTCCGAGACCACCGCGGCCGTCCCGCCTATCCCCTGTTGTCCATGTTCAAAGCCGTCCTGCTCGGACAATGGCACAGCCTCTCCGATCCCGAGCTCGAACACAGCCTCATCACCCGCATCGATTTCAACCTGTTTTGCCGTTTTGACGAACTGAGCATCCCCGATTACAGCACCTTATGCCGCTACCGCAACTGGCTGGCGCAAGACAACACCCTGTCCGAATTACTGGAACTGATTAACCACCAACTGACCGAAAAAAACCTAAAAGTAGAAAAAGCATCCGCCGCCGTCGTTGACGCCACCATTATTCAGACCGCCGGCAGCAAACAGCGTCAGGCCATAGAAATTGACGAGGAAGGACAAGTCAGCGGCCAAACCACACCGAGTAAAGACAGCGATGCCCGTTGGATAAAGAAAAACAGCCTCTACAAACTCGGTTACAAACAACATACCCGTACTGATGCGGAAGGCTATATCGAGAAACTGCACATTACCCCATGAGTGCAACCATCTGTCCCCTTTGCTGGAAGGAATAGCCAAAGACACAACCGTCTATGCCGATAAAGGCTACGACAGTAAGGAAAACCGGCAACATCTGAAAGAGCATCGGTTGCTGGACGGCATTATGCGCAAAGCCCACCGTAACCATCCGCTGTCGGAAGCGCAAACCAAACGTAACCGATATTTGTCGAAGACCCGTTATGTGGTCGAACAAAGCTTCGGTACGTTGCACCGGAAGTTCCGCTATGCGCGGGCAGCCTATTTCGGGCTGATTAAAGTGAGTGCACAAAGTCATCTGAAGGCGATATGTTTGAACCTGTTGAAAGCCGCCAACAGGCTAAGTGTGCCTGTTGCCGCCTAAAAGGCGACTCGGATGCCTGATTAATCAGGTATCCAAGGGGGATTAAGGGGGGATTTGAGTCGAATCAGGAGTGATTTGGGATGAAAACAGCTGAAAATCTTTGTTTTGGTTTCGGCTGTTGGGGGAAGGACTTTTTTGCAAAGGTCTCCGATTGTGATTGAGGATGATGTTTGGATCAGACGGCGCGCGATTATTATGGGCGGTGTCCGAGTAGGCAAAGGAGCGGTTATCGGCGCAGGGGCTGTGGTAACTAAAGATGTGCCGCCGTATTGCGTCGCTGCTGGGAATCCTGCGGTCATTAAGAAGAACCTGTTAGAAGATTAAGTACACACATCACGGTTTTCAACCAGATATAAAAAGGTCGTCTGAAAATGTTTTCAGACGACCTTTTTATATCAAATCAAATTAGCCGCGCCGCCAAGTCGTACCGCCGGCGTTGTCTTCCAGAATGATTTTGTGTTCGTTCAGAAGGTCGCGGATGCGGTCGGACTCTGCCCAGTTTTTATCCGCGCGCGCCTGTTTGCGGCGGGCGATCAAATCGTCGATTTCTTCGTTGGACAGGCCGTCTGAAACAGCACCGCCTTGCAGAAACTCAATCGGATCGCGTTGCAACAGACCGATGATGCCGCCCAAGGCTTTCAGGCAGCCGGCGAGGTGTGCATCATTGGTTTTGTTCACTTCGCCTGCCAGTTCAAACAACACGGCAACCGCTTCGACCGTACCGAAATCGTCGTTCATGGCGGCGTAGAAACGGCGGGTGTAATCGTTGGCGTTTTCAGATAAGCCAAACTCAGCCGCTGGTGTGTTTTTCAACGTAGTGTACAGGCGGGTCAGCGCACCTTTTGCGTCGTCCAAATGTGCGTCGGAGTAATTCAACGGGCTGCGGTAGTGGGCGCGCAGGATGAAGAAACGCACGACTTCTGGGTCGTATTGTTTCAACACTTCGCGGATGGTGAAGAAGTTGCCCAGCGATTTGGACATTTTCTCGCCGTCCACGCGGATGAAGCCGTTGTGCAGCCAGTATTTGACGTGGCTGGCGATGCTTTGACCGTGATGGGTTTGCGCGTGGTCGTGGCCGCAGGTATGACCGCTGGCACCGACGCTTTGGGCGATTTCATTTTCGTGGTGCGGGAACTGCAAATCCGCACCGCCGCCGTGGATGTCGAAAGTATCGCCGAACAGGTTTTCACTCATGGCGGAGCATTCAATGTGCCAACCCGGACGGCCATTGCCCCACGGGCTTTCCCATGCCGGCTCGCCTGCTTTGGCCGCTTTCCACAACACAAAATCAAGCGGATCGCGTTTGAAACCGTCCACCTCCACGCGCTCGCCTGCGCGCAGGTCGTCCAACGATTTGCCCGACAATTGGCCGTAAGCGGAAAACTCGCGCACGGCGTAGTAAACGTCGCCGTTTGCGGCAGGATATGCCTTGCCGTTTTGAATCAGGGTTTCAATCATGGCAATCATTTGCGGAATGTTTTCCGTCGCCTTCGGCTCGATATCGGGACGTAAAACGCCCAAAGCATCGGCATCTTCGTGCATAGCCTGAATGAAACGCGCAGTCAGCTCGCCAATGGTTTCGCCGTTTTCAGCCGCGCGGGCAATGATTTTGTCGTCGATGTCGGTAATATTGCGCACATAAGTGAGCGGATAACCGCACTCGCGCAGCCAGCGGGCAATCATGTCGAACACAACCATCACACGGGCATGGCCCAAGTGGCAATAGTCGTAAACAGTCATACCGCAAACGTACATACGCACATTTTTAGGGTCGATGGGGGTGAAGGGTTCTTTTTGGCGGGTGAGGGTGTTGTAGATGGTGGTCATGGGATTTTCAAATTTTGTGTAAACAGAGGGAAATTATTTTGGATTTTTTTGTGCAGGCAAATTCTTTATTCATAAGCTAAAAAAGAATCAAAAATTAATCCATTTGAAAGTATGGTTTGTTCGATTGGCTTTACCCAGTCGGCTAACTGTTTGTTTTTCAAATATTGATATTGATTCATCCATATTTGCAGGTGAGGATAGACGGATGAGTTGTCAAAAATAAAACTTTCGTCAACAAACGGTAATGCGGTATGAAGGTTTTGCAGGCTCACATGGTAGCGTTTGAGGATTAACTCAGGATCTATCCAGTGTCCACCGCTTGCGACGCGCTCCTGCATACGGCGGATATTTAATTCGGGCGTCGCAAGACCGATATAGTTAAGTATGACGTAAAATCCGGCATTGTGGGCCGTTTGAATGCGTGTAAGGGCGGATTTGCCGGATAAGGTCGATTCCATGGAAAAAGAAATTCGATTATCCAACGCTTGACGGAATAAGCGCAATGCAGTTTTTCCCGCTTCCATATCGGCTAAGCGAGGCATTTCAGGATTAATTTCTGCTGCGATATGGTCAGAATCAATCACTAACGAGACACGATCTTGATTGAATTGGCGCAGGGTAGATTTGCCCGAACCGTTAGCACCACAGTAAAAAATCGCTTTAGGCCGGTTGTTTGACATGGCCTACTGTTCTTTGATTACCGGAAGGATGGTATTCGATAAGGTTGCCTTCATTATCGACTACCGTGATTACGGCGTATTTCCGTTTTTCTGCCAGCCATGCCTGATACAAAATTTTAAGCATGGCTTGCTTTTTCGCTAATTCGACACGTTGTTTATCAGAAATCATGGTCTTCCTTGCTTTTTGTTCCTGTATTCGGACGGCCCTAATTATATTAAAAAGGCCGTCTGAAATTTTTCACTCCGGTTTAAATACGCCAGTATCCGTTTTAGGCTGCTGCTCGGCAATCTCGGCTTTTGCCGCTGCCTGCTCCGCTTCTGCTTTTTCGGCTTCGATGCGTTTTTTCTCGGTTAGGTATTGGTTGATTTGGTGTACCAATTCTTGCGTGCCTTGGTGGGTCAGCGCGCTGATTTGGAAGAGGCGCGGGGTTTCCATGTCGAATTGGAAACGGTCGTCGGGTTTGGGGTAATCCCAGCCGATGGCTTCGAGGAAGGTGGCGGTGCGTGCTTGGGCTTCTTCTTCGTCGAGCATGTCGAGTTTGTTCAGCACGAGCCAGCGCGGTTTGTCGTAGAGCTCTTCGTCGTATTTGCGTAATTCGTTGATGATGGCGAGGGCTTCTTCGGCGGGGTTGACGGTTTCGTCGAAGGGGGCCAAATCGACAACGTGCAGCAACAGGCCGGTGCGTGATAAGTGTTTGAGGAAGCGGTGGCCGAGGCCTGCACCTTCTGCGGCGCCTTCAATCAGGCCGGGGATGTCGGCCATGACGAAGCTGTGGTTTTCGTCGATGCGCACGACGCCCAAGTTCGGATGCAGGGTGGTGAAGGGGTAGTTGGCGATTTTGGGGCGCGCGGCGGATACGGCGGTAATCAGGGTGGATTTGCCGGCGTTGGGCATGCCTAATAAGCCGACATCGGCGAGGACTTTAAGCTCAAGTTGCAGGGAGCGGGTTTCGCCTTCTTCGCCGGGTGTGGATTGTTTCGGGGCGCGGTTTACGGAAGATTTAAAGTGGATGTTGCCCAAGCCGCCTTTGCCGCCTTTGGCGAGACAGACGCGCTGGCCGTGATAAGTGAGGTCGGCGACGATTTCGTCGGTATCGAGGTCGCGGATAAGGGTGCCGACGGGCATTTTGAGGACGATGTCGTCCGCACCTGCGCCGTAGCGGTCGGAGCCGTGGCCTTTTTCGCCGTTTTTGGCTTGGTAGCGTTTGACGAAGCGGTATTCGACGAGGGTGTTGGTGTTTTCGTCGGCTTCTGCCCAAACGCTGCCGCCTTTGCCACCGTCGCCGCCGTCAGGGCCGCCGCGGGGTACGAATTTTTCGCGGCGGAAACTGGTTGCGCCATTACCGCCTTTGCCTGCGGCGACTTCGATTTTTGCTTCGTCGATAAATTTCATGATGTTCTCTTATGGGTGTTCGGTTGTTTCAGACGGCCTTTGTTGATAGAGGAGCTTGGTGTCTGAACGGATAAAATGTTGCTTATTATAAAGGATATTTCGGTTTTAGGCCGTCTGAAATATGGTTCCAGACGGCCTTGGATTTATTGGGCGAGGGCTTGGTCGATTTCTTGATAGAGTTGGGAGAAATTGGGTTCGCCAACGTAGGTTTTAAGGATGTTGCCGTTTTTGTCGATCAGGACGGAAGTCGGGTAAACCTGTGTACCAAAGGCTTTTGCGGCAGTTTTGTCGGCATCGTACATGACGGTGAAAGGCAGGCCGTATTCTTTAACGTACTGATGGACACTTTCGATGGGGTCAATGGGCTGGGCTATACCGAGGACTTGGAAGTTTTTGCCTTGATAATCTTGGGTGGTTTTGATGATTTTAGGCATTTCACTCACGCAGCCGGGGCAGGAGGGAAACCAGAAGTTGATGAGGGTAACTTTGTCTTTTAAATCGGTGTTGGTAATGGTTTTTCCTTGCAGATCGGGCAGGGCGAAATCAGGGGCGGCTTTGTTGCTGGGGATAAGGACAAAGGTGAGAAGCGCGCCAATCGTGGCAACGACAAGAAGTGTGAGTATTTTTTTCATGATGTAAGGTTTTGAATTGCGTGTGCTAAGGTTTGGGGAACGCTGATGCTGCGGCCGCTTTCGCTGCTGACGGGCATAAGGGTAACTTTGGCTTCGATGGCGGCTTTGCCGTTGGGCAGGGTCGCGATTTGGCTGAGGATAATGTGGCGTGTGCCGATGTCTTTCAGACGGCCTGTAAAAGTTAAAACATCGCCTTCAAGCGATGGGCGGCGATAGCGGATATCAACGCGTGCAACAACGAGCATGATGCCTTTGAGTTCGGATAGAAGGTCATGCTCTTGAAAAAACGTCCAGCGCGCTTCTTCGAGAAATTCGAGATAGCGCGCATTGTTGACGTGGCCGTAGCCGTCGAGGTGGTAGTTGCGGACGGTCAGTTTCATCAGTTGAGATTGATGGGTTGGAACTCTTCGCGTGCGATGGGTTCGTGTTCGAGGTCGGTAATCACGGTGGAGAGTTGGATGTCGAACCATTCGTTGAAAATGTCGGCGTCCAAATCCGGCCATTCGCTTTCGTCTTCGCACCAGTCGGCCAATTCGGCAGCAAAAATGCCTTCGAAACGCGCTTCGATTTCGTCCCATACTTCGTCTGCAGTTTCGCACGGGCGAACGAGGTAGGAATTGGCATCGGCTTGGATATCTTCAAGCGTCAGGCCGTCCAAGTGATTGCCGGGCAGGGATTTCAGCCAGTTCCAAAAAGGATCGAGGGGGATAAGCAGGAAGACGCTGCGGTTAACTTCGTACATGGTGTTTTCCTTGGTTTCTGTATAGTTGAATGATATAGCAAAGGTGGTGGACTGGCTATCTTTTGGGGGATAAAGGCCGTCTGAAAAAATACGATATAAGGTATAACCGGATAGGGTTTGTTTCCTGAATCTGTTGTGTAAACAACACGGTTAGTTTCTGTATTTATATGGTATGAGGAGAAGATATCAAGTTTTGAATATAACTTTGATAGTTTCGGAGGGTGTTGTCGGTTTGGTTGATTGTATGTGCGAATAGCGAATAGTTTTTATGAGTCAGAGGCTGAAGCAATATTGAAAGGTGAAGATAAATATTGGGTTAAATGAATATTTATTCAAATAAGATTTATATGTAATAATGACGGAAAGGAAATATCCTATTATAATCCATCCCTTATCTTTTTCGAGAAAACTCTACTATGAAGCCTATTACAACAGGGGTAATCATCTTTATTGGAAGTGCTATCAGCGCAATCCTATTATACTTTTTTGGCCAAAATCTTGGCATTACGTCGACTATTGCAAAAATTGTGGTCTGGGCATGTGTATCAATTGTGATCTCATTGATACTCCTTACCCCTTTGATTACGAGATTTTTTTGGGCTAGGAGCTCCGATAAATACTCTGGTTTGAAACATTTAAATCCTGAAGATTTAAGTGGGGATAATGGAGAGTCTTCAACTCTGATTGGTATAACGGAACGTTGGGAGCAGCTACGCCATATTTACTTATTGACTAGACAATATAAAAAACATCGTAAGCCTTGGATTTTCGTTGTAACCCAAGAACCAATGCTCTTGGATAGAGTTTTGCCTAATATTCGTCCGCAACTTTGGGTAGAAACGGCTTCTGCGATTTGGATAGATGCTCAGGCAATGGAACCTGCGAATGGTTGGCAGTATCTGAGGGGTGTGGGAAAACGTCCTGCAGAAGGTATTGTTGAGCTTCAAGGGGAGTTTTCAGTTCAGGAAAATACCGCTCAACTGCTTGAGTTAATGAAAAAACTTGGTTGGAAACTTCCAATTAATCAAGTTCATTTTGTAAATGATGCCAATGAAATGCCATCAGCAGTCAGCCATGCTTTGAAATATGGTTCAACAATATCTTCAGCAGAGTTGATGAAAGAGTTGGATCAATTTGCTAACCGGTTGGCAGCTGTGGGCACACGATTGATTGAAGCCGATTTAGAACAAACACCTATTGCAAAATTGTCTGCCAAACTGCCGTCACAAACTCAGGCTTTGGCTGATTATATTGCTGCAGAAAAGCGGGGACTGGGAAAACTGGATACTGTTGCAGGTATTTCTTTTATTCAATCAAATCAACCTGAACAATCAGGAGATTTGATTTTCCGTGCATTCAACGATTTATCTGTTTTGGGTTCCGGAAAGAAACTACGTTTTTCTAAAACGGAAAAAATTTATTTGGGCTTAAGTGCAGTTGCCCTGCTTGCCGGCGGTGCGTTTGCAGTCAGTGCGTATAGCAGCTATCAAGAAATCAGCCGTTTGAAGACCGATTTTGAAAGCGTACAGAAAGTAAAATCTCGTGCTGAGAAAGTAGCTACACTTATTCGATTGCAACAAGATATTACAGATTTGGAGTCTCGTCGAAGCTTCTCACAATATGCGGTTAAGTTTTTGGGGTATGAGCATCGACAAGAGCTCTTAGCTGTTGCTTACCGTAAATATAATAATTTGGCAAAAGATGTTATCAGCCGTCCTGCTACTGCATTCTTTGAGAACAAGTTAGATGAATTGGTAATGTTGGAAGGCAGAATTCCTGATGACTTTGAACTTCAGGATAGTGCTTATCAAGATTTGAAAGCATATTTGATGCTGACATCTCATGTTGAGAAAACAAAAGACGCAAAAGATGCGGAATTCTTAGTAACCAAGTTGACGCAGATGTTGACGACACAAAATGTGGCGGCAAAAGATGCGCAAACATTGGCACAGTTTTTTGTGTCGCGTATGTCACAGAAAAATAATTTGGCAGAGCCTGAACAAACTGAATTGGTATCAAGAAGCCGTCAGGTCTTGGTGGACTGGATCAATCGCGACCAAGGCAGTGAGCAATTGTATAAACGCATTATTCAGGGCACGAATGCCAAGTTGCAAACCATCACCTTAGATAAATTGCTTAATAAGGATTTGAAAGGTATTTGGAATGTTGGAAAACCTTTGCCGCGTATATATACGGTTGAGGGTTGGGAAAAATATATTAAGCCAGGATTAGAACAGGCAATTAAAGACAGCAAGAGCAATGATTGGGTATTGGGCGGTAATGTGTACCAAGCTTCGGTAACAGAAGCGGCAATCAATAGCCTGAAAGAACGTTACTTTAAGGAATATGCTACCGCTTGGTACAACATGATGAACAGCATTACATGGCAACCGAGAACAACCAGCTTGGATGCAGTCAATCAGCTTCACGTCTATGCGGATCCTCAACGTTCGCCATTGGTGGCATTATTTAATGCAGTGAAAGAAAGCAGTCAGCTGGATAGCAAGAAAGTTGATGTCAATCCTGCTGTTACAGATGCAGCAAAACGTGTAGCTGCAAGACAACTGTCTACTCGTTCGCGTAAGGTTGCAGATGCGGTATTGAATTCTCAATCTGAAAATATTAATGCTTTGGAAGATAAGGTAAATGATTATCTAGCAGGGCCGTTGGAAGCAGAATTTGAAACTCTGTTGCAATTGATTGATGCACAAATTAATCCAAAGAGTGATTTGAGTCTGCAGCGCTACCTTGAACGTGTAACTACTGTGAAGCAGCGTTTGATTCAAATGACGGCATCCTCTGATACTGGAGGTGCGGCAAGAACAGCTGTGCAAGGTGTTTTAAACGGTGGTGATAATGAGTTCCTCGACGGCATACAGTATGCACGTTTGATTGAGGCCGGTGTGGGTGACAGATTGTTACCGTTTGCACGAAATGTTTTTGTATTGCCGTTTAATTCCGTATGGGATTCAATTGCCGGCGTTGCTCAAAAAGACATCAATAATTTGTGGGCAAGCAATTTTGTCAATCCTATGCAGTCTGAATTGGGTGGCCGATATCCATTTGCTCGATCAGAAATCGAAGTTTCGATTCCGGTATTGGCAAAATATTTGGATGTTAACAAAGGTGCACTTAATCAGTTTGTCACAACCCAATTGGCAGGTGTTTTAACCAAACAGGGTAACCAATGGATTGTTGCGCCCGGAAGTGAATTGAAGGTTAACCCGGGGTTCCTACAACAATTGAATAAATTGAGTGCTATTTCCGAAGACTTCTTTGTTAACGGAGAGGGTGGCTATAGCTTTGAGCTGAAACCGACATCTACTCAAGGTATTGTTCAGTATGATTTAATTATCGACGGTCAGTCTTTAGATTATTTCAACCAACAAACAGAGTGGAAGACATTCAAATGGCCTGGAGATGTCAGCAATGCCGGTCTTCGTATTTCTTGGGAAACTGAGGCAGAAGGTATGCGTAAGACTCAAGAAATTAGTGGTCGCTTCGGTTTTATCCGTATGCTTGAAAAATCTAGGGTTACACCGATTGACAGTGGCACTTATTTAGTCGAATTCCCATTGGAGAAAGACAAATTGATGAGGTTCTATATGAGAACTAATTCCGGTAAAGGACCTTTGGGATTGTTGGAACTGAAGAATATCCATCTGCCGAATAAGATTTTTGAGGTTAAATAATCATGACATTACCCCAATGGGTAAAGCCGATACTTGGTGATGAGGGTACATCAATCACCGATAACAATATTCATCGCTGGCAAGAGTGGCTGGAACCTGTTTCAGACGGCCACCCTTGTGGCGAGGATGTTGCATATGCCGATGATTTTGAGGCTATTAAAATTGAATTGGCCAAACTTTCAGGTATTGATTGCCGATTGATTTTGGATGCTTCTGAACGCTTGTTAAAACGTCAATCTAAAGACTTGAGAGTAGCAACTTATTATATTTTTGCCGCTTTGCGAGACCGGGGTTTGGCAGGTTTTTCAGATGGTTTGGAAATTTTATGCGGATTGCTGCAAAAATTTGATCAATCACTATGGCCGAAAAAGCCGGTACAAAAACGCAATGCATTAAATTGGCTGTCTGGGGAAAGAGTGTTGGATACGCTCAAAGGGACTGAATTATCTAATTCGGTAGACCTCAAGCGGACATTATCGGCGTTAATGTCGTTGCAGCATTATCTTGAGGGATGGGAAGAATCAGTACGCCCCAGCCTGTTTCCGTTATTGCAATATTTTGAAGAGTCATCTGTTCGGTTTTCATTACCTCAGACAAGTACAGGTCAAAATCAGGAAGTTAGTACGCCTATTGAACAGGAGGTTGTACCACAGATTCGTCAAGAGAGTCAGAGGCCGTCTGAAAGTTTATCTGTCACTCAAGTTAACTCTTCTAAAGCCTTACTCGACCAAGTTAGGATTAATGCCACCTATTTAAGAGAGCAGGATGATGGATATTGGCCTGCATATAAGATGATTCGCGCTGTACGTTGGGGTGGGTTAAATGGTATCCCTCCTCATCAAAATGGTCAGACTCGGTTGAAGGCTCCAAGGACAGATTTATTGGCAACTTTAAATCGTTTGGTTAATGAGCAGCAATGGCGGGATTTGCTTGATAGAGTAGAAGCAGCTTTTTTAGAAGGCGCTAATCAGTATTGGCTCGATTTGCAATATTATGCGTGGCAAGGGCAGCAGGCGTTGGGTGGTTTATATCTTTCTCAAGTTGACTCATCATTATTTGAGCTGAAATCTTTACTGACCAGATGTGATGGCTTGACCGGATTAAGTTTTGATAACGGATTTCCGTTTGTCTCAGCCGATACGCTTACGTGGTTGGAGCAAAAGGTTATGCCATCCACGCGCAAGCAGACTAGTAGCCGAACAGTTCAAAAAGCAGTAATAGAATCATCATCTCATGTAGAAAACCAAGAAAGTCAATGGCAACAGGCTTTGTTAAAAACACAAGAACAAGGCTTGGATGCTGCTTTTGCTTGGTTGGAAACATTATCAGAGTTGCAGTCAGGTGCTGGGCAGGTTAAAAAGTGGTTGATGATGGCTCGTTTGGCTGCAAACAATCAAAAAGTAGATTGGGCCTTGAAACTGTTGGAACAGGCTTCACGGCAGATGCAGGTTTTGACAGTAAAAGAGTGGGATAAACATTTTGCATTTGATGTATATGCTTTGTGGTATCAATTGTTAAATGAAAATTTTGATAAGAAAGATACTGAAGCTACTGGGCAACTTGAATTTTTACGAACTGAATTAATGCAGGCTGATATTGTCCGTGCATTAGAATTAATCGATTAAACATATATTATGTCAGATCCCACATTACGTTATTATGAAGAAGAGATGCGGTATCTCAAGGAAGCAGGGTTAGAGTTTTCAAAAGCTCACCCTGATCGTGCCGCAATGCTGAATTTAGACAGAGTAGGTACACGCGATCCTTATGTGGAGCGATTGTTTGAAGGCTTTGCTTTCTTAACAGGAAGAATCAGACAAAAACTTGATGATGACTTTCCAGAATTGACTGAGGGTTTGGTCAATATGCTGTGGCCTCATTATCTGAGGATGATTCCTTCTTTGACTGTTTTAGAGTTAATTCCAGATGATAAAAAGTTGCAGGGCGGGCAACTTGTTAAAAAAGGACTATCCGTACAATCTGAGCCCATTAATATTAATGACAGGTTGACGAGATGCCTGTACCGAACTACAGGTGATGTTAAACTCCAGCCCTTGAGTATCTTGCATACGTTATTGGATTATGATGCAAATGGTCAAAGTGTTATCAAATTGACTTTTGGTATTCACAGGCAGACGCAGAAAGACAATTTGGATTTTTCTAAAATCAGAATTTATATTTCTGCTGATGAACCAGTTGCTTTTGCATTACGTCATGCCTTGTTAAATCAGGCTGCTCAAATCAGTATCCATCATGCCGAACTGCCATCTGGAGGTAATATACGGTTTAAGGCCGTCGGATTTGCCGAAGATGAGAGATTGTGGGAAAAAGTAAATAACAGTTTCAGTGGATATCAATTACTATTGGAATACTTTTGTTTTAAACAGAAGTTTTTCTTTATTGATTTGATTGGTATTGATGCCGAGGAATGGTCGGAACGCATTAATGAGTTTAGTATTAATGTAGTTCTGTCCAAACAATATCCTTCAGAGCTTAGATTTCCTCCAGATTGCCTGAAATTGAACTGCGTGCCTGCCATCAATCTGTTTGATATGGAGGCAGAGCCTATCCGAGTAGATCATAAGGCGTTCGAATACCCTGTTAAGCCGTTACTACATGAAGGTATGGCTGTTGAAGTTTATTCCGTCGAAGAGGTAGAGGCGGTTAATCATGAAACAGGTAAGCGTTATCCCTATATTCCTTTTTCCTCATTCCAGCATCGTGGCGGATTGATGAAATATGATGCTCCTGAACGGTATTACCATACGAAGGTAAAACGAGGAGTATCTGGAAAGCATGAAACATTTATTATGCTTGGAGGATTGTTGTGGGATAGAAAAGATATTCTGCCTACTGAAACACTTTCTCTAAAAGTAGTAGGGACCAATGGTGCTTTGCCACGTAAGAGTTTGAGGGAAACCCAGATTCAAGACACGGATATAGCCGAGCCCAATATTAAAATGGTAAGAAACCTTACGACTCCGACGTTGTCATGCTATCCTCCAACAGAAGACAGATTTCAATGGCGTATCTTGTCCCATTTGTCACCAAATTATCTATCATTACTAAACGTTGATAGTTTGAAAGGTGCATTGTCGATTTACGATTGGACCGAAGATGAATTGAATAAGCGCAGATTGAACGGGATTGTTGACGTTAAGCATGAAACGGTACAAAGAATCGAGCGTGGTGCAGTTCATCGTGGAGTTCATATTACAGTAACATTTGATTCAACTGCATTTAATGGGGAAGCAGAAATTTATTTGTTCGGAGAATTATTGAACGAATTTTTTGCAATGTATGCTGATTTGAACCTATTTACCCGGTTCAGCATAGTTTCTCTGCCATCCGGGAAAACATATACATGGAAAGACAGCAAAACAACTATCACACGGTTTTAGAAACAGCGCATAAAAGTGCTAAAGAAAATAACGGCAGACAAACACTGCCTCTATGGGAGATTCCTAGAAATAAATCTCATCGCGAAGGTATAGCATCTGAAATTTTTCAAGAGAAATTGGGAGAGTTTATTGTACGCAATGCAGCAACAATGAATTTTTTCCAATTTTGTCGGGTGTTGGAAACGCTTGCCGATGGTGCTGAAGAAAAAGCTGTAGAGTCAATGGTAAGATTCAGAAGGGTGAAGTCTTTATCTTTTCCTTCTGGGGAAATTGCATCGGTTGAATATGATGCGGAAGCCGAGCTACCAACTGTAAGAACAACATTTTTAGGTTTGTATGGCGTAGATGCGGTCTTGCCGGATTATTTCCTGAACGATATTGCAACGCATAAAGACGGTAGTGAAAGCTTAGCTGCATTTTTGGATATTTTTAACCATAGAATTACAACCCTGTTTTTTCAGGCATGGAAAAAATACCGCTATCCGTTTTTGTTTCAAAATGAAGGGCAAGATGATTTATCTCGCTCTCTTCTGCACCTTATTGGGCAGGGGATGGTAAACGGCAAATTTATACATCCTTTGCTAGATAGCAGAATCTTGGGATTGTTCAGTGTTTTTTATCAGCGCACCCGAACAAAAGAAGGTATTATCAGTATAGTTAGATATTTGTTACCTTTTGCAGATGTAAAAGTAAAAGAATTTCAGCCTCAGTGGGTAATATTGGAAAAAAATCGTGAGTTAGGGAAAGCCGGTTTGAGATTGGATGGAGGAAGTGCATCTTTAGGCAGTAGAATAAAAGATCATAGTCATCTGATACGTATTGAGATTACGCCAGATACATTTGAGAATGCACAACTTCTATTACCAAAACAAACATTACACCAAAAATTACTTGAATTATTGAAGCTCTATTTGGGTTGCCGTTTTGATGCAAGCATTTACCTAAACATCAAGAAGCAATGGGTACCTCAAAGCCGTTTAGCAAAAAAACAAATGTTGGGGATTAATACCGGTTTAGGTACGATGTATCAAGACAAGCAAATAAAGATAGCGAACTATACATATTCAAACTAATTTAAGAAAACGGAAAATCATGAATAAGAAAACTAGAATTCAGTCAGTCTGCGCATTAGCCTTATTGTGCGCGGTATTATCAGGTTGCGGGGTTTTGCAAGGCGTGAAAGATGGTACGACCAATGTAACTAAAAGTATCTTTTATACTAAGTTAAAGATATTAAAGATTGACTTGGTTGCTCGTAATGGTTTGAATCAAAATGAACGGGGTCAATCGTTATCGACAGTTGTTCGCATTTATCAGCTTAGAGATAAGCAGAATTATGAAGTTGCATCTTATCGTGACTTGCTTAATCAAGATAAAACCATTTTGGGCAATGATTTGGTAGAAGGGTATAAGCAATATACCATTCGACCTGGTGAAACTATCAGCTTGGATGAAACCTTGGATAAAGAGACCAAGTATGTTGGTATCGTGGCTTTTTATAATCGGGTAGGAGAGGATCAACCGTGGAAAATGCTTCTATCCAAAAAACAGCTGAAAAATAAAAAGCCTTTAGTTGTTGAGTTGGTAGATAATAAAGTTGTCATTCAAGAGACCGAAAAGAAAGTCAAATAATGGATGCGGCCCTCTATGAGAAATTGACGGGGTTTTATTCTGATGGCTTGCCACTAGATGGGCTTCCAGATGGTTTCCAGTTAGTTAGGAGTGTTTTAGATAATATCCAACGCATTCTCAATAGTCGGAGTGGTTCCTTGAAGCATTTGCCTGATTATGGAATCCCTGACCTTAGTATGGTTTATAAGAATTTACCGTCTAGTGCACATGATTTACGATATTTCATGCGGAAGACCTTATTGAAATATGAACCCAGATTGAGAAATTTAGACATTCGACTGACTGAGTCTAAAGACAATATTATGGTTTTATGCTATCAGCTTGAATGTGAAATTGAAAATGCTGGTGCTGTAGTCATAGACACTTATTTTATGCCTGAAGGAACGGTTTCTGTTAAACGCAGCCGAGCGTAACTTTTTAGGTATCAACAGATTACTTTAAAATTAAGAACTAAATATATGGTTAAACACTTTTTTCTTACTTGCAGTGTATTGCTTTCAGCAGCTGCCCAGACGGCCTTGGCTAAAGAGTATGATTTAGAAGGTACATTAGTTACTCAAAATAATTATGTACGAATTCAGAGTTGTAATCTGAAAAATACTTATGCTTTATTACCCGGTCGTGGAAATGGCTATGAAGCGACAGCAGAGATTGTCAGTGCCAGAAAAAATATGCCTGAAAGCACGCCAATTTATGTTGCTTTAAAAGGAAAATTAGAAAGCCCCAATTTTTTAGTTTCTGGAATTGAACTCATCAGAATAGGGGAAAACTGCCATACGGCCAAAACTAAATCCTCATCTCCTGAAAAAGCTGTTCAGAAATATCCAAGTGAAAACCAGCAACCAGATTTAGAAGACAAAAATTCTAAGGCTGAGCCATACAATCCTGTATTGAAGCCGGTGGAAGCAGAACCAGTGGTAACAGAACCAGAAAATCTGAAACAAACAGCAGAAGAACCAGGAACAACGATATCAGTTGAGCCGGCTCATCATTCCAAAGCTACACAAGCTACTCAACCTGAAGACAGTAAAAAGTCTAAAGATGATCAATATTCTTCTGATAATCTTCTTGATAAGCAGGTTAAAACAGAAGATGCTAAACAGGCAGATATTGAGAATTTGGAGAGAGACAATGCTACTCCAGTTGATCCTGCAATGTTAAATACATCTAAGCCAAATGTTCAATCTGTAGAGGCTCCTGAAAAGGTAGAGCAACCTGCAGTAGATGAATCTAAGGCTGTGGAAAAATCAGTGGTTGAAGAAACTAAGTCCGTAGAGCAGTCATCTATAGTAGAAACACCTGAGGCAGTAGAACAACCAATAGCAAGTGAATCTAAAGCTGCAGAACAGCCAGTGATTGTAGAAACTAAGACTGTAGAACAGCCGTCTGAAGCAGATATGCAACCTATAGTGGATGAGTTTAAAGTTGAGCAGCCAGTGGATGCAGCAACGGCTAAGACTGTGGAACAGTCTTCTGCAGTAGAAGCATCTGCGGTAGTGCAACCACCGGTAGTAGATGAGCATAAAGTTGTAGAACAACCTGAGGAAGTCAAAGCATTTGAACAGACTGGAGCTTCTGAAACGGTACACAATCCTATAATAGAAGAGACTTCTATAGAGGCCGATCATAGGGTAGAAGAGAAACCGTTTGTACCAGAGGTTGTTACTCCAGCATTGTCCTCTGTGGAAGATCGTGTAACGGTATTTGAAACTCAGCCTAAAACTGATAATCAAGAATCTACACAATTAGAGGGTATTCCGTCTGTAGGTACGCAAGCCGACCAGGTAACAGAAGAAACTCATTCTACACACGATACTTTATCGGGAACCGAAGCATCCGCACCAATAACTGATTCATTATCGAATGAAGTTTCTGCACAGCCAGTTTATGTGAATCACATTATTGTGCATGAAGATGATGTGGCTGAGTAAAAGGTAACCAATATAGTCGAGTTAGTCTTCAGTTATGAGAAAAGGCCGTCTGAAGAATCTTAGTTTTAAGTTAAATGGATTTTGATTCTTCAGGTAATTGTAAAAGGTCTTAAGAAATTCGTTCTCGTGAATAAAAAAGCTTACTTAAATCATTAAGTAAGCTTTTTTGTATTTAATAGGCAGTAAGCATATGAATTATTCGTAGCTTTTGTAAAACTTCAAAATCTAGATTTCCAAAACACTACAAAGGTCATAGCTTGAGACCTTCGCAAAATTCCTTTTCCCCCGACAGCTGAAATCTAAACACAGGTTTTCGGCTGTTTCTATTCCAAATCACTCCTGACTCTACTCAAATACCCCCTTAATTTCCCTTGGATACCTGATTAATCAGGCATCCGGCCGCCTTTTAGGCAGCAACAGGCGCACTTAGCCTGTTGGCGGCTTTCAAAAGGTTCAAACACATCGCCT
>ERZ773066.648-NODE-648-length-18928-cov-3.359932_pt1 | contig 18928 bp, 16 predicted proteins | sample MGYA00580573_ERZ773066 | MGnify/ENA primary metagenome ERZ773066 (study PRJEB29015, sample SAMEA2738128) | human oral metagenome | biome: human oral; feature: human-associated habitat; material: saliva | place: China | collected 2203 ... | reverse complement strand
GTACGTTGCGTGAATCGGATGCCGAGGTTAAGAAACGCCAAGAAATTGGTCGAGGACTTCGTCTCTGCGTGGATCAGAATGGTATTCGTCAAGATGCAGAGGTTCTCGGTGAGAATCTGGTGCATGATATAAATATTTTGACAGTAATCGCTAATGAAAGCTACGAAAGTTTTGCGAACAGTTTGCAGAGTGAATTCAATGAGATTATCGCGAAACGCCCGAAAGATGCTTCAGCCTCGCTATTTAATGGTAGGATCGTCCAAGATGCTAGCGGTGAGAAGACGGTTACTATTGATGATTCTGCGGCTGCAGATATTTATCTAGGACTAGTTGTTGCTGGGCTCGTGGATAAAGACTCGAAGCAGTTAACGGACGCTTATCATTCGCTCAATGACGAACAGAAGATTCAAAAAGTACGCGAAGCAGTAGGCGAACTATATGCTCCGTTTGCCGAAAACTTGGAGAATATTCTTGCTTCCATCTACGATCCAAAACGTGGACAGTTTATCACTAATGCGCGCCGTGTTGTGAAATTAATTCTTGATCCGGAAAAGTTTGCTTCAAAGAAGTTTAAGGAATTATGGAACCGGATTAATGAGAAGACTTATTATACGGTTGAATTTGATGAGAGTGAACTTGTTGAGAGATGTATTAATTCTCTGAATAGGAATTTACGTGTGACTAAGACCGAGGTTATTGTTACTGAAGGCTTGTTGAAGACTGTTGGTAAAGATAGGCTTGAGATGGTTCGAAAAAGAATTGGTATGCCAATTGCTATCTCTGAAATCATGGGTGATAATATCAAATATGATATAATTTCTGAAATTTCAAAATCACAGAATGATGGCGGTACAAGCTTAACCCGAAAGGCTATTGCCAAAATTCTCTCCGAAATTGAGCCAGGTATCTTTGATAAGTTTAAGACGAACCCAGAAGAGTTTATTCATAATGCAATTCAATTAATTAACGAACAAAAAGCCTCAACAGTGATTGAGCATATCGAGTACGATAAGCTGAACGAAAAGTGGGATGGCGGCGAAATTTTTATCAACAGTGATATTATGGGCGAATATGGAAATAATCTGATCGACACGCCAAACCATCATCTATACGATAAGCTTCGTTATGATTCGGATGTCGAGAAGAATTTTGCGGAGGAGCTGGATAAAAGTGAAGCGGTTGAGGTGTATGTGAAGCTTCCGAGGAAGTTTTATATTGATACGCCGATGGGGCATTATAATCCGGACTGGGCGATTGCCTTTAAGGACGAAGCTGGTGTGAAGCATATCTATTTTGTTGCGGAAACAAAGGGGGCGAACGAGGGGCAGCTAGATGTCGGAGTTAAGGGGATCGAGAAGGCGAAGATCGAGTGCGCCAGGAAGCACTTTGCAAAAATTAGTAATGGTGACTGTATTTATGGTGTGTGCAATTCTTATGAGAAGTTGCTGGAGCTTGTGAGGGGGTAAAACCAATCAAAACAATAAAAAGTAGTAGGAAATGTTATACTATGGTTATAGTGAACAATCCTAAACATAGTGAGCAATCTGAACAAATGGTTAACCCAGGAGATGTTTCTCATGTTGCTGCTCAAATCTTAACAGTTGCTAGAGATTTGGGTATCAATGCTGAAGCTGTTGGCGCGAGTATTGGCCCTACGTTTACCGAATTTGAATTTACGATTCTTGATAGTTCATTTGATGATGATATTCTGGCGAGTTTTGAAGAAAGACTCTCAGCCCCGCTACGACGTGGTTCAGCCATATGATGCACTCGTACGGATAAGAAGTTAGCGATAGGGGTTCCTCATATAAAACGTCTATACCCAAATTTTCAGTTATATCCTACAAGTCACTTGGGTAATCATAAAGACAAGATGCTTTTTCCCATAGGACTAGATCTTGACGGAAAAACTTTTTACTCCTCTCTCGATAAAACCTCAAATATTCTAGTGTGTGGTAGTGCTGGTTCTGGCAAATCAATGTTTATTAATCAGATTCTTTGTTCGTTAGTTTTCAATAATAAGCCAGAAGACTTGGGGTTAGTGCTAATCGATCCAAAAGCAGTTGAACTTGACTCATACAGGGACCTTAAACATTTGGTGTTTCCCTTTGCAAACTCGGCAGATAAAGCTGATGATGCACTTACATGGGTAATAAATAAAATATCTAATCGAAAGACCAATGAGCGGATAAAACATAAGCCGATCTTAGTTGTAATTGATGAATTCGCTGACTGTGCAATTAGAAATAAAATGTTTCATACCCAAATAGAGTTTATTGCTGAAAATGGGCCTGCTTTCAATGTTTATATTATTATGTCGTCGCAAAATCCTCGCTGTTTCATCTTTGATAATTATAAAGCCCATGATGACCTAAGCTATAAAATGTTGAATAAGCTTTTTAAAACAAAAGTTATATTTTATATGTTTTATGATTCAAAGAAATTAATTAATGAAGACGCCGGAAAATATCTATTGGGGAGAGGTGATATGTTCCTATCAATGGAAAATAAATGCATTAGATTGCAGGGATTCTACGTCGAAGATGATACAATCAAGTACTGCTCTGAGAAATAGGATATGTTAAATATCTTAGAATTGACGCCAATGGTATAATAGTATTATGAATGCTAGCCAAAACAGGGATCCGTCAGTTGTCCTAGGTCTTGGTAAAGACGGCAATGAAATAACTCATACATTTGGTCCAAGAGAAGCGGTTGCTCTTATGGCTGGTACTTGCGGTAATGGGCGCTCGGTGTTAATTAATCGAATGCTTACGCAACTTATTACGAAATATTTTTCTGACGGAATTCAATTCATTCTCGCCGATACAATAGGAATATCTTTTAATAGCTACAAAGGCTTGCCATGTCTAATAAAAGATCCTCTAACGAAGCCGGAAGAAATCCGTGAAGCGATGGACTGGATTTTAGCAGAAAACGAACGTAGACTTGCCATTCTTAAAGAAAGTGATGATAAGAAAAAGGCGATCGAAAATCTCCCTGCTATTATTTTCATAATTGATGAATACTCTTATCTTGAGATAAAAGATATGCCATTATTCCTACTAAAGTTTATAAAACTCAGCAGATATACGAATACCCACATAATACTCTCAACACAAAGACGCGAAAAAGAATTTATCACTACGCTTGATCTAAGCTATATGGATACCAGAATGATTTTCCACTGCCTAGATGAAGCAGAGTCTGAAAGATTAATATCCTCACCCAATGCGGTAAATCTCAAACAAGGCGAACTTCTATATATGAACATGAATAAATACAAGACTGAGCCAGTTTTCTGTAGCTTCGAGAATTTTACCGATAAAGAAGTTAAAGAGTTAATCAAATCTATATATGGTTAATTTCAAGTTAAAAGCGGAAGAGATTAAACACTTGACCGACATTAAAGGTGGATGCATTGCATCCAATAAAATCACCGTTGATGGCGAAAAAGTCGGTTATGCTTACCGAGAAGAGCCGGACAAGAGTTTTCCTAACGATTCTGGATGGCGATTCCTATCTGGGACTGAAGACGATGCCTATTTGGAAAATCCAAACAATTTTAATGTATTCGAACTAAATACGATTTGCAATTATGACGAGGCGATTCTACCTATTTTAGAGTCGAGAATAAGCTCTTCATTTGTCCGTAACGATGGTATTTTGGTAAAGGATAGTCGATATGGTAATTAGTGAAAATATTATTTATGAGGACTATGGGAGACTTTTTCTTGATGAATTTGTAGGTAGTTGGCCAAGAGAAGCTTCTCGAGGAGTTATACAATTTTCTGACGGCGAGATTTTAATTTTTATCAAAGAACGTATCGGACAATATAAATTACCAGGAGGTGGCAAGGAGCATAATGAGACTCCAGAACAGACTTTTGTACGTGAGGTTTACGAAGAAACAGGCTATATGGTGAAAAACATACGCAAGATTGGGATTACTAGAGATCAGACTCAGACTTCGCATATATTTACGGCTGAGCCATATGGTGAGGCGCAAAAAATCCATCCGGATGAGGATGAAATGAGGCTCGGTGCTAAATGTTTAAAGATGAAGCCAACAGATGTTCTGAAAAATATGGAAAATTTTATTAACGAACGTAAGCATAATTCAGATGAGGCCTCATTACTCCAGTGCTATTTTACTTTCAGGGATTATAAAATTTTGGAATACATCCTGAAGCGCAATTAGTCGCTGTAAATAAAAGGTAAATTATTTAAAATTACGATTTTTAATTATTTAAAGTTAAGACGCTATCATAATAGGGGTAATTATTTAAAGTTGCGATTTCTCATTATTTAAAGTTAAGAATTGTGTATTCCTGTATGCTTTAGGCGATGAATTTGATTAAGGTTTTCATAAGTAGTCACGAGGCTTATTGCTCTTTCCTATTACCGTGAAACTATCGACACTATCTTTAATCCGTGTACGCTCCATATTGTAAATTTCAAGAAGATGAGATGTCATAGTGCTATACTAATAAAAGACAATAAGGAGTAGACACTATGGAGCGACTTAACAACAATTCGTCAACTGGTGAAGAGATAAATAGGCAATCTACTGGTTGGGAGTCTGTCGCTGAGATGGCCGGAAAAATGAATACAGAAGAACAAGTCGCAAAATTAAAAGAGACGAGCGCAGAGGTAAAACAAGGCACAAAGCACAACTCGGAATTGCAGGAGATTTACGACTCTGTCATTGGTGCCAATCTAGAAGATTGGGAAACACAATGGGAAATGCAAAATAGATTTCAAGAGTTTAATATGTCTGCAGAAACGCCATTCCTGGCGTCTGGTCAAAGCAGTTACTTTAATGAACAGATTGACCAGAGTGGGATGTCCGGACTTAAATTACGTGAGCAGGATGTGGAGGATGCGCGCTTTATCGCAGAGTGCTTTGGGGAGAAAGCAAGTTTTTCTGATAATAATCTGGATATTTTATATACTACTTTACCCGGAACGACTGAAATGAATTATGCAATGCAAACATTTCCAGCAATTATTTTTGAAGATGTGTTTCAATGCTCTGCTGGTCACGAATTGCCATTTAACCCAAAAGTCGGAGAGAAAGAGAAAGATTATTGGACAAGAGTACTTGATACTAAAATTGCCGAGAATGAAGATTTTCCTCAAGATAAGATTAGAGAAGTCCGCGAACGAGGTATGCGACTCGCAAAGAACTTTTGTACTGGCAAAAACCGCATTTATCTAATACCCATTAAAGATATATTAGCTAATAAAGCAAGCTTTGGAGATATTATGGGGGTAAGAGGCGGCGAATTTAGGGATGGCAAGACGATGGATGATGCGATGGATGAGGTCTTGAACTTAGGGGAGCTTTGTGCGATCTACGGTCGAGATCCGAATAATATTTTTGAATTATATGGAGACCCAAACTTCTCATCAGAATTCGGAATAGCAATCTATGGTAAGATACCGCAAGAGAATGTTCAATGTATAGAAGTTGAACGCGGATATGACATTATGCAGAGGAAAGCAAAACAAAAAGGCCTAAAAGACGGTGATGAAATTGATCTTGGTGAACAGCTACGCTTCTCTTAAATTACTTAGAGAAGTCCAATTAACTCATCAAGTGCTTCTATTTCTTCCGAAACGTCTCGCCACCTGCGCAACACTTCTATTGCATTTTTCGTTGCAAAGGTCCTGAGCTATTACGAAGCGTTTTTATTTTTACAAAAATATGTTATAGTATATTGACATCTTCGTTAAGTATGTTATAATGTAAATGTTTGATTGAAAATGCTTAATCTTACAATAGTACCTTACAAATCTGAATTACTCGTAAGTAGTGCTATGGCATTTTTCAAAAATTTTGTATCCATAGAAAGGGGACACTACCATGAAGAAGATCAATCTGAACACCGAGGAGTACACCAACCAGTTCGCAGCAGCGGCCATCTACGCTAAGAAAGGTGTCATTAAGGCTGTGCAGATTACTGAGGACGGACTCAAAGCTGGCGAATATGTCGACAAGGACATTCGCTTTGACGACGAGAAAGGCCAGTATGTAATCGACACCTATGTGATGCGCGAGAATTTCGTTGAGGGCACATCCTACATTCGCAGCGCTGAGCTTGAGGACACGCGTCCTGTCAAAGTTGGCGAGTGGATCGCTACCAATCCTAAAGCTTGGGAGACTGATCACGACAACAACTACGTTATTCCGGATGCAACATTCCACAAGCGCTATGAGCCCACTGAGGAGCCTGGCGTATATCGCGCCAAAGGTATGGCAAGGATTATCCAGAATGATACCGGCGAAGACGTGGAGATTGAAGCGCCTTGGGGCGGCCCGCAGAATGGCGACGCAAAATGCTACTTTTGCGCTCCATACTACAAGGAAGATCCCGACAACCTCGCCGATGGTGACCGCTACATCCTGAGTGAGAATGACTTCGCGACCTACGGGCTTGCGGACGAAGTTCTTGGAGAAAACTGGAAGGCATAATGGAGGAGGAAGTAAAATGACTAAGAGGAGACAACCAATGAGAAGGTACTGGGTGGAGTACGAGGATTTTAAGTCGGCCTTTGATCCGTATGTAACTCCCGGAACCGGCTTTACGACCGTGCTTGCGCACAACAAGGAACACGCTAAAAGCATGGTCGAAGAACCTGGTCGCAGAGTGACATCGGTAACCAGAGACGAGTAATCAGACTTGAGTGGTAGACTCAATACTAAAACCTACCAAGGCAGCTTTTCGGAGCTGCCTTTTGCCTTTCTAGAAAAAGATGTGTCAGCAATTATACCCTAGAGGCGTGCTTTAAATAAAGATATTTGTCTAGCCATTCATCGGTAGGATAAGTATTTCCGTTCTCGTCCTTCTTAACCGGAATACCATTAGCTAAGTCATCTGATAGTTCCAAAATAATATCTTTTAATTCAACATTATTCTTGTAATAATCTGGTATATTTTTATATCCAACACGAGCGCCAACAATATTGCCGGTTATCGCCGCCGTAGAATCGGAATCTCCATCGTGGTTAGCTGCTGCAATAATCGCATCCTCAAAATTGTCTTCATATTTTAGCGAACAGTAGATAGCAATTGCCACTGCTTCATCAGCAACCCATCCCATACCTAGTTGGCGAATCGCATCCTGATCTTCGACATCAGATTCCGCCAGTCTGATTGCTTTATCAAATAATTCAGTAAGCTCAGCCTTCTCATTTTTATATTGAATCTTGATAGGCTTCTGATCCTTGTCTACTCCCTCGGCAATCCAATCATTCATTTTCTGTATGGCAGTTTCGATGGCTTTCTCCATTGGATAATCAGACAATGCATAGTAAATAATATATCCCAATACATATACAGAAAGAATCGCTAGAGGATGACCATGTGTTAATGCACAAGATTTAGCCGAGAAATCACCAATAACGTCTTCATTGAGAAGTAAGGCAATCGGAGCGATGCGCATAACACCACCACACCCTTTACTGTCATTTATTGGCTCCCCTAATGTGCCGACCTTGCCAGAGCCGAGCGCTCCAAGGCAAGTTATTCCTGGATCGCGCAAAACATTCAGTTCCGGAATATCTTTAATCCAAGATACGGAGATATGTTCTTTAACTCTCTGCTGCGTCTCCAACCAGTCAAGATACGCAAGATAAATTGCCTCTGGTGGTCGCATTGCAATACCACGTAAGTAATACCTTGTTTCTCTCCATAATAATCCGCAAGCAGTAAAAAGCGTCATTTGTGTATCATCTGAAATAATACCAATCTCACTATTGAAGCGCGTAATCATCTTGGGGGTTACTCCTTGATGAAACTCTATCTGGTATCCGAGAGCATCCCCAACCGCTCCACCTACCATGGAGCCACGAACCTTATCAATTCTTTTTGCTATAGATTGTTCCGCCATTTAAAAACCTCCAATCTTTCTTTATACCTACTATTTTAATGATATATATCGAAAAAACAATATAGAGCAATGCGTACTGAGATGTGAAAACAGATTGCTAATAAATATGCAGACATAGCTGGCGTATTACTTGGTTGTGATGTATTATAAGTTAAATATAAGCGAGGTTGATATGCAAAATAGAGAAACTTTCCCGACTGGTAATGGCGAAACAAATCCGACAACCTGGAGCAAAAATCCGTGGTCTAAAATAGCCGAGAAAGCTCCGGCGTTTGATAATAGAGAGAAGTCATCTATAGATACTCCCGAAAATAGTGAAAAAAGTAAAGCAGAGTCAGACGACTACTATACTTTTGAGGGGGTGGAGTATAGGAATGTAGAAAAGATCGATATTTCTACTGATCAAGGAAAGCTTGAGTGGTTAGATAGTTTAGTTGATAACGCCAATGCGAGACTTGAAAGTGAACAAGAGGATATTATATCGGAGGAGGGTCTTTATGGTATGGATGAGAAAGAACAAGAAGAATACCTCAAATATAATGATACATGGCAAGATAATAAGCGAGAATCTGATCTTATTAGGCGCCAAGGTAAAATTCTGAAAAATTTAGATCTTAATGGCGAGGGTGGCGTACTGGGTGCAATAGAGCGCAGTCGAAACGCTTTTGCTAAAGCGATGAATAATCCCAATGCCACATATCAGTCTCAAGAATTAGCCATGCGGGATTGGGATGCTGCTTCTAACCTATACATGATTTTGGCTAGCGAGATGGCTAGGCGTGATCCAGATTATTTTGGCCAAGCAGAAATGGCATCCACACTTAAGTCTGAAATACGAAGTGCCGAACTTAGAGTTGAACAAACTATGGTTGACGGGTATTTTGGTGAAGATGGCTTCATCCATAAAGCATCTAACGGCGAGAAAATGCCTAGTATTGCAACTGAGGATGCAGAGATTGATTTAGAAAATGCAAAACAAGATGCTGAGGTCTTTAATTTGCTCATGAATAATTATCAAGCCGCAAATGACTATATGGCTCCACGTGCCATAAAGAAGGAAGACTTTGCACCCTCAATTGATGATTTTATTGAAGATCACACAAAACAGATTAACCAGCTAATAGTTGAATCAAGAACCTTACTCAAGGGCACCGCCGAATATGCAGAAAACGAGGCAAAACGAAGACAGTTAGCAAGAGAGCGTAGCTCTGCGAGGAGATTAAATGTTAGATTTTTTAATGTCCCAAAACCAGAGTCAGCTTCGTCGTCTACATCAGAATCTGATGCTGATGATGGTATGAATATGGAACAAATACCAGCTGGCAAGACCAAAGAGCAAATTGAAGCTGAGGATGATAAAAAACGCCAAGAGGAAGAAGCATATCAAAAACGTGTCAATGAATACTGGGAACAAAAACGACAAGCTGAGCAAGGTCAACGAGAAGAAAATGAACGCCATCAAGAAAAATCCCCAACATCCTATCATTTTGAGGGTGGTTTAATTGACAGGGAAACCACAATTACGGTGGGCCAGGAAATACCTGATGATTGGTTTGAATCGAGGACTTCTGGAGATCGTACTGGTAGTGGTTTTGGTGTAGATTTTGTGCAACCGCCACGAATCGAAAACTATCTGTATCAAGCTTTAGGCATCGAGCTTGGAAAACTTTCTGAAGCCGAAAGGCAACACTATAACTACTCGGCTCTTTGTAGAGCGATCATGGAAGAAGCAAAGAGAACAAAAAGAGTTCCTGATATTGCAAATATTATGAGTCACCAGTTGGCTATCAATAAACAACGCGAAAAAGTCGAGCAATCCTACGGTCAAGGAGCTATTAATCAGCAGATCGAGGAAGAACTAGAAGACGAAATGTCAATGTAAGTTTGGGGATAATAGTTTTATGACTGATTTTAAATTGAAACCAGAAGAAATTAAACATCTAACGGATATCAAAGGTGGATGCATTGCATCCAATAAAATCACCGTTGATGGCGAAAAAGTTGGTTATACATACCGAGAGGAACCAGATAAGAGCTTCCCTAATGATTCTGGGTGGCGCTTTCTTGCCGGAACCGAAGATGACGTTTATTTGGAAAATCCTAATAATTTTAATGTGTTTAACTTGAATACAATTTGTAATTATGACGAGGCGGTATTACCTATTCTGGAGTCAGAAATAGGAACCTCATTTATAAGGAACGAGAATATATTAATAAAAGATAATAAGGAATAAATATCGACTCCTCGACAAAAAGTGCGAATCCGACTAAGTTAGCAAAATTCGCACTATTTTTAGCGGTCCACTCGGATCGGAAGAAGTCCGGCAAGATCCATTTGCTCAAGAGTTCAATTATTTAAAGTTCAGATGTCGCTATAACAGGGGTAATTATTTAAAGTTGCGATTTTGTATTATTTAAAGTTAAGAAGCGCGGAGGACTAAGAATAGTTGATGTCTCTTTTTGTTGGTTAGTGTTGCACTTGAGATGTTAATTTAGAATGGATATATGTTTTTTGTGCGAAAAATATTATAATGATACTATAGTTTAGCGAGTAGGTAAATAGTTGTATTTTTATTAGGTGTGGAAGAACTAAAAATGAATCATAATTTATATCAACCAAATCATGATAGCGAAAATAATCAGCCAAACAATAGCTATATTCAGTGGCAAGAGGCGATGAAGGGTGTTGAGTTTCAAGGTGGTAAAACTTCCGTCTCCACGACAGGTTATGAAGCTGCTGCTACGCCAACTAGTTCAGAAGTTCAAGAAAAACCTATTAGTAAAATGAAAAAACTACTTGGGAAGATTCAAGGCTTCAAAGATTATATTAAAAACAAGTTCGGAGTACATAATAGTGAAAAACTAGTAGAAATGACAGATTATGCACTTGTTTATGATGCGAAAAAAGCAATTGCCGCTGCTGACGAAGATGGGTTTCGCACCGAAGCGGAAGTTGCAGAGATTGAAGAGACTGTTTCATCTGTAGTAGTACAAGGTGCTATGGAAGAAGCTGGTATGGAACAGTCTACTGGAAAAAATCCTATCTTGGAACTCAATCAAGGTGATACTCAATCTGATTTGATGGCATCTATAGAAACTTTACGCGGAGAAGCTGCAACGTTGTCAGATGGAGAAAGTATTGCTGGACTAGCTACGCGCACTATTGAACGTGACAAAAAGTGGGATCTAACAAAGATAAGTGGTCAACTAGGCTCTAATGAGGGTGGTTGGTATGAAAAACCGAATGGCGAAAGATTTTATGTTAAGTTTTATGAAAATCCTAGCCAAGGACAAGCCGAATTTGTGGCCAATGCTGTTTACGCGAAGCTCGGGATTAAGGCGGTACGTTCTGAAATCATCCAATTAGATGGTCGTGAAGCTATTGCTTCACCAGCTGTACCAGAGGCTACACCGGCTAGCAAAGAAGCTCAAGGTGGGAGTGAGGATGTTCAAAAAGGTTTTGTTGCTGATGCATTTCTGGCCAACTGGGATGTTGTTGGTCTAGTCTATGATAATATAGTTCAAGGAAAGGATGGCTTTTATCGTATAGATAATGGTGGTTCTTTGATCTTCCGAGCACAAGGTGGGGACAAGGCTTACTCGCCGGATTCTATACCAGAGCTACAGTCGATGCGCGTATCTGGACGCCCTACCGGAGAGGTTTTTGCAGGTATAACAGAAGATGAGATCGGCCGACAGGCGCGTAAACTTGTTAGCAAGTTGAGTCCCGAAGATATAAGAGCTATCGTAGACGAGTCTGGTCTAGAAGGCGAAGATCGTGATAGGATATTGACTGGACTACTAGGTCGTCGTGAATATTTGGCTAAGACTTATGGAGAACCAGAGTCAGGAAAACCATCGAATCCAGAATACAGAGAACGTAGACCAAGAAGGAGAGTAAGTGAAACAATCAGAATGCTTAGTGGTCAAGAGATGGAACATTCAGGGGAAACAGTAGTTCGTCCCCGAACCGAAATTGTATGCGACCATGATCATATCGAAGGGCAAAAAATCGATGTAATAAACAAAAGCGATCGCGGTACGATGGAATTTAGATTTAAACTACGGGCTCCAACCGAAGTAATGGCTGCATTGGCAACTAAGCCAGAAGGCGAAGGTAAAGATGGACAAACTGAAGTCAACACTCCGAGTGGCGCAGTTTTGCGACGAGGAGAAATTACTTATGAAGGAGCTTCTTCCGACAGTTTATATGGATTATGTGATGCATCTGTTTTTGAAAAAGACGGAGTAAGAGTATTCATTGCAGATCCATCATTTAAAAACGGCGTTCACAGCCGTAGAGGTCTTATCCGAACTGCTATGGGCTTAGTTAAGGTTGAAGTTCCATCTGAAATGGACCCTGAAGCTACGGAACAAATTTTGGGAGAAATTTTAGAAAAAGACTTAGGCATTCCAGATGCGCTTGGCGAAGTTACTGAAGAAGCGGAAAGAGAATATAAGATGGCTCGCTATAAATGGCAACATGTAATTACTGGTGATTTAACTCCTGAGCAGATGGATCAAGCGGAAAAGTTACATCGCGAAGAGGTCTTCCCTGGTTATACAACACTCGTAGAGAGAGGCAAACATGAGGAATACCTTGGAAGATATGGCGAAGATATACGCGCAGTCCATTGGTTATATAACGGAAGTGCTAAATCAATCTACCAAATATTAACGCAAGGTTTGATGTGTACGACCGAACGATATTCTAGAGGTGTCATGATAGACGGTATGTCGTCCACTAGCGATATGTATACTGGTGGGGCAGACAGTGTTTTTACGAGAATTGCCAATAAATCGAGAAGAGAAAAAATGAAAGGTGCAGTGGTAGTATTTAAGCCCGAAGTTTTCGATCGCACAGATTGGTATTCCTATAGTTATGACAAATTTGGCTCAACGGATGATGATTCATTTGCTGAACGACTCTCTCCGGACGCTATCTTTGCTAAGCTTACAGATCCTAACGGTCGTTATTTAGTTAAAAATGAACAGATGTTTAGAACTGGTATCGGTGCTGGGTTTATTGAATCCATAGAAGTAGATTCCAGTTCACGTGATGGAATAATTGCAGAATTACGATCTATGGGGCTAGAAGAAATAAACGGCAGGCCCATAGAAGAAGTTGTTATATTACACAAGGATGCACCTCAAGAGGCTGCTTCAGATTCTACTGGTAATTTGGATGTATTAAGCCAGTCGCCAGAAGAATATGCGGAAAAACAGAAACTAGAACAAGCTAAAAAGCAGGCGAAAATGCAAGCTTTGATTAGCGGAGAGGAATCTTATACATCGATTGACGAAATGGCTGACCTCGCAAACGCAGGAGATGATTTTAATTCCTCATTTAAATCAATGATCGAATCGGTGGTGGCGCATGGTGAAAAAGTACAGTTATCGATTGATATGGACGAATATCTTAAAAAAGAAATGAAATTAGACGAACTTAAAGCACTGGCATCGGGTGAAGCACCTGATGGTTTTTCAGATGATGATATGGAAATATTTTCATATCTACAAAGCACACTGGGTATAGATTATAGTGTACTCTACCAAGAAGCCTTAGCCTCACAGCTAGAACCAACTCCGACTCCTGAACCGCCATCGAAATCGGTTGATGATTGGATGTAGGGTATAATATTAACATAATATAGGAGAAAAAGATGAGATCATTTGAAAGTATCATGACGCACTCAGATAATGAGAATATTAATGGTAAAGATAATAATGTAGAAAAGGTTGATTCTATGGAAAAATTGCCAAAGCCAGTTTACTATATTGAATCTCCCAATGACGATACGGTCTTAGTTGGTATAAATGTAACTATAAATCATGATAGAACGGCTGAGCAAGAAATCTCTATAGTTAGATGGTATGATACTTCGCATGAGCGCATTATGACAGCATCAGAAACAAGGCATAAGGACGACTTTTTTGCCTTTAAGCGGGTAGATCAGGAAGGTGGTGGGGTATATTATTTTACGCCAATGAATTTAGAGATTTACAATAATAAAGTTAAGCAGCACCTAGCTGCAGGATCTGACTTTACAAATAACGAAGATTTAATAAAGGCATTCCTAGCGACAACAGAAGATGAAGTCTAAACTGCTAAACCCCCGATTGCTCGGGGGTTGTTCTAAGTGCTTAGACAAGAGCTGCAAAGTTTATACCTTGATTTTTGTCGATGCAAACTGGTCGCAGAGGTTCAGTAGATAGTCGGATCGTTGGAGTTTTTCAATCCATTCACAAGGGATGGCATCATATCCATAATAGATGCCTGCCATTGAGCCAGTGATAGCACCCACGGTGTCGGTATCACTTCCAAGATTAACTGCTTTGAGTACGGCTTCCTTGTAATTTTCGGTAGTCAGTAAACACCAAAGCGATGCCTCGAGGCTGCTCAGAACATAACCGCTCGAAGAAATATCATCTTCGTTGTAGCCGGCAATATCATCGGTAAGTATGCGATGGTAAGCTTCATGAGCAGAATCTGAGAACATTGAATAATCCTCTTGTTGGGCTTTCCGATAGGCTACTGCCGGGTTATCGCCGTTTAATAGATAACAAATGAAATTGACGTAGAAGAAACATCCCAGCACACTTATTTCGTGTGCATGAGTAAGAGATGAGACTTTGCGCACCAATTCATATCTGTCATTTCCTACTATGGAATTATCGTAACAGACGTATGCTACCGGCAAAATACGCATCAATGAACCGTTGCCATTACTACGTTCACCTTTTTCGCCGCACTCCGATGGGCTCATTCCCATACGGAAATTGCTGATTGCTCCGGCGCAGGTGCCACCAATGTCAAAAGTTCTGCCAGTGGCAGTAAACTCATCATCATCCCACCACTTACAGAAATTATCCATGATATCTTTGTAGTCAAAACTTCCTTTATCAATTAACGACTGCAATAAAGCAATCTCCATCGAAGTGTCGTCAGACCACGTTCCGGCTGGCATACCATGTGTGCCAAAACCTTTCATATCACGAATTGGATGACGCGCTAACTGACTACGGCTTGTGAATTCCACCGGAACTCCCAACGCGTCGCCTATCGCATGGCCGATTATGCCAGCGCGAACTTTGCTTTTCGTGTCCATATTTTCTAAATGTGCCATAAATAATTCCCCCTTATCTAATCTATACGATTTTCGTATTCCTATATTAGAGCAGACATTGTGCTATTTGTCAAGTGTACGTTAATAAAAATAGAGTTCTTTCGAACTCTTCTTTTTTTATTTCTTTTCATGGAGCCGCCTTCGAGATTTGAACTCGAGACCCCTTCCTTACCATGGAAGTGCTCTACCACTGAGCTAAGGCGGCATATAAAAATTCCCACATCGTTTTGACTGGGGATTTTAATGAACTTATGGTGCTGGAGGTAGGACTCGAACCTACGAAGGTGTAACCCGAGAGATTTACAGTCTCTTGTCATTGCCGCTAGACTACTCCAGCTTTTAAAATTCATCTACCTGCTGGCGTGAGCCAAGCCCAGACAGATAGGAATATTATAACAAGGTAGGGCGGATTTTTCAACAGATTTCTGGAAATAAAGATTTGGAAAATTGTAAGCTAAACACACATATGAGAAATTCTTAACAAAATAATCCCCCAAGCGGTATAGTTGAAGTTGAAGACTATCAACTAATATTAGCAAAGGGGATATTTTGAGTATAACACAAGAAATGCGCTATCGTATGAGTACGATTAACCATGCGAAGAGATTTGGGGTACAACGCGCCGCAGCAGACTGCCATGCTTCTCCAGCAAGTATCTATCGTTGGATAAAAATGTACGAAAAAGATGAAAGAAAAATAGAAGCTCTAGGTAAGAAGTCGCGAAAGCCAAAAAGTAGTCCCAACGCACATACCGCCGAAGAGATAAAACTAATAAAAGATATGAGGCGACGTAATCCAAATATCGGTTTACAGGATCTTTGGCTTAGGCTGCAAAGACGAGGATATAAACGCACTATGCAAGGCTTAGCAAAGGCTTTGAGGCGTCTTAAGTTGCCAACAGATCCTAAGTCTAGACCATCCCCCACTTGTAAAATAAATAAACCTTACGAACAAATGGATTATCCAGGGCAACGTGTTCAAATTGATGTAAAATATGTCCCCAAAGAATGTCTATCGCCACAGTATATAGAAAAATATGATAGCACTGAACTATACCAATACACGGCCATAGATGAGTATTCTAGGTACCGCATATTGTGTGGTTACCGTGAGCATAATACTTACTCATCAAGCTTATTCTTATGCCAGGTGGTATCTGCTTTCAGAGCACTCGGAATAGAGGTAGAGTGTGTACAGACCGATAATGGAATGGAGTTTACAAAAAGTTTTATTGCCAACAACAAAAATAACCATAGCATGTTCGAGGTAACGGCAAAGCGTCTAGGAGTGAAGCTAAAACGTATCAAACCACATACCCCTAAGCATAATGGGAAAGTTGAACGAAGCCATCGTGAAGATCAAAAATTATTCTATTCTGAAGTAGTTAGATTAGGCCGTTTAATAGTGAATGAGGATGATTTCAAAAGACGGCTTAAACGACATCAGGACAGAGGTAATGACCGGCCAATGCGACCACTGGGTTACCTATCCCCAAAGCAATACCTTAGACAGTATTTTTCCACAAAGAGAAAAGAAACAAAAGAGAAATAAGGAGGAGGAATTCCTTGCTTGTGAAGGAGCCAGACTTCCTCCTCCTTTTCTCATATGTCCGTTTATCCTACAAGGCATGAGACGATTTTTTATTTTTTCTACTGGACGAATTGCACAAAAAATGATAAAATAATAAATGAGTCGGGCCGGTAGCTCAGCTGGTTAGAGCACGAGCCTCTTAAGCTTGGTGTCGTGGGTTCAAGTCCCACCCGGCTCACCAACAGGGAAACCTGTGAAAAATCAGATTCTAGACGCAAAAACTAAAAGGTGATTTAATTTCGAGAATCACCATTTTTTATGCAAAAAATGCTATATATTATATATGATGACACGGCTGATATTTCTTTTGTGGAGATTGGAGGGAGAAAATGACTAAAAATATTGAAGTTGAATATAGTGGACCGTTATCTAATGAACAAGTGAAAAAAGTGAAGGCATTTTTTGACGAATATGGCGAGAAGGTCACAACTAAACATCGAGTTCTAATTGATTATTCTACTTTTCTTGGTGATGGTTTGAAGCATCGCAAAAAAGATATTCGCCTTCGTATAACAAATGGTGAACCAGAGATTATCGTAAAGCTTGGCGACTGGACAAGTTCAAACCACCGTAAGGAACTCTCAGTTTTTACTGAACGCGGTAGTTTTGATACTCTGGTACAGATTTATGCTGCGCTTGGTTATAAAAAAGGTATGCTTTGTGAACGAATAACTGAAGTTTATAATTACGATAATATTGAATTCGCTATTGTTGAGGTTCCTGGTAATAGTTTTCATTTCGAGGCAGAAATAATGGCGGATGAAGGTGGTATTGAATCTGCTAAGAATCGTATTCAAGAGGTTTGCGAGGAGCTAGGTTTGGAAATATTTACAGACGAAGGCTATATTGCATATATTGAAAAATTAAACAAAGAAGCAAACGAAATATTTGATTTTAATAATTATACTGAAAATTATTTCGAAGATAGATATCATTTTAGCAAAGAAAAAGCGACGCACTAGACGTCGTAATACAGGATGATCTTAATTTTATGAAACAGTCTCAAAAAATACATCTACCAGTTATGGGTGTGGGGCCGGTCTATGTTGTTAGTATTGTCATTGTCACTATAATTGCGATCTTGTTTGGACGAACAACTGGCAATATAGCAGACCAGTCAGCCTCACAGTCCTTTACCATCAGAGATGTCTTTTCTCCACACACTCCACTTTCAATATTTTTTACCACCCTTGGCGTACTCATCATTTTGCTTGGTCTTATTATTTATATTCTTGCCATCAAAATCAAAATCACCAAAGCCATTAAAGAAAACAGACTCCTTACTACCGGCGTCTACTCTATTGTGCGCAACCCAATCTACTCCGCCTGGCTTCTTCTTTGTACTGGCGCACTCCTCTGTTCTGGCTCGCTCCTCCTCACACTTCTATTCTTCCTCATTTTCTGGCTCTATCTCACTATTCTTATGAAGCATACTGAGGAAAAATGGCTCACCAAACTCTACGGTGCCCCATATATTGAATATTGCAAGAAGGTTAATCGCTGTCTTCCATGGTTTCCAAAAAAATAATCTAATCAAGATCAGGGCATTAGTAACTATCCACATGTTGGGCTAATTTATTTCATAATATTTAAAATCGCAAACACCGCCATATCCCGCTTATGCTATAATAAGCTCAATGAACGAGCAACAAATTCAAGAACAACGTCGAGCAAATGAAGAGCAGGCCGCCTCATCGCGCGCCATGACTCTAGGGCTGCCGTATCTTGACACGCGCCCAATCGAAGAGACGTTGCCACTACTTTTTAATCTAATCGACATCCAAAAGATGCACTCTGACTACATCTTGCCGCTTCAAAAAGGTGGCAATGGGGAACCATATCAGTTCATGGTTACTAGCCAGACTCCACGTAGTACCATCAAAGAGCTAAGTGAAAAGTTTAATGTTAACGGAGACGGTGTCGATTTCTTCCTTATCTCAAACAGCGCCTACCAGGTGATGATGCTTCGTTATGATCCGCCAAAACAGGTCCACTACGATGATATTCGCATCGCCAGCGACGGTGATTCCGAAACTCTTGCCTCAGTTTCACAGACCCTCAACTCGGTCGGTACTGACAAAGTTTTCGACTTTCTTCTCGACCAGGCAGATAAGCTCGGCGCCTCTGATATCCACATCGAAAATCTCCGAGAATCCATTCGTATCCGCATGCGTGTTGATGGTATTCTTCACCCAGTCGCCAATCTTGAACGTGATCGCTATCGTGTCTTCATGGGCGAACTTGGCTCTCGCGCTGGTATTTCTTCTGCTGCCAAAACTCCACAATCTGGCCACATGCAAAAAGATATTTTCCGC
>ERZ773066.645-NODE-645-length-18966-cov-52.110729_pt1 | contig 18966 bp, 14 predicted proteins | sample MGYA00580573_ERZ773066 | MGnify/ENA primary metagenome ERZ773066 (study PRJEB29015, sample SAMEA2738128) | human oral metagenome | biome: human oral; feature: human-associated habitat; material: saliva | place: China | collected 2203 ... | reverse complement strand
CATGATTTGCAGCGCTTTGAGCTGCAGCAGTTGGGTTGGCGACGCCGTCGGCAATTTTCGCGGCCGTCTCAAGCCCACCAGCCCCAAGTTCTCCGCCCCCAAGACCACCATGGCCCAGTTGCCCATGTCCAAGTTCCCCATGCCCACGCCCCTGCACCAGGCCCACCAGCACCCGACTCGCCGACAAAAACTGGTCACCGTCTAGCTTCGCAGCTCCGGTCACTTTTCCAGCTATTTTTCCAGGCCCGCCGCCAACCGCGCCGACGCCACCAAGCGGGCCTGCAGCATCAGTGGCCGGGCCAGCTACGCCGCCGCCAACCGCGCTGACGCCACCAAGCGCACCCGCAGCCCCAGTCTCACCAAGCGCGCCAGTTACGCCGCCGCTAACCGCGCCAGTTACGCCACCGCCCGCAGCCCCTACGCCGTCACCCACAGCAACCGCATCGCTAACCGATCCCAAAGCTGCCCCCAGCGGAAGCGAGCTGGCCCCCTGCACCCCACTTACGCCGTCGCCGTGGCGAGAAATGCGGTAAATACCCCCAATGGTGCCCTGCCACCACACTCCATGCTTATCAATAACCCCCACCATCTGGGAGGGGTCGCCGCCAGCCAGAAGGTTAGCCAGGCGCGGCAAACGCTGCCTATGCACCACGCGACCACTATCCATATCAATCGCGCAGGCATAAACCACCGGGCCGGTGAGCACCCCCGCCGGTCCACGCGGGCGTTCACATGTGTAAATGAGGTTATCAGCGGTAGACAGGCGTGGTACTGCCGCCGAGTAAATCCCGTTATTACGCCATTTCAGGGTGATACCCGAGGCGTCGTCGTTAACATCCCAGCGTTCCATACCCGGCGCCACCTGGGCGCGGTAGGCGGGCTTAGTGTCGGGGTACTGCGCATAGGGGTAGCCAAAAGTGCAGGCCCCCACTATCGAGTTTTGCACCCCAATCATGGAATTTTCCGTGCCCGAAGCACCCGGGGTAAACAGCGGCCCCTCCCCCACTGCGCTGCCGTCGGCGCTGCGGTACACAATAAGTTTTTCTTGCCGATCCGCGTTATCCGAAAGCATCACATAGTCCGAGCCATTAGGCCCAAAGAAAGTTGCGGTAGCCCCTGAGCCATGTGAAAGCTGCCCCGGCTTTTGTTTAGTGCCCCGGTCATAGCTGTGGGTCCAGATGATGCGCGGCTTGGAGGTGGAGGCGTCGGCGCCCAGCATATAGATGCCGTAGCTGGTAATAATGCTTACCCCCTGCGGACATGCGGAAATGGAGTTGTCGATGCGCTCTGTGGGTGAGTATTGCTGCAGTTTGGTCAGGCGCACCACGTTACGTTTAGGGTCAATTAGGCCGACGACGCCGCGCTCTGAAGCCACCCAGATGCGTCCGTGCCAGTCGGGTACGATCCCCACCACGTGATCCTTGGGTTCAAGTTTCATGGCGTCGGTTAGGTCAATGCGCCGCGACACCCACACTTTCATGCCGTCTTGACTGTGGGAAATCCAGGTGAGGGCGTTGGTGCCGTCAACCATCACCAGGTTAGAGTCGGCGTCCAGATAGGCATACACCCCACCCAGTAGCGCCCCGGTGGGGATTTCCATGGCTCCTAGCTGGGCGCCGCTGGCTGGTTCAATAATTGCTAGCTTGGGTTTGCGCACTTTGGCGTCAGAACCCAAAAACTGCGTCATTAGAGCCTGAATGTAGCCGTCTTGGCCAGCCAAAATAGTGGGGCAGGCAGCCCAGTGGTTAGTGAAGGTAACTTTCCAGGTTCCACCCACGCCCGGATCACCTGGGCCAGCGAATGGGGTGGCGTCCGAAGATTGGGCGTCACCGTGCATGGTGGCCAGACTGTTAATCCCTAGATAGGGATTTTGTTGGGCGTTGTAGCTAACCGGCATGAGTCAAATCCTAAAACTGGCCCTGCCTGCCCCTAAAATCTGGGCGCTCTAAAACGTGCTCTAAAACGCGCTTTAGAGCACGCTGCTTAGAACACTCCGTTTAGAACACGCCGTCGCGGTTTTGCAGGTTAACCTGCGGCGAGCCCACCCTGCCACGCCAGAACTGGATGTCGTCGCCGACGACGGTGCCCAGGTGCGGGGTGTTACCTTCCGAACCAGCGGTGAGGTAGTTACCGGTTTCGTGAGACCAGATCCACTCACCCGGCTCCAGGTCCTTGAACACGCCGTTGAGGCCCTTAGCCCAACCGGTGTACTTCAGGACAGCGCCAGCCAGGGCTTCGGTGGAGCCATTAGCCAGCTTGGCGGTGTTCCAACGCTTTACGCGAGCCTGGTAAGCGGCCCAGTAGCAGGCGCGGATGTCGTCCTCATTAGTCCAGCGCGGATCCTGGGCCTTAGCGAAAGCCACCACGTCATCCCACTGCGGGGGCACGAAGCCCAGTACGCGGGCGCCCAGAGCCACGTAAATACGCTTACCAATGGTAGTTAGACCACTACGCAGCTGGTAGTTGGCAGCCTCCGCAATAGCGTTGGGAGCCAGGTCGCGGTTGTAGTGCAGGATGATGTCATAGTGAGTGCCGTGCGAGTCAGTGGCGCAGGTGAAGTCATTTTCACCGCTAATACCCGGGATACGCTTACCGGTGCCAACGTTATAGAAGGTTCCGTACGAGGTAGAGATGTTTAGGTCCCTACGACGCGCGCAACTGTTGACATAGTCTGCGGTGGCGGCAGCCGGCTGCCAGGGGTCCTTAACATGGACTTTAATAATGTTACCTACCGTGCTACCCGCCAGAGTGTTGTTCATAGCCGGTGAGGTAGCTACGTTCATAACCCCAAACTCAAAGTTCAGCGGGTACTTGCTGAACTGGAAAGTCTTGGAGCCCTTGTTACGCAGCTTGAAGAAGGAGGGGTTAGCTAGCTCACCAGCAATGCTACCGGGGGCTGCCATCCAGCCTTCCAACACAGCGCCAGCCATAGCGTTCTGACCCGGGTACTTGGCAGGGTTAGCTTTGTGGGCAGCAAAAATCTTTTCAATGTCATCGGCAACCTCACTGCTGATGCAGCTAGACATGCTGGCCGCCAATGCGGGTGCAGTTACGGTCACTGCAGGAACAGCCCAAGCTGCACCTTTCATTAAGGTGCGGCGGGAAGTGCTAGCGCCGCTAAGCGAGGAGGGGACAGACATATTGAGTTCTCCTGGGACCACTGGGAACGAGGGATAGGAAGCAATCCCTCTGGGCATAAAGCGACAGCATGGGGTGCTGCCCTAACTTCATTCTAGAGGTATAAGAGCTTTACCCAACATCTATAGACACTGAGTTTCTCCTCATATGTGCTGTGCGGCTGCGCGTTTGGGCTAAGTTGCTGCGAATTGGACAGGTGCCACTGCAAGCTGCGCAATCCAAAGCAACGCGGGCCGGCCCGAAAAGGGCCGGCCCACACTAGGCTGCAACTGGCTAGTTTTTAAGCTAGGAAGTGCTTGTATGCGGGTGAATCAGTAACTTCATGCCACTCATAGCCCAGGTCTTGCACATGCTGGGCAAACAACTCGTCGCCAGCCACGTTCTCAAATGCCACCAGTACACGCCCATAGTCAGTGCCGTAAGAGCGGTAATGGAACAAGGTGATATTCCAGCGTGTCCCCAACTGCACTAGGAAATCGCGCAGCGCCCCCGGGGCCTCAGGGAATTCAAAAGCAAACACCGATTCACGCAGTTCACGCTGCGGACGGCCACCCACCATGTAGCGCACATGCTGCTTAGCTACTTCATCCTCAGTTAGGTCAACCACCTCATAACCGCCCCCACGCAGCAGCTTAAGGATCTGCCCACGTTCGGCGTCGCCCCCGCTAAGCGCCAAACCCACAAAAATATGGGCTTTTTCCCCGGCCACGCGGTAGTTAAACTCAGTAACCGCCCTATCCCCAATCAGCTTGCAAAAACGCAGGTATTCGCCCTGACGTTCAGGGATAGTTACCCCCAGCAGGGCTTCGCGGCGTTCACCCAGCTCAGCCCGTTCAGAAATGTAACGCAGCGAGTGGAAGTTCAAGTTAGCACCCGACAAGATACAGGCCAGGCGGGCATCTTCGGGCAGCTCATGGCTGTCGGCATAAGCCTTAAGCCCTGCCAAAGCCACCGCCCCAGCCGGTTCAGCTACCGCGCGCACATCCTCAAACAGATCCTTAACCGCAGCGCTAATCTCATCGGAGCTAACAATCACCAAATCATCCAGGTAGCGGCTGCACAGGCGGAAAGTTTCATCCCCCACACGCTTAACGGCCACACCCTCGGCATAGGCACTAATGCGCTCCAAAGTGACCGGCTGACCAGCCTTAATAGCGGCGCCCAGGCAGCTAGAATCCTCAGGCTCTACCGCAATCACTTTCACCTGCGGCATCAGCTGCTTAATCACCACCGCAATGCCAGCTGCCAAACCGCCACCGCCCACGGGCACAAACACGTGAGTAAGGGCCGCATCCTGCTGAATCAGCTCCAAGCCAATAGTGCCCTGGCCAGCAATCACCCAGCGGTCATCGAAAGGCGCAATATACTCAAGCCCCTCAGCTTCAGCCAGGTGACGGGCGTGCGCGGCGGCGTCGTCGAAAGTACGGCCATGCAAAATTACCTGGCCACCCAAGGCGCGCACCGCGTTTACCTTAATCACCGGGGTAATCACTGGCATCACAATAGAGGCCGTAATCCCCATAGTGCGTGCAGACAGCGCCACCCCCTGGGCGTGGTTACCAGCCGAGGCCGTGACCACTCCACGGGCGCGGGCAGCGGCGTCGAGCTGACGCATACGTGCATACGCGCCACGGATCTTAAAAGAGTGCACCTGCTGGCGGTCCTCGCGTTTAACCAGCACCGGGCACCCCACCCGCGCACTGATGGCAGGCATCGGCTCCAGCGGCGTGTGCTCGGCTACCTCATACACTGGCGCACGTAGCACCGCCCGCAGGTAGTCGCCACCGTTCCACAAGCTCTGCTCGTCTTGGCCCATTTCCCCATCTCTCGACGTCGCCGCCACCGCAAGTAGCGGGGCGCTTGTTTGCGCCAAACAGCTAACCGTGGCGCATGAATAGCTACTGTTATAGCCCTAATTTGGCTCGGTCACGCACAGCGCCCAGGTCTGCGCTGGTGGCCAGCATGGCGTAGGCACGCAGGGCCGCCGACACGTGGCGAGCACGCTGGTGGTGCGGGGTCCAGGCGGCAGCGCCGCGAGCTTCCTCCTGGGCGCGACGCTGGGCGATTTCTGCCTCGCTTAGATCCACGCGGATAGAGCGGGCCGGAATATCAATCTCAATCACGTCGCCGCTGCGCACCAAACCAATCAGGCCGCCGGCAGCTGCCTCAGGCGAGACGTGCCCAATGCTCAAGCCGCTGGTACCACCGGAGAAACGCCCGTCAGTTAGTAGCGCGCATTCCTTACCCAGGTGCATAGATTTGATGTAGGTGGTGGGGTAGAGCATTTCCTGCATACCCGGGCCGCCGCGCGGTCCCTCATGGGAAATAATGACGACGTCGCCGCTTTTAACTTTGCCTCCCAGGATGCCTTCGACGGCGTCCTCCTGGCTTTCAAACACCACTGCCGGACCGGTGAAGGTCAAGATCGAGGCGTCCACACCAGCGGTTTTAACAATGCACCCCTTTTCGGCGATATTGCCGAACAGTACCGCCAGACCGCCGTCACGAGAATAGGCATGCTCTAGGTCGCGGATGCAGCCACCAGCGCGGTCAGTGTCTAGCTCGCTAAAGCGGTTAGCTTGGGAGAACATTTGGGTGGTGCGCTCGCCACCGGGGGCAGCCAGGTAACGTTCACGTACCTGTTCGCTGGGGTGGCGCATAATGTCGTAGGTTTCCAGCTGCTGACCCAAGGTGGTGTCCAGCACGGTAGTGGTGTCAGTGTGTAGCAGCCCGGCTCGGTCTAGCTCACCTAGGATGCCCATAATGCCACCGGCACGGTGTACATCTTCCATGTGATACAGGTTGGTGGAGGGAGCCACCTTACACAGGTGGGGCACCTGGCGTGAGAGGCGATCAATGTCTGCCATGCGGAAGTCCACCTCGCCCTCCTGGGCGGCAGCTAGCAGGTGCAGCACTGTGTTGGTGGAGCCACCCATAGCAATGTCTAGGCTCATAGCGTTTTCAAAAGCAGCCTTGGTGGCAATGGCGCGCGGAGCCAGGTTGGCCTGGTCCTGCTCATAGTAGGCCTTGGTGATCTTCACGATCTGGCGACCGGCCTGCTCAAATAGGGCTTTACGGTCGGCGTGGGTGGCTAGCAGGGAGCCGTTAGTAGGTAGTGACAAGCCCAGCGCCTCAGTCAGGCAGTTCATGGAGTTAGCGGTGAACATGCCCGAGCAGGAACCGCAAGTGGGGCAGGCAGCGCGTTCAATGGCGCTAATGGTTTCGTCCGAAACGGTAGGGTCGGCGGCGTCCATCATGGCGTCAATCAGATCCAGTTTGCGGATCTGGCCGTCAATGTAGCTTTTACCTGACTCCATAGGCCCACCAGAGACAAAAATGGTGGGAATGTTTAGGCGCAGTGAAGCCATCAACATGCCAGGGGTGATCTTGTCACAGTTAGAGATACATACCAGGGCGTCAGCGCAGTGGGCGCGCACCATGTATTCCACACTGTCAGCGATCAATTCACGGCTGGGCAGCGAGTAGAGCATACCCTCATGGCCCATGGCGATACCGTCATCAATGGCAATGGTGTTGAATTCCTTGGCGATACCGCCAGCTGCTTCAATCTGCTCAGCCACGATTTTGCCGACGTCGCGCAGCCCCACGTGTCCGGGCACGAACTGGGTGAAGGAGTTGGCGATGGCGATAATGGGCTTGCCGAAGTCAGAGTCTTTGACCCCGGTGGCGCGCCAAAGCGCGCGAGCACCGGCCATATTGCGGCCCATAGTGGATGTGGCACTGCGGTAGATCATCTAATTCCTCGCTCAGGCGTGTGGCGCACGCCTTTGCACGGTGCAGAGCAGCCCACACACTATCTAGGTCCTAGTCTCCCACGGCCAGGGCGTGAGTCAAAAACTATTAGTTGCGCTCGAGGCGATTTAACGCACTACTTCTTGCAGCATGTCCAAGTTCTGACCGTTTTGGGAGACGTACTCAGAAACCGTGTCAGAGTTGAAAGCCCGGCATACCTCTGTGAGCTTGTTGCGGTCCAGGTTAACGATCGACTGGCCGTCAGCGCTTGTGCCCGTACCGGTTACCGGCGCCTGGAAGAAGTGCACATCGGCTGGGCGAATTGAGCTAGCTGAGCGTCCCAGCGAAATCATCTCGCTGGTAGTTAGGCCCTCATCCACCGCTAGGTTCTTGGTAACCACATTCACGAAAGACACCAGCTTGCCCGGGTCAGTGAGCGTGTCGCGGTTTACTAGCGCCTTCAAAATTGCGCGCATCCAGGCCTGCTGGCGCTGAATACGGTCAAAGTCGCCGCGCGCCACAGTGTAGCGTTCCTGCACGAAAATACGTGCCTGCTTACCGTTTAGGTGTTGCGGCCCGGCCGGCAATACATTTGCTGAGTTTGCCGCATTTTGCTTACCGGTTAAGTCCAAAGGTTGAGACAGTGTCAAGTCAACCCCGCCTAACTCATCGGTAAGCGCCTCGAAGCTAGAAAAGTCAGCTAATACAAAGTGGTCAATACGAATTTGCGTCAGCTTTTCTACGGTTTGAATTAACAGCTTAGGTCCGCCCCATGAGAAAGCTGCGTTAATTTTTGCGTAAGAAGCATGTCCGACGACGTCGTTAGCGGGAATCTCCACCCACGAGTCACGCGGGATAGACATGACATTGGCACTCTTACGGTCACCCGATAGCTGCACCAGCATGATGGCGTCAGTACGCTGGGCCCCTACCTTCCAGTCTGAGGGGTTACCGGCGCTAATACGCGAGTCTGAACCCAGCAGCAGGAAGGTAACCGGCTTGCCTTTAGTGGTTTGAGCAGCGGCCGGGCGCGTGGATTCGTCAGGGAAAACGTTGCTAATCGTTTCAGGACGACCCAAAGAGAAGAAAAGCCAAGCCAGGGCACCAGACAAAATCAGCGCGAAAATAGCGAAAACACCGATAAAGGCGGTGACCACCTTGTGGCGGCCAAACCAGCCTAGTAGGCCCTTGCGGCGACGTCGAGAAGAAGAGTGGTGACGGCTAGAAGAATGATGACGCGAAGAGCCCGAGCGAGACGAACCCGAACGAGATGAGCCTGAACGTGAAGCAGAACGAGTCCCACTGCCGGCAGCGCCACTACGGCTGGAACTAGAGCGGCGACGTCGGGAAGAAGAGTGGTGACGGCTAGAAGAATGATGACGAGCAGAAGAATGATGCGAAGAATGGTGACCAGAGCCGTGCACAGCCTCGCTGACAGCCGTGTAATCTACCGGGTCAGAGCTATCAAACAGCGGCTTATCCGATTCTAACTTTGATTCAAAGGCATCCAACCCTGGATCCTTAGAATCGGAGTTAGCAACGTTTTTATCAGTCATTAATTCTCCGATTTTGGGCACACGCTAAACGATATGGGGACACGATTTAGCGCAGATCGATACTAGCTTCGTTTCACGGTATCATTAGTGAAGTAGAAGTAACAATGAAATGTGGGAGCATCGGTTGCGAATTCACACTTTCGGCCTCGACTTTGAACTGGATCTAACCAGCCTAGACGCGGGCCTAGCTGCGCACCTAGCCGAGCTTTGGCGTCATAGCGAGGTAAAACCTGACACTGACCAGGAGCCGTCTGATAACCCGATCCGTTTGCAGGTAGTACCAGAGGGCAACACTACGTCCCCGGTACCTGAAGGCTGGGACCGTTTCGGGATTCCTACTGAGCCGCGTCAGGCCAGTTACGCCTTCTCCCAAGCCATCACCCATATCGCTATCCAGGCCCAGGCCGGCAATCTACTTATGCTGCACGCAGCGGGGCTACAGGTGCCTGGAAGTAGGGATGTAATCGGTATCGCTGCGCCGTCGGGAACCGGTAAATCCACTTTTGCTAGCCGCCTAGCCGGCCAGTTCAACTATGTAACCGACGAGTGTTTGGGTTTTGACCCCGAAACCCTAAAGGTTTACCCCTACCCCAAGCCTATTTCCCTGGTGGACCCCCAAGAGCCCACCGTTAAGGGTGACCACGCGCCGGCTGAGCTGGGTATTACCCCTGCCACTGAGCTAACTTTTGCCGGTGAACCACTGCGCATGGCTGCGCTACTAATCGCTGAGAGAGTCAGCCAAGGCAATAAGCTGGAGCCACTAACGCTAGCGGAGGCGCTAACTAAGTTCATTGCCCAAACTTCTTCCTTCTATCTACTGCCCAACCCGCTGCTGACCCTGGCACGCGCCCTAACCCTGGCTGGTGGCCCTTGGCAGCTAAGCTTTAGTGATCAGGCCCAGTGCGCTGAGCTATTCAAGCAGCTCCTGGAGCACCCGGCAGATCCGCCCAGCTATCAGCATATTCCTGGCAGCGGTGACGTGAACCTGAAGCTGACTAGCTCTTCCATGGGCACCTCCCTGGGCGACTCTGACCGTTTGGTGCGCGCCCCCTTCACTGATGCTATCTACTCTGAATGGCAAACGGTGGTGCTGGTGGGCACGGTTCCGGTACTTCTCGACGGCGCTGGTGCGGCCGCTTGGATGGCCTGTCCCATTCCGCACACTTTGGCAGAAATCCACGCGGACGTCGTCGCCGCCCTAGGTGAGCACCGCAAATCTTGGAACCTGGTGGATGAAACCGTGGACACCCTGCTAGCAGCCGGTTTGCTGCAGGTAGTGGAGTGACGCGCTTGAGCGAGAGCTGGCTGATTGTAGGTTTAGGTAACCCCGAGGCCCGCTATCTGCGTAACCGGCACAATGTTGGGCAGATGGTACTTGACGTATTGGCGGGGCGTGCGGGGGGCTCATTCGTGAATCACCGTCAGGTGGCGCGTATTGCCCAGGTACGTATGGGGATGCTGCCGGGCGGCGCGCCAGGCCCGAAGGCGATTTTGGCTAAATCTAATTCTTTTATGAACACTTCGGGCGGGCCGGTTAAAAACCTGCTGCAGTATTTCAGTATCACCCCTGATCACCTGCTGGTTATTCATGACGAGCTGGATATCCCCGAGCATGAGCTGCGGCTAAAGCTTGGGGGTGGGGAGAACGGCCATAATGGCTTGAAATCTATCTCGACGGCGCTGGGCACGCGAGACTATGCGCGGCTGCGGGTTGGTATTGGGCGCCCGGTCGGGCGTCAAAGCGTAACCGACTTTGTGCTGGCTGATTTCCCCAAGGCGACGCTAACCCAATGGGCCACTACCTTAGAGCAAGCCGCTGATGCGGTTGAAGAAGTGGTGACTTTAGGGCTAGCCAAAGCTCAAATGCGCTTGCACACCGGCAGCTAAAAACAGTAGGGCCGCAACGCTTTCGCGTCGCGGCCCGCAGTGCTAGCTAGCAGCTAATTTCACTCAGCAGCTTCCTCAGTGGCGGCCTCGGCGGGAGCCTCTTCTTCCTCAGGGGCTTCTTCCTCGTTGGCGGCAACATTGACCACGGGCAGCTCAGCCTCGTTGTGGATCTCTACGTCGTCGGCAACCTTCAGGTCAGCCACGGTGATGATGGTGCCAGCCTCCAGGCCGGTAACGTCAACCTCGATGGACTCGGGGATGTCAACCACGGGCACGGACACGCTCAGGTGAGCCAGCTCGATGGTGTGCATGGTGGCCGGGGCAGCCTCGCCGACTACCACCACGGGAACCTCAACGCTAACCTTCTCAGAGCGGTTAACGATCATGAAGTCGATGTGCTGGAAGCCGGTGCGTAGCGGGTGACGCTGGATGTCCTTAACGATGGTCAGGATCTTCTCGCCCTCAACGTTTAGCTCTACTAGAGCGTTAGAGGTGCCACGCAGAACCATGTAGGACTCGTGACCGTCAACCAGGACGTGCTTGGGGTCGGTGCCGTGGCCGTAAACAACGGCGGGAACCTGGCCGGCCACGCGGGCGCGACGGGCGAAGCCCTTACCGAAGTTGGTACGTAGGGTTGCGGAAATCTTGGAAGCCTTAGCCATGATTTTCTCCAAATGCTTGGGGCTTGGGACGCCTCAACGCGTGCAGCACCAAAGCACTACCACGTCGATCACGGATGCATACGCACGGTTTGCGCATGTCCCTCGCCAGGTTTAACTCCCTTACCCTATCGGTTTGGCCGCTAAATCCCAAGCATTTAGCGCGGTGAAGCCGCTTACTTAACCCGGTTAGCTACCTAAAAATTAACTAGTGAATTAACTAACCAGGCCAGTTTCGTAGGCCACCACCACAGCCTGTACGCGGTCGCGCACCCCTAGCTTGGCTAGCACTGAACCCACATGGGTTTTCACGGTGGTTGCGGAAACCACCAGTTCAGCAGCAATTTCAGCATTGGACATGCCGCGCGCCACCAGGCGTAAAATTTCTGTTTCGCGCGGAGTTAGGGAGGCGATACGCGGATCTACCTGCCCGCTAGCGTTAGCCCCGCTAGGTAGCTGGCCCGCAAACATTTCCAGCATACGCCGGGTAATACGCGGCGAAACCACCGCCTCGCCGCTGGCCACGGTGCGGATAGCTTCAATTAGCTCAGCTGGGCGCGTGTCTTTAAGTAAAAACCCGCTAGCCCCTGCCCGCAGCCCGCCAAAGGCGTATTCGTCCAGGTCAAAGGTGGTCAGGATAAGTACTTTGGTATCTAGGGTGCGGGTAATTTCAGCGGTAGCCTCAATCCCGTTAACCCCCGGCATACGGATATCCATTAGTACGACGTCGGGGTTAAGCGCCTTAGCCTGAGTGATAGCCGCAGCGCCGTCGGCTGCCTCACCCACCACTTCAATATCCGCCTCAGCATCTAGCACCATCCGAAAACCCATGCGGATAAGTGCCTGATCATCAGCTAAAAGCACGCGGATCATACCGGCAGCTGCCATTTGAGCTCCTCCAAGGTGTCTTCCTGCCAACGCAAAATAGCGTACACCTGCCAGTTGCCCTCAACCGGCCCGGCCTGCACCGATCCAGAGTAGACAGCGGCGCGTTCGCGCATCCCAATCAGGCCCTTGCCGGAGCCGTGCATGGTGGGCGAGCCGGGGGCAGCGGCGTTAATTACCCACAGCTCGGCGCAACCTACTCGCCGTGCCAGGCGCACGGTAATACGTTTGGTGGTGGGCGCATAGCGCAGCACATTGGTCAGGGCTTCTTGGGCGATACGGTAAATGGTCAGTTGTAAATTGGCGTCGTTTGGTAGCGGCTCACCCCGGTGCTCGTAGCTGATAGGCATCCCGGCTTCTTTAAAGCGCTCCACCAGGGCGGCTAGGTCTTTGCTTTCTGGCGCGGGGGCCAGGGGCGCGCCCGCATCCTGGTTGGTTTCTTCCACTTCACGCTCACGCAGGTTGGTGATGGCGCTGCTGGGGTGGGCGGGGGCTATTGTGCCCGGGGCGGCAAATTCTGGCACCGGCAGTTCTTTTACTTGCAGTTTGGGGGCGACGACGCCGCTGCCTGCCGTATTTGCGGCCAGATCCGCGCTGCTCACCCCGGCTGCGTTAGCCGGTGAGGAGACGCCCGGCCCCTGCAGCGCCGCTCCCGAGCTGGCCAGGCTCTGAGGGCTGGCTGCGCCCAGTGCGGATCCCCCGGCACCCGCGCTGCCTGCCGCGCCAGCGCCGCCAGCTGCACTGGCACCAATACCGGCGGCGGGGGTGACCTCCCCGCCCAGGCCGGAAACTGCCGGGTCCTCGCGCAGTACCCCTACTAGGCGGCGCGTGTCCGCGAGCGCGCTGCGGCTGGTTTCGGCCAGTAGATTGAGTGCTTCCTTGGCCATTTTGGGGTCGCGGTCAATGGTGGAGGCGATCCCGTCTGACATGGTGATCATCACGGCTAGGGAGTGGGCGACGACGTCGTGCATTTCGCGGGCAATGCGGCTGCGTTCATTGGCGGCGGCCAGCAGTGTGGCTTGCTGGCCGGCGAGGGCTTGGCGGGAGGCTTCACTGCGTAGCAGCGCCACCTGGTAGCGGTAGGCCCAGGCGCAGATGCACACCACTACCCCCAGTGTGGCGTGCACGATATAGGCCACCAACAGCACGATCCGGGTGTGGGCGGAGGTTTCTAGCAGCAGTTCTATGGCGAACAGGCTGCTTATAAATACCAGCCAGATGCTAATTGAGGCCGCTGGGCGGGCGCCAAGCTTTTCGAGGATGTTTAGCCAGGTTTTACGCATTGTCCACTTTTCCACGCTTACTCCTTTAAGCTTAGCCGCAATTGAAATTACTAGCCCTGGCTTGGCTAAGGCGCCGCCCTTACCGGGCGGCGCCTTAGCCAGTTTTTAGGTACTTGCGTTAAGCAGCGCAAATGCCGCATTAGATACCTAGTACTGAATTATCAGTGCTGTTTAGGCATCGCGCTTGCTGAACACGACGTAGGCGATAATCATCGGGATGATGGCCCAGGCGTAACCGGAAGCGATCACTGCGCCGTAGTCCAGCTTGGTGGGGGTCTCAAGCAGGTTGTAGGGGTCAGCCACAGCTGCGGCAGAGCTACTGGGCAGCACTTCCGTAATGTATCGGACCCACTCCCATTTGCTGGCGGCCAGGCCTAGCGGAATCAGCAGTACGAACAGCAGCACTACTACCAGCGAGATAGAACCGGCGGTGGAGCGCAGGATATAGCCAAAGCTCATAGCCATCAGGCCGATAATGGCGAAGGCCATTGCGGTACCCCAGAAGAAGCCAAGGTATTCAGGGTTTGATAGAGAGCCAGCCTTATCGCCCAGGATCGGCAGGGAGAGCAGGTAGGTTAGCGCCACCGTCACCAGGCCCAGCAGCGCGGAAAAGATTGCTACTACTAAAGCTTTGGCAGCAAACAGGCGGCCGCGACGCGGCACTGCTGCTAGGGATGAGCGGATCTGGCCTGAAGAGTATTCGCCGGTAATCAGCAGAGCACCTAGCACAGCTACAGCGATCTGCCCGAAGGAAGAGCCGACAGTCAGGTAGTTGGCAGCCTTGTCGGCGTAACCTTTCATACCTGAGTACTGAGCCATGATCAGCACAGAAATACCGATAGTAATTAGTGATGCAATTGCAGCGGTGATCCAGGTGGAGCGCAGCGAAGCTAATTTGCTCCACTCTGACCTAAAGACGCTAAAGAAAGTTTGCTTGGCTTGCACTCGACGGCGCGGAGCGCGCTGCTGGGCGGGTACTTGCCCATGCGGGGCTTGCAGCACCTGGCCCTGCGGGGCCTGCGGTACCTGGCCCTGCTGGGCGGGAACCGGCGCACCCTGTACGGGGGCTGCGGGCGCCGTCGTCGGCATTTGCTGGGCAGGAACACCCTGGGCGGGCACGCGGCCCTGGTTAGCGCTGTGGTTAGTTGCAGTCATGATTGTCTCTCCTTGCTTTCAGCGCTGCGGTGCGGGGTAAACGTTTTGGCCAGCAGGCCCCTGCGGAGGCTGCTGCAAGTGGGCGCCGGCACCAGCACGGTATTCGACAGCGTCGCCGGTAAGTTCTAGATAGGCGTCCTCAAGGGAGGCCTTAATGGTGGTCAGCTCGTGCAGCACAATGCCGTTAGCGGCAGCCAGCTCACCCACGTGGATAGCGTCAGTGGCGGTGGTTTCTAGCACTGAAGGCTCCACCGGGCTGGCCTGCCAACCCTGCTGTTGCAGTAGCTGGGCCAAGGTTGAAGCCTGGGGTGAGGCTACGCGTACCCGGTCAGAAATAGTGTTTTCAATGACGCTGTCTACCGGGCCGGTGGTAATAATGCGGCCGCGACCGATAACGATCAGCTCATCTGCGGTCTGGCTCATCTCGCTCATCAAGTGGGAGGAGATGAACACGGTGCGTCCCTCGCTAGCCAGCTGACGGCAGGTTTCACGAACCCAAATAACGCCTTCAGGGTCTAGGCCGTTGACGGGCTCATCGAAGATCAAAACTTCAGGGTCACCAAGCAGCGCAGCAGCAATACCTAGGCGCTGACCCATACCCAGGGAGAAACCCTTAACTCGCTTATTGGCTACGGCGCTAAGGCCAGTAAATTCCAGCACCTCATCTACGCGACGGGTAGGAATACCGTTTGAAAGTGCCAGCTGCTTGAGGTGGGCGCGGGCAGTGCGTGAACCGTGCAGGCCCTTGGCGTCCAGTAGGGCACCCACTTCAGTTAGCGGGGCTGCCAGATCACGGTAGGGGCGGCCGTTTACGCGCACCGCGCCGGAGGTAGGCCGGTCAAGGCCCATAATCATGCGCATGGTGGTGGACTTACCTGCACCGTTAGGGCCCAGGAAGCCGGTCACCTTACCGGGGTGAACGTCGAAAGAAATATCGTTTACAGCCACTTTGTTGCCATAGCGCTTGGTTAAGTGTCGCGCCTGAATCATGGGCTTAACCTTTCTGGGTTTCGTTGTTACGACTTAAATTCTAGGAAGCTACTGTCCCAGCCTTATCGGCCTAGGTGAGGAAACTTGGCCGGCAAAATGGCCAGACTAAAGATGTATGCCATCTCCTACTTAAGGAGGAGACATAGAAAAGCCCCCCCAAACCCCCCATAGTGAATAAGTCCCTAGCTGAGTTAATAGCTTAAATCTCCCCATTATGGCAGGCTGGGACCAGGAAAAATGGAAGGAGATGGGGCTAATGTCCAACCCCGTATTCAGCTCTAACCCTGTATTTAAGCAGGGTGCGCAGCAAACCACCCCGGCCGGGTATCCGACTATGCCCGGCTACACCCCCGGCCACCCTAACCAGGGCGGCTATGGCGCCCCCTACGGCCAAAACTACGACCACAACGGCGCTTACAGCCAGACCGGTTACGCTGACCCCTACAGCCAGGCCCAGCTTGAGCAGCAGTACGCTGCCCCCGCCGCCTCCGCTGTGGAGACTGGGCGCATGACTTACGACGACGTCATTGTGCGTACCGCCGCCCTGCTGCTAACGGTAGTTATCACCGCCGCTTTTGGCTGGTACCTGGTGGTTAACGCCTACCAGACCCAGAGCGCACAGGCCATGGGCACCGCCGTCATGGTCACCAGCACCGGCGCTGTTGGGGCGCTAATCTTTGGTCTGATCAACACCTTCAAGCGTGAGCCTTCACCGGTACTGATGTTCATCTACGCCGTAGCTGAAGGTCTGATGCTTGGTGGCTTCTCTGCCGCCGTCGAGATAACCCGCTACAGCGGCATTGTGCTACAGGCTGTGCTGGGTACTTTGGCCACGTTCGTAGTAATGCTGTGCCTGTACAAGTTCGCTAACTTCCGTCTGCAGGGTAAGTTCCTCAAGATCTTCATGATTGCCCTGATCGGTTACGGCGCTTTCGCCATGGTTAACTTCCTGCTGCAGATCACCGGCCTGGTGGGTGGCGAATTTGGCCTGTACTCCATGACCGTTGCGGGTATCCCGCTGGGCCTAATCATTGGCCCCGTTGCCGTGATCATGGCGGCTGTGTCCCTGGTGCTCGACTTCCAGAACACTGAGTCGCTGGTAAACGCCGGCGCGCCTCGCCGCTACGCCTGGACCTGCGCCTTCGGCCTGGTAGTGACCCTGGTGTGGCTCTACATTGAGATTTTGCGTCTGCTGGCTATCTTCAGCAGCGACGACTAAGCCAAATAGCGCTGCGCGCATTAAGCACAGCAAACACAGGGGGCGTACCTAAAAGGTACGCCCCCCACTTGTTTTTATTAGCTTGCAGCTGGTGGGCGGAGCCTACAGGCAGCTGGCAGCGCTCGCGGCTAAGAGAGTCCTTGGCCCGCGCTAGCGCAGCTAAGAAGCTTCTCAACGTCGCAGGCTTTCACGGGTGCTCGGCCCGCGCCAGCGCAGCTACCTATTTGACCTCTTCAATGCGGTTAGGGCCGGTGATGTCATAGGGACGGGCAAAAGGCCAAGCAGGTAGCTCATCTAAGGTGATTAGCTCACTGTCTGCCGACCAGTTCAGGTCCAGGGCCGGGTGCGGGTTACCGTTTAGCAGATCCTGCCACAGCCCGGCGGCATCCTGCGCTAACGCAGTTTCAGTCTCATGCCACTGGCGTCCCAGGCGCCCTTCATGCTCAGCCAAACGCAGCGCTAAAGAACCCTGCGTTGATTTACGTTCAATCTGCTCTAGCGAACGCCACGGCAGGTGAATTAGGCGCATACCGGCGTCGGTTTCACCAGGGCGGTCCACAAAGTGGTTACCCATAGAAATATTCATGCCAGGTAGCGTGGCCACAGCAGTTTTCGGCAGGCTTGCTGCCCGCTGATCAAGACGCCACACCCCGGCAGTTTCGGTGGGAATAGCGTTATGCACAGCGGCGCGGAACTGCTTCTTGTCACTGGCCCGCAGGTAGCTAGCTAGGGTGGCGCCCGGAGCGAACCACAGTTCGTCGGCGTCGAAAGGAATCACCCACTTAGCCCCGTGATTGCGCGCCAACTTAGCTAAAGCCGTCATTTTTTCTGACTGATAGTAGGCAGCCAGGTTATCTTGCACCACCGTAACCGGGTATTTACTGGCCAAATCAGCCAAAATCTGGGGGGTATCGTCGCTAGACATATTGTCAGCCACAATCACCCGGTCTACCTCCTGCTCCAGCAGGTGGGTGATGACGCGGCCAATAATGTCAGCCTCATCCTTAACCATGGTTACGGCCATAACCGCACCTGGAGTCACCGGGAAGTCAGGCACCTGGCGAGAACTTAAAATTTCGCGCCGTTTATTTACCTGCTGAGTAGAAAAGCTACGTTTAATCGCTCGGTTCGCATAGCCTGCCCACACACGCGACTTATAGACGAATCTGCCATAGTCCAACATAGCGCCAACCTCTCAAGGGCTATAAGTGGGATGGAAACCAATCTATACTATCAACGGTATAGTCACGTTTTTCCTCGTGACACTTTCCCACCCCAACCTTAGGACGCTAATGTCACTACGCCAAGATCTGGGTCAGGCCAGCTGGGTTTGCAAAGATTTTATTAAGCATCGCAGCCTACCCGCGCAGATGCGGGCCATGAAACACATGCAGCTACCCAACTTGCCGCGTCGTCGTAAAGAAGGCGAAGTTTGGGGCGTAACGCTAGTCAAAAACGAGGCGGATATTTTGCCCCTGGTCATTGAGCACCTATTTGCGCAGGGCATCAGCCACATCATTGTTGGCGACAACATGTCCACCGATGACACCCCGGAAATTCTAGAAGAATTCGCCCTCAAAACCGGCCGCGTACACGTAGCCCGAGACCGCGAACCGGCACATATTCAGGCCGAAAAAATGACCTACATGTGCCATGCGGCTTGGCGGGCAGGGGCTGACTGGATTATTCCCTTCGACGGCGACGAGTTCTGGTTCGCCCCTGAAGGCAAGCTGGCAGACTATCTGCGCAGCCAAAGCGCAGACATGATTTACGCCGACTTTTTACACATGGTGCCCACCACGCCCGGCCCTAAAGACCTGATCAACGCCGAATTCATTGTGGACACCAAACCCTCCTTCCCCGGCAAGGTGGCCGTGCGTTCACACCGCTGGCTAAAGATGGGCCCCGGTAACCACTATGCCCTGCGAGTAGGCGCCACCAGCCATGGCCTAAAGATCGCCCACGCCCAATACCGCTCCCCCGAGCAGGTAGCCCGTAAGGTACGTCAAGGTAGCGCCGCCACTGCGCTAACGGGTGAGGACCTAAGCTGGTTCTCCCCACACTGGGAGGCCGGCTCAAAGCTATCCAACGCTGAAATCCTTGAAGTTTGGGAAAACATCAGCCACGGGCGCCCCGACGAGCGCATCCAGTTTGCTGCCAATGGCCCCATGGTTAAAGCCCACCCGCTGCGCTGGAAAACCTGGAACGAGTCAGGTGAGCTAAACAGCTAATACGCGTTTGTGCCCCAGAAGTTTCTGGGGCACAAACTTTTTTATGGCTACCACCAGCTAAGTAGCTGGCCTTATTTTGCTCTGGTTTTAGGCCTGCTCTAGCGCCGCCAACTTAACCAGGTTACGGAAGCCCTCAGAGCGCTCCTGCAGCTCAATGAAGCTACCGATGCCATCAACCACACCATTAGCCAGGAACACGATCTGATCCGC
>ERZ773066.639-NODE-639-length-19054-cov-4.390757_pt1 | contig 19054 bp, 16 predicted proteins | sample MGYA00580573_ERZ773066 | MGnify/ENA primary metagenome ERZ773066 (study PRJEB29015, sample SAMEA2738128) | human oral metagenome | biome: human oral; feature: human-associated habitat; material: saliva | place: China | collected 2203 ... | reverse complement strand
GAACTACCTTAGGTTCACCGGTTGGACCGCACTCACGATAATCGAGGAAAATCATATCATGACCGCCAGAAATCGTATCGGCTATAACAACACCAATAGGAGGATACTCCCATTTAGAAATCCAAAACTCGTTGCCGAATTGGCCAAAAATAGAATACTTTTTATCTCTATCAATACCATATATGCCTGTTACATATACACAATCGCCCTCATTATTAATAAAGCAGTTCTTATTCAATACACCGCCATTATGATTGTTAAGTAATTCAATATATGCTGCAGGTAATGTATAGCCTAGCTCAGCTTCAGCATCCTTAATATCCTTATCTGTAACAGGTTTACCTATATAAGATTCAAATGCATAATCAACATCGTTCCAAAATCCGGTCCAATCAAAGTCTTTTAAATTACTCATAAAACTCTCTCCTAGTTATATAGATTATTTCAACCAAATGGTTTCTCCTCAGTGGAATATTCTTTAATTAAATCTTTTACCCTGCGTCGTATCAAAATGGTATCAACAATATAGGAAAAAATGATATAAGGAGATACATTTATAATCCCTATAGGGGCTAAAATAACTGCTACTCGCAATAGGTCAAGTGAATATGCATACCACTTAAAATCGATGGTATTTAAAATGGGTGTGACATAGTCAAAGACTTTTATCTCCCATTGCATTAGCGGGTTTAATTCTTCACTTGTTCCTAATAGCCAAACGAAACTTACAGCAAAGATTAAACAATATAATATACCAACTGGAATCAATATCTTCGCTCTCTGTTTTAACAGATCACGACAAATCACATCTTCTTCCTCTGGTGCTATATCATATACCATATTACATTGAATCTGAATCCGTCTAAATCGATAGCGAATATACTTATATAAAAGGTTATTCGATTTATATAGCATAAAAAGCTCCACATATACGTCATAATAGAGAAAACATTAAGAATATATCAGTCAATTATGACAAACTAATGCAAATCTTTGATTAGTCATTTTCAGTATCCTTTACATAGCTTTCCATCTTAGGTCTTAAATCTAACACAGTTTCCCAACTATCTAATGCTGGAACCTTATGATGTGCCATAAAATCTGCTATTATCTTTAATGCCTCTTGGGGACCTTGCTCATTTTTACCATATATAATAGAGCCTTCCTCACCATTATTGGTTACACTAAGCTCTATATGTAATAAATCGGTATCTTCATCACTACAAACCTGTACAAAGTTATATAGTTTATTATCTATGAGGATTTTATTTGATGGAGATACAATCACAAAATCTTGCTCTTGATCCGTAATAGCATAGAGATTTTGCTCAACTTCATTCAATGTAATACCTTCATATTTATAAGTACCTACATCAATTGACCAATCAGTATATGTTTTATCGAAGTCAGCTGTCATATGTATCCTACTCTCCTTAACTACATATTAAAATTACCTTATTTTAAAATAAAGTTTCTAATTGACCTGCCATATCCGCCATAAATTCATCAAATTTACAAAGTTCTCGTAACTCTTGATGTTCTATATCATAACAAGAAATCTTTTTACTTTTAGGATCCCACACAATTTGGAGATCGTTATACTCACCTAGTTTTTTAGATAAACGCAATAGATTACGACGACCTAATTTAAATGGAATCGTATCAATAAGTGGGAAGAACTCTATAGATATAAAATCGGAGTCTGGTAAGTCAAAGTAAAGATGTTCACCCTCTAAAAAATTCACTAATGCTTTTGGTAATTTAAAGGGCTTTAACTGATCCATTTTATTTTGTATGTCATGGAACTCAGCAGGCTCTAAGGATTTAAAATACTCGGCCATTTCCATATCGCCTTTTTCAATGGCAATGCTATAGGGACGCATACCATCCTTTTCCGTAATGGTTACATCAGCACCATGTTCTACCAAGTATTTGCACATCTGTAAGTCTACATACCGAGCTGCAACGCACAATGGGGTGGGCTTAAATGGATATACAGAATCAGGCTTATTGTAATTAATATCTACACCATTATGAATAAAGAAATCTAGAACCTCATAATTTCTATCTGTAATGATATTTCTGAAAGCTTTACCTCCATACTTTTGTACTGTATGGCCTAAGTCATGAATGATTTGTAGGTTCTCATATTTCTTGCCATATAAGGCAGCTTGAAAAGCATCTACTTTCACACAGTTTAAAGCATGAACATTGGCACCATGAGCCACAACATAGTCTATAATCTCTTTATTACCATACCGTACAGCTAGTAAGAAACTTGGATTTTCTTCATCATTAAGATCAGCGCCATGCTCTACAAACCATTGAATGCTTGGTAAACAACACATGACTAAAGCTAATTCTAAGGGTGTATGCTCACTATACTCACCAATTTCTATAGGCTGATTAATATCCAAACCATCTGCTAATGCAATTTCTAAAGCACTAATATTTCCTGTTATAATATCTGTTACTATATGAGGTACAGATTCAAAAGTACCTAAATCTTTTAGCTCCATCATATTTATCTCTCCCATATAATACTACCTAAAGTTATGCTTATAATTCATATTAGTCAGTCCATCCTGTATCTTCATAATACATTGGCAGTTTTTGCAGCTAATTTTTTGAATATTTTTCTAATACTCTATCTACAAAAACTGGGGCTAGACCTACATAGTTATGTGGATTTAACATATTATCCACCTCTTGTTCAGTAAAGGCATCTGTAACTTCCTTGGTATTCATTAGTACATCTTTGAGTGGAATTTCCTTTTCATAAGCCTCCATACAGGCTTTGTAAACAATTTCATGAGCCGTCATACGGCCAAGTTTTTCTGCCAAATGCATCATGACACACTCACTCATCATCAATCCTTTTTGTGCAAAAAGATTTCGTTCCATATGTTTTTCATAGACGATAAGATTTTCAATAATATTTTTAGATTTCTCTAATGCTGCGGCCATAAGATGACATGCACGAGGAATTGCTTCCCATTCTGTGTAAGAAAGCATCCCCAGTCACGTTCGTTTTCACTAATCATGCTCTCCACAATTGAAGGAGCAATACTACGAACACTACGTAAAAGTGCTAGTACATTTTCTAATACTGCAGGATTACGTTTATGAGGCATCGTAGAAAATCCGATTTTACCTGTGAAAAACGGTTCTTCCAATTCTAATATTTCCGTATGTTGCAGGCTAAAAATCTCATGATTGATAACAACATAATTGGGATATTCCGAGATAGTCCGTTTGTCTACGGAAACATATCAACTCATATCTGTAGTAGAAATATCTCCACTTCTGTCGCTATCTATATCACAACCTAAACCTCGCCTGTACACGGGAATTGGTCTATGATTTCCTTTGTAGTTACTATTATAATCTCAAGGTCAATACCTGTGAAAACACCATCGTCTCAACCTTATCTGTTTGCAGTACAATGGATAAGTCGACGGCTTTTTTCAGGTCCTGAAGGAGCTACAGTTCCTATGCACTCGACCCTAGTATTCTCTGTACTTATTTGCACTTCGTTGAATAAGTTCATGAATTTCATCTGCATCAATAACGCTCATCATTGTGTTCTGCTCACTCACAAATCTACGAGCACCACTCGTTACATGACCTGTTGTCACAAGAATAGATTTATTAATTCTATCTGATGACTGAATGCCGTACAAGCCTCTAACAATACTAACTCCAACGCTATTCCTTCGTCCGTATTTCTTGCATTCAATGTAAAAAACTATCGGTTTTCCCATTTCATATTTGGTAGCAATTATGTCTCTACCGCCATCTCTCGTGGCTTGGGTAAGAACTGTTTCGAAGCCCTCATCTTGGAAAAGACGCTCTATTATCTCTTCGAACTCACGAGAAGACACCTCGTAAATAAGTTGTCTATCATTAGCAATATTAAAAATCAACTGTTGAATCCTATCATATTCCGGTATTGCATCATATGGGTCGAATTCATCCTTGCTATAAACAACAACCATGTGAGGTTCTTCTGTAAATTCTCCGCCCTCAATTTCATAATCTTCATAGTCAAATGCGCCTACTGGATATTCGAAGCCAGAGATTCTAAAAGATATCTCATTTCCACAGTTCTCACATTCAATGACCCCGTCGTGTCGATATTCAACTTCGTCACCCATTCCGTTTTCGCCGTGGTCATATCCGTATGCTTCAAACTCAATTTCATCCTTATGAACGCCAAACACACAGCCGCAACATTCACATCGAATAAAAATATCAGATTCCAATTCCACTATACTTCACCTCCACTCTTCAACACATCTTAATTTTTATTTGAACATTTCATCATTCCAAACAAGCTGCACAAGCTGTATCAGCACAGATGTTCTTTCTGTAATTTCCGCTTTGCCGAACTGAGCATACGCTTTAAACCCAAGTTGATGGTCTGCTATAAACTTCTTAAACTTTGGATTGTTCTGGTATGCGGAATCACCGAGGGATTCTGTATAAATATTGCCTTCGTTAGAACAATATTTCCCAAGTTTATAGCCGTACTTGGCATCATTAAGACTGGCGTTGATGCTCTTGTGTAGAAGCAATAATGCGCCCACACTATTTCTCCATCGTCTAAAATCATCTTGGTCTGTATATTCCGATGTAAACCATTCATAATGGTCGGTAATTATATGCTCAATTTCAAACGGATTTTTTGTATTGGTATTCATATAATTACAGTAATTTGAAGCTACTCCAGTTTGCTCCTCAATATATCCAGTCACACGTGCCAAGATATTTTTAATGTATTTCTTTGTAAAGCTGTTCAATCCCAGATTGACAAATGCTGTTGCTGGGTCAAATGCCAAATTGATGTATTGCGCAGCAAGTTTTGCCTTTAATATAGGAATGTCTACCATTCGAATGTCCTTTGTTACATTAAAGATAAAGTTCTTAATTGTACTATAGTCAACAGAACGATAATTTGAGACCCTAGAAACAATCAGAATATCGATAAACCTTGCTACTAGATTAATTTTCTCTGTAATCACTGGCCATGAATCCTCATAGCAGATAGGAGCCAAAAGCAACTGCGGCTGTAAGGTAAAATTCACCTGTGCATTGTAATACACATACTTTATTTCATCAAAGTATGTTGCTTCTGCATTACGGATATATTCATATACTTCTGCAAACTTAGCAAACTTTTTGATAAACAACTCAAAGTCTTCAGAGGTGTTGAGACCGAGTTTATCCCTTTCGTCCCTAACCCACTTGTGGAAAGAACCACCAATGATATCGAAATCTTTGTTCACAGCACCGGCTTTAGTCTCTCTAATGGTCTCTGCATAATGAGCTCTCAACCATGCCTTAATAAAGGTCTCATCACCTTTATCATCATCCTTCTTCAATGTGAGAACTTTTTCTTTCCAAAGGCCATTCATCTTTTCTCGAATAGAGTCAGCTTTTATCTCTGACAACAAATAGCCCTTCAACATTTCAGTAGAGGTCAAGCTCAAACCTCGGTCATTCATTGTGACAAAGACTTTATGCGCATCTTGCTCAGTTGTAGCTACAATCTCTATAAAAAATACTTTCTCAGCAAGCCAATCACAAAAGTGAAGAAGAACATCATCAGTAATGTCGTCTGGAAAAATCTCATTTATATCTTGGTATCTTCCATACAGATTTCGAACAGATTCACCTGCGCCTGTAACATCGTAATCTACATCATTGAAAATCGCTTCCATGCATTCTTGACGGTCTTCTACATTAATATTAAATGATTTTGTTCCGAAAGACTCAGAGAAAATCATAGTCTCAATCATGTTATAAGTCTGTCCAATAGCTTTTAATCTGTTATTTAAGTACATTAAAAGCAACGTCAAAGAGGAAAATCTCTGCTGCCCATCAATGATTGCATTTTCTCTACCAGCTAATACAATTGAGCCCATGAAATATGCTCCATAATCAGCAACGGCCGGTCTAGAATCTCCCGGATGATAATACTCTAAAAATTCCGAAGTCAAATCATCTATCAGCTCTTCAATATGTTTTCTCTGCCACATATACTCTCGCTGATAATAGTGAATAGAATATTTTGTATTCTGCAAAAGCTGCTTAAGATTCTTTGGTGAACCTTCTATCTTTTTCATTGGTTACTCCTTCTCCAGAAACAGTTTCGGATCAATAAATCTAATACTTGCTGCTTCTGTCATCACACTTGTGTTACCACAACCCAACAAAGATAAGCGTAGTCTTAACTCATCAGTACTTCCATCATAAGCCACATACTCATCTTTATGTTTTTTGATAAAAGTTGCCGACTCTCTTAAAAATCCATTTCTCTGCAACAAAATTGTTAATGGATTTGTGGTTCCAAACTCGACATATTCATACCAGTTATTATCGAACTCATCAACACCTTTAATCTTTTTATATTCGTTAGAGAACCTCAGAAAGTAATTTGAAATACTAAAAAGCACAATATTTTCGATCGCCTCTAGCGTATCGGCAAACACTACATTCCTGTGTTCCTTCGAGTTGTCATTATAAATAGTTGGCGACTGGTATGCTGACACTCTAAAATTCTCCGAATACTGCTTATGATAATCAATTGCACTCTGCATGATGTAACTCAATCCAGAACCTTCCATCCATTGCGAAAGTATTACTGCATACCACTTTCTCTTCGATTCGTTTCCAAGCGTCAATTTCTCGTAAATAGGCCAGTCAAATATTTTTGATAGCTTGTTAAAAAAGTTAATGATGTCATCGTATTTGAAGTCATTTTTAGAAGACGGATATTCTAACCCGTTCTTAATGGCTATAATTAGCCTCTTGGTCTGGTCCACAAAAGTATTAATATCATCATCCGGCAATGTAGGTGAACTATTGAACTTTTCCCTAATCTGTCGTTCATCCTCCACTGTTAGGAAATCTGAAAACTCCCTATATACAAGGCTATCACGTTCTACCATAATATCTCTAAGAAGGATAAGGCCAAACTTACGCATCATTACATAAGATTCTTCTGTCTGGTCTTCTCTACGCTTTGGTATTTCTGAGCTACCACTCTTAAGAATATCTGCAATATACCTCTTTTCCACTCTCTTAAGAGCTTTGGAATTACTTTCAATTGACAGCTCTTGTTCAGGTATCTGTTCCTGAAGCATCTCAATATAGCTTTCGGATGATACTGACTTCTCATCTGAAACCAAAAATACATTGCCATAAAGGTTATAGCTGATACGCCCAACTCGGACCCCGTACGCTTTATGTCTACTCCACCATTCTTCTGAAGAACTCTCAACGCCTACGATACAATCGCAAAAGCATCTCCAGTCACTTTGAAATGTTCAATTTTCGCACGAGAGAACACATAATCACCTATATTTCTATATAGGTGTTTCTTCATTTCTTCCGGATTAAATTTGTTATTACGGATGTTTAAGTGAAAAAGGCGCAGATCTCCCTGCGTTATCCACGATACCGGGCTTGATTGTGTTACTTCACGAAATACCGCATCAAAATCTCCGTGTACAGTTTTAGATAAATTATCGCTCATGCTACGCCTCCTTCATTATTCTTTCTTTGTTCCGTATGGTGTAGGCGACTCAGCGACCATACTTGCATTTGTTTCAACTTGTGGGTATTCAATAACCTTTGAGCCGATCTTTTGGTCATAGGTCATGTTAAATACCATATCTGAGAGCCATTTCTTAAATGATGGATTGTCCTGAAACTGTTTAAATAGCTCCATATTGTCAGCCATCACTGAAAAGATGACCTGCTGCAATGCTCGTTCACTCTCCATGCGAGCGTTTTGTTTATCAGAATTTTTCATTGCATTTTGATAGCGCTCATCCTTTGCTACCATGTCCGGAATTGCCACAATCTGGCGTCTAACGTTGTCAGGCTCCTTCCAGTCGATATTTCCAAACATATCATTAAAGTCGCTTAGAATAATTGAAAGCAAATCCATTTCCGGATTTACAATATGACCACTTTTTCCTGCCGGAACAGGTGCAACCTCGGCATTTTCATCTGCCAACTTAATAGACATTGCCTCTTGAGCCTCTAATCTATAGCTATCAAGGTTGATAACATCTAAAATTCCTTCCGAGAAATCATCATCACGAGGTGATGGAAGTTTCGGAATAAGTAGATTCAGGAAAATAGACAAACGTTCCCATTCCACATTTCCATACGGAAGTATAGCTCCAAGGAAACCGTAGGTACGACAAAACGCCTTTGCAGAACTCTTGAACTTAATCTGGTCTTCTGTATCTAAGTTCTTATAAATAACAGCGCATGTATCAAGAATAGGATCAAGTTTATCCCTTTCTGCACCATCAAGATACAGATTTACCAGCTGTTCTACATTCTCCTCTGAATAGACCTGATATTCTTCCATTGTCGCTATCAAATCGTACAGCTTATTAGGGTCAGTTTCACCGGAAAGCAATGTTGTTCTATAATATCTAGAGAAAGACCTCTCTATCATGTCAGAGCTATTTGCAAAATCCAGTACGAAAGTATCATGTTTCTGCGGATGGCATCTATTCAACCTAGACAATGTCTGAACAGCCTTAATATCATAAAGTATCTTATCTACGTACATCGTATGTAACAGAGGCTCATCGAAACCAGTCTGGAACATATCAGCAACAATAAGCATTCGGTATGGGTCTGTTTTAAGCATCTTTGGTATCTTAGCATCTGGAAATCCATTTAGTCCTGCAGATGTTAATGCAGGCTCTTGCCCCTGATGCTTATGCTCTCCAGAGAATGCAACAATTGTCTTGTACGGACTATGACGTGCTGCAAGGCATTTATTAATCGCATAATAGTATTCGACGCAACGAGGTATGCTCGACGTTACCACCATAGCTCGTGCTTGTCCGCCAATTTTGCCCTTCGAAATCACCTGCTCATGTAAATGTTCAACCATCATTTCAGCTTTTTGTGCAATGGTATAACTGTCACTTTCAACGAAAGCACGCAGCTTTTTCTGAGCACGTTTCTTATCGAACATCGGGTCATGCTGAACCGTCTTCATTAACTTATAGTAACTTGAAATTGGTGTGTAATATTTTAGCACATCAAGAATAAATCCTTCTTGAATTGCCTGTTTCATCGTGTACGAGTGGAATGGTCTGTGCTGCAATTCACCATCCTCATTCAAAATAGGATTACCATTTTCGTCAGTAACAATCGTTCCAAAGGTCTCCAAGGTTTTATTCTTAGGCGTCGCTGTAAACGCAAAGTAACTTGCATTTGTAAGGAGTTTTCGACCTTCCATCATGGCATTGATTCTATCTTCATTATCGACTTCATCATCTGTAGCCAATCCGGAGAGAGCTAAATTCATCTGTGCGGAATTACGGCCACTTTGACCAGAATGTGCCTCATCAATGATAACAGCAAATTTATTCTTCTTATGTGCGGCACCTATATCAGGAACGACATATGGGAACTTCTCTACTGTAGTGATAATAATTCTCTTGCCCCCTTGAATAGCTTTTCTTAGATCACCTGAGTGCTCTGCCCATGCAACCGTATTTGCCACCTGCATGAACTGCTTGATATTGTCTCGAATCTGCTTATCAAGGATTCGGCGGTCAGTAACAACAAGAACTGAATCAACTATCGGGTGTCCATCCTTTTCGAGTCCGATAAGCTGATGCGCCAGCCAAGCAATAGAATTAGATTTTCCAGAACCAGCACTGTGCTGAATCAAGTATCTTTTTCCGACACCATTCACTTTTACATCAGCGAGTAAGTTCTCAACTGCGTCCATCTGATGGTAACGAGGAAAAATCTGCTTCACGGACTTTTTCTTTGTTTCCGGATCCTCTTCAACAACGACCTGCGCATAGTTTTCAATAATACAACTCAGCTTATCCTTAGTAAGAATCTTCTTCCAAAGATAATCCGTCATAATACCATCTGGATTCGGAGGGTTACCAGCTCCATCATTATAGCCCTTATCAAAAGGCAGGAACCAACTGTTCTTTCCATCTAATTTGGTACAGAACTTAATGAGTGCATCATCAACAGCAAAATGGACCATGCAACGTTTGAACTGGAACAACAATTCTCTTGGGGCACGGTCATCTTTATACTGTTGAACAGCATCATCAACATTCTGTTTTGTAAGCTGATTCTTCAACTCAAACGTAATAACCGGAAGGCCGTTGATAAACACGCACATATCCAGTGCCAGTCTTGTAGAATCATTCGAATACATCAGCTGACGTGTTACGCTAAAAATGTTCTTCTCATACATTTCTTTTGCCTTAGTATTATTTTCTGTAGGCGTAAGATAAAACATAATTAAGTTTGCAGGGTAGACCTTCACCCCATTGCGTAGTACATCGATGATACCTCTCTTCGCAATCTCTCCTTGCAAACGGATCAAAAACTGCTTCTTTTTCATATCAGCCTTAAATACGCCAAGTTTATCCAATGCATCAGGCTGCGTATCTTGAAGAAAACGGAGCAAGCGTGTCTCGTCAATGGCATAATCACGGTTATAATCAGCATTTGATCCTTGCTCATAATCGTTATGTTCCACAAGCCATTTTACAATCAAAGACTCCAATCCATTTTCCTTCGTGTTCGTAAAGGCCATAAACTACTCCTCCTCTCTGTCAAGGATAATCTCCTCGTTCTCATTATCCTCGTCATCAGACAGATCAAACACTTCATCCAAATATTCATATTCAGGTATAGAAATGTTACGGACATCTATTTTACCTGACACAGCATCTGAGACCAATCGGCCTTTCATTTCGTGTAACACTTCGATTTCACTTTCGATAACATCTGTTGCGGATTTATATTTGTCCTTTAAGCCATCCAGATATTCAACTATTGCATCTTGTTCTTCCTTTGGAGGATATACCGTATATATAGCGCCAAACGAGGGTGTATACAAACGATTAAATCCACTACCGACTCCCCTTGAAGCATTTGCAAACTGCTCGACTTGTAAGGGGTTTCTAAATACATATTCGTAGAACTTCACATTTACATATCTGTCTTTGGATGGATTGAATACACTGTAATCAGGCGAAACACATCCTTCTCTTGTAACACATATAAACATTCCACTCCATGCTTGCATCCTATTTTCCAATAGCTGTCCGGGCGAAACCAATCTATAATTGGATAAATCAGAAGCACTTGGTTCTTTATCAGAAGCATCTGAAAATGGAATAAGACCACGTTTTCTACTAAAAGTTAAAAGTTCCGCCTCACATTCAATATTTCGTTCATTAGTCTCATCAAATAACCACTTTATTTTAATAGGATTCCAGTTAACAGGAATTTTCCCCATCCAAAAAATACCACTTTCCTTTAACTGCTCATTTCGAATTCCATGTGTAACAGCTTCGTTCACTGCAAACACTAGGTGCTCATTAATTCTCGATATTTGCTTACGCTTATTAGATATCATTTTATTTATTTTAGATATCTGCCAATCTAAATATCGAACAATCTGGTCCTGCTCATCCCTAGGAGGAAGTGGTAATACCACATTATTTAAATAGTCCATAGAAATTCTCATTCTCACAGTATTTAATTTTCCTGTACTAGACTCATGCATTAAAATTCCTTTTCCTAGCCCTAATAAGCTTCGCTGGAAGGTTATTAGTCTAAAAATCTGATGGTAATACCAAATATTGCATGCTTCCTCGTCTCGAGGATATAACGCATAATACACAGGACTAATTGCTCCGACCCATTTTGAAACTCCTGCAGACCCCGATACTACATTCATACAATTGACAAGCAAATCATTTTCCCTGCAAATATTGTATTTCGACAAGTCATCCTTTGGCTTATTTCCACCAACGCCCTCTTTCTCCGCAACCGGAACGACACCTTGTTTGGCAGTAAGAGAAAGAATAAAATCGGTTGTGACCGGATTGTTCCTTTCTTTCCTTTCTTGAAAAATTCTTTTAATTCTTAGAGCATCCCAGTGGCTCGGTATTTCACCCAACCACTTCTCCTTCATAGGCTTATAACTTTCATATTTTTTCATATTTCTAAGCCCTCCAAGATATCTCCAAGCATTCCATTTGCATCTGCTTCTAGTCCTTTAAGCTCCTCAACAATTTCTGACATTTGACGAAGTTCCATCGGTTTGTAGAAATACTTAATAAATGAAAGCTCATAACCTATCTTGATATTCTTTTCATCATACCAAGCATCAGGAGCATAAGGATGGACCTCATTCTCCATAAATTGATCAATTCCTCCCTCATATTTAAACGGAATTATTTCCGTTGTTCTTAAATCCGCATCACTTTCTCCGGAAACAGTCTTTGCATCAGCAGATTTTTCTGTGATATAGGGGCGAATTTTTTTCAATATAGCTGCTTTTAGCTTTGTTGCTTTTGCAAATGCGATCCAGTCATCTAACGGAACATTATCCGATAGAGTCGCTAATGTTCTTCTTACAAGCTCAGCTTCTTCTTCTTTTTTAAATACGGATGATGGAATCTTTCTATCAGGATATATACGTAACTTCAAAGAGCGCTCAACTGTCACTAACCAGAAACCAAACTCATCGTTGTCAAACACTCGACTAACATCGCTTTCTTCCATGTCCATAAATATTCTAATAATCTCTTTTCTAATATCTGAAGATAACTCACAATTCTTCTTGCCCATATTTTTTCTTAATGGTGATTTCATTGCTGTTGCATCTATAAGTTGAATTTTCCCTTTTCTTCTATCTTCTTTTTTATTAGAAAGCACCCAAATAAATGTTCCAAGTGGAGTGTTGTAGAACATATTATCCGGTAGTGCAATGATTGCCTCTACCAAATCGTTCTCTATCATATATCTTCTAGCATTGCTCTCACCCGAACCAGCATCACCAGTAAATAATGATGATGCATTATGAACTTCAGCAATTCTACTTCCTAATGCAGTGTCAGTCTTCATTTTTGATACATTATTTAGGAGGAACAGCAACTGTCCATCGCTTATTCTAGGAATCATCATTAATTGAGTCCCGTCTTCCAGATAAGCGTTAAATCTGCTATCTAAAATATCTTTTTTTCCACCCATTTTTTCTGCATCAGTTTTCCAACTTTTACCGTAAGGTGGATTGGCTAACATAAAATCAAATTGTCTAGATGCATTACCATCAGCAGACAAGGTTGAACCATAAGCAATATGTTCTGCTTGGTCTCCATCACCTTTCAAAAGCATATCAGCTTTGCAAATCGCATATGTTTCAGGTTGTACTTCTTGTCCAAATAAGTGTATTGATACTTCTTTACTTCTTCTCTTAGCCAACGATGTCAATCTGTCTTGGGCAACTGTTAGCATTCCTCCAGTTCCACATGCACCATCATAACAGGAATAAGTCGCATCCTTAATTTCATCAGCAATAGGAATAAAAATAAGGTCGGCCATTAAATCAACAACGTCTCTTGGCGTCCAGTGTTCGCCAGCTTCTTCATTATTTGCTTCATTAAACTTGCGTACTAACTCCTCGAAAACCGTACCCATCGCATGATTATCAAGCGCTGGAAGTTTAATTACATTTTTAGAATCATCAGTATAAATAGGCTTAGGACTCAAATTGATTGTAGGTGATACAAACTTTTCTATAACAGCGCCCAAAATATCAGCTTCTATCATCGTATCAATTTGATTTCTAAACTGAAATTTAGCAAGAATCTCTTGTACGTTTGGGGAAAATCCATCCAAATAAGCCTCGAAGTCAGCTTTTAAAGTCTGTTTTTTTACTCTACTTGTTAAATCCTTCAATACAAAAGGAGATGCATTACAAAACGCCTGTCCTGCTGCATTGCAAAGTGCAGGCCATTGATTTGTAATACCTGCCTCATCCATCTTTTTCTTCATTTCAAGAACTACAGGTTTTGTATGTTCCAGCATCGCATCTAAACGACGAATAACTGTCATAGGCAAAATAACATCACGATATTTACCTCTCACATATACATCACGCAAACAATCATCTGCGATTCCCCAAATAAAACTTACTATTGAGTTATATACTTGATTGTCCATAAAAGTTTACCTTAACCTTTCATTTGTTTTTACAGTATTCCATGTTAATACTAGTCTATTAGGTGTCCGTTAATCTGGACTTATTCATCGTCTGTCGAAGAATTATCGTCGGCAGCACCTCCGGAGCGAATCCATTCATCCACTTCGGATAATTTAAATTTCCAGAGGCGGCCCACCTTATAGGCAGGCATATTTCTTTTTGCAATCCATTGTAAAATCGTATCTCTTCCAACTCCGAGATACTCCTGCACTTCTTTAAGCGTCGACCATTTTTCAATAACTTGTTCTTTCACTTTGAGCCTCCGTTTTAGTCTCTCTTATACTTAGCATCTATAGTTACACTAAAAATTGTTTCTCTTTCAGGAAAGCAGTTCTGCCCATCAGCATCTTACATTTCCCATTTACAATAGGTAATTCCATCAAAGCCACGGCCGTCAATGGTCGTGGTTATTTTTATGCTCTGATTCGGCCTTACATCCAGCAATTCAATAACAGACGGATAGCTTCCGGGCGATCTTTTTCACCTCTCATATAGACGAGTTTTCTTCCAGTCCAAACTAGCTTACCTGTATTCATAATTTCCCACTGATGAAGGACTTTATCATAGCTTTGAATCACGTGAATCCGATTGTAAAACGCATTAACACTATACCCATTGTATAAAGGCTGCGGCAATGCACCAGTTATTTCTTCACTAGTATTTGCCTTCTCAGCTTCATATGTCTTCGCAAGAATATCGTCGGCCTCATCTCTTTCGTTAATCAATTCCTGCATCTGACGGGTCAAAGCGACACACAGTGCTTTTTTATTGCAGTCTGCTTTCTCTGGAATACCAAAGTCAGCGATTCCCCCTGCTAAATATGTAATGCTCCCCTCAAAAAAAGCAATTAGCTCCTGAGTCCTGTCAGCACTACCAAATCCTGATTTTAGTTCATCTGTAAAAGGTTTTCCGCCAGAATACAACTGCTTCGCATAGCTATCGGAGATAAAACTATTACCTGTAGCCTTGAATAATCCTATCACAAAAGCTGGTTGACTTTTTATTTGTTTGCAATAAGGTTTCACACCTTTACAAAGTCTTGAAAGGTTCAATCTGACGCCTCCTTGCTCAAATAAATATAACTTTCCAGATTCCATTATACTACTTTAATCAGCAAAAAAACTCCTTTGCTGTATTAACAATATCTAAATCATTATAAACCGACTCTAATACATATTTAAAGGAAGTGTCTTCAGAAGTCTCCAAAGTGTCTTTTTTCAGTGTCTCAGCTCAATTTCGAGTGTCTTTTTCAATTGGTAAACTCAAATCATCAAGATTAAGGCAGGTGATTCAAATGACAAAATCTGAAAAAAGAATGTGGATCACCAACATCGAGAATGCCGCTGATGCTGTGGCAATCGAGTACAGTTCTGAAGTAGCCGAGTCAGTATTCCAGTGCTACAGTGCTCATGGAACCTATGACCTATGACTTAAGCCCTTGCTATGACAGCGAGGTCTTCGCTGATTTGGAGCTTATCGCAAACGACAATTAAACAAACGCCCTGAGCAAGGTGTAAAACTACTCTCTTGATCATTGGATCACCATCTTCGTGGCCACGTGGTATGTTCGTAGTTGATGAACAAGAAAACATAATCAATAGAGTGCCAGCTTACGAACAGCTGGTCACCGAAATGAAGCGGAGTTCTCCGCACGAGGTGACCATCTTATGAAAAACACTGGCAGCCATAACGGTTATCTCCGCTTCGCTAATGAAGCCAACGGAGGTAAAAGTTATGGCAAATAACGTAAATCAGAGTAAAGAGTATCGTGTCTATATCAAGGAATCCAAGAGCTGGGTGGACGTTAACAGGGATTTCTACACGAACTACTACCGTGAAATCAACGCCTACCATAAGCGTCAGCTGGAACATGATCGCTGTGTCTGCCCTGCAATCAAGCGCTACATATGCGATATGGATTGCTTAACCTGTTCTTATGCCAAGGCTGGCGACCAGCTTTCTATCGATAACACCGTGAGCGACGGTGACGGGAACAAAAAGAGCTGGCTTGACGATGTACCGGATGAATCTGCAGCTATCGCTGAAGTGTTGGAGGATGCAGAACTTCTTAATGCCCTTTACGCAAAGCTGAACGAGCTAGACCCGGAAGACCGTCTTATCTGCCAGCTTATTATGGAAGGAAAATCGGAACGTGACTGCGGCAAGGAAATGGGCCTCTCTCGTAATACATTCGTGTATCGCAGGGACAAGCTATTCTAGAAACTTTGCTCCGGCTTAAGGACTACATCTAATATGAATGGTCGTCCTCTGATTTTTTAGGGGACGATTTTTATTTTCAAAAACTTTTTTATATTTTTTCGGCCAAACGACCATCTCACCTCCATTGAGTAGTGTAAGGCGAAACAAAGCGACCTCCAGAAAGCGAGGTGAACATCGTGAATCAGACTTTTCACAACAAAAGCGGCACTGACACAGAAGTGATTGCTACTCTCACTGCAATCAGTCAGGTATCCGCAAGAATGGCGAAGAATCTCAGAATCATCGCCGCACACAGACAATCCGAGTAAGGAGGAACAGTAAATGTCAAAAATGAGCGATATGACTATGACAATCAAAGAGCTGAAAAATGGCTGCCGCTGCTATTAACGACGTAGCAAACCACCGTTGACACAGCTGCAAGAGACGAGTAGATAAAGCGAATTAACGACCTGCAGGATTATATAGCACAGCAGACCATCCACCTCACCGAATTTGATGAGTCACTGGTACGATGCTGGGGCAAGCAGATAACCATCTGGGATGATCGCATCACCGTTGAACTTAAATCCGGTGTCATAATCGATGTTGGCGTATAATTCCATAGACGTACAAAACCCTCCTGACCATGATGGCCGGGAGGGTTCTATGCTTTATTCGTTTAACATATTATCTATATACTGTATAAATTCTGCACTTTTGGCTACACGTCCATTTCCCCCATGCTGCTTATATATTTCGTATACTCTATTTCGAATATTTCCAATTATTGTATCCGTTACAGAGTCCATATCCAAGTTCTTAATGTCAGAAGGAGTAATATTTTTCTTATTTAATATATCTGCAATAACTGCATACAGTACATAATATAAAATATCACTTTTTTCTGCCTGAGAATAATCAGAAACGCTTCTTACGTTTTTCTGGATTTTTTTGCCTAGTACAGCTACTCTATAAAATACTTCTAGATCATTATTCTTCTCGTATAACTCGTTATATGTTTTTTCATCATTCAGCAATGTTGATGGTCTTGCTCTTGCATAGTCTGGCTTTTTCAGAAAAATCGTAATGAGACACTGTGCAAGAAAAGATACGCCTACAATCTCCGCGGGCTTACGTCCCTGATTTTTATAGTAATTTTTTCTCCTATCGTAAAATAATCCTCTACTCTTAAAATACATTTCAATTTGAAGATGTATAGGGTCAGTCACCCGTAATGTTGCTTTTGGAATATTTGTCTGATTATTTGTAGCAAAGATAATTTGATCTCTTGATTCTTCATTATCAGGAACAATTATCCTTATCAATACCGAACGTTTTTCTGACGCTAGTGCTTCTCTATTTTTGGAAAAAAAATTATATATCTCCATTGACGTTTGTAATCCATTAACAATTTCAGGATTAACGATTTGTAGCTCTCTGTTATTTACCAATGTGGCCTCAGATGCCAGTACTGTAACTCCATTATTTAACCACCAAAAATCATTATTATCGATTCTATGCAGTGTTTCAGATATACTATTATTCACATTGTTTTTTCCTTGATAATCACGCACATTAGAATCGAAAAAGCTCTTTCTCACATCGCCTTCATCATTTACTATAAAATTAAAATAGCTTTTCAAATCAACCAACGCAACATAATTTTTTTGATTTGGCGAAATTGGGATATCCGCAAATCTAAGATTTACTCTGTTTTCTATCATCGCATTGTACATATCAAACAGAGCATCAGAATCAACAAAGGTTACCTCAACAACTGCATTCGGGAATAATCCTTTTATGGTATCTTTTAGTTCTTCAGCCTGCTGAATTACATTAGGATGTAATTCTGATGCTAATGTTACATAATAGAATCTGAATTTCAACTTTACTCTGCTGGTTATCAAACGTGTATATGTATCTCTGAATGTAGTAAATGCTTCGAGAACATCAGCATTATACCTTTCCATAAAATCAGTTGTCGTTTTTGATAAATCCAGAAGATTTCCAGAGATAGTTTTCCACTTCATCACAGCATCTTCTCCAAACGAGGTAGTCTTCTTTGACTGGATAATTATCATTTCCAAAATAGAATCTTTTGGCGCAGATATATGCTCAACAACATCTGGAGTAATAAGTAAATTATTTAAAAATAAATAAATTGAATCGCATCCTCCATCCAATCCTTTTCCCACAATACCATTATCTACTTCATCGTCACTCAATCCTTGATTTTTCAATATTTGACTAGCGGAAAAAAATTCAAAGTAATCTGATATGATACTATAGTTATCATTGTTTTGAAATTCCTGTTCAATTAGGTTTTCTAATAATATTTGTGCATTCTTACTCATCTTTTATCCTCCACTAATGCAGTAATTTTTTCTGTCATTTATTCTACAGACAAGTCTGCTCTTTAGTATCGAGTGTCTTGAACTGCGGTCAGCCCTGTTATCTAAATCATTGTCACAACCTATGACATCTAATCCACAGCCTAACCCCTGCCGCTGTTTTCCGACCATCCAATCACGCTCTGGTCAGACTAAAATGTAGATATGTTTCCATATAAGAAAACCAAGCTTTTCACAAGGCTCTTCTAATGATCCTCACCCCGCAAAAAGCTAGTAAATACACCACTTTTCAGCACTTAATTTTATTTTCTTGACATCAATCCCACACACTCAACATGCGCTGTCATAGGGAACATGTCTACTGGTTGTACTTCTTTAAGTTCATAGCCGTAGTGTGTGAGGATTTCAATGTCTCGCGCCATGGTGGCTGGGT
>ERZ773066.633-NODE-633-length-19163-cov-2.495342_pt1 | contig 19163 bp, 17 predicted proteins | sample MGYA00580573_ERZ773066 | MGnify/ENA primary metagenome ERZ773066 (study PRJEB29015, sample SAMEA2738128) | human oral metagenome | biome: human oral; feature: human-associated habitat; material: saliva | place: China | collected 2203 ... | reverse complement strand
TGACAATGCCTCCCTCATTCTAGACTGCCTTGAGGCGGGGCCGGTAACTCTTGGACAGTTGGTGAACGCCACGGGCCTTGCCCGGCCCACCGCACACCGTCTCGCTGTTGCACTCACCCACCATCGTCTTGTGGCGCGGGATGTGCAGGGGCGTTTTATGCTGGGGCCGCGTTTGTCGGAGCTTGCTTCCGCCACCGCCGAAGACCAGCTGCTGGCTGCCGCCGCACCGGTACTTGATAAGTTACGGCACGCCACCAATGAGTCGGCACAGATTTACCGCCGTCAGGGTGACTGGCGTGTCTGTGTGGCCTCCGCGGAACGCCCCGTGGGTATGCGCGAAACCATTCCCGTGGGTACCCAGCTATCAATGAAAGCTGGCTCGGCAGCGCAGGTTCTTCTGGCTTGGGAAGACCAAGGCCGCATTATTGAGGGGCTGCGCAATGCGCATTTTAGCGCCGCAATGCTCGCCTCGGTGCGGCGTATTGGTTGGGCGCAGTCTGTGGGTGAGCGCGAGCGCGGTACCGCATCGGTATCGGCCCCGGTGTACTCCCCCACTGGGAAGGTTATCGCTGCAGTTTCGATCGCTGGCTCTATTGACCGTATGAGCCGCCAGCCCGGGCGCATGTACGCCGAGGCCGTTCTTGAGGCCGCCGCCGCGCTCACCGCAGCGTTACGAGCCAGCTAGCACGCGGCGACGCAGACCACCACCCCGGCACGCCCCGGTTCGGAGTATTCTCCGTACCGCGTGATGCTACCGCAGGTGGTTACGGTAAGTTTCCAGGCGCATTATTTCGTTCTCGACGGGGTGCACAACCTGCTCGTTGAGAGCGGCCTCAAGGCCCCGGGTGAGGGCGCGCTGTATCCTTTGACGGTATATTCGCGCGCCCATGGCGGTAAGCGCCCGCCCTGCCCCCGCAGCCACAATCCCCAATAGCACCCCTAAGAGCAGCAGCAGAGTGGGCACCGGCACGGGTGAGCCGTCCGGTGTGGGCGGTGGCGGAAGCGGCACCTGAAGGTATACTGCTGCCGCCATGCCGGTGAGCCACAGTACCCCCGCTAGGGCGCTCAGCAACGCCACCCACTGCACACTATTCAGGAGCGCCCACCACCACTGACGCCGGTTCGTGCGGTAGTCAACACCCGCTATAGCGCGTTCAAATGCGGCAGGCAGCTGCTGTTCGTGTTCTAGGGCGGCGTTACGAATGCTGCTGTTCCAGGGCTCTTCAATACCGTGTGCGGTTTCGGCGCCAAATGCACGTACCGAGTTCGCCACGGATGCCCGCTGCGCTGGGCTCAGCGGGGGTAATGACGAGGCCACCAGGTGCGCGGGGTCTGCAGAAGGCTGCCCCGGTTCCGCATCAAACAGCTCATTAACGGCGGTGTCCTGTCGCGTATCAGAGCCGTCCGCGTACCCCAAGTGCAGGCGCTTCAGCGGGTCGGGCCGGAATTTAGCAACCCAGCGGGTCGCTATCCACCCGGTGCGCGCCCCGGCACGGCGCTTGTAGGAGCTAACCGCCGCATCCAGAACGGTACCCGCGCCGCTGGCTGTGAAACATGAGGCGGTGAGTGTATCCACCGACTCTTCGCTAATAGAGGCCTCCACCGGGCCGCCGTCACGGTCTGAAAGCTCGCCGTGAATAGCGTCCAGGTCGGCAGTAACCCGCTGCAAAGCGGCACTTTTCGCGGCAGCCACCTGCCCCAGTAACGATTTGAGGGAGTCCAGCCCGGCACCTGTGCGGGCTGAAACCGCAATCGGCTCAGCCAGCAGGTGGTGGCTAATACCGTCCTGAATCAGCAGCTGCCGCAGGGAGTCCAGTACCTGGGGAAGGTCGTGTGCATCCAGCAGATCTGACTGGTTAAGTACGCACAGCATCGTGCCGCCGTGTGCGGCTAGGGGCTCGATAAACTCGTGGTGCAGCACCGCATCCGCGTATTTCTGTGGATCTACCACCCATACGAGCACATCCACATACCCCACCATGCGTTCTACCAGTTCACGGTTATCGCGGCGTACCGAGTCGAAATCGGGTAGGTCCAGCAGGATTAGCCCGCCGGAGCGGGTGTGGGTCTGCCCTTTACCAACCATGGTGCGGATGCGGTTCCACAGCCCGGGGGCGGGCACCCTGGTCTCATTCAGGGCGGCGCTGGGTGTCTCAGGTACCAACGTTTCAGGTGTTATAGGTGCTTCGGCTGGGTCTTCCAGCGGGTACACCCGTTCAGAGACTCCAAGCCAGTCAAGGACCTCTTCGCTGCCTTCCCTGCCCCATACGGCGGCCTGCGCGGCGACCGTGGTGGGGCGGGTATGGGCGGCGCGGGCAAGTTTTTGGCCCGCCACAGCGTTAAAAAGGGAAGATTTGCCGCTGCCAGTCGCCCCGAAAAACCCCACGATAGTGTGCTCAGCTGAGAGGCTAAGGCGCTCACGGGCACGGCTGATGGTCGTGGCGCTACGCTCTATAAGGGTTGTTTCGATACGCCCACGGCCTGCCTCAAGCGCGGCGTTGAGCGAGTCTGCACGCTCTGTGAGTGTGCCGCCTCGCTGGCGGGCCATGGTGGTGCCCGAAGGAACGAGTTCGTCGCTCATGCTACCCCCTTATTTCTTTGCTGGCGGGGCTGCCGTCCACGGCCAGTTCATGGCCAATACGGTGTGTCTGCTGTGCGGCCTCAAGAACCTGGGCTGGCTCAGGCCCCGCATTAACGGTATTGAGGGAATCGGTGAACCGCTGCCGGTGTGCATCCAGCAGGTTTTGCATCCGCTCGATGAGGTCGATGCGGGCACGCTGGGCCATTCGGCGGGCAGCGTCCTCACCGAATACCGACTCCAGAAGCTTAGATCCCACCACGCCGGAGCCGCCTGCGATGCCGATTTCCAGCCCGGTCAGCCCACCGGTTGCGGAAAACACAGCGACCATCAGTAGCACGGCGGCAGCATTAACACCCAGCGAGAGCACGCGTGCACGCTGGCGTTTACCGGCGCCTTCGGCGCGGATTGTCTCAAGGATTCCCTGCTGCCAGGCACGGATCTGCTCCGCAACCTGCGTCTCAAATGTGCTCTGCTCGGCCTGCACCTGTTCGGCGGTGACGCCCGCATCGTGTTCCTCAAGAAGAAGCGCACCCGGGCGTTCTGATCCCCACGAGCGCCGCACCTGTTCGGCGGCACGGGCGGCAGCGTCCACGGCCACTGCGTGCAGCCCGTGCTCTAACGCCTGTTCCACTTTTGCGGCTTGGGCGGGGGGGCCCCGCATGATCCCAACTAGCCGGTCCCGCAGGCGCCCGATTCCAGATTCTAGTGAGCGGAAGAACTCTCCGGTGCCCACAAAATCTTGCCAGCGCATCAGCACCTCACCGCGCAGTAGCGTACCGTCGGAGGCTGCCTCACGGATGTTCTCCAATGCGGTGTCGTAGGCGTCATCCACTGCGGCGCTGAGCCGGGTGAGCGTCTCGTGCTGGGATTTTTGTTCTGCGGCAATAACCTGCAGGTCTTCGCTCAGCCCGTTAATAGCGCCGCTGAGGGTACGGCGGGCGATTGCCGCGCGTGCCGGTGCGTCTGCCCCCAGCTGCTCTAGCCAGCTCCGCACTTGGTCTATGGCAGCAGGCGGCAGCAGGCCACGATTATCGCGCTTCTGCTCGGGGATACACACCAGCAGTGCCGGGGTGATCCCAGCTTCACTGAGCATATGTTGCAGGTCTTCTTCTATTTCGTGCTCGGCGCCTTCTGGTACTCGGTTGAGCACCACCGCCACCGTAATATTGCGTTCGGCCGCACGGTGCAGTAATTCCCACGGCACGGCGTCCGCATACCGGTTAGCGGTGGTCACAAAAAGCCACAGGTCGGCGGCAGAGAGCAAATCTTTAGCTAACCGCCGGTTCTGTTCAGAGACAGAGTCAATATCTGGGGCATCAATAAGAGCGATGCCGGGCGGTACCGTCTGGGTCTGTAGTGTCACCAGCACATCGGCTTCAGTGTGTGCGTCAGCTCCCGGCACTGTTTCTCCCGCGGCAACGCTATGATGCCTCATGCTCGGCAGGTAGTGCTCGGATCCCAGGTAGGGTGCATCTTCGGCGCGATGCAGCAGAACAGGCTGGCGGGTGGTGGGGCGGATGGCCCCGGCACGGGTGAGAGGCTCTCCGAGGAGCGAATTCACCAGCGTGGATTTACCGGCACCAGTGGAGCCGCCCACAACCACGGTGAGTGGAGCATCCAGGCTGCCAGCACGCGGCAGAATATAGTCATCAAGTTGTTTATTGGCCGCACGAATACGTTCACGGGCTAAGTCCGCGTTGAGGGTTTCTAGGGGAACATCACAGTGGGCGAGTAGTTCGCGCACACGCATAAGGTGCGTATAATCGGTGTGTTGCACGCAAACAGTTTATCCTGATTTGTGTGTGCAATGATACTCCGACTGGTTCAGGCACCTTCCCAATATGCGTGTGCGGGGTGCCTTCTGCTACGGTAGTAAGTGCTAGCCGCGAGTGTTTATGGCCCGATTAGCTGGCCGCATCACCGATAAGGATGGGACCTCATAAATGCACCATAGTTTTGCTCGTCGCGCGCTCCTGACGCAGACTGCCATCGTAGGAGCTGGCTCCCTTTTGAGTGCGTGCGCGGGTTCTTCTATTTCTACCGCGAATAAACGTCCTGCTGCCGCTTCTTCGGCGGCGCCTTCACCAGTTGCAGCTTCTCCCCAGGTAGATTCCGCCTCAGGCTCGCAGGTGCGCGGCCCGGTGATTCTGCCAGCCAAATACTATGAGACAGCAAATGGGCCGTTTGAGGCTGGCACATTGGAGCACGGCCCCCGGAACGTGGCTAAGCCTAAAGAACCTGAAAATATGCGTGAGCTTTCTGAACAGGGCATTCTAAGCTTCCTGCAGTACTGGTGCGCGGCGCAGAACTACATGTACCTTACCGGTGATATTTCTCTCTTTGAGGCTCTGCCAGGCAACGATAAGTACAGCACAAATATCGGTATTTATTCGAAGCTTTACTCTCGTGATGAGGGGTGGGTTGTGTGTGATACTGAACGCCCCACCGGTATTACTCTCAATACTGACAGGCCCGTACGGATCGGCTCTTCAGAGGTATTCCGCTGGGAGTCCATGTACACGGTCGATAATAAAGCTCACCTGTACCTGCTCAAGGCACAACGTAACGTGTCTTTTACCGACATGTACGGTACAACCCGCCGGGCGGATGTGTTCGTCAAATACGGCGACAACGGTTGGCAGATGATGGATGATGCGGAGGTTTCGGCGGCGAAGGAGTCGCTGGCCCCCTCAGCATCCGCTGCGTCCCCGTCTTCCCGGTAGCAGCCGCATAATGAGCACCGCCGCTGACACCGCCCCTTCCCGGGGCAGCTGGATGTGAGTAACAGCTCTAGAACTGGCGACGTATTCGTTTGTGGTTTTACCCTGCACCGCATAGGCTTTGTATACAAGTTGCGGTGTTCTTAGAAGGGATAGTCCACCATGATTCGATCTGCTGTTGCCTCACGCCGTATTTTTTTGGTTGGAGCAGCCTCTTCGCTGGGTGCTGCGGCGCTCTCCGCATGCGGCTCTAGTTCTTCTTCCCGCGCCGCAGGCAATGCAGGTGTACCGGCAGGCGGTTCCAGTGTTCAAGCCACCACCGCGGATACCCGGGAGAACCTCTCCGGGGAGCTGCTGTGGCAGCATTACAGATCCGCTGGCCCTCAGCCTTCAGCCGGGTCAACGGCGGCACCTACCGGCAACCCTGCATCGCTGCAGTCAAAAGCCACAGATGTTCCCGTACCCACCGAGTACGACTATATGCGTGATGAGGACACCTCGGGACTAAGATTCACGTTCGCTTACTATATTGCGGCACTCAATTATGCGCGAGCCACAGGCGATATGAAACCAGCATTGAAGGTGGTGCATCCGCAGAACCAGCCCGCTATTGCACAGTTGCAGGGGTATGAGCAGCTGTACATGAGTACGACGCAGTGGATTGTGGGTGGTTCGTGGACAGTCTCCCTCACCGAGAAACAACCGGATGAGAAAGGCTATAAGTACGCTTGGGCCTGCTCAGTGAAGCAAGAGAGCGGTGTGCTGGTTAATGCTGCCGCTAACACGAATACTGCCTTGTCCACGGAGGAAGCCCGCGCAATGCGTAAACTGTACGGCATGTGGGAGGGTGAACAGTGGTGGATTATTTCAGCTGAGCAGTACGATCCGTCAGCCAGTCCCCGACGCACAGCCCTGCCCCAGGTGACTCCCACGGTTCCTGCGAAAGTTGTGACCGTTCCTGCCTCTCGCTAGACCCACAATAGTGTGCGTCTGCTCTAGGGCCGGTAGCGTATAACCCATAATGTGCCTCAGGTACAGTTGGATATAACCTATGTGATGTTCCAGATATATTTTTTGAACGTATCCCCCGGGTTTTACAATCCCGGGAACACTTTGTGTGCATCAGCGCAGGTTGGGGTAAAACAGCGTAAGACAAGCGTCTGCGTAGTCACCGGTTTGTGGCCTCAAGATGACAGGGGTGGGCACTCTAGAGTAGGTATAGAATAATGAGGATTATTCCCGTTGAAAGGAGCCGTCGCTATGTCCCGAGCTGCACTCACCCGTAGAACTGCAATAGCTGCTGCGGGGCTGACGTCGGTGGGAGTGGGGGGCGCTTTCCTGCTGGATACGATTAACTCCACCTCAGCTAACGAGCAGCGGCCGCAGGCAGGTTCGCAGTCCCTCACCCCCGCGCCCACACAGTCGCCGGGGTACCGGGGAGACGTGAAATTCACCTCATACTCTGGGGATGTGGAGGCTGTGGTTCTCGGGAATGACAATGCGAAAGCCAAGAATGTGCCCGTCCCGCAGGAGCCTCACGGTATGACCGAACCAAATGTTGAGGGACTGTATAACTTCATTGGGTTCTGGGTTGCCGCGCATAATTACCTGCTATTAACCGGTGATGCTTCAGCGCTCAATAAGGTCACTGACGCCCAGTCCCAGGAGGATGCGAAGGAGCTGGGGGAACTGTACGCGAAGGGTGCATGGCTGCGTAGCTCCACAGCACACCCGTTTACCCTGTCGTTGGATACTGAGCAGCCAACAAAAGGCGAGAGCGAGAACACCTACATCTGGAAGTGCACACCGGGGTTTGACCCGCAGGCCCGGATGGTGGGGACCGCAAACACTATCTATGAAGATTTTAAATCTAATTTCGCGGTCGATACCGACCCGCTGTTTGTAGTGTATGACCAGGGTTCGTGGCGTATGACGTACGACTTGCTGCCCGAGACACGCGGTAAGGTTCCAGAGGCTGCCGCTGGCACCACTGCCCCGGCATAACCTTCACGCGAACCTGCCTGATACTGGTTCCCAGGATTTTCGCCGTAAGCTATAAGGTGGCGCACCCCCACAGTCAGATGTGTGGGCGGTATAGTTGATGTATCTCAACCTCGCCGAGTGAAAGATTGGGTATATGACTTCCGACGTGACGCGCCGCACAGCTTTAGGTTTTTTTACCGTAGCCGGTATAGCTGCTGTCTCAGGGTGTTCCAATTCTATTTTTTCTTCTCCTTCCGTTAAGACGCACACCCCTTCCTCGAGTGATTCTTCCGAGCCTGCGACAACAAGTTCCGAGGCCTCCCCCAGCTCCTCTTCGGCTTCGTCTACCTCGGCTTCTCCCTCACCATCATCTTCATCTTTGTCGAGTAGTTCTGACTATTCTTCCGAAGCCAAGATTGATAAATATGACACATCAGCGGGCAACTTTGAAGCAGCCACGAAGGAACACCCGGCAAGAAACGTGCCTAAACCAGTTAAGCCCGAGAAGATGAGCGAAAACTCAACCGAGGGTCTGAAAGCGGCGTTAGGGTACCTTTCGGCGGCTTTGAAATACTACTATTTGACCGGGGAAACCGAGTTTTTGCGTGAGGTACGTCTGTCGGAAGACACATTGCCGGAGTATGAAAGCAAAGGTGCGCCCATCCGGGAGAAACGAAGCTGGTACGGTTCTCCCGATGTGAAGATTTACCTCAATAGCCCCGAGCCGACCAAGAGCGGCGATAAGTATATGTGGCCGTTTACCGCTAAGACGGATCAGGGGCCTTTCATCGTGAAAGATGGTAAGTACAGGTCACTATCTTCATACAGCCGGTATGGTGAATCACGCCAAATGGCTGTGTGCACATACGAGGGTGGGCACTGGACGATCATCTGGCATTCGCGTAGTTCCAGCAGCTCTTCGCCAACCCGCAGCCCGTCGTCGAGCAGCAGCTCCTCGTCTTCCTCTGGCAGCCCATCACCATCCGAAAGTTCTTCCTCCTCATCGTCGTCAGGTGGCGGCAACTTCATCTAATTGTTTCTAGGTGTCCACACACCTTCCGCCCCTCACGGTCGGTTCAGGCCGGAAAGGATGGCTGCGTTGGCCTCTTCCATTACTCGCCGCACGGTTTTGGGCATGTTTTCGGTCGCTAGTGTGCTTTTTACCAGCGGGTGCTCCGGCGCTATAGTGTCGGCGCCCGCAAAGCCAGCCCTAGCGGAGAACCCCTCGGCGGTCGAGAGCACCACGCCTGAGAGTGATGAGACGGCGCCGCCAAGCGCCTCCCCTACGTCTGCTGCTAAGGACTACAGCGGGGAGGCGAAACTTGAAAAATATGACACGTCGGCGGGCCCCTACGAGCCAGCAACTAAAGAGCATCCCGCCAAGAACGTACCAAAGCCGGTGGTTCCGGAGCACATGTATGAAGATTCGGTGGCGGGTAGGCACGCCACAATTGCCTACTACGCCGCGTGCCTAACCTACCTCAATATCACCGGAGACCCCTCACCCATACGCGCCCTCAAATGGCCGAATGAGAGCTATAAAAGTTTCGAGAAAATGGGGGCAGAAACTAAAAACGGTACGCTCTGGTACGCAAACCCAAGTTTCAAGATTGTGCTCATTACCCCGCAGCCCACTCGGGAAGGCTCACAGTACCGCTGGCCGTTGCGCATCGTTAACGATCTGGGCTCTTTCGCGGTAAAAGACGGAAAATATACGGAGCTTTCGCCTCAAGACCAGCATTACGATAAAGAGGTTGTTGGTCTTGTCAATTACCAGCAGGGGCGCTGGGAATTCCGGTGGGAAGGCGATGAAGATGACGACCCTTCACCGTCGGCAAGCCCTCGCGCGTCCCAATAATACATAACCGTTACGGTGGGCTTTGTCGCCCTCATATTTTGTGCGTAAACTATCATTGCATTTGTTTTAGGGTTCTATAAATCTGTGAAAGGACAACGATGTTTCCTGCCGTGACGCGCCGCTTTGCGGTGGGATTAGCTGGCGTAGGCGGCGTGGTTGCTGCGCTCACCTCGTGCGGAGCGGGGGCAGATTACAAAGGCGAAGCGAAACTTGATAGATACGACACCTCCGCTGGCCCCTATGAGCCAGCAACTCAGGAGCATCCCTCGAAGAACGTGCCGGTTCCTATCAAACCCGATAATATGGGTGAGAATTCCGTAGCAGGGCTTCATGCAACAATCTGTTACTTCGCGGCTTCTTTGCAGTACATGATGAACACGGGTGATTCCCAGCATCTGAAAGACATCAGGTTTGACCGGGAAGATCTGAAAAGCTACACCGATGTCGCGGAGCTTTTTGACGATAAAACCTGGTTGAGTGAGGTCACGGTAACTATTGAACTCACCACTTCCGCCCCAATCAGGAACACTGATGGCTACCAGTGGCCCGCCAAGCTCACCATGAAACAGGGCGATTTTGCACTGATCCGCGGCAAAGTCTCGCAGGTTCCGCAGAACCGTAAACTGGTACAATCCGAGGGTGATATTACGGGCCGCTATGTTGAGGGGTCCTGGAATCTGAGCACACCAAAGAAACGCTAGGATCGGAGTTCAGCCCAAGCGTGGCGCCCTGCGTCAATCATGCTTCAGGGTATGCTATTCTCTATCACGACACGATAGCAATCACCGAAATATTCACTCGCAAACCAAAATTTTGAAAGGTATAGCTCTCATGTCATCCCCCTTGACCCGGCGCACTGCACTTAGTGTCATTGGTCTCAGCAGCGCAGCTTTTTTGGCTGCGTGCAGTTCTGAGTCGCAGCAGACCACTACCACCGCCTCTGCACCGTCTCCTTCTGAGCCTTCCTCAAGTACATTTGAGGTTCAGAGCGCATCTCCCCGCGCATCCCGTACCGCAACTGCCAGTGCCTCTGCGACGCCTTCAGCGTCTCCCTCCGAGTCTGCCACCGCCACCCCCTCAGCTTCTCCCACTGTTGAGGAGAAAAAGGACTTTAGTGGTGAAGCGAAGATTGATAAATACGACAAGCCCGGTGAATATATGGCTGCCACCGAGGAACACCCGGCGCAGAATGTCCCGATCCCAGTTCAGCCTGAGTCCATGAAAAAAGATAATGCAGCCGGGTTTGCGGGCGCATTGGCCTGGTTTGGGGCAGCGGTGGATTATCTGCTGCAAACCGGCGATATGCAGTACGTTAATACGGTAACCCTCAATGCTGAGGCAAAGAACGTACTGCAAGGCTATGCGGAGAGTACGAAGAAAAGCGAGGCCGATAAGATCTGGTATGCGAAGCCGTCCGCCTCGTTAATTATTACCGCCCCGCAGCCGGTGTATGCTGGCGGTTCGTGGAACTGGCAGGGGAAGCTGAATATTGACGTGGGCGAGAAGATTTACCGTAAGGGTACGCTGCAGGATACCCCCGCCGATAAACGCCATATCTACATGTCTGGTGAGGCTGTAGGCACCTATATGAACGGTATTTGGGATCTGAATATGGATATTAACTAGGTTCGTTCAGCCTCTTCCCGGCAGGGTGCCCTGATGCGCGTACCCCGCCGGGAAGGGCCCGCCTAATCCGCTGGGATACTGATGTTTCAGTAGATGAAAGTGGCTTGCATATCCCCAACTTTTGAGTGGGTAAAAGCTATAATCATGCTAGCTACTTCAACTGAAAGGCGTCCCGATGTCTGCTTCCGTGTCTCGTCGTTTTTTATTTACTGGCGCAGTTGGGGGTGCCTCCATCCTGTTTTTAAGCGCTTGCAGCTCCGGGGCGTCTGTGGTGGCCGCAGAGCGCACTGATTACAGCGGTGAGGTAACGTTCGATAGTTTCCGCCGCGAAGGTGAATATACGGCGCCTACCCGCACTGAGCCCGCTAAGAATGCTCCCATACCAACACTTCCACGTAACGCTGATGAGCACACGGTGGCGGGCCTATATTCCACCATTGGTTTTATAGCTGCGAGTGTTACATATGTCTACCAAACCGGTGCTACGGGCCGGAATCTGCTTGATGGCGAATATTATAAACGCCTTGATACGGATTCACAGTCTTCTAGTGATTACAAGATATGGTCTGAGGCTCCCGATATCAGGTTTACGTTGAAGGATCCTATGCCAACGCGTGAGGGCGATACATACTCATGGCCAGCCAAGGTATCGGCAAAACTGGGGAGCTTCCTGGTATCTGCCGGGCGTGCACGGGAGATCCCAGCTGAAAAGCGGGAACAAAAATACGAAGGCCCCATAAAAGCGAGATACAGTGATGGCGTGTGGCGTCTCAAGCTCGACGAGTTACTCAGCGACGATACAAACAGCAGGTCTTCGGGCGGGTCAAAAACTATCTAAGGTCTACGGTGCTGCAGGGTTGGTTATTGGTGCCTAGCCCCCGTCTTTTGGGGTTTCGGTGCGGCCTCTTATAATGTTTGAGGTATCTCAACTTCATGTGTTCAAAGGATCCCTGATCACCGTGCCTACTTCCATGAATCGACGGTCTTTGTTTGCTTTAGCCGGTTGCGGCGGCGCTCTGCTCCTTGCGGGGTGCAGCACCAGCAATATGTGGCTTGATCGGCAATATGATTACAGCGGAGAGCTGAAGTTTGACAGCTACCGTCAGAATGGCGATTACCGGGAAGCGACTCGCTCTGAACCCGCCCAGAACGTGCCGGTTCCGGTGCTTCCTGCTCATGCGGATGAGCGCTCAGTGGCTGGGCTGTACAGCACTATTGGCTATATTTTTGCTTTCACAGAGTACATTATTGAAAGCAGAAACACAGGCGAAGCGCAACCCTACATGGAACGGTACCAGGGTCTTACCCAAGGGGAACTGGATCGGATGATCGGCAGCGGCAATAGCTGGTTCTCAAAGGTTCAGTACCACTGCACCATACACACCCCTCACCCTCAAAAGAAGGAAGAGGATACGTATGAGTGGCCAATGGAGTATTTCATTAAATTCGGTGATTTTGAGGTTATCTCTGGGAAAGTACGCGAGACCCCAGCCAGCGCTACTAATAGTGTTACCAGGTCAGGCCCGTTAAAGGCGCGGTATGAGGATCATAAATGGGTGATTGATTTTTCGGAGTTTACCGCCAACACCAACACGTCTTCGGGTGTGTAAGCTATCGTATTTTTCAGTACGTGTCACACGTTTGCGCAGGAAGCTGCGGGGTATATAGTTATATCATCAGTGTCGTTAAGTAGAGAGGTTCCCTCATGCCTTCTTCCGTGACTCGCCGCACTGCCTTCGGTGTATTTGGTGTAGCTGGCATTAGTTTACTGAGCGCGTGTTCCGCTCGAAGCTCCTATAAAGGGAAGATCAACTTTAACTCCTACAAGGGCATAACCGCCGCCCTGTACAAACCCGGTACAGAGCAGGATCCTCCCGCTAATATTCCGGAGCCGGTGTATTACGCCGAGCTTAACGAACGTACAGCCGAAGGGTTGTACAAATTTATCGGCTTTTTCGTAGCCTACTATAACTACCTCTTGTTTACCGGCGATACGTCTCCGTGGACTGAGGCAGGGTATACGGATTCCTCCCCCAGCAACAGCACGTCTCGTGATAGTAATGATAGGTGGCTCATTAGCGATACTTACGCTCCGCTGACAGTATCCATCATGGACGACATGCCGTTTGAAGGCCCCAAAGACAATACCTATGTGTGGACTATGAAGCTTGAAACGGAATCTGCCGCCCGCCTGTACGACAAAACAAGCCACCGATCCACAAACCTTAACAGTCTCAACGGTACCGACACAGAAAATAAAGGGTATTTTGAATACGCCAACGGCAAGTGGAAGATACTTAGCAGCAGCTCCCTGCCATCCAGCTGGTCTCCCGGGAAAACAGCTTCTTTCTAATCCACACACCTTTAGACCCACTTTATCTGTACCCCTGTGCCTCTGTTACGAACTGTGACAGCCAGCGTTACACCGGCACCTTATGGGGGTAGAGTTACTGACGAAGAAATAAAATCAAACAAAGGAATTAGATTCATGGCGCAAATCGTTAACAGCATTGTTGATGCTATCGGCCAGACTCCGCTTGTCCGTTTGAACCGACTCTCTGAGGGTCTGCCCGGCAATATTGCGGTCAAACTTGAATTCTATAACCCCGCTGGTTCTGTGAAGGATCGCATTGGCCGCGCCATTATTGACGCTGCTGAGGAAGCTGGTGCACTGAAGCCCGGCGGCACCATTGTTGAGGGCACCTCCGGTAACACTGGCATTGCCCTAGCGATGGTGGGGGCAGCACGCGGCTACAACGTTATTCTGACCATGCCCGAGACCATGTCAGCCGAACGTCGTGTCCTGCTGCGTGCGTACGGTGCGAAAATTGTACTCACCCCCGGAACTGATGGCATGAAGGGTGCCGTGGAGAAGGCTAAAGAGATTGTTGAGGGCACCGATAACGCGGTTCTCGCCTCCCAGTTCTCAAACGAGGCTAACCCCGCAATTCATTACAAGACCACCGGCCCCGAAATTTGGGACGCTACCGACGGTAAGATTGATATTTTTGTCTCTGGTATTGGCACCGGCGGCACCATCTCTGGTGCGGGTAAGTATCTGAAGGAGAAAAACCCGAACCTGAAGATCGTGGCCGTTGAGCCTCAGGATTCTCCGCTGCTTTCCGAGGGTCGCGTTGGCCCGCACAAGATTCAGGGGCTGGGTGCGAATTTCGTGCCTGATACTCTCAACCGTGATATTTATGATGCAGTTATCGCTGTTAGCGGCGAAGAGGCCATCCGCACCTCTCGCGCATTGGCTACCGAGGAAGGTATCCTGGGCGGTATCTCCTCGGGTGCAGCGGTGTATGCGGCTGTTGAGGAAGCCAAGAAGTCTGAGAATAAAGACAAGCTGATTGTCGCTGTTGTCCCCGATTTCGGTGAGCGTTACATTTCCACCGTCCTGTACGAGGATATTCGCGGCTAAACGTCCACTGCAAACGCCCCACTACCCCGGTGCGCGGGGTGCTGTGGGGCGTTCTTGCGTGTTAAGGTGCACGGGAATTTCCGGGCAGCTCACGGTGTTTTATCACTGTGGTTCCCACATAAGTGTTTGCTGTTCTCTCCCGCTCAGGTTTCCCTAGCGTGAAAACAGTCCCTGATGTTGGTACCTTTGGATGAACGCACAGTAAAAGAAGGATGACCATGGGATTCATCGCCCGTTTGCGTGAAGACATTGCAAACGTTCGCCAACACGACCCGGCCGCGCGCGGCACGGTCGAAATTATACTCAACTATTCGGGGATGCACGCCATCTGGTCGCACCGACTGAGCCACAGACTGTGGCAGCGGGATACAACGAAGGCCCTGGCGCGTTCAATATCACAGTTCACCCGTTTTCTGACGGGCGTTGAAATTCACCCCGGAGCTACAATCGGGCGCCGGTTTTTTATTGACCATGGCATGGGCATTGTGATTGGTGAAACCACCGAAATAGGTGACGACGTGATGCTCTATCACGGGGTGACCTTAGGCGGCCGCTCCTTAGAGAAAGTGAAACGCCACCCTACGATCGGTGACCGCGTGACGATTGGGGCGGGCGCTAAAGTACTCGGTCCGGTACAGATCGGTGCTGACAGCGCTATTGGCGCGAATGCGGTGGTGGTAAACGATCACCCGCACGATTCGATTATTACAGGTATCCCGGCAAAATCACGCCCGCGCACCCCAGAGAAGAAGAAACCGCTGGTGGATGCTGTGGAGTATATAGACCCGGCCATGTGGATCTAGCAGTATCTGTTTCCTTCACCAGCCATGCAGCGTATTGAAAATACTGCCGCCTCGTTTTAAAACCAGGCGGCTGTAATTCCTAGACACACTGACCGTTGCCTGTTCACCACCATCTACCAGCCGGAGCTAAACGTAGAAGATCCATAATTCCGGAGAGTCTGGGGCACCGCATACAGCATTTGTTCAAAGATTCGCGGTAGCATGGGAAGGTCAGTGTTCCTCGCGTGAACCACCATCCTATGAGGAGAATCAATGTCTCAGTTCCCACCTACAGAAGGCCCTGATGGAGCGAACAATAATAGTGGCGCAGATCAGGCCGGAACACAGGGGTACCCGGATACGTCAGGGGCTACCAATCACGGGCCCCAGTCGGCTCCCCTGAACGGACCGGATGGTAACCAACAGTATGGGGACGAAACGCTCCCTATGGATCCTTCAGCCGTGCGGCAGGCAGCCCAGTATAACGGCTACAACTCCGGGAACCTGAACGGGCAGGGATATAACACCGGCAATTTAAATGGTCAAGGGTATAACACTGGGAACCTTGGCGGCTACGGATACAACACCGGGAATCTGAACGGTCAAGGGTATAACACTGGGAACCTTGGCTACGGCCAAGGCCCCTATCAGCAGGGGTACCCAAGCGGCCCTATTCCGCCCTATAACGGTGCTGTACCTGGCGGCCCATACGGCAGGAATTACGGCGACCTCTATGAGGAGGAAGATCGCCCCCGTCCCGTGTGGCCGTGGATGGTCGGGTTCTTGTGCGGTGCTGGCGTAATCGCCCTCGTAGTGGTACTCGTAGTGACTATCACAACGCGTAATAATGAACCGAATAATATTGCTGGTGGAGCGACTTCTTCCTCCGCCTCGCCGTCGTCGTCTTCAGCGTCTTCTTCTTCGAGTTCTCCCTCGCCGTCGACGTCATCGTCTTCACCGCATTCTTACGCCTCTACATCCGCATCACGTTCTGCTTCTGCTACGCCTTCTATTGACCGGGCTACAACAAAGGTGAAGGTTGATGTTGAGGTCAAGGCTAACGGTAAGGCCCGCGTCTCTTACGGTCCGTACAGTTCCACCAGCACCGAGAACATTTCGAGCGACTGGCGTAAGGAAGGCATTGAGACTACTCTCAAGGACAGTTATACCCTTAATGCTTCCGGCTCGTACGGTGATGGTGGGGCCACTAAGGTTAGCTGCAAAATCACTGTTAACGGGGAAACCGTCTCAGAGAACCAAGCCAGCGGTACCTACTCCACGGTTTCGTGTCACATCCCTTACAGCTACGTACCTAAGCAATAAGTAACGCAGCAGCCGACACACAAACACTCACGCTACAGGCCCCGGTATCTAGACGATACCGGGGCCTTGTGTGCTCTCAGTAACCCGCAGGTTCACCCTGTACAGTTTCTGATGCTTACAGAAGGGCCTTTCGCAATATTAAAACATCAAAATGTACGTCGAATAATCAAAATAACTCTGGGTAAGGTTATTATAGACTTATGTACTATATTCTTCCGGGAACACCTTTGAGTACATAAATATGCTTTTTAGCATTATGACACTACAGTTAGTAGTTTTTAAGAGCGAACTATGAACTTACCTGTAATATCAGAATAAACTACCAAAGACTAGCAGAAAGGTAGAAACATGCCTTTGTCCGTAACCCGCAGAGGCGCGGTTGCCCTCCTGGGCTTAGGTTCCGCATCCCTACTGGCAGCCTGCAGCCAGAGCAGTACGTCCACATCCGGCAGCTCATCATCAGCTTCAGAGACATCATCCTCACAAACCAGTTCAGCTTCCGCTAATGCATCGACAGAAGCCACCGGGCAGAAATACGATGCGGGTTCCAAAAACTACAAAGGGGTAGTTCCTCTAGTTGACCATTATGAGAATAAAACCTACGAGCCAGGTAATGAAGAGCATCCGCCCCGGAACGCGCCTAAGCCTCTCAAACCTGAGAATATGAATGAGGACTCGCTTGAAGGAGCGTACGCAACGCTCCGATATCATGCATCGGTTTTTGATTACATCACTAAAACAGGTGACCTTGAACCACTTAAAGAGATGGAAGCCGCCAAGCCTGATATTGAATACATGCAGAGCTTTGAGACTTTCTACCAGAATATGGAATCATCAAAAACGTGGTTCTTTGATCGCAAGTTTGAGATGGACATTCTTGCCGACCCCATCGTATCCTCCTCTAAGATTACGTGGCGGTGCACCGAGACTTTCCTTAACGGCACCAAAGCAATTATTCGGGGTGAGTACCACGACGATCTCCCCGAAAAATACCAGTGGACGCGGCTGACCGGGTACGTTACCACCGAATACGTTAACGGACGCTGGGCTGTAACGCCTTATGTATCCGGCGGAGGTACCGGCGGGCACTAAATACAACGTGCCCTCAGCCTCAGGGCGCACCTTCTGCACGCACTGATGCGGTGCGGGTATCTTCACCGTCTGGCCTAGAACCAGATACACGAAGACGCCCGCACCGCATAGTTATACAATCAGGGCAGCCCCTGGTGCAGTATTAGTGCACGTGAATGTCGGCGGCGTTCACCTCAGAACGGTCACCACTCCACATAGTGTGGAAGGCCCCTTCTTCGTCCACACGCCCGTAAGTGTGCGCGCCAAAGAAATCACGCTGCCCCTGAATTACGGCCGCAGGCAGGCGGTCACGGCGCAGGCCGTCATAATACGACAGGGCCGAAGAGAACACCGGTACCGGAACCCCAAGAGCGGTGGCTTTACCCACCACCCGGCGCCACGACGGAACCAGCTCATCCATCAAAGACTTGAACTGGGGTGCTAAAAGCATATTTGCCGGACGCTCACCGGAGTAGGCAGCCATAATATCGCCCAGCAGCTCGGCGCGGATGATGCACCCAGCACGCCACAGCGAAGCAATCACATCAAGCTTCAAATCCCAACCGTACTCATCCCCCGCGCGGGCAATCATATCCATGCCCTGCGCGTAAGCAACCAGTTTCGAGGCCAACAGGGCACGGCGCACATCCTCAACAAATTCAGGGTCCCCGGCGCCGACACCGGTGGTCGCGATCAGGCCCGCAGGAAGCTGCTGCTGAGCCTGCTCACGGGCAACCGGATCAGATGATGAAAGCGCGCGGGCAAACACCGACTCTGCAATGGCAGAGACCGGGGCCCCCAAATCAAGGCCAGCCTGCACCGTCCAGCGGCCGGTTCCTTTCTGACCAGCCTGATCCAGGATCACATCCACCAGAGGCTTACCGGTTTTAGCATCCACCTGGGCCAGCACCTCAGAGGTAATCTCAATCAGGTACGAATTGAGCTCGGTTTCGTTCCACGTCTTAAAAATCTGTGCCTGCTCCGCTGGTTCCAGCCCGGCGATAGAACGCAGAATATCGTACGCTTCCCCGATCACCTGCATATCGGCGTACTCAATACCGTTGTGAACCATTTTCACGAAGTGCCCCGCGCCATCGGTGGAAATCCAGGCGCAGCACGGTGAACTGTCCTGGGGTGCCTTTGCCGAAATCTTCTCCAGCATAGAACCCACATGATGATACGACTGGGCAGATCCGCCCGGCATAATAGAGGGACCCCACAGTGCGCCCTCCTCACCACCGGAGACACCCACGCCCACAAAGTGCAGGCCCTTCTGCGCCAGCTCACGCTCGCGGCGGATCGTGTCTGGGAAATGCGAGTTACCGCCGTCAATAACAATATCGCCCTCATCCAGCAGGGGTGTTAGCTGCTCAATCACGGCATCAACCGGAGCACCAGCTTTCACCATCACCAAGATACGCCGCGGCGACTCCAATGAGTCAACCAGCTGCTGCAGTGATTCGGTACGAATAAAATCACCATCTTGCCCATGCTCGGCAAGAAGCGCGTCGGTTTTCTCGACGGAACGGTTATGCAGCGCCACAGTGTAGCCGTTGCGGGCCAAGTTACGGGCCAGGTTCGCACCCATCACCGCCAGGCCGGTTACACCAATTTGAGCCTTTTTACTCTCGATATTTTCAGTCATGTATATAAGGGTACGCTGATTTATACACAGATGCGGTGCACGGATCGCCAATTATGCGCACGGGTGAGCGGCCCGCTGCTATCTCGGTACACCACCACAGCGAATGTACCTATGTCCCCAGAGACAATAACGAAAAGGCCCCGTCCTTAG
>ERZ773066.630-NODE-630-length-19167-cov-9.020197_pt1 | contig 19167 bp, 19 predicted proteins | sample MGYA00580573_ERZ773066 | MGnify/ENA primary metagenome ERZ773066 (study PRJEB29015, sample SAMEA2738128) | human oral metagenome | biome: human oral; feature: human-associated habitat; material: saliva | place: China | collected 2203 ... | reverse complement strand
CGAGAGTGTCGATAACTGTTGGTTCTGCGTTGAACTCTAACAATGCGTAGAAGCCAGATGACTTCTTCTGAATGTTGTAAGCCAACTTCTTCAAACCCCAGGCCTCCTCGTTCAAGATCTCAGCGCCATTGTCGGTGAGCAGTTTCTTGAATTTAGCGACCGTTTCCTTCATCTGTTCATCAGACAAAACGGGAGTCAAAATGAAAACGGTTTCGTATTGATTCATACTACTTAAAAATATAAAATTGTGAATTAAATTACACCTGCTTTCGCATAATGCGGTGCAAAAGTAGTAATTTTTATGCAACTGACCAAATATTTTTTGTACTTTTGCGCCAATAAATAGTATATTTACACTTTTGTATGAAAAGATATATCAAATACTTAGGCATTGCAGACATTATTTTAGGTCTGCTTCTGTTCGCACTCCATGTCATTCTCCACTTCAATGGGAACGAGCTTCTTTTCGGTGGATTAGCACTGGTCTTGAGTGGTGTTATCATATTTGTAAGGGGAGAGCGTTTTGCCTCATTCCAATCTTCAAAGGAGGAAGAGAAGGAGGATTAACAGGATTTTTCGTTAAATATATGGATGTTTTTCGTATCGTTTTACTGGAAGTCAAAGTTAAACATCAAAGAAAAACATAGGCAAGATTGTCAAACTACCTATCTTATTATCACCTTCCAACATAGAGCCCCCTTTCTTCTTGTATGTTGATAATTCGCAGACAAAACTTTGAAAAATCATTACATAATTTCAAATTAAACATCTATAAATAAGGACAAAAACACGTATAAAAAGTAAGTCTACAACCAACAGAAAATCAATTAGTTATAAAGTCGTACAAGAAAAGGTGCTTAATTAGACTTCAATAGGCCGTTAATAAGCGTCTTAAAGGGCACCTTTTGCAAGTCAATTAGGCGTCTTTTAGAAGCCAAAAGAGCATGTATAGATTTCGATTAACATAAAAATAGTTTACAAACATCTGTTGATATGAGAACAAGTTGTTTATAAAAGATGGATAGACATGATAATTGGTAGATATTTAACCCAAGTCGGTCATTAGAGCCTAAAAGGTTTTATATTATATAAAAAGGTGTATGCAACCTCTTTTTATATAATATTATTGAAGATAGAATGGTATCAAAACAACTCACACAAACCTATCTTATATATCAAAACTTGCACCTTCTTGTGTCAGGAAAGTATTAGGAAATATTTCTTTAGCTTCATCTAATAGCGGCTGTTCATTACCATAACGGGCTGAGTAATGCCCTAAAAGAAGTTTCCCTGCAGCTGCATCCCGAGCCACCTGTGCTGCTTGCTGCGACGTACTATGCCAATAAAGACGAGCACGATCAGCATCTTGCGCTGCGTATGTACTTTCATGATAGAGCGTACTTACGTCTTTTACAAGATTATGGAGGGTTTTAATGTATCGCGTATCAGAGCAATAAGCATAGCTACGAGCAGGTGCAGCAGGGGTTGTTAGCTTACTATTAGGAATCACATCACCCTCTGGCGTTGCCCAATCAGCCCCAGCCTTTATATTATTAATCTGACTGATAGGAATATGATAAAAGTCTATCATATCACGACGGATATGTGGTAGTGTTGGTTTCTCACGGAACAAATAACCACAACAATCAATACGATGCTGCAAAGGGATTGTTTCAACCGTCAGACTCCTATCCTCATAAACCACCTTATTCTGCTTTGTATCAACAGCATGAAACACTACTTCAAACTCTAAACCCTGACAAAAAAAGTTCAGTGTCTGGTCAAGAATAGGCTCAAACGCAGCGGGAGCGTAGATATGTAACGGAGCCGTACGCCCTGTCATACCAAAGGTTGAAATCATACCAGGCAAACCAAAGCAATGATCACCATGCAAGTGGCTAATAAAAACAGCAATAATCTTTGAGAAATGTATGCGCGACCGACGAAGTTGTATCTGTGTTCCTTCTCCGCAATCAATCATAAAAAGCTTCTCCCTAAGCTCAACAACTTGGGAAGAAGCATTATGTTGTAAAGTTGGTAACGCACTACCGCAACCAAGAATATGTACTTTGAATGGTTCCATATAGACTACCCCATGTCTTCTCATTCCACCCTTTTAAGGGAGGAATGAAAAGATTCGTTTTCTAATAATAGTCGTCACAATCTCTTTAAAGAGAGTATAGCGAAGAACTTACTTACCCCTTGTAAAGACAAAAAGTCCCGATTTATTCTCTAATGACAATGTGTCCGCGCCAAGGCTTTCTACGTCAAAGGTGTCTTTTGACAGAATCAGCTTACCATTCCATATTTTCCATGCTGTCCATGGATTCTTCTCAGACTGCAAGCTTGAAGTAACGCTTCCTCCTTCTTTTATCTCAAAGTTGCGATCAAGACTACTCCAGTTACCTAACAAAGAGGTAAGATTAATCGCTGAACGCATAAAGTTGTCACCATACTCCTTATAACCAATAATGGCAAATCGGTCACCATTAATCTTTCCACCTTTAACAACTTCAAATGTATCATTTGGGTTTACAAGATATTCAAGTGTATCACCATGATCGGTAAGCAGAACAATAGAATTCATACCACCATCCACCATCGTACCATAGATAGTACTATCGTTTGTGGCAACAGAGTCTTCAGCCTCTTCAGTTTCAGACATCATAGACTTAGGTTTGCTATCCTTACAAGAGATTGCTACTGCAAGAATGAACAAAGACATGATAAAATAAAAGGTTCTTTTCATATTTACACTCCTTAATTTTTATCGTAATTTTAATTGTTAGCAGCCTTAGCTTGATTCCATAACTCATCCATTTCTGCAAGAGTTAAGTCTTTTATCGTAACTCCCTTTGTCTTAGCAGCTTCCTCAATATAGTTAAATCGCTTGATAAACTTCTGATTCGTGTGTTCAAGAGCATTATCAGGATTCAAATGATAGAGGCGTGCTGCATTAATAAGAGAGAATAAAAAGTCGCCAAGTTCTTCTGTTGAACGTTGCTTATCCTCCTTCATCAGCTCCTTCATCAGCTCTTCTAATTCTTCATATACCTTATCCCATACCTGCTCTTTCTCTTCCCAATCAAAACCAACATTGCGTGCCTTGTCTTGGATGCGGTAAGCCTTAATAAGACTTGGCAGTGAATTGGGCACACCAGAGAGTACCGAAGTGTTTCCGTCACGTTCACGTTGCTTGCGCTGTTCCCATGTTGATTCTACCTGAGAAGCAGTATTAGGAGTTGTCGACTGTGCGTTCTTAGCAGCCTGTTCTTCTTCATCTTTGTAAACTACTTGTCCTGCAGCATTAACTACCATATCAGAACGTGTCACACTCCAACCCGTCCAATCGATAAAATCATGTCGAAACATAAGTTTGTCGGATTGCGCATTGCAGACATCAGCAACATCAAAGTCCCCCTTTTCTTCACCCAACATAGAATAGAAGATAACATGTTCCATGACGTCTCCAAGCTCTTTACAGATATTCTTTGAGTCATTTTTTAAGAGCGCATCAGCCAATTCAAAGGTCTCTTCAATCGTATTGGGACGGAGGCTTTCATTAGTCTGTTTACTATCCCATGGACACTCCTTTCGGAGTCGTTCTTGAATGTCTAAAAGTCGGGAAAAAGCTTTCAGTTTATCTTCTTTAGTATGCAAAGTCTTGATGTTTAAAGTTAAACATAAACGTTAAAGTACTCATCAGTGTACTATTATTGCTGCAAAGATACGCTTTTTAGGCGGATTTTTTGTACTTTTGCATCGTAATTTTAAAGATAATAAAGAAATAATAATATACGAGACAATGGAATTAGCAAGCAAGTATGATCCACAAGTAGTGGAATCAAAATGGTACCAGTATTGGCTGGACAACAAGCTTTTCAGTTCTAAGCCTGATGGCCGCGAGCCTTACACTGTGGTTATTCCTCCACCAAACGTAACGGGTGTGCTTCACATGGGCCACATGTTGAACAACACGATACAGGACATCTTGGTAAGACGTGCCCGCATGGAAGGTAAGAATGCATGCTGGGTACCGGGCACTGACCACGCAAGTATTGCTACAGAAGCAAAGGTTGTGAACCGCCTCGCAGAGCAAGGTATAAAGAAGACTGACCTCACTCGCGAGCAGTTCCTTGAGCATGCATGGGATTGGACACACGAGCATGGTGGCATTATCCTCAAGCAGTTGCGTCGACTTGGTTGCTCATGCGATTGGGATCGTACTGCTTTCACCATGGACGAAACTCGTAGCAAGAGTGTCATCAAGGTATTCTGCGACCTCTACAAGAAGGGCTACATCTATCGTGGTGTACGCATGGTTAACTGGGATCCACAGGCTCAGACGGCTCTTTCTGACGAAGAAGTAATCTACAAGGATGAGCATTCTAAGCTTTATCACCTTAAATACTATGTTGCTGAAGAAGACCAAGCAAAGGTTGAACGCAAGGATGAAGGCAACGTAATGCATAAGGATGCAAAGGGTTACTATGCTGTTGTTGCGACCACTCGTCCAGAGACAATCATGGGTGACTCAGCTATGTGTATCAACCCAGAGGACGTTAAGAACACATGGTTGAAGGGTCTTCATGTTATCGTTCCATTGGTAAATCGTGTGATTCCAGTTATTGAAGACACCTATGTTGATATCCAGTTCGGTACTGGTTGTTTGAAGGTTACACCTGCTCACGACGTTAACGACCATGCACTTGGCTTGAAACACGGTTTGGAAACTATTGATATCTTCAACGATAATGGTACTATCTCTGAGGCTGCTGGCTTGTATGTTGGTCAGGACCGTATGGATGTACGTAAGCAGATATCAAAGGATTTGGAGGCTGCAGGCCTCATGGAGAAGGTTGAGGACTATGATAATAAAGTCGGATACTCAGAGCGTACACACGTACCTATTGAGCCAAAGCTCTCTACACAATGGTTCTTAAAGATGCAACACTTTGCTGATATCGCCCTCGCTCCAGTCATGGACGACGATATTGAGTTCTATCCTAAGAAATACAAGAACACTTATCGCCACTGGTTAGAGAACATCAAGGACTGGTGTATCAGCCGTCAGTTGTGGTGGGGTCATCGTATTCCTGCTTACTACTTCAAAGATGCAGAAGGCAAGAATGCCACCGTTGTGGCAGAAACTACTGAAGAAGCATTGAAGTTGGCACAGGAGATTAATCCTTCTGTAACAGCTGCCGACCTTGAACAAGAGGGCGATTGCATGGATACTTGGTTCTCAAGTTGGTTGTGGCCAATCTCTGTCTTCGATGGAATCAACAACCCTGACAACGAAGAAATCAACTACTACTACCCTACCAGCGACCTTGTTACAGGTCCAGATATTATCTTCTTCTGGGTAGCACGTATGATTATGGCAGGCTATGAGTATCGTGGCAAGTTCCCATTCAAGCATGTTTACTTCACAGGTATTGTACGTGATAAGCTCGGACGCAAGATGAGTAAGAGTCTTGGTAACTCACCAGATCCTATCATGTTGATTGAGAAGTATGGTGCTGATGGTGTTCGTATGGGTATGATGCTCTCTGCTCCTGCAGGCAACGACATCCTCTTCGACGAGACACTTTGTGAGCAAGGACGTAACTTCAACAATAAGATTTGGAATGCCTTCCGCCTCGTTCAAGGTTGGGAGACAACTGATGCTGAGCAGCCATTGGCAAACAAGATTGCTGTTGAATGGTTCGAAGCGAAGTTGAAGGAAGTAAATGCTGAGATGAACGAGCAGTTCAAGAGCTATCGTATTTCAGAGGCTTTGATGACTGTTTACCGCCTCTTCTGGGACGAGTTCTCAAGCTGGTACTTGGAGATGATTAAGCCAGAATATGGCAAACCAATCGACAAGCTCACCTACGAGGCAACCCTTAAATTCTTCAATTCACTCTTGAAGATGTTGCATCCATTCATGCCTTTCATTACTGAGGAGTTGTGGCAGCACATCTATGAGCGCAAGGATAACGAGAGCATCATGCGTGACGAACTCAAACTTGATGTACCAAGCAAGGAAGAATTAAAGCTCATCGAGGCTATTGAGCAGGTTAAGGCGATTGTCAGCGGTGTTAGAACCGTACGCAATCAGAAGAATATTGCTCCAAAGGTTGAGCTCGACTTGAACGTAATCGGTCAGAACAACTACGAGGCTTACAACAGTGTAATCATTAAGATGGCTAACTTGAAGGCTATTGAAGTGGTAACTGAGAAGAGTGGTGATGCATCAGGTTTCATGGTTGGTACCGATAGTTTCGCAGTTCCAGTGGGCGACTTGATTGACGTTGCAGCTGAGATTGAGAAGCAGGAGAAGGAACTCAAGCATCTCGAAGGCTTCCTCACTGGTATCAAGAAGAAACTCTCAAACGAGAAGTTCGTAGCAAATGCACCTGAAGCTGTTATCGAACGTGAGCGCAAGAAGCAGAGTGACTCTGAAGAGAAGATTGCCGCTTTGAAGGCAAGTCTTGAAGAGTTGAGAAAGAAGTAATCTATAATCTCTTTGGCTAATGGGTTCATTAGCCAAAGCGTTTTAGTACATATAAAAATAAAGAGGAATGCCTTTGCGTTCCTCTTTATTTGTTTTTATTCATAATCATCTACCACATTATTAATAAAGTCCATCATAGGCTTACCTGTCTTACAGATATGTTCTAACTGCTCAACCCAGCCATCGCCCTCGAAGAAGTCATCGGGCACAGACACCCAACAGCAATAATCCTTCATTCGAAGATACTGAAGATACTCATAATCTTTTGGGAATCCCTTTGGAACAGTCTTTAAAGCTGCAAGTCCAAAGCCTCTCTTACTGACTTTATCGTCTGTCCACTCGCCCTCATTAGGTCGTCCGAACAGATTAAGAAAGTCCTCATTCTCTACATCTTTACGCCATTCATCAATGTTTGCCATGATTTCATTGCGACATGAAGTCAATATATTCGTAGGCAACCAATAGCAGCCAACAGCTACTAAGCAGTTACCCGGTTGAAGATGTATATATAAACCGCCACGCAAAGCCTTTCTACCACGTGCACAGATGTATGCACCCAAGTGGCGTTTATATGGACTCTTATCAGGTGAGAAGCGTATATCACGATAGAAACGATAGGTACAATCCTTTGCCGTCAAGTGTGAAACCTCATCATCAAAGGTTGCCAAACAAGATATTATTTGGTCAACTCCTTTCTCGAAATCAGCCTTCACCTCATCGTATTCAGCCTTATGCTCCTGAAACCATTGCTTATTATTGTTCGCAGCAATACCTTTCAGAAAGTGCATTATCTTCTTTGTATTCATAATCTTTTGCGTTTTATCTTGTTTAATTTTACACTATCAATTCATTCACTTGTTAACTCGTCAACCGTCAACTATAAACCTACCATCAATTAACTCGTTAACTTGTAAACTCATTAACTCGTCAACTATCCTATCCTACAACTTACTATTCTCCAACAACTTTGGACATATATCATCAAAGGGGCAATGTTCGCAATCAGGCTTAGCACTCTTGCAAACATAACGTCCATGAAGCAATATCCAATGGTGTGCATCCGAAACCTCCTCTGTAGGGATATTCTTCATCAGATAATCCTCAACCTTACGAGGCGTGTTAGCTGTTGAAGGAACCAGCCCCAAACGATGACTGACACGGTAGACATGCGTATCGACAGCAAGTGTTGGCTTACCAAACCACACTGCTTGAATAACATTTGCCGTCTTACGCCCTACTCCAGGCAGCGTAACGAGTGCATTAGGGTCTGAAGGTACCTCGCCATCAAATTTCTCAACCAACATCTTCGACATCTCAACTAAATGTTTTGCCTTTGAATTGGGGTAAGAAACACTCTTCACATACTCAAATATCTCATCGGCTGTAGCCTCTGCCATCGCCTTTGCATCTGGATAATGACGGAACAATTCTGGTGTTATCGCATTGATTCGCTTATCCGTACACTGAGCAGAAAGGAGTGTCGCACAAAGAAGTTGGAATGCCGAACCAAAATTTAGTTCAGTCGAAACATGCCCAACATTCTTGCGAAAATAACTCAGTGCATAATCATATCTTTCTTTTCTTGTCATCTTGTTCTTATTAACTTTATACAGCTATATTTACTGCAAAGTTACTGAAAACTTAGAGATTATTTGGTGCTTTCCGAAACTTAATGTAATTTTGCATCAGAAATAAAAAACAAATCAATTATGATAACTCCAATGACAGGACTGATTGCACTGCTAATCATTGCACTGATTGGCTGGGTAGTCGCAGAACTTAAAGACAAGTGCGTTACATTCGTTCACTCTGAAGAAGAGGCTGAGGGCGAGGAAGAAATGAGAGAAGCTTACGAAGCACATGGTGGCAGAGAGCTGAATCTGAAAGACTTGCTTGCGCATAACAGTACAAACGGCTACAAGTCTATCTAAGATTAATAGCAAATAACATAAAAGACGGGAATGATATGGTCGTATCATTCCCGTCTTCTTTATATTATATAATGTGGGATTAATCTTCAAAAGTTGGTTTTTATAGGAGTAAAACACATACAGCTGAATTGAAAAATCATTACATAAAAAAGGAGAAAAGAAGCTTCTTTTACCATGAAAAAATCAAAAAAGACCGCATTTGCAACCATCAGAGAATCAAACAGTTGCAAAAGCGTATTATAAAATGTGCTTAATTGCATTGCAAAAGGGCGTTAGTTGCATGCCAACTAACGCCCTTTTGGACCTCAATTAACGCCCAATTGGAACGCAATTAAGCATCTATTCATTTTTAAGATGTGAATTTATTTTACAACATTCCACCTTGCAAGACATCACCACTATGATATACTCTCTATCAAGAGCCATATATTAAGTAAGGTGACGATGCCCGCCAACGAGTAAAGGAAGACCATATTCAACTTACTATTGGCATACTTACCCATCACACGCTTGGAAGATGTCAGACCCACTTGTAAGAAAACGGTGAAAGGAAGTTGAACAGAAAGGAACATCTGTGAGATAATCAATCCCTTAAATGGGTCACCAATAAAGAATATCATCAGAAGGGCAATACCTAATGAGAGGACAATTCCAGCAATAGAGTGCGTATCTTTTGCATTATATGACTCACCAAAAAGTCCAGAGAAGATACTACCCGCAGCCATTCCACTGGTTATCGTACTTGAAATACCCGCTAATAGTAAGGCAATAGCAAATATATTCGCAGCATTATTACCCAAAAGTGGCTGTAGCATTGCTTGCGCTTGAGATAGTTCATCTACGTGCTGACCATGAGAGAAGAATGTAGTTGCTGCCAAAAGAATCATCGCAGAGTTAATAGCCCAACCCACAATCATTGAGAAAAGTGTATCAACAAACTCATATTTCAACATGTGCTGGATACGCTCGTCACCCTCCAAATTAATCTCACGGCTCTGTACAATCTCTGAGTGAAGGAAAAGGTTATGAGGCATCACAACTGCTCCCAACACGCTCATGATAATCAAGAGAGAACCTTGTGGGACTGTTGGAACGAATGCTCCCTCAATAGCTGCAGGCCAATGAATATCAACGAGAAAGAGTTCATAGACAAACGAAAGACCGATCATTGACACAAAGCCAATAATAGCACGTTCCATCTTCTTATAGCTATTCGTGAAAAGCATTATCAACACAGCCACTGTTGTTAAGACAGAGCCTGTAGGAATACTAATGCCAAAGAGCATTTGTAGTGCAATAGCACCACCAAGAATCTCTGCTAAAGAGGTAGAGATACTGGCAAGAATAGCACTCAAAATAATAGGACGACCTATCCATTTAGGTGCATACTTAACTGCAGCCTCACTGAGACAGAGTCCTGTCACAATTCCAAGATGGGCAACATTATGCTGTAAAGCTATAAGCATAATTGTCGAAAGGGTTACTACCCATAACAATGCATAGCCATACTCTGAACCAGCAGCAAAGTTACTTGCCCAGTTTCCTGGGTCGATAAAGCCTACGGTCACCAACAAACCGGGACCAATAAACTTAAATATATCTAAGGCACCCAACACACGTGGGTGGTCCTTACGTTGTAGTTCTTTTAATATATTCTTCATTCTAATTAAGTTTTATGCAAAGTTACAATATCTATATGACAAACTACAAGATGATAAGGGAATATTGAAAAAAATACAAACAATTAGGTAGGTGGATTAAAACCAAATCGGTCATTAAACCACAATGTTTCATGAATTCTTGTTTTTTTTATTGTTTCCGAATATCTTTTATTTTCTTGTCAGCATCTTGCCTGTCTTTGCAAATTGACGTAGCCCGCTACGCCTGCGTTATAAAGAGAGGCAATCTACTCGACAAAAAAACAAAATATGTTTAACCTCTAATGACCAATTTGGGTTAAAGGGAAGTTCTTTTCAAACAAAATGCAAGGTCTTACCAGATACAATTCTACAACAAAATGAATAATAAAAGGTTGGTACGAAGCGTTAAAATGTACTTTGAATGGTCACAATAACACCTAAGTTTAAATCAGAAAGTCGCTTAAAAGAACTATAAAGAAAAATATAAGACTTTGTTTAAGAAACCTAAAACAAATAAACAAAATACTGTAAACAAAATTACAAGACGAAAAAGTTACTAAAAACAAAAATGCCCTACGCTTCACAGCGATGGGCATTCAATCTCAATAGGTATTAGTTTCTTTAAGGTAAAAAGATTGTATTCAGGATAACGTTTGCAAAGATAGGGCATTATTTTTATATGTGCAAACTTTTATGCAACTTTTTTATTAATAATGAAACATTTGTTACCATACATACACCTATCGCTGAAAGCCGTTCACATTCACTTTTATTAAACACTTTAAAAAGATAAAGAAAATTGGTTTTATTTCGTTACTGAAAATATACAAAATATTATAAAACATTACTCGAAAAGCATTTTGCATGAATAATTTCAAACTGCATAAAAGAATATACATTATTATTTAGAACAAAGTGCATCATAAACAAGAAAAAATGAGTAACTTTGCAGCATAATAATAAATAGGAAAATATGACTACGATAGAGAACAACACCAATGAGGAGAAGCGTAGCTTGAGCTTCGTAGAACAACTGGTAGAGGAAGACCTCGCAAAGGGTAAGAACGGAGGACGTATTCAGACACGTTTCCCGCCAGAGCCAAATGGCTATCTTCATATTGGTCATGCGAAAGCGATTTGCATGGACTTTGGTGTAGCTGAAAACTATAAGGGTATTTGCAATCTTCGTTTTGATGATACAAACCCAAGCAAGGAGAACAACGAATATGTAGAGAATATCCTTCATGATATTAGCTGGCTTGGCTTCAAATGGGGTAACATTTATTATGCAAGTGATTACTTTGAGAAGTTATGGGACTTTGCTGTTTGGATGATTAAGAAGGGCTTGGCATATGTTGACGAGCAGACTTCTGAGCAGATTGCAACACAGAAAGGTACACCAACAACGCCTGGTACAGCATCACCATACCGTGATCGTCCTATCGAGGAAAGCCTTGCTTTGTTTGAGCAGATGAACACACCAGAGGCTGTTGAGGGAAGCATGGTGCTTCGTGCAAAGCTCGATATGGCTAATCCTAACATGCATTTCCGTGATCCAATCATATATCGAATCATTCAGATTCCACATCATCGCACAGGTACAAAGTGGCATTGTTACCCAATGTATGACTTTGCACACGGACAGAGTGACTACTTTGAGGGGGTTACCCACTCTATCTGTACACTCGAGTTTGTGCCTCACCGTCCTCTCTATGATAAGTTTATTGACTTCTTAAAAGAAAGTGATGGCACCGATGACAACCTATCAGATAACCGCCCACGACAGATAGAGTTCAACCGCTTGAACCTTACTTATACAGTAATGTCAAAGCGTAAACTTCATACATTGGTTGATGAACATCACGTCAAGGGATGGGATGATCCACGAATGCCGACACTCTGTGGTATGCGTCGTCGTGGTTACTCTCCAGAGTCTATCCGTAACTTCATCGACTCTATTGGCTATACTAAGTTCGATGCACTCAATGATGTAGCGTTGTTGGAGGCTGCTGTACGTGACGACTTGAACAAGAAGGCTACACGTGTTAGCGCTGTTCTCGACCCTGTAAAACTTGTTATTACCAACTATCCAGAAGGAAAGACTGAGGAGATGGAGGCTATTAACAACCCAGAGAATGAGGCAGATGGCTCACACACTATCACCTTCTCAAAGAATCTTTGGATTGAACGTGCTGACTTTATGGAGGATGCTCCAAAGAAATTCTTCCGTATGTCTCCAGGTAAGGAAGTGAGATTGAAGAACGCTTACATCGTTAAGTGTACTGGTTGTACTAAGGATGCTGAGGGCAATATCATTGAGATTCAAGCAGAATATGATGCTGACAGCAAGAGTGGTATGCAGGGTGCTGACCGTAAGGTGAAAGGTACTCTTCACTGGGTTAGCGCTGACCACTGCTTAAAGGCAGAGGTACGTGAGTACGACCGCTTGTTCAACGTAGAGAATCCTGCTGCTGATGAGCGTGATTTCCGTGAGCTTCTCAATCCAGAGAGCCTTACTGTACACACAGAGTGCTACGTTGAACAGTATCTCGCTGAGAAGAAACCGGGTGATTACCTACAGTTCCAGCGTACTGGTTACTTCATGCTTGACCCAGATACAACAGCCGACCACCTCATGTTTAATAAGACTGTTGGCTTGAAAGATACTTGGGCAAAGAAGGCCAAAGCATAACTAAAGTAAAGTAAGATTTGGATATATACTATCAAAGTGATAAATTCAAGCAAGTCCTTCATAGATATGAAGAACTGCAAAAAGACAACATCAGCGAGTTCCTCGACCCAGAGGAACTGACTGATGTTGCTGAATATTACCACTATATTGGTGAGGATAACAATGCTTTAGACGCTATCGATTATGCCACCCGCTTGTATCCAACAGCCACTACTCCACTTGCTTTCAAGGCACGTTTAGCATTATTCATCGACGAAGACCCAGAGCTTGCTAACGAGATTGCAGAGATGATTGTTGATAAGAGTGACTTAGATTATCTCTATCTTAAGGCTGAAATTATGATCGTTGATAACAAGGCAGCCGAAGCAGATGACTTCCTTCAAAGCCAGTATGACGAGGTTATCTCACAAGAAGAACGCGAGGATTATGTCCTTGATGTTGCTGCTCTCTTTTCCGATTATGAAGAAAATGAATATGTAGAGAAATGGTTGAGCCGCTCAACAAAGACAGAAGATAACGATTATAAGGAACTTCGTGCGCGTCTTCTCAAGAGCCGTGGGAAGTATAAAGAGAGTGAATCCATTCTCAATGAGTTACTTGATACCAACCCTTATTCTGGTCCTTACTGGAATCAGTTAGCCCAGAATCAGCTTTTAAGGAATGACATAAAGGATTCAATCACATCAAGTGAATACTCCATAGCTATCAACCCTGATGATGAAGAAGCTATCCTCAACAAGGCCAACGGACTCTTTACACTTGGGAATTATGAGGAATCTCTGAAGTACTACGAGCGTTATAAGAAGCTCTGCCATAATCAAGATACAACTGTCGTTGATGTTACTATCGGACATATACATCTCATGCAGGGCAATGCTTCAGAAGCGCAACGATATTATCATTTGGCATTAGCAGAAACACAGAGCAAGAGTCTGACACTCATTCATATTGGTATTTCAACCTTTGACAATGGATATGTCGAATATGCTTACAATATCTTTAGTACGTTATTGCCTGAAATGGATGACGACTGGGACATCGGCTTCGCATACCTCGCACGCTGTTGTTATGAATTAAAGCTAAAAAAGGAGTTCAATATATACTTGCGACAAGCCGTTGAAAGGAATCCAGAGGAGAGTATAGAGGTTCTATCAGACCTCTATCCAGAAGGAACAAGCCCACAAGACTATCCCAATATTCGTATTTTATAACAAACAGAATTATAATTAATAACATATCATTATGAGTTTTATCACATCCATGCTCGGACATCTCAACTATGGCACCATCTTTATTTTGATGCTTCTTGAAAGTACGGTTATCCCTGTACCATCAGAATTAGTTGTTGCCCCAGCTGCCTATCATGCTGCCGCAGGCAACCTTGATATATGGTTGGTAATTCTTTTCTCCACTTTAGGAGCAGACGTTGGTGCAACTATTAACTATCTTGCAGGATGGTATCTTGGTCGCCCTATCATCTATAAGTTTGCCAATAGTAAGTGGGGACACTTGTGTTTATTGAATCAAGAGAAAGTTGAAAAGAGCGAACGATACTTCGATGAGCATGGTATGGTGGCTACAATCACTGGGCGTCTCTTGCCAGGTATTCGCCATCTTATCTCCATTCCAGCAGGATTGGCGAAGATGAGCTACTGGAAGTTCTTGCTTTATACTACTATAGGTGCAGCCTCATGGCACACTATTCTTGCACTTTTAGGACATTACATGCACTCTTTTGTACCAGAAGATCAGCTCCAAGAGAAGATTTTAGAGTATGGGGAGTATATTAAGTTTGGTCTTATCTTCTTGGTAATTGTTGTTTGTTTTTACTTCCTTGTTAAGTGGTATGTAAAGAAAAAGAAGAACAACAAGAACCATTCACAGCAAGTATAACCCTATATAATAATATTCTACCACAACACTTTTTTATGACTTCAAACGAGAAATACATAGAAGATATAGCTAACGAGCAACTTCTTTCAGATAAAGAAGAGCAGGAGTTAGCAGAGAAGATAAAGGTTGGTGACGCAAGAGCTTTGGAGAAGTTGACCAAGGCTAACTTGAAGTTTGTTGTTTCATTGGCTCATCAATACCGTAACCGAGGATTGGGTGAAGACGACCTTATCAGTGAGGGAAATATTGGTATGATGTATGCCGCACAGAAGTTTGATGGTTCAAAAGGTGTACGCTTTGTTGTCTTTGCGGCTCCTTACATCCGTAAAGCTATGGAAGAGGCTATCAAAGAGCAAGCAACACTCTATAAACTTCCTAAAAACGAGACAAGTAGATTTGAACAGAAGCGTTCACATGCTATCTCTATTGACCAGCCTGTACCAGTAGGTAGCAATAATAACTTCACACTTCAGCATATCCTTGAGAATGAAAATGCCAAGCATGCTGACGAACATCTTAACCAAGAAATCCTCAGCAATGAAATCCAAAAAGGATTAGATGTACTTGATGAACGTGAAAAAAGGGTCATCACTTATATCTATGGATTGACTGGAGCACACTATACGATGGCAGAGATTGCGGAGGATATGGGATTAAAACGAGAACGTGTACGCCAGATTCGTGACAAGGCTTTGCGCAAACTTCATAAGAAGATGAAATAAAAGCAGCACAAAGTTGAATAGGATTCATCGAATAATAATCGTACGAAACCAGTCACGAAGAACACCACCATATTGGTCTTGGCTGTCAGCACAAAGTACTATAACTTGGCTTCCGTCTGCAAGGCGGGGGCCAAGACACATACCCTCATAGTTAGCAAGATTCTGACGAAGCAGTCCTAAGGAGGTTTTCCACGTTGCAATCAAAGTCTTCTGCATATACGGACTATCCGCATCAAGTACTTTTTCTTGACTGATAGTCATAGACTTCACTGGGTCAACACAATAAATCTTATTCTCTACAAACGAACCAATTTTACTTGAGGTTACCACGAATTCACGCTCCAAAACAAGTAATTTTCCATCATCTAAGGCTGCCATTGCTGATACACCCATTGCATAATTAGACACAGAAGGGTGACTCTCCGCAGCATCCATCAAATAAGCATACTGTTCTTGAGGAACGAAAGAGTCATCGAAACTTTGAAAACGAAGTTTATTCTTCACTTGATTCTTTGCATTAGCTTGTTCTCCATCTATCTTCAACGTACTTTCAGAAGTCGTCCAAAAACGATGCGTATAGGCATTGTAAGTTAGTGCTTCAAAACTATAAGCAGGTATAGCCATACTGAAAACGGAGGGAATAGTAAGCTTCCGACCCGTCAGTTTACCATTCATTCCATATTCTAAGATACTATTATCTGCTTCACGGGATATAAACAACGTGCTGTCCTTAGGAAAGAAAGCTATGCCCTCTTCATCTTTATTCAACTCGCCCGATGATTGGAAGCCCTCATTTACAACGTCTTTAATATCTCCACTAACAGAATCTAACTGTATACGAAAGCGAAAGAAGCCACTTTCAGACATCTTATCAGAAACAACAGCATAGCGATCACCACCCAACCATGTCAACCCGCTATAGTTTCCTTTAGGAACTGTACGCTGAAAATAATGCTGTGGATTGAGTCTGACAAGCTGTTGAGCTTGTGCAAAAAGCGTAAATGGGAAACAGAAAACAAAGAATAAAATATGCTTGAGTTTTAGTTTCATAACCATGAATATTTGATTTTAAGCCGTCTAACAATGACTTCCTTTTATCTTAATCAATAAAGTCTTATTATACAAGATAAGGTCAATTAACATCCTTACCATCCTTGGCACATATTGTGCGAAGGCTTCGCACGAGGCGTGCGGAGGGTGAACACCAATGGTGCGGGGACCTAACACAGTACAAACGAACCTCAGAAAGAGAACGAAAAGTTGGTTAACTCAATCAGACAACAGCCTTCTTAATCGTTAAACGAGCTATTAGTACATCTCACATAGCCCTCTTGTTATAAAAGAGATATGCGTAGGTCTCATTTATAAAACAAGTACCTACGCAAGCTTTTAATTTACGAGTTCGAATTGAATAAGCCTATCCTTCTCCTGTAAACTGCTTCAGACGCTGCTCTTCAGAAAGGCGACAAATAAGCAATTTACCATCCTGTTCAGCTACGATATAGCCGTCAAGACCTTGGATAACAACCTTACGCTCCTCCGTTGTATGAACAATACAGTTCTTACTATCAAACAGATGAACATCTTTACCAATAACAGCATTACCGTAAATATCATGCTGTGTCTGGGCAAGCAACGATCCCCAAGTTCCTAAATCACTCCATCCAAAGTCTGCAGGACATACAAATATCTCTTCAGCCTTTTCCATAATAGCATAATCGACAGAGATATTCTCACACTCTGGATACACCTCATCAATTACGTGTTGTTCATCGGCTGTATCCAAGACATCCATGATACGCTCGAAAATTCTTGCTATACTTGGCTGATAAATACGGAAAGCATTGACAATAGTAGAGGCACTCCAGATGAAGATTCCAGCATTCCAGAAGAAGTTATTCTGCTTGATATATTGCTCAGCTGTTGGTAAATCTGGCTTCTCACGGAACTGATCAACACGATAAATCTCGCGATTACGCGCTGAAGCTGTTGAAAGATCGGCTTGTATATAGCCATAACCCGTCTCTGGGCGTGTTGGTTTCATACCCAAAGTAACCACAGCATCCGTTTCTGCAGTAAACTTCAAACAGTTAGAAATAACACGTTTGAACTCAGTTTCATTGGTCACAATATGATCACTTGGTGACACCACGATATTAGCCTTTGGGTTCTCTTTCTTGATACGCCAGCTCACGTATGCAATACAAGGTGCTGTATTACGACGGCAAGGCTCGCTCAAGATATGATTCAAAGGTATCTCTGGGAGCTGTTCATGAACTAAAGAGACATACTTTTGGTTTGTGACAACCCACACATTGTCAGAAGGAACAACACCTGCAAAGCGATCATAGGTCAACTGGATGAGTGATCTACCTACTCCTAAGACATCAATAAACTGCTTAGGACAGTCTGCAGTACTCATCGGCCAGAATCTACCTCCTACGCCACCTGCCATAATGACGAGATGATTATCAGTTTGCGCCATAACTTATTATCAAAAAATTAATATGATTGCAAATATACAAATAAAAATGAATAACGACAATTATTAATGTCGCTTTTTCTTTTTTAGTGGTACAAAGCAAGGATTACTGAGTAATTAAGCTATAAAATCAGAAATCAAACAGATTCAGACTTCTGTCTTCAGCAGGCTTTTCTTTAGGAGTTTCTACCTCGTCATGAAACTGAAGAATCAGTTGTTGAGATAACTGATTATTCTCATTTAGCCTATAAACTCCTTTCCTACTCTTTTCTATAAGAGAGTTGCAAGACTTGCTATTCTTCAAGAGATACATCTGTACATACTTGTGTACGTCTTCTTGATTTAGTGAATTGAAAAGAGAATTACAAGCATTAAAAACATGACGGGAGACTTTCTGAACTGAAAGTCCCTCGTTCCCTGCTTCAGCAAGAACTCGTAATATTTCCTTATCGTATTGCATACAAAAAGGGAGCCTATACCTTTATCATACAGACTCCCCCTCCTGTGTTATAATAATTACTCTAATTATGCAAGAGCAACTTTGTCGTTTTCACCTTTAACTTTGCCCTCCTTAAAGAGCCAACCAATGCCAAGATAAACCTCCTCAGTGCTAATATTAGCAGCCTTAGCAATCTCAGCAACTGTCAAAGCCTTGGCTTCAGCAGCAAGAGCATTGTAAACATCGCCAGCCTTAAAACCGACATTCTCTGCATTAATAGCTACAACTGACTTCTTAGCAGGAGCTTTCTTAGCAGGAGCCTTCTTTGCTGCTTTAGGAGCAGACTTAACTTCTTTCTTTTCTGTCATAGTTTTACACAATTAAAGTATAGTTCAAACAATCGAATAATTATTTATATGTATCAATCTACTTAAATAATGCAAACATACAAAAGAGTTGTTAGCTTTCTTCTGGTGAATGCTATTTATTTGTTGCAAAAGTACATCAAATATTCCAATGTGTCAAATACTTACGACGAAAAGTAACAGATAATGATCGCTTTAACTCCTTCAGCGAGCTTTTATTGACTTAAGTCAACCGAAAAGAGTGTTATGCCTTCAAATCTAACTTGATTTCCAACTCGTCCAACTGCTTCTGATCAATAAACGAAGGAGCATCCAACATGACATCACGTCCACTATTATTCTTAGGGAATGCGATACAATCACGAATTGAATCGAGACCTGCCATGATACTTACAAAGCGATCAAGACCGAAAGCAAGACCTGCGTGAGGTGGTGCACCATACTTGAAAGCATTCATCAAGAAGCCAAACTGTGCCTTAGCACTCTCTGGTGTGAAGCCGAGAA
>ERZ773066.628-NODE-628-length-19178-cov-3.236260_pt1 | contig 19178 bp, 18 predicted proteins | sample MGYA00580573_ERZ773066 | MGnify/ENA primary metagenome ERZ773066 (study PRJEB29015, sample SAMEA2738128) | human oral metagenome | biome: human oral; feature: human-associated habitat; material: saliva | place: China | collected 2203 ... | reverse complement strand
TCGCGTCCGTTCCATCGGCCCGTGAGGTGTGCGCATCATACGCATGACTGAGGGCAACTGTTCGTATACGCGCACGGTTGAGGGGTACTCGCCAAGGGAGTATCCCGATGTTTGACCGATGGGTTCAGTGTGAGTGAAGTCATCCTGGTGCTTGTTTGTAAACCTCCGAATTATGGAGGATATTAATTCTGTCCAATCGCAGAGGGGTACACGCCACCATTCTGAGCAACTTCAGAAATTCTGAAGATTCTGCCCGATCGCAGAGGGGTACACGTCCCATCGGTACCCTTGCTGAATGCGATCGATTCCCGGACTTGGTGAATGTCCTTATTGCGGATATTGCTTCCGGCCTACCCGATGATTCCGTCACCAATGTGGATACTATCCACAATGATTCCGTCACCAATAGTAACGGTATTTGTAACGGGGTGTAACGCCTTTGTAACGCCTAGGAATGGCGGAATAACGCCACGTGTCGCATGTAACGGGTTTTTATGGGTAAGCGCCCGTGAACGATGTCTTCGAGCAACGCCAGCACTATTGGCATTGCTTAAGATCGTTCCTCTCATGCTGGGGCCGTCCCTGCCGAATTGGCAGGTTGGGACTAACGACGGGATCGTTCCTCTCATGCTGGGGGCCGTCAATCGGCATACCATCGGCCATGTCATGCGGTTCTGGGGGCGTTGGGGCCATTGGGGGACAAAGGACACGCAAAGATACACACGCATATAACGGAGAATTTTTGCCCACGTTTTGCCCACAATTGTGTACAAACATAGCTATTTTCATTAATCATATTCAATATAAAATTGGCTCAATAATTGGGTTTTCATGAATGCGCCAAACATGCTCATGGGTTCAAGTCCCATCTCGCGCACTTTGATCTCCAGAATGTGGCGTCGCGAAGGAGCGACCGCCACCCCAGCCTCTAAGATAGCGTGCAGAGAGTGAATACATAACGAAGCGAAGAGAGTCCGAAGCCCCATGTCCGCGCTGATTCAACCCATTGCGCTGCTGCTGATCATCCTTACCGGCTATCTGTTCAAACGCGCCGGCAGATTCAAGGATCGTGATTACCGCATTCTGCAGACCGCCATGTTCGATTTGGTGTTGCCGGGCGCAATCGTCTACTCGTTCGCCACGAATCCGCATGATTCCAGCATGCTATGGATCTCCGTGTTCGGCTTTGTCGTCGCCTTCATTCCGCCGGTCATCATCTTTCTGACTTCACGCAAACGGCCCGTGCAGGATCGCGCCTTCACCATGCTCAACGGTTCCGGCTTCAATGTCGGATGCTTCTGTTTTCCCGTGGTACAGGCCTTTCTCGGCACGGCCGCGATCGTCCCGGCCGCCATGTTCGATATCGGCAATTGCGTGATGGTGGCCGCCGGCACGAACGTCATGACGCAGACCCTGCTGCACATTCAGCCCGGCAAGACGCTTGGCGAGCAGTATCAGGGCCATGCGCCGTCCCTGCCCTACGTAAAGCCGAAGGACAGGGACGCGAAAAGACTCGCCCGCAAGGCCCTGTTCCGGAACGTGTTCAAGGGATTCTTCGGCTCGGTACCGTTCGATACCTATCTGCTGATGATCGTGCTGACGCTTGCGGACGTGAAGATTCCCGCCGTGATCGCCACATTGGCGCAGCCGCTGTCGAACGCGAATTCGTTCTGCGCGATGCTCATGGTCGGCATGCTTATGGATCTGCCCGCCGGTCGTGCGGACGTCATGAAGCTGCTCAAGGTGATCGGCTGGAGACTGCCGTTCGGCATCGCATTCGCGGCCGCGGCCTGGCTCATGCTGCCGTTCGACGCTTCAATCCGCGAAGCCGTGGCCATGTGCTGCCTGGCGCCGATCGCCGTATTCTCCACGCTGTTCACCGACAAGGTGCTCGGCAATGCGAAGCTTGCCGGCTTCTCCCTGTCGATCAGCGCGATCATCAGCCTTATCATGATGACCGGCACCCATGTTCTGGTCACCGCGCTCGCGTGAATCCGCTTCTTGCGATGTCGCGGTAATCCTGCGCGATCCTACGGGGAGCGAGCCGTCCGCCTACCGCCTGAGCAGGGCTTCCACGGCCGGCACGAGCGCACGCAAGGCCTTGCCACGGTGGGAGATGGCGTTCTTTTCGGCAGGTTCCATCTCGGCCGAGGTAAGCCTCACGCCAGCTTCGACGGCACGCGTCGGCTGGTCGTCCGGCACGAACAGCGGATCATAGCCAAAACCGTGCTCGCCGCGCGGAGCATGCAGCAACACACCCGGCATCTCACCGATCTCCACGGTCTCACTGGTAATGGCATACGGTTTGCCGGCGGATTCGGCCATATCGTCTTCCCTTTTGGCGCCCGGCACCACAAGTGCGGCGGCGCAACGGAATCGCGCGGTACGGCTGGTCTCCGGAATGTCGGCGATCTGGGCGAGCAGCAGCGCGTTGTTGGCCTTGTCATCGCCATGCCTGCCGGCCCAGCGGGCAGACAGGATGCCCGGAGCGTTGCCCATTACGTCCACGATCAGGCCGGAGTCGTCGGCGATTGCCGGGCAGCCGGTACGTGCGGCCACATCACGGGCCTTGAGCAGCGCGTTCTCCTGAAAGGTCACGCCATCTTCCACGGGACCGGGCAGGTTCAACGAGCCTGCGGAGACGAGCTCCGCATCGGCTGCGCCGGCGCCAAGCCTTTCCTCCAGAATGCGGCGTATTTCCACCAGCTTACCCTCATTGTGGGTGGCGACGATGATTTTCATGGTTTCCTTTCAGTCTGCGCCCTCATCAATGACCAGGATTCAATCAATCCAAGGCGAGTGCGGCACGCTGTGCGGCCTGCAGCTCCTTGTTGCCCTGTTCGGCGAGATCGAGCAGGGCGTTGAGTTCGGCACGGCTGAACGGACGATGCTCGGCGGTGCCCTGAATCTCAATGAATTCGCCGGAACCGGTCATGGCCACGTTCATGTCGGTCATGGCCTGGCTGTCTTCGATATACGGCAGGTCCAGCATCGGCTTGCCATTGATCACACCCACGGAGACTGCGGAAACGCAGTCTTTGAGCACCCTGTCGGCGGATTTGATGTGCCTGTGCCGCTCGGCCCAACGCATTGCGTCCACCAGTGCCACATATGCGCCGGTGATGGATGCGGTGCGGGTGCCGCCGTCGGCCTGCAGCACATCGCAATCGATCTGCACCTGATTCTCACCCAACGCCTTCATGTCGACCACGCCGCGCAGGCAGCGGCCGATCAGTCGACTGATCTCATGCGTACGGCCGCCGATCTTTCCGCGTACGGATTCGCGGTCGGTGCGGTCGGCGGTGGCACGTGGCAGCATCGCGTATTCGGCGGTGACCCAGCCCAGGCCAGAATCCTTGCGCCAACGCGGTACGCCGGAGGTGAAGGTGGCGGTGCACATCACGCGCGTATTGCCGCATTCGATGAGTACGGAACCTTCCGGAACGTCCGTGAAACGGCGGGTAATGCGAACCGGACGCAGTTCGTCCACCTTGCGCCCGTCCGCACGAATCACGGTCTGCTCGCCCAGCATGTCTTTAATCGCTACCATTGCACTGCTTTCGTGTCGATAATCTCGGATTTCCTACCAAGAGACACTATCACCATCCGTCCTCTTGCCCTCCTTGGAGTCACGCCGCAGATGGAGCCTGCCGAGGCAGGGACAAGATGGTGTCCGTCCGTCGGCTTGTTCCGTCGGTCAGTCCCGTCAGAGCGCAGATTCGGACCGGAAAGCACGGACTATGCACGTATGATGATATGCAAACGGTAATTGGTCACCGTCCGGACTACACTTATGGTCAGTTTCACCAAAAGTCAAGAAAGGCTTTGGAAATGCTGGATTATTCACCTGCCCTGATGACCGACATGTACGAATACACCATGCTTGACGCATGCCTGAAAGACGGTACGGCCAACCGTAAATGCGTATTCGAGATTTTCACCCGCCATCTGCCGCTGGGCCGTCACTACGGCGTGGTCGCCGGTCAGGGCCGCATCCTCGATGCGCTTGAACACTTTCATCTCGACGACAACGACCTGAAGTTTCTCTCCGACCGAAAGGTGGTGAGCCCCGAAACCATCGCATGGTTGGAGAATTTCCGTTTCTCCGGTTCCATCAAGGGCTATCGCGAAGGCGAGATGTTCTTCCCGAACTCCCCCATCCTGCAGGTCGAAGGCACATTCGGCGAATGCACGCTGCTGGAAACGTTGCTGCTGAGCATCCTGAATTATGATTCCGCCGTCGCCTCCGCAGCCTCCCGCATGGTCAGCGCCGCAAAGGATCGTCCGTGCATGGACATGGGCGGCCGCCGTACCAACGAATGGGCCGCCGTCGCGGCCGCACGCGCCGCGGTGGTCGGTGGTTTCAAGGGCACCGCGAACCTGCTGGCTGCGCAAATGTACGGCCTGAAGGCCATCGGCACCGCCGCGCACTGCTTCACGCTGGTGCATGACGACGAGCGCAGCGCCTTCGAATCGCAGATCGCCGCACTCGGCAGGAACACCACCCTGCTGGTCGACACCTACAACATCGAAGAGGCGGTGAAGACGGCCGTCGAAGTGGCCGGACCGGAATTGGGCGGCGTACGCATCGACTCCGGCGACCTCGCCTCCTTGGCCCAGCGTGTACGCAACCAATTGGATGCGCTGGGTGCCACCAATACGAAGATCACCGTGACCAACGACCTCGACGAGTACGCGCTGGCTTCCCTGCAGACCGCTCCGGTCGATTCTTACGGCGTGGGCACCATGCTGGTCACCGGCTCGGGCGCGCCGACCTGCGCGATGGTCTACAAGCTCACCGAGCGCGAGAATTCCGCGGGCGACATGCAGCCGGTCGCCAAGAAGTCGAAGGACAAGGCCACTGTTCCGGGCCGCAAGCTCGCCTATCGTTCCTATGAATACTCGCTGGCCGAATGCGAGCATGTCATCTCCGGTTCCGAAGAAAAGCTGGCCGCCTACCAGCCGGAAGAAGGCTGGAAGGATCTGCTGGTCGATTATGTGACCAATGGCGAGAACCACACCGAATATCAGGGCCATGACGCCATCGTCAACGCGCACAACTACCGTGCGAAGGCGCTGGCCGAACTGCCAATCGGCGCACAGAGCCTCATGAAGGGCGATCCGGTCATCCCGACCGAGGTCACCGTCCTCTAACCTAATCTACCGACGCTCACAACCACTCAGCGTCGGTAGATTGAGCAACCACCCAAACCACCGACGCTCACAACCACTCAGCGTCGGTAGATTGAGCAACCACCCAATCTACCGACACCTACGGCCACTCAGCGTCGGTAGATTGAGCAACCACCCAAACCACCGACGCTCACGGTCACTCAGCGTCGGTAGATTGAGGAAGTGCCTATAACTGCCGACGGTGAGAAGAGGCGTTACCGGAAGTCCTTGCCGTCGTAATCGGCCCAATCCGGGGGCTGCGTACCATTCTCATAACTGCTCTGCAGATCCTTGTACAGATGCAGCTTGCGCAACACGTGCATATACGCCTCCTCCAACGAGGCACGCTGTTCGACGATGACGTCACGGCGGTTCTCCAACAGTTCCACCATGTCCGAAATATGCGTACGTTCGTCGCTTTCATAGGCGAAGAACCGCTTGAGCTCGTCGATACTCATGCCCGCATGCTTGAAGCAGGCGATCGCCTCCAGTCGCCCGATATGCTCGTCGTCATAGACACGACGCCCCGCATCGTCGCGGCCGACGTCGGTCAGCAATCCCTGATCTTCGTAGTACCGCAACGTGGACGGCTGCATGTCAAACTTCCTCGCCATCTCGCGAATCGTGTACGAGCCCATCTCCCCTCCTCAAATCCTTTTCCTGAGATTCCCTCATGGCAGAAGGTGCATCATCTGCCACGATTTGCGTTCAAGTTTACTTGAAGTGCGACGATGGATTCAACGGCGCCGCGCAACGCATCGCGGCGAACAGCCCCGTTTTTTCAAGGAGGAACCTTGCTCGAACCAACCACCGTCTACACGCCATCGCCTGCACGCTATGACAGCATGACCTACAACCACGTGGGCGCAAGCGGCCTGAAACTGCCGGCCGTCTCCCTCGGCTTCTGGCACAACTTCGGCGACATCACCCCGTACGACACCATGCGGCAGATCGTGTTCACCGCATTCGACAACGGCGTGACCCACTTCGATCTGGCCAACAACTACGGCCCGGAACCCGGCTCAGCCGAAAAGAACTGCGGACGACTGCTGCACGAATATTTCCACCATCACCGCGACGAACTCATCATCAGCACCAAGGCCGGCTACGAGATGTGGCTCGGCCCCTACGGCGACCTCGGAAGCCGCAAATACCTGCTCGCCTCGCTCGACCAAAGCCTCGAACGCCTCGGCCTCGACTACGTGGACATCTTCTACCATCACCACATGGATTCACACACTCCGCTCGAGGAGACCATGGGCGCACTGGCCACCGCGGTACACAGCGGCAAGGCGCTCTACGTGGGCCTGTCCAACTACGACGGCCCGACGCTCGAACAGGCCACCGCCATCCTGGACGAATTGCATGTGCCGTTCATCATCAACCAGAACCGCTACAACATCTTCGACCGCACCGTGGAACGCAACGGATTGAAGGAGACCGCACATCGCCTCGGCAAGGGCCTGATCACCTTCTCACCGCTCGATCAAGGATTGCTGACCGACCGATATCTGAACGGGATTCCGGCCGATAGCAGAATCGCGCACGACGGGCGGTTCCTGCAGGAGAATGCCCTGACTCCGGCAAAGCTGCAGCAGATTCGCGACCTGAACGACCTGGCCGTCGAACGCGGGCAGACGCTCGCGGAGATGGCACTCGCATGGCTGCTACATGACGGCATGGTGACCTCGGTACTGGTCGGCGCCTCCCGCCCGCAACAGTTGCTCGACAATATCGGTGCGCTGCGGAACATCACGTTCACCGACGAGGAGCTACGTCGCATCGACGAAATCTCGTCACGCTGACCTGCCACATCGACTCGGCATAACACGGGATTCACGCATACGGGGCTCACGCAAGACTGCGCGAGCCCCGTATATGCTCTCCGCATGCACCCGCTTTCACGGAACCTCTGCGGAGCCGCCGGCGCCACAGGCTCGTCAGAAGGAGGAATTCATCATCTCGTCATAGATGCGCTTGCAATCAGGACACACCGGGTACTGGGAAGGATCACGCTTGGGCACCCACACCTTGCCACACAGCGCCACGACCGGGCGACCGGTGAGCTTCGATTCCTGGATGCGGTCGCGCGACACGTAATGCGCGAAACGGTCGGCATCACCGTTGCCGCCGTCATCAAGCTGCGTCTTTTCCTCCGGACGCTCCAGCACCGCAGTGCCGGTGCCCGCATCCGGGTCGGAAAGCGGCGAAACCGGGTCGGCGTCATCATAGACGCCATCAACAATCGCATGCCAAGCCATGGTGTGCTCCGTCCTTACAAAACCTCGGCAGCGGACTCCGCAACCGGAATCCCATGCAATACGCTGCCATCAACTGTCCTCTATCATAACCTCGTAAACCACGCACCGTTCATATATAAAGGAGATGCTCGGCTTCTTCGCCCGCGCGCGGTACCCTTAAGACTATGACGATTGCAGTATGTCCCGGGTCGTACGACCCCGTCACCGCCGGCCATCTGGACGTTATCGAGCGGTGCGCGCATTTCTTCGACGAAGTGCATGTGGTGGTCGCGGTGAACGCGGCGAAAACACCGATGTTTTCGGAAGACACTCGTGTCGATATCATCCGCCAGGCGCTGAAAGAGCGCGGTTGCCGCAATATCAAGGTCGCTTCGACCACCGGGCTGATCACCGACTACTGTAAGCGGGTCGGAGCCACGGTCATCGTCAAGGGACTGCGTCAGAACGGCGACTATGAGGCCGAACTGGGCATGGCCTTGGTCAATCGCAAGCTCGCCGACGTGGAGACGCTGTTCCTGCCGGCCGCGCCGGATCTGGAACATATCTCCAGTTCCATCGTCAAGGACGTGGCGCGCCACGGCGGCGACGTCACCGGCATGGTGCCGGATTGCGTGATTCCGCTGCTTGGCGAGGCGCTGAAAAACGAAAAGAGAGCATGATGACAGACGAAACGCCCTATGACGTTGCGCAGGCCGATGATGACGACCAGACTTCGCAGCAGCCGGTGCAGGCCGCTTCCGTAGCCGCACGGACCTCCGGCAAGCCGTCCTTCTCGATGTCGGATCTGCCGGATCTGCGCGAGACCCTCGATCCGGACGCTTCCGCCGAGGGCCCGACCGGACATAGTCGCGAGGAGTTCACGACGGTGTACGACATCATCGACAATATGGAGGCCGCATTGACGGAGGCCAAACCGAGCCTGTTCGCTCCCAGCGTGGTCAAGGTGGATCGTGAGATGTTCACCGACCAGCTCGATCAGCTCAAGAAGATGCTTCCGGTACAGCTCGAGCGCGCATCGGCGCTGATGCGCGAGGCCGAACGTCGGTTGGAGAGCGCGCAGACGCAGGCGAATGCGATCGTGGCCTCCGCGCAGTCGCGAGCGGCCGATACGGTACGTGAGGCGAATGAGCAGGCGCAGTTCCTGGCCGGGCAAGAGAACGTCACCGAAATCGCACGGCGGAAGGCACGTGATATTCTCGACCAGGCGCAGGCGAAGGCGGATCATCTCACGCAGGGCGCCGACAAGTACTGTTCCACGGTGATGGAGTCGTTGCAGCAGCAGCTCGGCAAGCTTGACCATGATGTTCAAGCGGGATTGCGGGTGCTGTACGACCGCCAACGCGAGGCCGGCGAGCACCTGCCCCACCTTGAATCGAACGACTATCCGGAAGGCTGAATATGGCACGTATCGAAGACTCCCCTTGGGCGGTTTCCGTGGCGCAGGTGGCATCCCGCGCAGGGCAGAGCAAATCGCTCGACGCAACGTTCCCCGCTCCCAGCGGCATCGGCGATGAGATCGTCGGCGTTGACGAGGGTGCGGATGTGCAGGTCGTCGGCTCCTTCGATTCGATCGTCGACGGTCTGATTCTTTCGGCGCGCATCAGCGCACCGGTACATGCGGAGTGCACTCGTTGCCTGAAGCCGATTCAGCGCAACTGGGACGTGAACGTCACCGCCTTCTTCCCCTATGAAGACAAAACCGCCGCCAGAGGCGGCAAGAATGGTGCCAAGGCCTCCGAGGAGGAAGTCGACATCGTTGCGGGCGAAGACGAGTCCGAAGACACCTATCCGCTGCTCGAAGGCGGTTCATGGGCCGATTTGGAGGCGTTGCTGCGCGATACCCTGGTGGAGGAGCTGCCTCTGCAACCGCTCTGCAAGCCGGATTGCAAGGGACTGTGCTCGCAGTGCGGCATCGATCTGAACGAGCAGCCCGATCATCATCATGATGTGACCGATATCCGTTTCGCCGCGCTGGAAGGCCTCAAGGCCCGTCTCGAGGGTACCGTCGGCGGCGAATGATGCTCGATTTGGCGTTTGTACGGAGCTCACGTTAAGATACTGAACGCTTAAGCTCATATCGTTCGAACGAAATAGAGGAAACACCATGGCACTGCCTAAGTACAAGACCTCGCGCGCGAATACTCATTCCCGCCGCGCAAACTGGAAGGCCAAGGCCGCCCAGACCGTTACCTGCCCGAACTGCGGCGCCCCGGCGCTGCCGCACATGGCTTGCCCGAGCTGCGGCTCCTTCCGCGGCCGTGTGTACCGCGAGGCCGTCCGCTCCATTCACACCAAGTGAGTGTCGCCGACTAACGGTATATAGCATTGAAACCCTGCCATCGACGGGTGGCAGGGTTTTTGCTATTTGGGGCAGTACGATTCGGTCCGCGATCCTCCGGTCCCCCATCTCGCTAGACTTGACCATGGTGCGGATCGGCGGAATCAACCTCCGCTCGGCGATTATGCACGAATTCGTTGTTTGCGTAGCAATGAGACCAGGTGACTGGTCGCCTCGCCACGTGCGCAACGGCTGATTAACGAAGGAAGCAATCATGGCTCACCATCAGACCGGAACCAAGAACTCCACATCCAAGAACCCCCGGACGCCTGAAGCGTCCAAGACATCCAAGGCCATACGGCCAACAGCTGTCAAGGGGAAGACGGCGCCTACCAACCCAACCGCCGCGTCTACGGGGAATACACGGGAGAAGACCCATATCTCCACCTCCATCACGACGGAAGGCGAGATGACCGCCAACGTGCTGCTGGAAGCACTCGGCACCACACTCGCCCCCGAACTGCTGGTCGAGGCGCTCACCCATCGCTCCTTCTCACACGAGCATCCAGGCGCGAAGAACTACGAACGCCTGGAGTTCCTCGGCGATGCCGTACTTGAGCTCGTCTCCACGGAAACGCTGTATGCGGCCCATCCCGACATGACGGAAGGCCAGCTCGCCAAGATGCGCGCCAAAGCCGTTTCCGAGGAGTCGTTAAGCCACATCGCCCGCGAGAAGTTGCATGTCGGCCCGTACATCCTGCTCGGTAACGGCGAGGCGGAACAGCATGGCGCGGAGAAGAGTTCCATTCTCTGCGACATCGTCGAATCGCTGATCGGCGCGACGTTCATTCAGCACGGTATCGATGAGGCGCGAAAAGTCGTGCACCATCTGGTTGATGACACCTTGGCCGAAGTCACCACCGAAGGCCCGGCATTGGATTGGAAGACCTCGCTGACCGTCAAGGCCCATGACATGGGATTGGGCGAGCCGTATTACCGGATGTCGGTTTCCGGCCCGGAATACGCGCAGGTTTTCACCGCGAAAGCCATGCTCGAAGGCTCCGACGAGGTGATTGGCATCGGCAAGGGCTCCAGCAAGCGCAAGGCTCAGCTTGCCGCCGCCGAGGCCGGCTGGAAGGCTTTGGACAATCGCCACTGACCATGCTCTCATCGGCGAAGGGCGGGCGGTGAACTCCGTCGACTACGCCGATGGCTTATACCACGCCCCTTCGCAACACGCCAGCATGTGGGCCGTTGCGGCTTTTCGCCGCTGTCAGCCGTTAGCATAGACTGATTACTAGCGAAGGAATTTGCGCAGCCCAGTCGCCACAAGCGATTACGCCGCATTCCGAAAAGGGGCTTCGACACCCGGCGCTCACCGACGCGCCCGCACACGAAGCCCAGCGAGAAGATTCCACGAACGAGCATGAGAGGGAACATGGTGTTACCTACGCCTCTGCAGGCATTCAGCGGCATGCCCAAGGCATCCGCCAACACTGAAAAGCAGACCATTGTCGACGGCGAGAAGATGACCGGCGCCGAAGCGCTGGTTCGTTCGCTGGAGGATCTGGGAGTTCAGGACGTTTTCGGCATTCCGGGCGGTGCGATTCTGCCGGTCTACCATGCGATCAAGGACGATACGAAATTCCGATTCGTACTGATGCGCCACGAGCAGGCCGCAGGCCATGCCGCCGAAGGCTATGCCGTGGCGACCGGCCGTGTGGGCGTGTGCATCGTGACCTCCGGCCCGGGCGCCACGAACATGATCACCCCGATCGCCGATGCGAACATGGACTCCATTCCGTTGGTCGTGATCACCGGGCAGGTGGGCGTGAACGCGATTGGCACGGACGCCTTCCAGGAGGCCGATATCGTCGGAGCCACCTATCCGGTGGTCAAGCATTCCTACCTCGTCACGCGCGCGCAGGATATTCCACGCGTGCTTGCCGAAGCGCACTACATCGCACGCTCCGGTCGCCCCGGCCCGGTGGTGGTGGACATCACCAAGACCGCACAGACCGGTGACATGTACTACTCCTGGCCGCAGCGCATGATTCTGCCCGGCTACAATCCGACCACCAAGGCTCACGGCCGCGTGCTGTCCGACGCTGCCAAACTGTTCGAGCAGTCCTACCGCCCGGTGCTGTATGTAGGCGGCGGTGCGGTGCGCTCCGACGCGGGCGAGCTCGTCAAAGAGCTGGCCGAGATCACCGATGCACCAATCGTCACCACGCTGCCGGCACGCGGCATCGTGCCGGATTCCGATCCGAAGGTGCTTGGCATGCTCGGCATGCACGGTACCATCGCCGCAACCGGCGCAGTGCAGCGTTGCGATCTGCTGGTCGCAATCGGCGCACGTTTCGACGATCGCGTCACCGGCAAGCTCGATGCTTTCGCACCGGGCGCGCGCGTCATCCATATAGACATCGATCCGGCGGAAATCGGCAAGAACCGTCAACCGGACGTGCCGATCGTAGGCGATGTGGCGACCGTGCTCAAGGATCTCATCCCGGAAATCAAGCGCGAGCAGGCCATGCACGGCAAGCCGGACATAAGCCACTGGTGGGAAGTCATCAACAAGTGGGTCGAAGACTATCCGATCAAGTGGGAGCAGCCCACCGACGGCTCACTCGCCCCGCAATGGGTCGTCAAGCAGCTGTCCGATATGGCCGACCCCGACACCATCTGGGTTTCCGGCGTGGGCCAGCATCAGATGTGGGCCACCCAAATCATCGAATTCGACAAGCCACACTCCTGGATCTCCTCCGGAGGACTTGGCACGATGGGCTTCGGCCTACCCGCGGCCATCGGTGCACGCGTCGGCTCCGCACGCGAGTTCGCCGACAAGAAGCCGGTGTGGCTGATCGACGGCGACGGCTCCTTCCAGATGACCTCCGAAGAGCTGGCCACCGCATTCCTCGACGGCACTCCGATCAAGATCGCCCTGCTGAACAACTCCGTATACGGCATGGTGCGCCAATGGCAGACCCTGTTCTACGAGCATCACTATTCCGCCACGAATCTGCTGGATGGCGAGAACACGCCTGACATCATGGACGTGCCGGACTTCGTGAAACTCGCCGAGGCGTATGGTTGCGTCGGAATGCGTGCATTCACCGAGGAAGAGGCCATCGAATGCATCAAGAAGGCCAACGCGATCAACGATCGACCGGTACTCATCGACTTCCGTGTGTGGAAGGATGCCATGGTATGGCCGATGGTCGCCGCCGGCGCCTCCAACGACGACGTGACCTACATGCCGGGTATCAAGCCGCTGCAGCGCGCCGCGGCCGAGAACGAGTGAACGAGTAAGCGGAAGGAAGGTCCAATCATGGCAAACTATCCTGCATCCCAGCCGGGTTCCAAGCGGCATACGCTGTCCGTGCTCGTGGAGAACCGTCCGGGCGTGCTGGCGCGTATCGCCGGTCTGTTCGCCCGCCGTGCGTTCAACATCAACTCGCTGTCCGTCTCCCCTACCGAGCGTCCGGACATCTCTCGCGTAACCGTTACGGCCGACGTGGAGGAGGTGCCGCTCGAGCAGATCATCAAGCAGCTCAACAAGCTGCTGCATGTGCTGAAGATCGTGGATCTCGATCCGAACACCACCGTGGAGCGCGAGCTGGTGCTCATCAAGGTGGCCGCCGACGAGTCCAACCGTTCCGACGTACTGGAAATCGTGCGCCTGTTCCGCGTACGCGTGGTCGACGTGAACCCTGAGTCGCTGACCATCGAGGCTACCGGTGCCGAAGGTAAGATCGACGCACTGCTTGGTCTGCTGGAGCATTACGGCATCATCGAGCTGGTCCGTTCCGGCGCGGTGGCCGTGACCCGCGGTCCGAAGGCGCTGAGCGAGAAGGTGCTCGGTTCCGAAATCACCGGTCGCTGATCGGCGTCTGAGTTACATCGAAACACGATGAAGGGCGGTGCCTGCGATTCATCTCGCAGGCACCGCCCTTCATCGTCCTCAGCATCCGACGGCAACGCTGCCATCCATGTTCTGGGTCTATGTTCTTGGGTCTACTCGAGCTGTTCAGAGAGCTCCATCCACTCCATTTCGAGGGATTCGGATTCGTCTGCAACGGCCTGCAACTGCCCGTTGATCTTGCCTAGGCCTTCGTAATCGTTCGGATCATGTTCGGCCATCTGCGATTCCAATTCGGCTTTCCGCTCTTCCAGTTTGGCCAGCTTGCGTTCGATTGCGGCAACGCGCTTGGATGCCTCATGGAATGCCTTGCCGGTGAGTTTTGCCGAATCAGCGGCTGGACTGCCGGCCGAATCGCCGATTGCGCCGGTCGCCATACCAGCGGAAGCCGTAGCCGAGCCGACGTCTGCATGAGAATCGCCGGTATTGCCGTTCCTGCGTCCCTTGTCTGCAGACTTCTCATCGGCGAACGGATTCTTACCGTTCTTGATGGCTTCGGTCATATCAAGATAATCCTGCACACCACCAGGCAGATGACGCACCTTACCGCCGATCAGCGCATACTGCTGGTCGGTGACGCGCTCCAGCAGATAGCGGTCGTGGGAGACCACAATCAACGTGCCCGGCCAAGTGTCGAGCAGGTCCTCCATCACGGCGAGCATGTCGGTGTCGAGATCGTTGCCGGGCTCGTCCATGATGAGCACGTTCGGCTCGTCGAGCAGGATGAGCAGCAGCTGCATGCGGCGCTTCTGCCCGCCCGACAGGTCTTTGATCGGCGTCATGAGCTGCGCGGATTCGAAGCCGAGACGCTCCATCATCTGCCCCGGCGTGGTTTCTTTGCCGTCCACGATGTAGCTCGGCTTGTAGCGGCTCAGCACTTCCTTGATCTTGTATTTGCCGAGTTTCTCCAGTTCGTCGAGTCTTTGCGACAGCACCGCGAATTTCACGGTCTTGCCGATGTTCACATGACCGGCGGTTGGAGTGATCGTGCCGTCGAGAATCTTCAGCAGCGTCGATTTGCCGGCACCGTTCGCACCGACGATGCCGAATCGGTCGCCGGGGCCGATCAGCCATGTCACGTCATCGAGGATCTTACGACCGGTGACGGTGATCTTCTGCGCGGCGGACGTCACTTGCGGCGCGGAATCGTCAGGCTCCGCACCGTCTTGCGATGGAACCGCAGCCGTCTGCTCAGCTGTTGTCCCGGCCGATTTTCCAACCGACTTTCCGGCTGCTTCAACGGCCTGTTGCGCGGCTGGAACGCCGGCATCTACCAGTCGCGGGTCGGTTAAATCGTCGACGGCGACTTCCACACTGCCGTACACCTGCGGTTCGGCGTACATGGCCGGCACCACATCCACACGGGAAGCCGAGGCTTCCATTTCCGCCACATCGGGGTCGATGTCGGACTCGCCGTTGACATGCTCGAAGATCTGCGTCACATCGATCAGATCGACCACCTGCTTGCCTAGGCGGGAAGTCGCCATCTGCTTCAGTTCGAGCGTATTGCGCACTGGCGGCACGTCGGCGATGAGTTCGCGTGCGGCCTTCACGTGGAACTTCTGCTTGGTGGAACGGGCGCGGGCACCGCGGGTCAGCCAAGCGAGTTCCTTGCGGGCCAGATTGCGGCGCTTCGTCTCACGCACGTCAGCTTGACGGTCACGTTCCACTCGCTGCAACATGTAGGCGGAATAGCCGCCCTCGAACGGTTCGATCACGCCGTCATGGACTTCCCACATCGATTCGCACACTTCGTCGAGGAACCAGCGGTCGTGGGTGACGAGCAGCAATGCGCCGGCGCCGGCGGACCAACGATTCTTCAGATGTTCGGCGAGCCAGTGAATCGTCACGACGTCCAAATGGTTGGTGGGCTCGTCGAGGGCGAGAATATCCCAATCCTTAAGCAACAGGCGGGCAAGGTCGGCGCGACGGCGCTGGCCGCCGGACAACGAGCCGATCCGCGCGTCCAGGCTGATGCCGCCGAGCAACGCCTCGACGATCTCACGTGATTTCGTTTCGGCGGCCCATTCGTAATCCTCACGACCCTCCAGCGCGGCTTCGCGCACGGTGGCGTCGTCATCGAGCGGATCGCGCTGATCAAGCATGCCGAACGTGAGACCGTTACGTTTGGTCACTCGACCGGAATCCGGTTCCTGCGTACCCTTGAACAGGTGCAGTAGCGTGGATTTGCCATCGCCGTTCTTGCCGACGATGCCGATGCGGTCACCTTCGAAAACACCTTGCGTCACATCGGTGAAAATCGTTTTCGTGGCGAAGGCGAGCGATACGTGTTCAAGTCCCAAATCATAAGTCGGCATAATCCACCAATGTAGCGGGAACGGCGGAACATGGAGGATTACCGGAACAATCCCCTTCCTCAATCTACCGACACTCACGGCCCCTCACCGTCGGTAGTTTGCAGAGCATCCCAAACTACCGACGGAAATGACCTCCTCACCGTCGGTAGATTGCAGAGCATCCCAAACTACCGACGGAAATGACCTCCTCACCGTCGGTAGTTTGAGGAGGGGCAGTTCAGCCCTGCAATGACTGCGCGTATGAATTGCATCGGGCAGCGAATCCGGAGAAAACCTGATCGGCAAGAGGCTGCAGCTGCGGATTGCATTCGACGTATGCCTCGCGCAGCTTCGATTTCGATCCGCCGGCGGCTTTCAGATCCTTGACCATACCCGGCTCGTCGAGCCACTCCTCCAGCAGGGTCGGCGTGACTTCCAAGTGAAATTGCAATCCGAGCGCGGAGCCGAATCGGAACGCCTGGTTCTTTGTCTTCTCACTGCGTGCCAGTGGCTGTGCGCCTTCGGGAAGCGTCACCACGTCGTTATGCCAATGCAGCACATCCACCGTCTTGTTCCACATCGAGAAGAAATCGTGTTTATCCACACGCTTGATCGGTGCAAAGCCGATTTCCGGAGCATCCCCGCTTTTCAGTTTCGCTCCAAGCGCGGTCGCGATGATCTGGTGCCCCAGGCATACGCCCAGCACGGGCTTGCCGACGCTGACCGCGGCACGCGTCAGTTTGGCTTCCACCTTCAGCCCCGGATACTTGTCGTAGTCGAGCGCACCCATCGGTCCGCCCATGAGCACCACTCCAGCCACCTCGTCGAAATCAGGGAATTCCGGCTTCTTTTCCTTGGCCACATTCATGATCTGGTATGACAACCCCAAGTCATCCAAGCCATCCAAAATGCGTCCCGGTTTCTCCCACGGGACGTGCTGCAGAATCAACACCTGTGATTGCGTCATGCAACCATTGTTACATCACCCACGTAAACAACATTCACAAATTCGACAAATCAGCTACAATCGTTTTCCACTTAGCCTGCGGATTCCATGCATCAGTATGTCCGATTCTGGCAATACTCTCGTGGGTATGACGAACACGCAAGAACCGCAGAATACCAACACTTCCGGCGTTGCCGGCACAGTCCAAACGGTGGCTGGCGCCGCAACCGGACTGAAGCTGTACGACACCGCCTCGCACACGGTGTCGAGTTTCGTGCCGCTCAAACCCGGCCAGGTCGGTATCTACGTGTGTGGCGCCACGGTGCAGAGCTCACCGCATATCGGCCATATCCGCGCCGCCGTCGCATTCGACGTGGTACGTCGCTGGTTCCAGCGTCTCGGCTATAAGGTCACATTCGTGCGCAACGTCACCGATATCGACGACAAGATTCTCGACAAGGCGGCCGCCGCAGGTCAGCAATGGTGGGAACGTGCCTACATCTACGAACGCGAGTTCACTGAAGCATACGATGCGCTCGGCGTCGAGCCGCCGACCTACGAACCTCGTGCCACCGGCCACATGATCGACATGATCGACCTTATTCGGAAGATCATCGACAACGGCCACGGTTATGTGGTGACCGACGAGAACGGCAATCCGACCGGCAACGTCTACTTCGACGTGGCCAGCTGGCCGCATTATGGCGAACTGACGCATCAGAAACAAACCGCCGTCTCCGATGATGCATCCAAGATCACCGACGCGATGGGACCGTCCGTCGACAATGCCGGCGACGACAAATACAACCCGATCGACCCGGCCGACATGTCGCCCGACAAGCATGATCCGCGCGATTTCGCGTTGTGGAAGGCCCCGAAAGATTCCGATCCGCTCGACGCCCGTTGGAACACACCGTTCGGTACGGGTCGTCCGGGCTGGCATATCGAATGCTCCGCGATGAGCCATCGCTATCTGAAGGACATGTTCGACATTCATGGCGGCGGCCTCGATCTGCGATTCCCGCACCACGAGAACGAGATGGCGCAGACGCGCGCCGCCGGTTACGATTCGGCCGCCCGTTGGATGCATTCCGCTTGGGTCACCGCAAAAGGCGAAAAGATGAGCAAGTCGCTCGGCAACACTATCTACCTCTCCGACAGCGAGGAGGAGCTCAGGACCAAGGTTATGAGCATGTACACGGATCCTAACCACATCAGGATCGAGGATCCCGGCCAGGTCGAGGGCAACACTGTATTCACATATCTGGATGCGTTAGTGCAACCCGATTCTTTCGAGAAATACCTGCCTGAGTACAAGAATCTCGATGAGCTCAAGTCACACTACAGGCGCGGCGGACTCGGTGATGTCAAGGTCAAGAAGTTTCTGCTCAAGGTGCTTAATGAATTCCTCGTGCCGATCCGCGAGAGGCGCGCATACTACGAGGAGCATCCGGAGGTTGTTGTAGACGTATTACGCAAGGGTACAGAGAAGGCCAATGCAGAGGCAGAACAGACATTGGACAAGATGAAGAAGGCTATGCAGATCGACTACTTTAATCAGTGGGCAGAGGATTATAATTTAGACAAAGTGGATATGTGAATGATAAGGAAATAAAGACTGAAAAACAGCATATCAAACGCATCAATTGTGCCTTCTTTATAATGGCAGTAATCATAACGATATGTTGGTTGCTGAATCTTGATGGGTTTAAAGAATATCTGAGTCATTTCCTAAAATGGGGCGTTTAAAAGCAAGATGCTGTATTAATCGGCACAGGTTGGTGTGACCTGTGCTTTTCATTTTATCTTCACAAAAATGCACACTAATTAAACATTCTGTTTTATTCCTCGTGGTAAAATTCATTTATATTTGAGGAAGGATATCTCATAGACTGCATTCATATACGAATTATGAGCGGAATTAGATACAGCTGTGTGAGATTCAAACATGATTAAAAACGTTGTAGGCATGTATTTTAGTCCATCCGGCGAGACGGCTAAGATCACCAAGAAGATTACAATAGAAATAACTGACAATATGCGGGACAGCTGTCTGGATGATCTGGGCTATTCGTTCTACGATATGCTGGAGCTGACCAAGCATCCCGGCATCAGCCCTTCGATAGACTGCAGCGAGGAGACCATAGTTATCATGGGAATGCCGGTCATGTCGGGCAGAATCCCGGAGATTTGCAAGGAGATGCTTGCCAAGGTCAACGGCAATGGAGCGTACATGATTGCGCTAGTGGCATATGGCAACAACAGCTATGGTGACGCGCTATACGAACTGTATACCTATGCG
>ERZ773066.624-NODE-624-length-19207-cov-52.595499_pt1 | contig 19207 bp, 15 predicted proteins | sample MGYA00580573_ERZ773066 | MGnify/ENA primary metagenome ERZ773066 (study PRJEB29015, sample SAMEA2738128) | human oral metagenome | biome: human oral; feature: human-associated habitat; material: saliva | place: China | collected 2203 ... | reverse complement strand
GATCCCAGCGCTTCTACCAAAAGCCCCGCCCAGCTGCGCGCCTGTTTAGGGGTGGGTGACTGTGGCCAAGCTTGGGTGGATTTGGTGGCTGACGGGCCCCACGCCCTGGTGGTAGGCACTACCGGGGCTGGTAAATCAGAGCTATTGACCAGTTGGCTATTGCAGTTAGCTTGGGCCCATTCCCCCTCAGCTTTGCAACTGATTTTGGTTGACTACAAGGGCGGCACCTGCCTGGGACCACTAAAGCGCCTGCCGCACTGCGTCGATCTACTAACTGATTTAGAGCCTGCCGCTACCGCCCGAGCCATTGAGGCCATCAGTGCCCAACTGCGCCGTCGTGAACAAATTTTGCGCGAAAGCAACTGTAAAGACATAACCGAATATGAGCAGCTACGCCAGCATCAGCCCAGCTTGGCGCCGCTAGCCCGGATGCTGGTAGTGGTGGATGAGTTCGCCACTCTGGCGGCCAGCCAAGAAGAGCTACTTGAGCATCTGCTGCGCCTGGCCGCGCAGGGACGCAGTTTAGGGATGCACCTGATTTTGGCTACCCAACACCCCCATGGGGCGCTGAGCACCTCAATTACCGCCAATGCGGCGCTACGAGTGTGCCTGCGGATGCTTGACGCCAGCGAAGGCGCCCCCCTGCTAGGCCACGGAGACCTGCCAGATTTGCCGCGAGCACCGGGGTTTTTATGTCTAAGCACCCAGCGCGGACATTTTCGCTGCCCCTACGCCGGCACTGCCCAGGAAAGTGCGGTGTGGATTGATGCCTGTGTTAAAGCCGCCCAGGCCCTGCCACCTTGTCAGTCACCCTGGCTAGCGCCGCCCCCAGCTAATCTGAGCTTTAACCAGGCCCGACAGTTACTGACTGCCCACGGTGCCCCGGCACCCGCTAAAGGACTAGCTACCACCCTAGTTAGTACCCGCCAAAATTTGGCCTTGGCCCTATGTGACCTGCCTGAGCAGCTAGCCTATGGGGCTTTTAACTGGGACAGCGCCACACCGCTAGGAATTTTTGGTACCAGCGCTTCGGGGCGCACCGCTGCCCTGCGGCAACTGGCTAGCAGCGCCGCCCAGGCCGGTCTGGTTACCCATATGATAGGCGCTGATTTAAACAAGCTGACCTTGCCAAATGCAGCCCTGGCCGGCTCGCAGCTAGACACCTTTCATCCTTGCGAAGTTTTGCGCCTGACCCAGTTAGCTTTGGAGGGAAAACTGCGTGACCAACTGCTGCTAATTGATGATCTGGACTGTGTGGGCGAGGCGATAGACACTGTCTTGGGGCTGGGTGAAGGCCGTGACGTGCTAGAAAAACTGGTTAACGCTTCACGTCGAGGCCTGTTTGCCCTAGCTTTGGCCGGGGATTTAGCTAATGCCTCAATGCGTTGGTGCGCCAATATTTCCCAGCGCCTGTATCTGGGAGTTTGCTCTGACACCCTGGCTGATCAAGCCGGCCTTAAACGCTGCCAGCAGGCCCCCAATCAGGTGGGTGCCGGGGTGCTTACTTTGGCCTCGCACTGGTGCGCCGCCCAGATTTTGCTGGCGCCAGCTTTTGCTACTGCAGCTACGACGGCGCGAGCGACTGCCCCAGTTGTGGCCCTGCCAGAGAATGTCTCCACCTGCCCACCCTGGGCACTGGGTTTAGGTGGCGATAAAGCCCAGCCTTGGTGCCCCCAACTGGACCAAGGGCTAGTCATTATTGGGCCCGCAGGTAGTGGCCGCAGCACCGCCCTGGCGCGCGTCTACGACGTTTTACAAGCTACCGACCCAGCCCTGGCTCAGCGCGCAATCTTTATCGACAACCTAGACCAAGCCTGCCCAAGCGCCATTAACACCGTAGAAACTGCCATAAACACTGGCAGGGCGGTTTTTGCCACCGCCCTAACCAGCCGGGCCGCCAACACTTACAGCGGGCCCCTCTCCCAGCTGCGCAGCCTAAGCCCACTGCTAATACTTGCCCCTGGCCTGGGCGAAGGGACACAGCTAACCAATGTGCGGCTAACGCGCTGGCTTGATCCTCACCGCCAGCACCTACCAGGCAGGGGGCTTGTCATAGCTAGCTCACAAATCACACCTATACAGATATGCCAAAATACCAGCCCAACATTTGCAGATAACCCACAAGTGTAGGCTTTTCCACAAGTAAACCTCTTGAAATTTACAAAAACTGCTCAAAAGTGCCCAAATGTGATTACTTCCACCGCATTTGTGCGCAGTTCTCAGGTAAAAAGTCTTGTCCTAGCGCTTATACCGTGTGAGAGTTGGACAGGCAAATCGAACGGGCGATCGGCGCTACGGCGGCGACGACCGTTCATCTGTTTTTACCTGGCCTTAACGGCGGTATTAAGAAGGGAGAATGTCATGGACTGGCGTGAGCGTGCAGCATGCCTGAACGCAGACCCGGAGCTGTTCTTCCCTGTGGGTAACACCGGTCCGGCAATCGCCCAAATCGCGGAAGCCAAGACTGTATGCCGCAGCTGTTCAGTTGTGGATGTGTGTTTGAAATGGGCTCTGGACAACGGTCAAGACGCTGGCGTCTGGGGTGGAATGAGTGAAGACGAACGGCGCTCCCTAAAACGTAGGGCTGCCCGTGCTCGTCGTTCTGCCTGACCGAAAATTTATGGCCGTACCAAATGGTGCGGCCATAAATTTTTTTAACGCGCCTCGTTTATGCAGACGGCGCCTAAAGCTTAGGGCGCCTGGCTGTGCTACCTCTAATCAACAGTGCCTAATCTGTCAGTGCTTAGTCCTCCAGGTGGGCGTGGATAGTTACCACCGTGCCACCTTGCGGGTTAGGTGACCAGTCAATGACGCCGTGCAGCTCAGTGCGCACCAAAGTAGAGACAATCTGGGTGCCCAAGCCAGTCATTACCTTGCCCTCAGCTAACCCCTCGCCGTCGTCGCTAACCAGCACCTTCAAAGCGGCCCCATCACGCTGGGCACTAACCGTAACCGTACCGTCATGTTTAGCCAAGCCGTGCTCAACAGCGTTAGCAACCAGCTCCGCCAGCACTGTGACCAGGGCCTGGGCGGCGTCGCCACCGACCATGCCAAACTTGCCTTCCAGCTGGACACTTACCTTGTGGTCACTTTCAGCCACCAGCGCGGCTTGACGCAAAACCTGACCGAAAACCTCATCGAAATCAACGGTTTCATTAATGTTTTGGCTCAGTGCATCGTGCACGGTGGCGATGGTGGCCACGCGCCGCTCTGCCTCACGTAGGGCCGCCTGCGCCTCAGGCTGCTCAGCGCGTCGCGCCTGCATACGCAGCAGTGCCGAGACGGTTTGTAGATTGTTTTTAACGCGGTGGTGAATTTCGCGGATGGTGGCGTCCTTGCTCAGCAACACCTGCTCACGACGGCGCAGCTCGGTAATGTCACGCACCAGCAGCAGTCCCCCAGCTCGCTGGCCAGCGTCTAGCAGCGGCACAGAGCGCACCGCCAGGAACACTCCCCCTAGCTCCAGCTCAGTTAGCCAAGCCTGGCGTCCCATAAGCACCAGCGACATAGTCTCATCCACGTGGCTATGGGGAGGAATCAGGTTAGTTACCTGCTCAAGTAGCTGTACTTTATCCAGGCTTCCCTTAATACCTAACCGGTGAAAACAGGTGGTTGCGTTAGGTGAGGCGTAGGTAACATTCCCCTCAACACTGAGGCAAATCATACCGTCAGTTACACGCGGCATCCCGTGGCGTACGCTGGTGCCCGCCCCGGAGACGGGAAAATCTCCCTGAGAAATCATCTGGCACAGGCGGTTAGCCGCTTGCAGCTGGCCATCGTCAATCAGGCGCCCGCCACTAAGCAGCCCCACGGTAGATTCACGAGTTAGCACTGCAATAGCTCGCCCGCCGCACACCACCGGAATGAATTCTTCTTTAACAGCTACCGTGCCGTTCCAAATATTGTTTTTAGCGACCCTTACCTGGCAGGAGGCCAGCGCTTCCAGGGCCAGTGCTTCACGCGCCGCCGGCATACGCAGGCCGATTACGTCGTCGGGGTGCACAGTGGTGTTGTTGGAGGGGCGACACTGATCCATAGCCATCAGACGCCCATTCTTGTTACACACCCACAGCACCAGGTCAGCCATCGACATGTCAGCCACCAGCTGCCAGTCCCCCACAAGTTGATGCAGCCAGTCCAGGTCAGCTGGGGCAAACTCAACTTTGTCTCGTAGCGCTGCGGGGAGAGTCGTCATGACTCCAGCCTAGCGCGCATGGCAGGCTTATCTCATGCGTACATCAGTGAAAATAAATTATCAGGCTCCTTGCGAACAGATTTTGTCAATGTTTAACGACCCGGCTTACCAGTTAATCCGTTTTGGTAGGGCCCCGCTAGAAAATTTGCACGCTAACGCCCTGCCCACCAGCACCGACGACGCCGGTAAAACCTGGCAGGGTACGCTCACTAAGGCCACCGTGAGCCCCACCGTCATTCCTGCCAATGCCAGCCGTTTCATAAAGGGTGAGGTAAACCTGGCTCTAGCTCAGCGTTGGTGCACCCAGCCCCGCTCTGACTCAAGCTACCAGGGCCAAATTGCCACCCAGATCAGTGGGCTGCCGCTCAAACTAAGCGGCCAGGGCACTTTAACTTCCACCGCCTCAGGCTGCGAGTTAAACGTGGATATTGACGCGACTTTGGCGATCCCGCTTTTTGGTGAGCGCATCTTACGCAGCGCCTTAAAGTTCTCCGACGACGCCGTCGTCTATGAGCTGGCCTGCGCCGCTAAGTACCTGGCGGGCCACAGCGCCAACTAGCCTAGGGCGCACCCAAACTGCCTGCCCGGCCGCAGCCCTAGCGAGGCCAGATGCCGGGCACAAGGTCCATTGCGCCGCAAGCAATAGCCCTGTCAGCTGGCGGCGCAGCATGTAAAGATATTGCACATGAGTGAACTACATCCTGAACTTGTCCCTGCCAACCTACCCGCCGCCGGGGTTTGGGCTAAGCGCCTAGGCACCCGCCACTACCTGGCCGGAAACGAAAACGGCGTAAGCGTTGAGGTTGGCGGCGAAGGCAACTTCACCCCCGGTGAACTAATGAAGATCGCCCTGCTCACCTGCCAGACTCTCTCAGCCGACCACCGTATCGCCCGCGAACTGGGCCAAGACGGTCAGCTGACCGCCGTGACCACCGCCGTCAAAAACGATGCGGAAGAGCGCTACGAGTCCTTCGACGTCGACATTGACGCAACCCTAGCCGGCCTAGACGAAAACCAACTAGCCAAGCTGCGTGAACGCGTGGAGGTAGCCATTAACCGTTACTGCACGGTAGGCCACACGGTAGAGCACGGCGCCCACGTAACCACCCGCCTCAACGGCACCCCTATCGCCTAATTAACCACTAACTGAAGGGAGCGGGGGCTTGTCCCTAGAACCTAGCAAGTTTGAAACTGCACTAGATAAGGCCCTATCCATTCCGGCAGAGCGGGTGGTTGTGCGCGCCGAGCGCATGCGGGCCCAACACCCCCACGCCACCACCGAAGAACTGGTGGAATTGGCTGGGCGCACCCTAGTGCGTGACGTTTCGCTATCTAGCGGGGCGGTAGGTACCGCCGCCGCTCTGCCTTCAGTTGGCACCATTACGGCAGCGGGCCTAACCACAGCCCAAACCGCCGCATTTTTCGTGCAAGCCGCCTACTATGTGCTCACCGTAGCCCAGCTGCAAGGCATTTCCGTGGTAGACCGCGAGCGCCGTCGTACCCTGCTGCTCAGCGCCCTGCTGGGCAAGGAGGGCCAGGAAATTATTGAGGGCCAACTAGGGATGCAGTCCTTGGTGTGGGTGGGGCAGCTGGTTAACACCCTGCCTATTTCCACGGTGCGTACGGTTAACGCCAAACTGACTACTCGCGCCGCTAAGTATGCCGGGCGCAAGGTTTTGGGTGTGGCCGCTGGGCGCCTGGCTCCTTTGGGGATTGGCGCGGCTGTGGGCTGGTGGGGCGGGCGTTCCCTGGCCCGGCAGGTGATTGAGTCCACCCAGGTGGCGATGCAGGATCATGCCCAGGATCTTTCCACTCTCAAAGTTGCAGACCTGGACTTAGACGAAAGCAAGGTTATCGACCTATGAGCTACCCCTTCTTGGAGGCTATGGGACTAACCGCGCCTGAGGGTGTGGATGTGGCCTATGAGGAGCTTTTAGCTGAGGTGCTCACCAGTGGCGCCCGTAAATCTGACCGCACCGGTACGGGCACGCTCAGTGTTTTTGGCCGCCAGTTGCGCTATGACCTAACTAAGGGTTTTCCGCGTATTACCACCAAGTTTGTGGCTATGAAGGCGGTTAAGGGTGAGCTGCTGTGGTTTTTGCGTGGCGACACTAATGTGCGTTGGTTGCAAGAGCGCGGCATCACTATTTGGGATGAGTGGGCCGACGCCGCCGGTGAGCTGGGGCCGGTTTATGGGCACCAGTGGCGTAGCTGGCAGGGTGCTGACGGGGCCACCTATGACCAGATTGCGCAGCTAGTTGCGGATTTGCGGGCTAACCCTGATTCGCGCCGGATGATTGTTTCAGCCTGGAATGTGGGAGCTTTGCAGGATATGGCGCTGGCGCCTTGTCACGCTTTCTTCCAGTGCTATGTGGCCGAGGGCAAGCTGTCTTTGCAGATTTATCAGCGCAGCGCCGACCTATTCTTAGGGGTGCCCTTCAATATTGCTTCCTATGCGCTGCTAGTGCATATGCTGGCGCAGCAAACTGGTTTGCAGCCCGGTGAGCTGGTGTGGACTGGCGGGGACTGCCACATTTATTTGAACCACTTGGAGCAGGTGCGCACGCAGCTTAGCCGGGTACCGCAGGCCTATAGCTTCCCCACCTTGCATCTAAATCCGGCTGATTCGATTGATAGCTATCAGATGGATGACATTGATGCTTCTGATGGCTACCGTCACCACCCCACGATTAAGGCTCCGGTAGCGGTGTGAGCGGCGTAGTTGGCTGCGAGGCGACGGAGCCGCAGGACTCAGCGCCGGCTTTGGGGCGCGTGGGGCTGATTTGGGCCCAGTCCGACGACGGCGTGCTTGGGGTTGACGGTGACATGGCCTGGCGGGTGCCGGCTGATTTCAAGCATTTCAAAGCGTCCACCATAGGTTGCGGCGTGGTTATGGGTTCACGCACTTGGCATTCGTTAAGTTCAGCTCTGCCTGGACGTAACTGTGTGGTGCTTACCCGTCGGGGTGTGGCTGGGCCCACCTGCGCATCCACCCTAGATGAAGCGTTGCAGCTGGCTAGCGCGGGCCTGGGGCCAGATGCGCGTGAGGGTATTTACCGCTCTTTGCCCCGGGTTTGGGTGGTAGGTGGAGCCCAGGTGTATCAGCTGGCTTTAGACAGCGACCTGGCTGATGTGCTGGTGATTAGCGAGCTGGAGCTAGATGCTCGCGCCAAGCTGGGGCCGTTGCTTGGGCGCCAGTTAACCCTGGCTCCCCAAGTGGATTATTCACGTTTCTGTCTGCAAGCCGATGCTAGCGATAGCGATTGGCGTCCCCTTAGCGGCGATGCCCGCTGGCGCGTAAAAACCTGGGTGCGCGCCTAAACTGCCCCCAAAAAGTCGTACCTAAAGCACCCCTAAAAGTAGTGGCCAGCCGGTTTAAACCGGCTGGCCACTAGCGTTTTATTTGGCGCTTACTTGGCGCTTTCTTGTACTCAGCGCCTTCTTGCTCCTGACGCTTACTCGGCGCTTTCTTGCTGCTTGCGCCAGCGGATGCCGGCGTCGATGAAACCGTCAATGTCGCCGTCGAACACAGATTCAGGATTACCCACCTCGTAGTTGGTGCGCAGGTCTTTAACCATCTGGTAGGGGTTGAGCACGTAGGAGCGCATCTGGTCACCCCAGGAGGCCTTAACGTCGCCGGCCAGTTCCTTCTTCTTGGCGTCTTCTTCCTGCTGCTTTAGCAGCAGCAGGCGTGACTGCAGCACGCGCATGGCGGCGGCGCGGTTTTGGATCTGGGACTTTTCGTCCTGCATGGACACCACCAGGCCGGTGGGCAAGTGGGTGATGCGCACCGCCGAGTCGGTGGTGTTAACGCTCTGACCACCCGGGCCTGAAGAACGGAAAACGTCAATGCGGATGTCGGTTTCGGGAATTTCGATGTGGTCAGTGGATTCAATCAGCGGAATAACCTCAACCGCCGCGAATGAAGTCTGGCGCCTGCCCTGGTTATCGAAGGGGCTGATACGCACCAGGCGGTGGGTGCCGCCCTCAACCGAAAGCGTGCCGTAAGCGTAGGGGGCGTGTACCTCGAAGGTAACCGACTTTAGACCAGCTTCTTCAGCGTAGGAGGTGTCCAGCACTTTAACCGGGTATTCGTGGCGTTCAGCCCAACGCAAGTACATGCGTAGCAGCATCTGGGCGAAGTCTGCCGCATCCACACCGCCGGCACCTGAACGGATAGTTACTACGGCGTCGCGCTGATCGTATTCGCCCGAAAGCAGGGTGCGGATTTCCAGATCTGCCAGGTCTTTGGAGATAGCTTCCAGGTCAGCGCCGGCCTCGTCGAGGATAGCCTCGCGCTCGTCGCCTTCTTCTTCCTCAGCTAGCTCCACCATGGCTTGTAGGTCTTCAATGCGCTCGCCCAGCTTCTCCACGCGCGCCAGTTCAGCCTGGGCGTGGGACAGGGCGCTGGTGACCACCTGGGCCGCCTCGGGGTCATCCCAAAGGTCTGGGGCGGCAGCTTTTTCGCTTAATTCGTCGATGCGTACCCGCAGTGCTTGCGGGTCGGTTACTGCTGCGATGGAAGAGTAGGTGTGTTCTAGTCGCTCAATTTCAGCTGAAAAGTCAATGGCCACTGCTCAAGTCTAACGGGTCGACAGGCAAATTGTCGGCCTAGATGGGCCGCAAGTGGCACACTTTGCTTATGCGCGTGTTGCACACTTCCGACTGGCACCTGGGCCGTTTCTTCCACGGCCATGATTTGCATGAGATCCACAGCGCTTTTTTGGATCACCTCATTGAGGTGGTTAAAGACCAAAAAATTGATTTGGTGGTGCTATCTGGGGATGTTTTTGACCGCGCGGTTGCCCCCACCCAGTCGGTGGCCCTGGCTGATGAGGCGTTTAGGCGGCTAACTGAGCTGACCCGCGTGGTGTTAACTGCCGGCAACCACGACAGTGATATTCGCTTAGGTTTCAACGCGCAGCAGCTAAATGAGCGCCTGACTATTGCCGCCCGGATTGAAAATTGTGGGCGCGGCTATGACTTTCCTGATGCCAGTGGCCGGGTTGGTTTGCGGGTTTATCCCCTGCCTTATCTTGATCCCGACGCCGCCCGGGTCACTTTGCCGCCTCACTTGCGGCTTTTGGGTGAGCAGGTGTGGGCTGAGGGCGAGGAGCATCCGCAAACTTGGCAGATGCTGGCGCGCTCCCATGAGGCGGCGGTGGGCGCCGCGCTGCGCCTGGTGCAGGCGGATTTGACGGCGCATAAGCCGAAAACACCGGTGTTGGTGATGGCCCATGCTTTTGTGGTGGGCGGCCAAGCTAGCCAGTCTGAACGCGATATTCGCGTGGGTGGGGTTGATAGCGTGCCTAGCGAGCTTTTTACCCAGGTACCGGGCCTGGCCTATGCAGCTTTAGGGCATTTGCATCGTCCCCAGGAGATAGCTTTAGGTGACTTAGACTCTGCCCGCCCACCGGCGCGACTGGTCTATAGCGGCTCACCGGTGCCCCTGTCTTTTGGGGAGGCTGAGTTTGAAAAGTCTTCTGTTATCGCTGAGTTTGACGGCGCCGGGCTAGTTAGCTTGGAGCGGGTGGCTGTGCCCAGTTTCCAACCTATTGCCACTATTAGTGGCACTTTTGAGCAGCTGATGGGACCCGATTTTGATGACTACAGCGAGCACTGGCTGCGGGTGCGCCTAGCTGGAGCGCGACCACCACAGGCTTTGGCCCAGATAAAGCAGCGTTTTAAGGGCTTGTGTGTGTTTGAGCAGGTAGATTTACCTCAGCAAATTGACTCCCCGCGCCTTAATCGCGACAATGCCCTTTCCCCCTTGCAGTTAAGCCAAGGTTTTATGGATGATATGGGTATTGAGTTAAATCCCTATCAGCTCCAGATTTTGCGTAGCAGCTATGAAAAAGTTGTTAAGGAGGCGCGCTGATGCGCATTTTGCGGCTAACTATGGATGCGGTGGGGCCATTTCCAGGCCACGAGGTTATTGATTTTGAGGCTTTTAGCGACGCCGGCCGGTTCCTGCTTTCGGGCCCTACCGGGGCGGGTAAATCAACCATCATTGATGCAATTGTGTTTGCTCTTTATGGCAAGGTTTCTGGCGGTAGGGATTCTTCAGATAGCCGGATCCGTTCACGCTACGCCAGTGAGCAAGCTAAAACTGAGGTGGAGCTGATTTTTTCTACTTCCTCGGGCAACTATAAGGTGCGTCGCCAACCGGCCTATGAGCGGGTTAAGAAAAACGGTAAAGGTGTCACTAAACAAAACGCTAAAGCCTGGTTATTTAAGCTAGATGAGCAGCTACGGGAAGTAAGTGAACCACTTACTAAAACCAGCGACGTCGGCACTGAAATAACCCGCATTGTGGGCCTGAGCCGTGAGCAATTCACCCAAACCGTAGTTTTGCCGCAAGGTAAGTTCGCCCAGTTTTTGCGTTCGACTTCAAAAGACCGCCAGGATCTGCTGCAAGAGCTATTTGGTACCGCGATTTTTGAAGATTTGCAGCTTGATCTAGTTGAGCGCGCCCGCAAGGTCAAAAAGAATCAGGAAGCTTTAGAGGCCACCTTGCGCGCCAATTTGGGGGTGCTGGCCTCGCTGTTAGATGAGGCGCCTCAGTTAGACCCGGCGCGCTGCCTGGTCTACGAGCCGGTGCCGGAAGTTGACTGCGAGTTTGACCCGCTAGAAACTGCTTGGGACAGCCGGTTTAAGCCCTTGGTGCCCTGGCTGGAGCACAACCAGCGCTGCGCCAATTTGGAGGTGAGCGCGCTTAGAGGACAGGAAGATAAATTACGCAGCGACTTTGCATACCAGCGTGATTTGGCAACCCGCCAAGAACGCTATTTGGCGCTCACTAAAGAGCATGAGCAGCTGGTAGCCCAGGGGCCGGTTCACTCTCAGCGTCTATCTCAAGTGCAGGCTTTGCAGGCTCTATCTGATTTAAAGCCTTGGCATGAGCAGCTAAAACAGGCTCAAGCCCAGCAAGCTGTAGCGCAAAGGCAGCTAAGCCAGGCGGTGGCGCAGGTCGAGCAGCTGGAGCCAGATGAGCGCGTGCAGGCTGTTTTACAGCCGGGAGATTACCAGGGCACCCAGGCATTAAGTGTGCAGCTAACCGCTCAGGTGGCAGCCCTAAACCCGCAGGTAGAGCTGGAGGCGGGACTGGCCGGGCGACGTCGTGATTTGCAAACCAAAACCCAGGCCCACAAAAGCGCCAGTGCCAAACTAGCCCAGGGACGCGAACGCGAAAATCAGCTGCCCACCCAAATTGCCTCCAAGCAGGAGCTTTTGGAGCAGCTAAACGAGCAGGCCGCCACCTTGCCCGCATCCCAGCTGGCCCAAGAACAAGCCGCCCAGAGACTGAAACTAGCCAACGCCCATGAACAGCTAGTCAAAGACCAGCAGCAGGCACTTAACCTTCAGCAGCTTGTGGCGCTGGAGTTAAAGCAGGCTAGCCAAAGACACAAGCACATGTTGGAGCAGTGGCTGAGCCAGTCGGCCCTAAACTTGGCACAAAACTTGGTTGACGGCGCCCCCTGCCCGGTATGCGGCGCCACCGAGCACCCGGCCCCGGCCACCCAGGGCGGCGAGAATATCACTCAGGAGCAGCTAGATCAGGCCCTTGAGGAAGTGAATAAGGTTCAAGACGAACTTTCGCAGGCCAGTGAACGGGCAACAAAACTGGCCGCCCAGCTTGAGGCGCAGTCTTGCCAGCTAAGCCCAACCCAGGCTCGTGAGCAGTTACAGGAAGCTAAAGCGGCTCTGACGGCTGCCAAGCAGGCTAGTGAGCAGGCACTCAGCTGTAAGGCACAGATTGCCAAGCTAAATGCGCAGCTTGAGGCGCTGCGGGCAGATAATCAGACGGCCCAGGCTCGCCTGGCTGGTGACGCTAAAGAGATCCAGTTGTTGGGTGAAAAGATTGACGCCGATGCGGCTTCGCTAAGCTGTGAGGGATTTGAGAGTGTAGCCGCGAAGGTTGAGTATTTGAGTCAGTTGGCCGCCGGCCTTGATCACCTGGCTAAAGCCGCCCAGGAGCTAGCCCAATGCCAAAAGCGCGCGCAGCAGGCCGCTGACAGTTTCGCTGCGCAATGGGCCCAGGCCAGTACCAGCTTTGCTGACTTAGACAGCGCTAAAGCGGCAGCCCCTGCCCCTACAGACCCGGCCGAGACAGAGCCAACCCAAGCAGAGCCAACCCAAGACACCAGCGCCACTAACGCCCAGGAGGGCTATGCGCAGGCATGTCAGGCTTTTGCCGGGCTAGATTTGGCTGCTTTGAAAGCTGCCTCAGCCAGCTATGAAAAATCCTTATCCATTAACCAGGCGGCTTTGGCTGAGCTTGAAGGAATTGAGCTGACTCCTCCCCCACTGGAGCAAACCCAGGCGCAGCTAGAGCAGGCTCAAACTAAGACGCAAGCGTGCCAAACCTACGCCAGTAGCTGGCAGGCGTTTGCCGGGCAGGTAAATGCGCAGTTAGCTAAGTTAAATGAGCTTCTGGCTCGCCGTAGTAAGGCCAGCGATAAGGATGCTCAACTATTGGCTTTGGCTAGCGCCGCCAATGGCGACAACCAAGCCCGCTTGACACTGTCTGCTTGGGTATTGCAGGCCCATTTCCGCCAGGTGTTAGTGTTCGCCAATGAACGCCTGGGAGTGATTGGGGCGGGCCGCTATGAGCTGATTAATGTTGATAGTGAGGAAGATACTCGCCAGCAGAAGCAGGGCTTGGGCCTGGCGGTGGTTGACCATTTAAGTGGCACTACCCGCTCTCCACGTACGCTTTCGGGCGGCGAGAGTTTCTATGTGTCTTTGGCTTTAGCCCTGGCTTTGGCTGATGTGGTGGCCACCCAAAATGGGGGTATCGAGATGAACACCCTGTTTATTGATGAGGGTTTTGGTTCCCTTGATGAGGGCACGCTAGCTGAGGTTATGGATGTGCTTGGCGCTTTGCATTCAGGCGGGCGCGTGGTGGGGATTGTTTCTCACGTCAGCGAGCTAAAGCGCGCTATCCCCGCCGCCGTTGAGGTGCGTCCTTTGCTTGGCGGTGGCTCTACCCTACGCACCCGGGTTTAAGACCAGTTTTTAGCCAGTACCGCCACTTCACACACGTCGAACCAGAGCAGGTCGGCGTCGGCGCTGCGCTCAAAAGCTTCCTCGTCGCCCTCGGCTGCTAGTTTTACATCTGCACTGGCTTGATCTTCGTCGGCCAGCACCGCAGCCACGTCGTCCCAGGGCACATCCACCAGCACCTGGACAGTGCCAGGTAGGGTTTCGTCGTCGACCTCTAATTCACGCAGGTTCTCACGCTCCACGTCAGCAGCAATTACTACGCGACGGTAGCGTTTTTGCGCCTCATCTTGCTCAGAGATGGCAATTACTGAGGAGTCGGCTGCGCACAGGCAGGCCGACACTTCCAGGCCTTCCTCGTCTTCGTCAGGTAGCGCCGCAGCCAGTGAGGCGGTGGCGGCGTGGGCCTGACGGGAGGTGATGGCCGGGGCGGAAAGGTCCGCCACTGTGGCAGGTAGATATACGCGCATAACGTCTAGTCTAACGGCCTAACCGAAACTAAAGCGCTAGCGCCTCGCCAAAGCTAGCCCTTAAGCCAGCTGGGTCATCACTAGTTTGGCCAGTTTGGCAATGGATTTGGCGGCCGCGCTGCGGCTTTCCACCACTGCCACCGGCTGGGCTTGCATCAGGGCCTTATCAAACAGACGATAATCTGCGGGCACGTAGACAATGTCTGAGGCACTGGTGTAGCGGGCAAGTACGCTGCCGATAGCACTGTTAGGGTCAGCCCCGGCGGTGCTTGAGCGTACTCGGTTAACTACCACCTGGCTGCGTCCACCAACTGCTTGGCGGTTGGAGTTGAGCAGCTGGATTAGGCGTCTAATACCTACTGGATCAGCCGCGCCCACAATTAAAGTCAGGTCTGCTTGTTCAAGTAGGGCGGCGGCGACGGCGTCATGGTCGGGTTCCATGGCGAAGTCCTCTACCCGCTCTTCTTCCAGCCCACCGCTTAAGTCCACCACAGTGTATTCGGCGGTGTGGCGGCAAACTTCCCAAACCTTGTTCATGGAGGCTACTGGCAGTTCACGCCAACGTCCTGAGCGTCCCAGGCCGGTTAGTACCTGCAGGTCAGCTTTGGCGCTGAGCAGGGTTTGTACCAGACGGGTGGAGTCGAGCTCGCCGTGGGTGGCCAGGCGCGCGGCGCTAGCCAGGCCCGAGGAGTCTTCAGGCAGTCCCAGCAGCTGTACCTGTGCGGGAGCGTTGATGTCGCAGTCAACCAAAATGGTGCTGCCCTGCTCGTTTAGGTAGGCGGCCAGTGCCAGTGCCAGGGTGGAGCGCCCCGGCGCCCCGTGGGTGCCCCAAACTGCAATGATTTTGCCGATTTTAGGCTTGCCTGCAGCGTCAATTTCTTCGCGATGTGAGGTTGGTGCAAAAGCGCTGGTGGCCGGGCTTGAGGGGGTTCCGGCGGTGACCGGCCAGCCGAGCTTTACTTCAGGCTGCGCTGAGTGGGTGGTTGCGGCTGTGTTTAGTGGGGCCGCGTTATTTTGCGACGACGCCGCAGCTGCCCCGGCCGCGCTGGCCGCTGAAAAAGCAGCCCGTGTTGAGCGGCGGGTAGGTAGCCCCCCATTCGGGGTAAGCGCAGCCCCAGGACTAGCTGGGCCATTAACTGCGCGAGGTTGCCCATTGGGGGCATAAGCACTCGGGGCGCCCTGGTTGCCAGGCATGGCCGTGGGCATGGCGGCGCCAGGGGCGCCTTGCCCGCCAGGCATACCGGGTCCACCTGCACCCGGGGCACCCACAGTGCCGGGGAAGCCCACAGCGCCAGGAACCGCGCCTGCGACTGGCCCAGCACCGGGCATCGGGGCCATGACACCAGGCATGACACCTGGCACGCCAGCGCCAGGCATGGCGCCAGGAATACCAGCCCCAGGGGCCGCACCCGGCATACCAGGCTGTACGGGGACACCAACCCCAGCCACTGCGCCAGCGCGACCGGCGGGGCCGGCAACTACTGGACCACCTGCACTGGGGGTACTGGCCCCATTTTTGCGCGCCAGTAAAGCACGTAAACCTTTACGGCGTGGAGGCTGAGCCCCATTGCCAACTGGGTTTTGGTAACCGTTAATTTGGCCAGGCGCCAGCACCTGAGTATGCGCCGGCATAGGGCCAACAGGTGCCGCTGCTGAAGCCGCGAATGGAGCCGAAGTGGCCGACCAAGCAGTCCCTGCAGCCGACATTGCCGACCAGGGCCCACCGGCTCCTGAGGCTGCAGTAGGGATTGCGGCTGAGGCGGCGGAAGCATAGGGTGCGGCAGAAGCAGCCGAGCCATAAGGCGCAGCTGAAGCGGCCGAAGCAAAGGATGCGGCTGAAGCCAGCGGCCCAGCCGAAGCGGCCGACATCCCAGTGCTAGCTGAGAAACCAGAACCCACCAAATCTGAGCTAGTCACGGCGCGCTGCTGCGGCGGGGCGAAAGGCGAGACATCCATCGCAGCGCCTGCCATCTGGCTAGCTTCACCAGGCGCTGCCATCCCAGCTTGCGCCGTCGCCCCGTTTCGGGCATCTACCCCACTTTGGGGTGCCCCGCCGGCGTAATCAGCTACAACAGGCCCATCCGGCGGGGTCGGACGCGCCGTTTGAGAGCGGCGCACACTGCGGCGCGTAACTGGTTGAACCGACTGCGGCAGCACGCGAGCAGCTAATGCCCCCTCAGGCAATGGAGGCGAGTCAATACTGGTCTGGCCAGCTGAAACAGCCGACTTGACAGTGTCTACATTAGAGTCATTGAGCTGCTGCGGCGGATCGTCCGGTTCAACCTTAGCTTTAGCCTCGCCGCTTTGTTCCTGACCAGCCGTACTGAAGTAGCTGGCCGCGTTGCCCTGACTGGGGGTAACTGGGCTGGCAGCATGGCTGGCATGGCGGGCACGACGGCGCCCCATGCGGGTGGTTGGCTGCGCAGCTGTGATGTCTGCTGGGCTTTGTTCAGAGCTGGTAGCTGGCAGCTCAGCTGGCGCCTCAGGTAAGTCGGCACTGGGCGCCGGCGGCTCAAAGCTTGGAGCTGGCGGCAAGGGCAGCACTAAAGCCGGATCTAACTGCCCACTAGGAGCCGGCGCCTCAGTTGGGGCCATAAGCGGCACTTGCCCCACCGCACTATCAAACGGCGGGGGTGGTAGCTGCTCTGGCGGCGCGGGCGGCGGACTGGAAGCTGAAGCCTGACTTTGCACGACGGCGTCGAACAAAGGAGAGCTAGCCCCGTCCGTCGTCGCCGCCATGGGCACATCTAAAGGATTAAAGGCTGCAGAACGCGCGCTAGGCAGCCCCAAGGCGCCGTCGTCAACTGCCGTAGGCGAAAGCCCAAAGAGCTCATCACCCAAACTGGCTGCAGCCGTGGGCTGGGGCGAAACTGTGCCGGCAACCAAAACCCGTGAAATTTCGGCAACCACGCGCTGAGGCGACCCTGGCCAAGGCGCCACCCAGGCGCCCAGATCATGCCAGCGCACCCCGTCATTGCGAGTCAACACAATCGCGGGCACGCCATAAGAATTCAGAGTGGCAATCACTGTGCGGTCTAGGCCGTCAAGCTGCTCATCGATAATTGCCAGCTGCCCTAGTCCCACGGCAGCATCAGCTAAAAGCTCACTTATATCTGCACAGCGGCGCGAAACATACAGGTCACGCTCAGCGTCAATTTGTCGCAAAAGCGTGGAATCGTCATCCCATAAAGCTAGTAATACGGCTGTTCTCATTGCTCAGACCCCGTGTTCACCAGCACCAAGCCGGCACCAGAGCCGACTGCGGTGAGCACAGGCTCAACTTGTTCGGCTGGTACCAGCACGCGCACGCTGGTGCTTTTATCTGCGACGATGGCGTTTTGATCGCCTCCGATTGCGTCCACTATCAGTCCTTGAGCCACGCGCCTAGCTCCATTGGTGCTAGCTGCTTTAGTTGCCGACGGCGTGGGTGCTATGGCCGCTACGTTTCTGGAAGGCAACTGCCACAGCTCCACGGTATCGCCAACCCGAATGCTATTTAAAAGCTGACCACTGCTTTGCACCACAATTGAGCGCATATTCAATTTGCTTTGCTGGCTAGTGGCATCGGCTGGCAATAACTCTCCTGAGTGTAATGAACGTTGCGCATATGTGTCAGCTTTAAGTTGCTTTTGTTGCACATAAGCGCTACTTGCACTCCCAAGATTCACTGAGACTAATTTCAGGTTTTTTCCAGCTTTTAGAGCAGTTCCTGGGGCTACATCCTGACTCAAAGCCCATACCTGCTGTGTACTAGTGGCTCTATCAATTAGTACTGAACCGGCTACCATAGACACGATGACCAGCACTATTCCGATAAAAAGCCTAGGATCTCGCCAAGTTGGGCGCCTCCAGCGCCAAGCGTCAATGCTCGCACCAGCATCATTTTGATGCTGCCGCGCCCCGTATCTATTCGATTGATTTAATTCAGACATATGCGCACCCCTTGGTAACAACCCCCAGGTCGTCCAGCTATCTGCCTATCCTAAGAGAAATTCTGGGCAGCCATGAAGTTTTCACAATCTCACCTAACCAGTTTGCATCTGGGCTAACCCGTGACATTATTAGGACATGGCACCTCGATTTTTATCTATCGCCGACGTCGCCGAGCAGTTATCGATTTCCGCCCAGGCCGTCCGTTCACTTATCCGCACCGGAGAGCTACCCGCCATTCAGGTTGGCGCTCGCGGTCTATGGCGCATTGAAGTAGCTGCACTCGAAGACTACATCGACAAGCAGTATGCGCACACCCGCGAGGCCGTATCCGAAGGTGGATTAGACCTCTAAGCGCTATCGCTAGCACCCAATTTTGGGTAGCGATAGTGACCGCACGACCTAAATATTAGCCTCTTGTGGCTAAATACTGGTCACAATTTCAATTGCTGACAGGATAAGCGTGACCCGATCGGATAAGTCACGCTTATCCACGCTCAGTACGTCCACGTGATCCGCACCGACGCGGATGATCCTGCCGGTAATATCACCTGCCGCTGTGTTGAATCTGGCCGGTCGCTTAGTTCGCATAATTTGACGCAAAACTGCCGCAACCGTGTAGCTAACCCGCTGTGACGCCGTCGTCTCTAACTGGCGCCCCACACCCCGCACACTAACTACGGCTCCCATTGGCACCAGCATCTGACTGGCGTCGCCGGCACGCAGTAGCAAAAATTCTTGGCGTGCTTGCAGTAGCTTGCCGCTAGCTACCCGCCCACTGCGAGTGGTTAGGGTAAGCGCACCGCCTTCCACCGCGCGCAGACGATCTACCAACGCGCTTCTACCAGCTTCAGCCTCGGCTAGCTCCCAAGCCTGAGCTACCCGGGCAGAGCGTTCATACTGCTCAAACTGGCTATCTAGATCCGCCAGCAGGCTCTCTAAGTGCATGATTCAAGATTGCCATAACCAAAGTCACATTCGCTATTGACAGGTAAGTTCTGGCGAAACATAATTAAACATCACTGTTTCTCACCAAAGAAGGTGTACCGATGTCTAAGAGCCTAAAATGTTGGCTAGGTCTTCACCTAGTTGCCTGGCTCGGCACAGCGCTGAGCGTCTTGCTGCTAGCAGCCGCCGTGGCTTTGCTCAGGCCCTTGTCTTTACAGTATTTGTCGCTGTGGTCGATGGCGGATGTCAGCACTGCGCTGGCCGGCCTGGCCGCCGCAGTCGGCGCGGCACTGGTAGCCTGGCACGCACTGGGAGCCATGTGGGTGCTGGCATGTGCTTGTACTCACCGCACTTTGAATTTGCGTCACAGCGCGCCTTTGGTGCGCAAACTGGCCACCGGGGCCGCAATTATTGCCCTTAGCTGCGCCCCGGCCAGCGCTAATGACGACAATCTGGGCTGGGGTGCACACGGCCCCTCCCCTAGCGCCACCGCAAGCACCTCAGCCACAGCCACGCCCACTAGCCACGCCAGCGCCACGCCCACTAGCCACACCAGCGCGCGAGCCAGGGCTACAACAAGCCCTAGCGCCTCAAGCCGGCCTAGCGCGCGATCGTCAGCCAGCCCAAGCCGCTCTAGTACTCATCCGCGCACTGGCGGGCC
>ERZ773066.623-NODE-623-length-19214-cov-2.938619_pt1 | contig 19214 bp, 21 predicted proteins | sample MGYA00580573_ERZ773066 | MGnify/ENA primary metagenome ERZ773066 (study PRJEB29015, sample SAMEA2738128) | human oral metagenome | biome: human oral; feature: human-associated habitat; material: saliva | place: China | collected 2203 ... | reverse complement strand
TGATAGTAGTTAAATATTCTGATAATATTTTTTTGAATTACTTTTTGATAATTATTATTTTGGGAGTTATTATTTTAGAGATTATTTCTTTAATTAGAATGAAAATTTGTACACCGAAAGTTATAAAAATATTTAATAATTTTATAAGTATTGATGATGAAAAATACAGTAAGTATGATATAAAAAAGTTGATGATTACAAGTCCGAATACAAAAAGTGGAACGATAGATTTTGGATACAGAATGTTAAAAATTTTTGGAAATAATGAAAAAAAGGTTTATACACTAATTGCTTCTAAAAATTCAGAGTTTAAAAATGAGGATTACGAAACTTTTTATGGAGAAATAGTGAAATTTTGTATTGTTAATGGAATTGAGTATGAGTTGGTGTAGAAAAATAGGAGTTCAACGTTGATGGAAGTAGAAAATATAAAAATAATAAACGGAATAAATGACAATAATAAAAATGATATAGTCAAATGGACTAATGAAAAGGGAAAGGATTTTCTTGAGCAATGGGCTGGAAAAAGCCTTGATTTTCCGCTTACAGAAAGCCAAATTGATGATTTGAAGGATATTTACTCGATTTTTTGTGAGAATGAGTTTGTGGGGATTATTCAGAAAATACGAAAAGAAATGAATAATATCCATATTGGGCGATTTTTGATTAATCCTGAACTTACTGGAAAAGGACTTGGAAAAAGGGCTTTGTTGGAATTTATAAGTTTGATTTTTCAAGAAAAGAATGTAAATTCTATTACTTTGAATGTGTTTGATTATAATGTGGGAGCAAAGAAATTGTATGAGAAAGTGGGATTTAAAGTTGTGAATATTACTAAAAATCCGATGAAAAAGTATATGATGATTAGAAAAAAGGTGAAAAATAGGAGAAAATGATGATAGAAAAAAAAATATATTATGTCTGGGTTGGAAATACCAAAAAACCTGATATTTTTTATAAATGTCTGGAATCGTGGAAGAAAAATCTGCCTGATTTTGAAATTATAGAGATAAATGAGAAAAATTTTGATATAGAAAAACATCCTGAAAATAAAAAAGGATATTTGGGAGAGACGGTAACAGTGTATGTTCCAAAAAACAACATTCCTCAATCAACGCTGATTACTAAAGATATGATAAATCCAAAATCTATGCCGATAGAGTTTGTAGATAAAGATAAGTTGATTGACAAAGAAGAACTGATAGGAAAATATACAAAGTATGAAGTATTTACAACGGATTATTTTACAAAGGAAAAAATAGCCAATCCTGAAGAACAAGCACTATATGAAGATACAAATTTAATTGCAGTAACCTTATCTAAGTTAGCTGCATCCGTTGGAGCAAAAATTTCTCCGGGAGATTATGTTAATGTTTATGGATATACAGAGGGGTTTGAGGGAGCAAATAAAATTACATTTCCTGATTTACAAAATGTAGAAGTTGCATATATTCTAAATAATCAAGGGAAACCTGTGACGGACACTGAAGAAAACGGAGCATCCTCTATCCCGGCTGTGGTAGTTCTAAAAGCAAAAACACAACAACAAGTTGATGAGTTGTTAAAACTTGAATATGCAACAAAAGTGCATTTAGAAAGAGTGCATAAGCCAAAAGAAAAATAGTTAAAGATGGGAGCAAGTTGCCCCCACATACAAAGATAAAGGAGGATTTACAATGAACGAGATGAGCGAAAAAGAAATTTTAGAAAAAATTAATTCAATTTTAGAATCGGCAAAAATAATTGCAGAAAACAATGTAGATATGGATGATTTTGAAATGGAAATTGATGTTCCCGATAAAGTATAAATAGTGGATAGCTTCCCTTATAAAAAAAGATGAAGAAGTATTTTATTGTGGTAAAATATAATTTAGATATAACAATCAATCCGAAATTTGTATAAGGAATGAAGAAGTATGAAAAACAAATTTAATTTTAAGGATATTAACATTAGCAAGCTCTTATTTTGTATCAGTGTTGGTGGTTTTCTTTCTGTTTGGATAATGGAAATTTTTAGAATGAAATATCTTTCTTTTCTTAAAGATAATATGTATAAACTCCAACAGTTAGAAGAAAATGGATTTTTGAATATTACAAGAGCTGAAATAAATATCTTGGCATTTAGCATTATTTGCTTTATATGTATTCCGTTTTTTATTCAAAAGATGGAACACAAAACAATCAAAATATGTATAACAATAGGATTATTGTTTTTAGATTTTATATTTTTTCTGAGAAGTCTTGTTACAGAACAGATAGATTTATCGCTTATTATATTAGTTACGATATCTTGTATTTTTCTAATATATTTGTTATTAGATTTACTGTCTTTTTTATATAGTTGGATTCAAGTAAATGATAGCAGTACAACTAAAGTAGATGTTGCAAAATTGACATTTATATGGGCGATTATTGTATTTATAATAGGATTTCTTAGATAAAGAGGTATAGAAATTTATGAACGAAAATAAGCGAGTATATATAATTAAACGAAGTATTACAACAAGTATTACAACAGTATTTTTAATAAAACTATATTTTTACAACAGACTATTATTTCAAATTCAAACAAAGTATTGTGATCAACCGGTTTTAAAATATTTTTATATTTTAAGAGAACCATATTATTCAGCATACTTATGTTGTGGATTTTTATTTATCAGTATATTAGTTCTTTGTATGGTAAAAGATGTTAAAGATATTTTTGACAATTATTTAAATCTAACAGATGCTTGTATAGGTATTACAATAAATTTCATTTTGTTTATTATATTAATATGTTTATTTGCAAATCCTATTCTTACAACTTTTGCAGTCGCCACTTTTTTAATAGGAGGAGTGAGTATTTCAAAATAAGTAATAAGAGATGGGAGCAAGTTGCCCCCATAAAAAGAATCTGAAATAGTGTTTAAATTCAAGCAACAGTAATAGAACTGTAATTTAAAAATACTCTTAAAATATTGAAATTACAATAGTTTAAGAGTATAATATAAGTATGAAAACGAAGAATTTGACATCATAATTACCCTTGATATAAGGATAAGTTGATACAGATGGTTCGCCCTAATCAATCATGATTGGGGGTGATAGTTATGACAACGTTTGAAGTGCTATATATTATGATAGCCTATACAACAATGCTTTTTACTATCATAGCCCTATTTCAAAACAAGAAATAAAGGCATAAAAAACCACCTGTATTCGTCCTACAAGTGGTTTTAAAAATTAAAAACCATTAAAAAGGCGAACCGTCTTAAACGGTCAACTTATCTTTATATATATTTTAGCAAAGAATGACATCTAAGTCAAACAGAAAAAGATAATATAAATGGGTGCAACTTGCCCCCATAGAAAACATAAATTTTTAAGTAAAAGGAGAGATTTAATAATGAAAAAATTAACAACTTTATTAGTAACAGCAGCATTAGTTATGGTAACGGCAGTTACAAGTTTTGCCGGAGAAATTACGGTAAAGGTAAATGGAACTCCAGTAACTTTTCCGGATGTAAAACCATATACAGACCGAAATGACAGAACTTTAGTACCAATCAGATTTATAGCTGATAATCTTGGAGCGGAAACATCTTGGAACGAAGAAAAACAAACTGCAACAATCAAAAAAGGTGATAAAACAATCGATATTTGTATCAGATGCAAAAAAATATTTGTAAACGGAAAACAAGTAAAAACAGACAGTATCGGAGAAAAGAAAGATGACATCAGAACAATGGTACCACTAAGATTTATCTCTGAAATGTTTGGAGCAAAAGTCGGATGGGATGAAAAGACACTAACAGTAACCATAGATACAGATGCAAAACCGGAAGTACCGCAAGAAGAAAAAGAAATTCCACGAAGTGAATTACCGAAAGAATTATTAGAGGGTATGGGAACGATTGAAAAGTTCTATAACGGAGCAAGTATTAAATGGAATGTTACAGTTCATAATGTTTCTAAGAATGGATTTTGGATTGATTCAGATCCGTTCACATATAATACGGATACTGTTGTTTTTACAGATGGAACAATTGTAAAAACAATACATGGCGGAGAGATAGTTGGAAACCATCTTGGTAAAACGATTGATAAGATTTTTGTTTCCGGAGAAAATTGGAAATACTATTATGTAGATATTCCTAATATTACAATCAAAGAAAGCAAATAAAAAATGGGGGCAACTTGCACCCATGCAAATAGTCCTTTCAGGAATAAAAAAACTATGATATGATAATTTAGTATAGAGATAGCAATTACAAGCGGTTAGCTCAATCCGAACGGATTGGGGGTGATAGTATGGATAATTATCAAGCATTAATGCTTATGATTATGTACACAACATTAGTTGTAACTATCATAGCCCTATTTCAAAACAAGAAATAAAGGCAATAAAAAACCACTTGTATTGGCACTACAAGTGGTTTTAACATAAAAAACAAACTTTAAAGCTAACCGTAAGGGTTGCTATCTTTATATATACATTCTAACAAACAAAGGTAGGTAAGTCAAGGGGACAAAAACACCAACAACTCCCCAAAAAAAGAGATTACTTTTAGAAAAATAGAAGTAGTCTTTTTTTGTTGGAAAAATATAATGGGTGCAACTTGCCCCCAATTAAAAAGGAGAATAGATATGAAACTCAAACGAATGTTATGTATGGTACTTAGCTTAGTTTTTATTCTAACGGCAACGATAAATGAATACAGTTTTGCTGAAGGAAACGGGGGCAAGTTGCTCCCAAAAGAAGAACAGATAGAAAAATATATGGGGTTATTGCGATATGTTTCGTACAGTAAGAATAAAGATCCAAATGTGTTATACGGATATCTGTCGGAACAGGAAGAACAAATTGAACTTGGAAAAGAAGTGTCTTTTAATTCTATTTTTCCTGCAAGCTCACTAAAAGGAAAAATAGAAGATTATGAATTGGTATCGGTAGAACCGTATACACCGAATTTTCATTTTGGGGCAAGCATTTATGATGATACTATTTTTGACAATCAATACCCAACAGATTATTTCCCTGTGTATCCTAAATATTTATATGATAAAACAAGTTATCAATCAAATTATGTCAACTGTTCTGTGTCAAACTTAACCATTTCCAATCCGAAATTAACGGAAAAAGGCATTGCAGCCAATATGTCTTGTACCTTAGGATATAATGGGATTCCTTATGTAGAGAAAGTGAAAGCTTCTCAAAACGTAGATAGATATATTGACAATCATTTATATCGTTTAGTAGGCGGAAAAGCTAACGCAGATGCAATCTATATATCGGCATTAGAACGATTAAGAGGTAAGAGTACAGAACAGTTAGATAAAGAGAACGGCTACATTTGGTTTGTACCGTATGTCATTACCTTAAAGAAAAAAGCACCTGAATTAGATTTATCTGTGGTAAGCATCGATGTACAAAAGAAATATCCGCCAAACACAGAAATATCCGTTCCGATGCAAGTAAAATCTACTGCTCCTAACAAAATATTAACTGACGTATCACTAAACTATAAAAATAAGAAAAAACCGATTAACCTGCTTGGGAATGATTATGTTACTTTTGATGTAAAAACTCCTGCAAGCGGATGTATGACACTTACCGCAGAGATAAACAAGGATAGAAGTATCAAAGAAAAAGACTACACCAATAACAAAAAAAGTGTTCAAATTTGCGTAGAAAAACCAAAAGAAGAAACACCTATTACGGGTTGTCCACCAAGTGTTACATGGGAAGAAACAGATTGGAGATGGGAGACTGAAACTTACGAATCTTGTCATACAAATTCTAAAGGCGAGGAAAAATGTACGACAAAGAGCAGAAAAGTAAAAGTATACTATACTTTCACTTACAAAGCGGAACTAAAATCCACCTTAACTTTAAAAGATGACAAGGGAAAACAAGTAAATAAAGTTATGACAAAGGCGGGTTATGGGATCATGGCAAATGTCAATAGTAAGGCAACTTGGAAACAGCTTAGCGGACCATGGAGCAGAACCCCGAAACAAAAACCTACACCGGCAACCAAAGCTGTTTTAACAACAGCTTGGAAAGTAAAGAAGATACACAATCAGCCCAAAAATATTACATTAAAAGGCAGTTCCGGTACATTTACAACACCGGTAAATCCTTCTTCTAAAAACAACAAAGCGGTTATTTATACCGATATTGATTTACCTGACGGTACACATGGAGTAACCGTTCATGTAAGCGGAGCAACAGCCGGAGGAAAAGAAATGTGTAATACTTTAAATGGCAGCATAAAAATAAAAGGGGATATGTACGAAGACTATAAGGTAAATTAGATTCTTTTAGAAAAATTAAAATAAGGAAATGAAAGATGGGGGCAACTTGCCCCCATTTAATATATAAAATAATCCTTATAAAAAAGAAAAGGAGATGATAAATTGATAATTTCAGTTTTTGGAAAAGACGGTGCCGGAAAAACAACAATTGCAACTCATTTAGCAAAATATTATTCCAACAAGAATTTTTTTGTTGGTCTTATTTCAACAGAAACAAGGTACGGTTCTATACAAAGAGTATTAGGTGTTGAAGTAACAGAAAAGCAATCACTTTTACAAGCTATTTTAAATCCACAAATGGCATCGAAGTGTTTTACGAAAGTGAATGATAATATGTATTTACTTTCAATGTCGGATATTACCACGATTAAAGATTTTGATACAGCAACAGCATTGCTTGGTAGTCAAAAAACACAAACTGAAGAACAGGAAAAAAGAGTAGAACGATTTATCAATAATGTTAAAGATGTATTTGATATCCTAATTATCGATTGCACAGATAGAGTAACAGATGTTTTAACTTATACTTTTTTATCCCAAAGTGATAAAATTGTAAATGTTATACAAAGTAACCTTGACGGAGTAGCTTATGAGACTGCACACCTTATGTTTAATGATTTAGCTATTTTTCAAAACAAAAAAATCAATGTGTTAAATAAACATATGGAAAAAATTATAAACCAAAGTACCATAGAAAAATTACTGCAAGAAAAAATTCATATGGCAATTTCTTATGACAGTGTATTTATTGAACTTGATGGAAAAATAAATAAAAAACTGACAAAAGAGCTTGTTGCCATTGATCAAATCATACATCAAGACAATGAGAACAAAGAACAAAAAGAGAAACAGAAGAAAGGTTTTACTCTTGCATCGTTCTCTTTTAGAAAAAAGGGGGATAGCAATTGAATATTGAAGAAATACAAAAGAAACAATCAGAGCAAAAAAAGAGCCGTTCAGATTTAGAAAAAGATTATCCAACTGTTGTTGTAAGAGTAAGAGAAGTTTTAACAACAAAATACCAGGAAGAAATTTTAAATAATTTTGGAAAATCAGAGCAAAAAGAAATGCTTACGGCATATATCAAATCAATAGTTATTTCTGATTTTACTGAATATAATACAAAAGAATTTATTGAAAGAATTTACCAGGATATTTTCGGTTTGGTATTTATCGAAAAATATTTAAATAGAGATGACTTTGAGGAAATGAACGGAAACTCTTGGAATGATATTGAAGTTATCTTAAAATCAGGTTCTTTTAAGATTCCTGAAAAATTTAATTCTCCGGAACACGCAATTAATATTCTTAGAAAAATGGCTTTGATGGGCGGTGCTACACTTGATGAAGCACATCCGGTTCGAGATAGTTTCATAGGCACAGGACTGCGTCTTACAGCAAGTATTACTCCGATTGTTGATAAAGAAGTGGGAGTTACTTTTTCTCTTAGAAAGCTAAAAGATAATGAAATTTCCGTAAAAGATTTAGTAGAAAAGTACCAATCCTATTCAAAAGAAGAACTTGATTTTTTAACCATGTGCTTAGAGCATGGAGTTTCTGTGCTGTTTGGCGGTGCGACATCTTCAGGAAAAACATCAGATATGCAAACCATTTTGTATGAAATTGCAAAAAAAGGAGAAAAAAGAATTTATACCATTGAAGAAAACACACGAGAGCTTAATTTGATTGTGAATAATAAAGACGGAGCAGTAGTAAGTAGGGTAATTCACAACAAAACAAGACCATCTGTTTCAAAAAACACTTCTAACATCGATTCATCATCTCTTGTTAAAACAGCGTTAAGATATCATCCGGATATCATTTGTCCGGCTGAAATGCGTGGAGAAGAAGCAAAAGATTCTGTTGAAGCTGCACTTACAGGACATACCATTACTTCTTCAGCCCATGTGTTATCTGTAACAAAAGCATATAAACGACTATTCGGATTATGTAAAAAATCATCTTCAGCAGGCAATGACGATTTTGTGATGGAAGATATTGTAACAGCATTTCCTATTTGTGTTTTTAAGAAACAATTATACGAAGACAGGAGCAGACGATGCTTAAAAATCTTTGAAGCAACGGGGTATGATGTAGAAAAGAAAAAGATAAAAGGAAGAATCCTTTTTAGATTTTTTAAAGAAGTGAACAACGGAAAGGTTACCGGAGTTCATAAACAAGTAACATCGATTTCAAATAAGCTGTGCCAAATATTGTTTGAAAACGGTTGTGATGTAGAACAAATTCGACAATATAATAATGCTTTTTCTGTAACAGAAAAAGAAGACTACATTGAAGATTATATTGAAGATTAATCCAATTTCATCCATTTTATGGTACAATTACACTATAGAAATAAAGAATCAGAAAGGAGATAGAGTTTATGTATTTAGATGAAAGAACACTTCCAATGTATTTACAAAAGGATATAAAAGCATTGGTAGAAGGGAAAAAAAACAACTCATCTCTACTGGATTGTTTATGGTGTGAAGTATATGGCTCTATCAATTCAGCTCAATATGATAGAGAAATTTCTGTAGAAGTTGCAAATTATTTACGGGAAAAATATTTGGATTTGGAGGTGTAAATAAGCTGTACCGAATACAAAAAATATTTCTAAGAGTAAAGTAAACAGGGGTAAATACCTCTGTTTTTTTATATAAAGAAAGCAAATAAAAAATGGGGGCAACTTGCACCCATTACTATTTTAAGGGAAAGAGGGGATGGTATTGGGGTTATTTAGAAAAAAGGAGCAAATAAGTGCTAAAAGAAAACAATTTGTAAAAGTTGCCCCCAAGAAGAACAAATTACAAAAGCAGTATCAAGAATTAAAAGAATCATTTGAATTGTTAGCAAAAATCAATTATAAAATTACATTAAAAGAGTTTAAGTGGATTTTATTGCTCTGTTCGGTCATCGGATTTTTATTAGGGATTCTATTACACAATATATTTTTATCCATCATATTTACCGGAGCATTGCCACTAATGGCGATTCAAATGATTATCCTAAAAAGAAAAGAAATTGAATATATGATTGAAAGGCAGATTATCAGCTATGCGGAATTGATTAAAAATTCTTTATTAACAAATCCATCAGTCTTGCATAGCATAAAAGACATTACTCCAAGAATGCAAGCACCAACGCAAAAGATTTTTGAAGAGATGCTTCAGGAGGTGGAAATCTATAATTATCCGACAAAAGAAGCGTTACTTAGGATGTCTAACAAGCTACAATCTTTTTCTTTAAAAGAATTAATAGAACAACTGATTCTTTGTGATAGAGATAGCAGATACATTACATCCCTGCAAACAACGGTTGCGTTTTTGAATGATAAAAAAGAATTTTTACAACTGTGGGATTATCGAGTAAAAGACATTACACAAAAACTTTATACTCTTGTATTTTTATTAAATGTGTTAGTTGCTATGAGTTACTTTACATTTCCTGATATGGTAAAGGCTTTTTTGTCCGCATCAGTATCAAAAATTATTATTGCAATCTTTACTTTAATACAAATTATTGTTGTTTTTTCTGTATTGAAAAAAATTCGCAGTGTCCAATTTTAGAAAAGGGAGATGATAGAGTGAGACTTGCAATCCTTACAATTACAATAATTGTAATCTTGTTTATTTTAATCTATAAGATTTTAAAGTATCTTTTTGCAGTAGAAGATACTAAGACAATCAGTCGATACCAAACAACACAAACAAAGAAAAAGAAGAAAAAGAAAGTTCAATATATTTTTCAAGACTATGTCATTATTCCTGAATACAAAAAAGAAGAATATCGCAAGATGCTATATTGTCTCAATATTACAATGACACCTGAACAATATGTATCGAGCTATTGGTATGCACCAATGCCATTCCTTTTTTGTTCTATGATAAGTTTTATTTTCTTTAAGCAATATATCGTTGCTGTGGTTTTTTTATTTATTGCACTAATGAAATTTACAAAAGAAAAAAATAAAATCTATAGGGCAATGGAGTATAGAAAAACTAAAATTGAAGAAGAAGCTCCGAATATGATTCGATACTTTATCACATCGATTGAAAATAAAACAGATATTAAAACAATATTTGAGCAGTATTCAGAAATTGCGAAATATCTTAAAAGGGATATTGATTTAGCTATCATAGACATGAATACAACTAAATTTGATAAAGATGTTATGATTAACGCTTTATATAACCTTGATGAGCGATTAAATGTCCAAATCATGCGAGATTTTCTAACCGGACTAATTGAAGTTCTAAAAGGGAAAGATCAACATAATTACTTTAGTTTGTTAGAAAGGGAATTAAAACTTCTTACGATTAGAAATTTAGACCGTAAAACGAAGAAAGTTCAAAACATCGCAAGAAGACATTTATTTATCCTAATTTTTAACTATATTTTTATTCAAGTGGCTATGATAGTAATCTTTATTATAGATTTTATCAAGCAGATGTAAAACTACTTTCAAAAAATGGAAGTAGTTTTTTTTGATGGGGGCAAGTTGCCCCCATTTTTTATTACCCAATTAAAAAGGAGAATGTAAAATGAAAAAATTTTATGCAAAAGGAAACTTAATGGTATTAGATTTTAAAAATTATTTAAAAGGACAAAGAGGAGATTCTGAATTTAATGACGGCGGTTCTTCCAACTGGACAAGAAACATGGCAATCGGTTTTGCATTAGGAGCAGTTCTACTTGCTCTTGTAAAAGGATTTATGCCAACAATGGTGGATGCCTGGAAAGCAAAAGTCATGGAATGGTTTAGCTAAGATAGAGTAGATGTGTAATAGGAGAGTAATTATATTTTACGGTCTATAGTTGCTCTCCTGTTATATGATTTTAAGGAGATACTATGATTCAAAAGATAAAGAGTTATTTAAGAAATCAAAAAGGAGAAATTGATCCGTTGATTATTTTATTTTTTGTATTTTTAGGAATTGCTATTATTACAACTTCTGTTGAACCTTTTTTGGTTCGACAAAAGGTTGTGCAAATAAGCAATGAAATTGTAGAAGAAGTAGAATATAACGGTGTGATAGATAGCAGTACCGCATCACATGTCAATTCTTTAATTACAGCATACAACATCAGTAAATATCATCCAAAATGGAAATTTGAGGGGGATATTATGCCATCAGGAAAGATACAACTTAGAGATGAGTTTGATTTTAAGATGGAAGTTAGTGTACCTCTGAAATTTGCAAATATCGGACAAAGTATTAATATTACAATTCCAATAAAAAAAGAGACTTCCGGAAGAAGTCAAGTATATTATCGACCATCAGAATTATAATTGGGTGCAAGTTGCACTCCGTTTAACAGATAAAATAATTCTTATAGAAGAAAGGGGTTAGAATGAATAATCAAAGAGGAACTACATTTGGATTTACAATGAATATGCTAATTATATTAGGGTTTTTAATTCCTTTTCTGATGGTAATTTTGACAGATTTTATGCAAATAGGAAATGTCAAACAGACAGTAGATAATGAATTTAAAAGAGCAGTTAGTGAATCAATCATCGTATATATTAATGATAGACACAGTACAGATAGGGTAGCTGAAATGTCATCTTCAGAACAAAGTGATATGAGGGATTTAATCGAAACTACAGTAAAAGCTAATATAAAAAGTAAATATAATATGGATATTACATTTAAGAATTTAGATGTCAATATTACAGATAAAATTTATGTTAGTTACAAAGGAAATGTAGATTATAGACCTATCATATCAAAAACAGCAAAAATAGATATAGAATTTCCAATTACAGTAAAAGGTAGAAGTAAAGCACAACGATTTGATAAAGACTAAAATTGGGGGCAAGTTGCCCCCATTTATTAAAATAAAAATCAAAAGGAGAATTGAAAAAATGAAAATTTATAAGAAAATGAAAACTAAAATGAGTATAGCGATAACATTTGCTTTTGTAAGCATTATATTGCCGATCGTGTCATTTGCAGATAAAAATGCTCCCGACTTAAAAGAAGTAAATAAGGATGTCAATAGCCTTTTAGCAGCTCCATCTTGGTTTAAAGTTGCATTTTACACAATAGCAGGTTTGATAGCATTTGCAGCAGGAGCGATTGGTGTACTAAAGTGGTTACAGGCAAATACAGATCAAGAAAGCTTAGAAGCAAAAAAGCGACTAGGAAAAATATTGGCACTTGTAATAGGGATACCTATTATCCTTAGAATAATCATTGCATTTATTCAATGGCGATTCAATGTTAATTTAAATTTTTAAATAGGAGCTGATAGAAAATGACCTATTTGTTGACAAAATTATGTTTTTCAATTTTTGAGGTTTTAATAGACTTGTTTATTAAAATGTTTAACATTTTTATTGAAAAACCTGCTTTATTTGATAGTACAAAATTTGAACCGATTCTAACTACAATACAGATAGTTTGTGCAGTATTATGTCTACTATCTGTGATGAAAGATATTATTTTTAGACTGTCGGGAATTGAGGGAAACATTTACGATTTAAATATAGGAGAGTACCTTGTTAAAATTATTTTTAATATTGTAGGAATCTCGCTTTTTCCTAAGATTTTTACAATAATGGTTGATATTGCATTAAATGTGTGTGGCTACATTAATAATCAATCTAAAGAGATTTTTACACCTTCTGATGTATTGGAAACCTACAAAAATGTTAATTTAGATACAGCTACATTAGTTTTATTGATTTTGCTTATTGTCATTATCTTTTTTGGGTTAAAAGCAGTTATGACCTTAGCAAAAACACAAGTTGAGATTTTAATTGCAAATATCATTTTTCCGATTGTATTAATTGACTTTTATAAGGGCAGCGATAAATTAAATTCTTTTCTATCAAAATCTATGGGGTTGTTTGTTAATATGTGTGTTCAAATTTTGTTAATTTACTTTGGAATGACTTTTATGACAAAAATTCCAACATCGGGATTAGATTCAGACTTTATATGGAACATCTTAATTGCAACCAGTTGTTTCATGATTTCTTCCAATCCGTCTATTGCATCCGATTTTATTACTGCACCCGGAGGTTCTTCAGGTGGCGGTGGAATGCAAAAAGCATATTATGGTGCTCGAATGCTTTCGGCTGCAAAAACTTTTATTACAAAGGGGGCGATGTAGAATATGAATAAAAGACAAATTATTAGAAACATCGATATAAATAGAAAAGTGTATAATTTAATACCATTACACACTTTTTTATTTGTGGTGCTTCCTATTTCTCTCCCTTTATTTCTTATTAATTTCATAGCATTGATTAACAATAAGCTAAGTATATTATTTATCATTTTTTCTACAGTCGTTATAACAATAACGATTTTTTTATGTAGTGAATTGAGATTTGGAGAAACCGGATTCCGGTTAATATATGATTTAATATTCCACAGTAAAATTGAGCATATTGAAAATTTAAGAAAAGGGGGTAAAGAAGATGGAGATTTTTAAAAGAAAAAAACGCAATGATAAACTTTCAGAAGTAAAAAAACAAGGGTTTGACTTAGAAATAGAAGATGTAAGTCAAGATGATTCAGGCGGATATATTTTTTCACAAGGAATGTATCGAAAAATATTGATGATTTTTCCAATCAACTCCGATTTTTTGGAAACGGAAGATTTAGAACAGGTAAAAGATAAGTTGACTGCTGTATTTAATCTTTTACAGAGATTTCAGGTAATGATTCAAAAAGAAAGTGTTGATTTTTCACATTTTATAGCTAATTTGGAAAAACAAAAAGAAAATCAAACGGATATTTTAACACAAACAAAGCAATCTAATTTGATTGAATATGTGAAGAAAACAGGTGCTAAATTATCTAACAAGAATGTTTTTTATCTAACGATTGAAGATAAAAAATTGGAGAATCTGAACAATATGATAGTTACCATAAAAAGATTGTTAAACGAAACTCATTTAACAAGTTTTGTGTTATCTAAAAGCGAGATGCTTTATGTCTTATATAAAAGGCTATGTACTGAACAATTTAAAATAAATCCAATAATTCCAAAAAACTTGGAAGATATCATTCCGGGCAATTTGATTAATTTCAAAGGAATGTATCAAGTGATAGAAACAGAATATCAAAGAACCCTTGCGATATCTTTTTACCCGGAGAATGTTCCTGAATTTTTATGGTTGAAATCGCTATTTAAATTGGACGAAAGTATTAATATTTCTATCATTGCTAATCGTAAAAATTCATCTGAGATTATCGGACAGATTGATAAGAACATACAGAGCAAAAAAATAAAATTGTTAGACCTGGTAAAAGAATCGGAAATTCGTTCGGCAGAAGAAGAAATAAAATCATCAAGAAGTATTTTATCTGAATTATCAGCATCCAATACTTCTGTATTTGATGTTTGTATTTTAATTAATATTCATGCAAACACAGAAGAAATTTTAAGAGATAAGGTAGAAAGAGTTCAAACTACCATTTCAAGTTTGGGATTCAGATATGTTGAAGTGCTTAGAAAAGGATTCGTTCCTTTTATTGCGACATTGCCAATCTTAAACAATAATCGGCTAACAAATACCTATACATGGAATCTCTTGGCATCGGATATCGGTTCGTTGATTATCTTCGATGATAGCGAGTTTTTTAGAGAAACTGGAATCCCAATCGGTAAAAATCCTGATACAAGTTCCATTATTTCGTTCAATCCGTTTGATGGCAGCGAGTTTTACAACCCTCACATCTTAATTATTGGATTTACGGGATCAGGTAAAACATTTTTTATACAGTATTTGACAGAAAGATTGGAAGCATATACAGATTACACGATAAAGCTTGATGTAGCAGGTACACTTGCTACTCCAAACAGCGATAGATATATTTTCAGTACAGACGGTAATTTAACAGTGAATCCGTTCTTCATACGCTCTTTGACAGATTCTCTTGCAGATGAAGAAGATTCTTTTGCTCCGGTAACAGAAAAAGTATTGGATTTACTTTCCTTTTTTAAGTCCATTGCCAACTTTAACGAATATGAACTTACCATTTTAGAAAGTTGTATCAGAAATACTTTTGTTTCTTGCGGTATCACAGATGAGTATATTAAACCGGATGCAACAGAACCTACTTTTTCGACTTTTGAGAAAATTATTACCATGAAGAAAAAGTATTTATTAATGCAGATGAAAAAAGCAGAAACTGAAATGGATATTTTTTCTTACAAAAAAGAATATGAAGCACTTGAGAATATCAATGCGTATATACAACCATTTGTTCAGGGTGCATATAGCAATCTATTTAATGGCAACAACAATTATACCTATACAAAAAACACTACACTTGATTTTTCAAAACTTTCAGAAGTGCTGAAAAAACCATTATATAACCTGGTTCTAAAGGATTTGTGGAGATTTTGTATTAAAGACGGTTCAAACGAAAAATCAAGTGCTGTGCCACGAAAAGTAATTGTAGTAGACGAAGAACATGAATTTGTAGACCAGGAAGAAACCTTAAAGATGATTTCGTCAAAGCTCATTAAACAAGGGCGTAAATATAATGCTATGGTTATCAATGCCACACAAGATATTGGAGATTTACAAATAAACAAACACTCCGAAGCAATACTATCCAACTGTAACTTTAAGTTTTTGTTTAAACTTGGAGAAGTAGACCACGAAAAGGTTCAGACATACTATAACTTGACAGAAAAAGAAATGAGAGTAATTAGAGGTAACAAGTTATCTGCCGGAAAAGGAGAAGCTGAAAAAGGAAAAGGAATCTTAATTATCGATTCGCTTCATATTCCATTCAAATCGGAAGCTACTTTGGAGGAAATAAAAATAATTGATCCGGCTCTATATAGAAGACTTGCTGAAGAAAATTAAGATGGGGGAAACTATCCCCCATTGTGCTTTTAGAAAAATAAAACAGAAAGGAAGATTATATGAAAGAAGTTTCAATAATACTGCTATCCGTATTGTTATTTATCTGTACTGTAACAGATATTAAACATCGATTAGTATATAACAGCGTACTATTACCATTTATGATAACAGGGATAATTTTTTGTTGCATAGAAAGTAATTATCTCTATATTGGAATATCTATCTTCCTATTTTTCTTATTTTTCTTCATTTCCGGTTTAGGTGCAGGAGATAAAAAGTTACTTAGTATCATTCCTTTATTTTTGCAAGGCAGTACAAATATCTTTTTTTTCATTTTGGCTATTATATATCTTGCGGTATATGAATATCAAAAAAAGAAAGATATACAAACAATAGCGTTTGTTCCATATATTTTTCTGTCTTTTTTGATAACAAATTTTTATATTTGGAAACGGTAAGATTTTTATAAAAATGAGTAAGCAAAATGGGTGCAAGTTGCCCCCATTCTTAAATAAAAAGAAAGGAGTTGTTTTTATGAATTACACATATTACAAAGATTATGATACAAGAGATAATTCCGAAATTTATCTAATGAAAGTTACATCGAATCTTACGAAACAGGAATTTAATCACTTATCTGAAGAACTAAAAAGATTAGGCGGATATTATTCAAAATTCAAAAAAGCGTTCCTTTTTCGCTTAGATGTACAAGATAAATTAACAGAACAATTTCCAAACTCTATTTTATCTAAACAAGAGATAAATGATTTAAAAAATATTTCTATCATAGATTTTTGCGAAAAAAATGGAATAGAGTTATCAGGAACCGGAAATTGGAAAAGGCTTCAGGAGCATGACAGCTGTGTTATTGATGTCAATAACAACAGCTTTATATGGAACAGTAAGCAAAAATCCGGAGATATCATTAATTTTGTAGAAGAATACTACAATGTTGATTTCAAGGAAGCAACAGAAATACTTGGTGCAAAAAAAGATGTTCCATACTTAATAAAAACATACCAAAATGAAGTGACAATTCCAAAAGAATTAAAAGATATTTCGTTATTACAAAATGATTTGCAAGAACAAAATAACATGAAGCATATATACGCATATTTAAACAAAACAAGAAAAATAGATTATTCTATTATTCAAGAATTTGTAAATAAAAAATTGATTGCTGAAGACATCAACAGGAATTTAATTTTTAAGACCTTTGATAAAGAGAATAAAGAAAAATTGATTGCTTTATCAAAAAAAGGAACATCTGTAAAGCCATATCAATTTATCAGCCCACATTCTGAAAATGTAGGATTTCGATTTGCTACAACAGACATCGTCAAAACACTTTATGTATATGAAGCACCAATTGATTTAATGAGCCATTATGAAATGAACAAAGAAAAACTTATAAAAGACAGTGCTCTTTTAGTGGCAATGACAGGTTTGAAATCAAATGCTGTATTAAATAACATCAAAGAATATGATCCTGAAAAAGTTGTTTTTTGTGTTGATAATGACGATGCCGGAAAAAATTTTATTGAAAAAATGAAGAATATTTTACCGGAAAATTTAAGGGAAACGATAGAAATATCTATTCCGGAAAACAAAGATTGGAATGAGGATATCAAAGAAAAAAAGTATCTACAGGAGAAAGAAGAAATCCAAGAGACGCTAAACTCTATTACAGAAAAAGCAAATTATATTCTTCAAACTCCTGAACTAATGAAAGAATTTATGGAGTTTAGCGAAAACTTTAACAACTACTCTGTGTTTAATATGCTATATATCCACTCACAAAGACCGGCTGCTTCTTTTGTAGCTGCCAAGAGTTTTTTTAATCAGGAAAATATCAGAGTAAAAAAAGATGAGTTGAAGAATCCCATCAAAATTTTTAAACCGGAGATAAAAGAATACTTTTATTCTGAAAAGGAAAATAAATATAAACAGGTATCTCAAGCAACAGAAGAAGAAAAAGAACTTATAAAAAAAGGATTAATCGAAATCAATCAGCATCTCTCTTTTGTAAAAGTGCCGGTCTATGATATTACACAAACCCATGCTCAAAAAACAGACTATCCAAAATTTTTACACAGAGAAGAATCAGACACAATAAAAAATATTGATGTGGAAAGAACATTGGTTACTATGATGAATGAGATTAGAAGAAAAGGTATTTATGTTGATTTTAAAGATTTATCTAACTCTGATATTAGAATTGGAAAAAAAGGATATACTGATACAGAAAATACAATTGTATTAAATTTAAAAGATACTCCATTGAATCGACTACAGGTTTTAACCCACGAGTATGCACATTGTATTTTACACAATCAAAATAGAGTTGATAAAGATATGCAGACAAAGTTAAAAGAATTTGAAGCAGAAACAACTTCTTTTATTTGCCTACAAAAATTTGGACTTGCATCAAAAAAAGACAGTCCGTTATATATCATGAGTTGGGGAAAAGAGATTGTATCAAACTTAGAAAACAATGTGAATGATAAGAGATTTTCTTCGGTCGATGTACTAAAAGATATCCGAGAAGGAGTAGAAAAAGTGTCTGAAGTTTTAGGAAAAAGCATTGTGATATCAAAAGAAATTGCAGAGAAAAATTCACTTAAAACAAATGAAACAAAAACAACTATTGCTCCTGAAAAACAAAACTCTTTAGCTGCTGTGCATGAATCCGGTATCAATTATAACTTAAAAAAAGAGATGGAACAGAATAAATTTTGGAACAATGTTTTTCAAAGTGAAGAAAAAATGGTTCAAAAAATGACCGAACAAGAACAATCAATTTTGGAAGCAGAACAATATATCAAAGATTATTCTTCCATTGAAAATCCGACACAAGAAGAAAAAAACAATTTTATAATTGCTGTTAAAAAACGAAATTGCTGTGCTGAAAAAAATGAGATTTTAAAAGAAAAATTGAAAGAGTTTCATAAAAATAAAAGCCAACCACAAGAGCAAATAGTGGAAGAAAGAACTCTGGTAGAAGAACAATTTATGATAAAGCTGTAAGAAAAGGAGATGATAAAATGTCAATCGGATATGAAGAAAAGAATTT
>ERZ773066.617-NODE-617-length-19358-cov-3.852251_pt1 | contig 19358 bp, 15 predicted proteins | sample MGYA00580573_ERZ773066 | MGnify/ENA primary metagenome ERZ773066 (study PRJEB29015, sample SAMEA2738128) | human oral metagenome | biome: human oral; feature: human-associated habitat; material: saliva | place: China | collected 2203 ... | reverse complement strand
TAATTTTTGAATACTGCGATGGATTAAATAGCTAATCTAGACGGAGCGTGCAGAAAAAACACTCTTGCCGCTTTGCTACGTAGTTTGTCCGACTACATGCTATGTCTGCTATTGCTCGCCGGCTGATTTTGTGCTAGAATAATTCGCATTGTACGAGAGTTAATTATTCGGGCTTTGTTCGGTGTGGAGCCGCAGATGTACAACTGCGTGGCCAGCCATAGCGGGCTTGAAAGATAGGAAAAATTATGAGTTTTGCATTAATCCAAAAAGTCAACGACGAGCAAAAGAAAGCGCAAGTTGTCGATGTTCGCAGCGGCGACACCGTACGCGTCTATCAGAAAATCAAAGAGGGCAACAAAGAGCGCATCCAGATGTTCGAGGGCGTGGTCATCCGCACTGACAACAAAGGCCAGCACACTAGCCGCATTACCGTCCGCAAAGTTGCTTCGGGCGTCGGCGTCGAGAAATCGTTCTTGCTGCACAGCCCGCTGGTCGAAAAAGTCGAGATCGTGCGCCGGGCCAAGGTTCGCCGCAACTTCCTCAGCTTCTTGCGCAAGCGCAGTGGTAAGTCGGCCCGCCTGACTGCTGTTAAGTTCGACCGCGAGGCGGTGAACGCCGTCCGCGACAAACATGCCGAAGAAGAAGCCGCTCGCTTGAAAGAGGAAAAAGCTAAAGAGGCTGCCGAGAAAAAGGCCGCCGAAGAAGCCAAGCAGGCCGAATTGGACGCCAAGGCCGCTGAAGTAGCCGCTCGCCACGCCGAAAATTAACGGCAGTCTCTGCGTCTAGCACTAACGATAAATCCCGCCGATGAGCGGGATTTTGTTTTGCCAGCGAAATAACCGTGAAAAGGAAAGTGCCCGCCGAGGCGGCTCAAGCAGAACGTGCGTGTTCCGCGAGCCGCCCCAGCGGGCGTCGGAGAGGAAACGGCCCACCGAAGTAGGCTGACAGCAAGGCAGGATTTCTGCCTGCGGGCCGTTTCCTCGTGGACAGAGGTCAGCGGCCGTTGTGACGGCGGGCTGGTCGCGTGTTCTCGGTTGCCATGGACAATGCAAAGATGACTATAGCAAATAGCATCAACGTTGCAAGGAAGCTCTCAAGAAAGGAGAGCGATGGGATTGCGCTATACAGCGAGTGCAGCGCTCCCAGTGCCAACATTACTACCCAGGCCAGAAAGGCCCAGGTGATGGTCGGGATCCCGACCATAATGAATAAGACAAAAATTTTGCCTTTCATCAGCTAAACATCTCCTCTCTAGTCAATGTGCTTAGCTTACCAATATTATAACAACAAATTCCGCCACCTGTGCCTGCGATTGAGCCTATCGCTGCCATTTGTTATCATGAACTTATGATTCTGGGGATTGACGAGGTTGGACGCGGGCCGTGGGCGGGGCCGCTGGTGGTTGGCGCGGTGATTCTGGGCGGCGCCGAGATTGACGGTTTGGACGATAGTAAAAAGCTGACCAAAAAGCGCCGTGAAGCGTTGGACGTGGAAATTCGCGAAAAGGCGGCTGCCTGGGCGCTGGGCTGGGTGAGTGCCCAGGAGCTAGACGCTATTGGCATGAGTGAGGCGCTGCGGCTGGCGACGCGGCGGGCGGTCGAGCAGATTCAAGCGCAATGCCGCCAGCAAAATCTAGCTTTTAGCGAAATCATCATCGATGGCAAGGTGAATTTTCTGCGCGGCACGGCGCTAGAGAAGTTCGCTATGACCATGCCTAAGGCCGACGGTTTGATTCCGAGCGTGTCGGCGGCATCGATCGTCGCCAAGGTGGCGCGCGACCAGTTCATGGCCGAGCAGGCAGCGGTCTATCCGGGGTACGGTTTCGTGTCGAACGCGGGCTATGGTGTGGCGAAACATCGGGCGGCGATTGAGCGCCTGGGTGTGACGCCTCTGCACCGCCTGAGTTTCGCGCCGCTGGCGAAGTATGCTGACAATAAGGCGAAGCCGCGAGCAGTGCCTCAGAAAACAGTTGTTCAATATGGCGAGCCGTCTGTCGGATATCCTCAGAAAATAATTCGGGGCCCACGTAAAGTTGCCCAAATTTTTTCTGAGAATATCACTCCAGACACTGGAAATGTTGCTCGAATTGATTTGTCAAATACTATTTCGTCAGAAACGAAAAAATCAATGACAACCCGTCAAATTGGCGATAAAGGCGAGCAAGCGGCAGCAGATTGGCTGACGGCGCGCGGCCATGAGATTGTGGCGCGGAATTGGCGGACGCGGTACTGCGAAATCGATATCGTCAGCGTGAAAGGCGAGGTGTTGTATTTCACCGAGGTGAAGTATCGTAAGAATGATGATTTCGGCGATGGACTGGCGGCGATTACCGCCAAAAAGCAGCGGCAGATGCGTTTCGCGGTAGAGTTGTTTTTGGCGGGCAAGCCAGAATGCAGCGGCATGGCGGTCAAGCTGTTAGCTGCCAGCGTGAGCGGCGACCCGCCAGCTGTCCAAGCGGTAGTAGAAGTAAATTAAACCAAAGAAAATAGCCCGCCGAATTGGCTCAAACCGGAATTGGGTATAATCTCAACCCGGGAAACACTTAATGGTTAAGTGTCTCAACCGGTGTTGAACCAATTCGGCGAGCTATTTTCTGGCGGGCTGTGTTAGCCCTTGTTGGCCACTGCCTCGGCGGCAGCCAACTTGTCCTCAACCTCCATCACCCCGAGCGGGGCAAAGGAGATACAGACAAATTCATACGTTGCCCACATAGCACCGAGGCTAAAAAGAGCCTCGGAGCTCCGTGACATAACGTACCACACATATGCGTGTACGATGAAGCTAGCAAGTGTCATCGTCCAGCCGGCCAGGCGGCCGGCTTCGAAGGCGGTGATCGTCATCCATGGGATGACGATCGCAACGGGGATGAGAAACAGGTTGATGAGGACAAGAATGGCGTACATGATTTCCTCCTAGAAATCATGCTATCGCTCAAGTTAAAGGGCACTTCTCGCCCTTTAGACTAAACTCGAGCGAAAAGCTATTATGAATATAGCACATTATCGTATAAATGTCAAGCGTTTTAGCGAAAAATGTGTCATAATAATTTTTACTACCTCTGTAAAAGCTGCAGAATTACTTATCTCAAAAAACTGAAATTACTTTGCCAGCGCTGCTAGGACCGCTGCTTTGTCGCGGTCGATTAGGTCTAGCTTGCCCTCTAAATCTAGTATTCCCATGTCGATGGCGCGGACGAGCGACTGGTCGCGGCGCAGCGGCGTGAAAAATTCGCGGTATTCGGCTAGCTGCTGGCGCGTCATCAGCAGCATGGCGGCGTAGCGCGGGAAATAATCGTGGCTTTTGTCGCTGGCGAAAGTTTGCTCGATCCAACTCCACTGGTCGCGCATCCAGCGCCAGGCGGCTTCGCGGCCGTAGCGATTACGCAGCAGGTCGACGAACCAGCGAACGGTGTCTTGGCTGCGGATGATGTCGGTGTTGGTGAGTAGCTCGATCAAGCGCGCTAGCTGCTCGGCGTCGCGCGTCGCGGTAATCCCCGCGGCGATGTCGCTGCGCAGGTCAGCTGATTGCGTGGCTTGGTAGGCTTCGAGCAGCTGGCTGACTATATCTGCCGGCTGATCGCTGTAGCGGACGGCGGCGCCGATGATTGATGGACGCAGGTCGGCGCTGAGCTCGGCTAGAGGCGTATCCTGGTAGAGCTGGCGCGCGGTACTGATTGCCGCTGCGTCCTCGCTATATAGCATGCAATCGATGATGGTAGCGCGCAGTTTGCTGTCGGATTCTGGCTCGCCGGGGCGTTTGCTCCAACCTAGGCGTTCAAATTGCGGGCGAGCTAGCTTGCCTGATAGGCGGCGCAGCAGCTTTTCGGCTGCTTCGTCTTGGTCAACGAATTTCTTGAGATCGCTGATGGCCAGCGCAATGATTTCCCAGACGGTCTGATCGCTTTCGTTTTGGAAGGCGGCTAGCGCTTCGACTAGCGTGCTGCTAACAATTAGACCGCCGCGGGCTAGCAAGATTTGCTCATTAAGATACTGGGCTCGTTGTGCTGGCGTTAATATGCCATCAGTGATGGCCTGTAATATGCGTGCCCGCAGAGTGTCGTCGTAGCAAGTGATAAAGTGCGAGGCGTTTTGGTGATTGAGCAGTAATAGTCCGTCTGGCGCTGGCGAAAGGCGCTGTTCGCGCTTTTTTAGAATTTCGGGCAGGCGCTGGTCGTTGGCGTCGAGCGGAATCGGCCACAAACGATCAGATGGCTGGTGCGGCCCAGTGAAGAATTGTTCTTGGCGGAGCGTCAACTCGCCATTGTCAAGCGATGCGTAAACTACCGGGTAACCTGGCTGTGAAATCCAGGTATTCATTAGCGCTCCGACATCTTTGCCGCTAGCTTGGCTTAAGCATTCCCAGAGGTCGTCGCCAGTAGTGTTGCTGTATTTGAAGCGGGTGAAATACTGCTTGAGGCCAGCGCGGAACGCTTCATCACCAATCCATAGTTGCATCATCCGCAGCAGCCGGCCGCCTTTGGCGTAGACAATCGCTCCATCAAACAGTGCGCTGATTTCGGCTGGGCTCGATACGTCGGTTTGGACTGGCTGTACACCGTCGATACTATCGCGGCGCAGGGCAGCGACGCCCTCATTGTTGGCAAATTCGTCCCATTGCCGCCAATCCGGATGCAGTGCGTCGGTTGCTAGGTATTCCATCAGCGTAGCGAAACTCTCGTTCAGCCACAGGTTATTCCACCACTTCATAGTTACTAGATTGCCAAACCACTGGTGGCTTAATTCGTGGGCGATAACCGTTGCAATATATTGGCGGGTCGAAACGCTAGCGGTTGCCGGGTCGGCCAGCAGAGCGGTTTCGCGGTAGGTTACCAAGCCCCAATTCTCCATAGCGCCGCTAGAAAAATCAGGTAGTGCTACATGGTCAGATTTCGGCAGCGGGTAAGGCACGCCAAAATACTCGTCGAAAAAGTCAATTGTTTGCGCTGCGTGCTGGAGCGCCCAGTTCAAGCTGCCGGCTGACTGCGCTGGCGTGGCGTAGACGTTAACCTCGACACCGCTCTTGGTGGCAGTAGTAGCGCGCTGTAAATCGCCAGCGACAAAGGCCGCCAGGTAGGTGCTCATACGCGGTGTTTGCTTAAAGGCGGTTAGCGTTCCCTCGCTGCTTTCCCGCTGCGAAGCGACCGGCGTATTGCTGAGTACTACTGGTTCATTTGATAATATTGAAATCGCAAATGTAGCTTTGGCCTCTGGTTCGTCGACGCATGGGAAGGCTTCGCGGGCATGGTGGCTTTCGAATTGAGTGGCGTATAGCTCGCATTTCTGGCCTTGATGCTTATAATAACAAGGATAAATACCGTGCATGGCGTCGGTTAATGTTAACGAGAATTTGATAGTAATTTGCACTGGACCGTCGTCGGTATTGTCAAGTGTCAAAATGTCGTTGTCGGTTGATGTCTTAACTGCTTGGCCGTTGACAGTAGCTTCTTCGATTTGCAAATCTTTGGCGTGCAAGCGAATCGGTTCGGCTGCTAGATGTCGGCCGCGGATAGTTGCCGTGCCGCGGATTAAGCGCTTGCTCTTTGCTTGACACAAATCCCATTGGATGTCGTAATGTTCTGGTTGAAATTGAGAAAATAATCTGTCCATATGTCCATTATAGCAGGGTGGTATAATATGCTTATGCAGCGGCGTCGTAGAATGGTCCTGGTAGCGGTAATTTTGATAGGTACTCTCGGTTGGGTTGTTATTAAGGAATGGTCAAATTTGCTGCTGATGCTGCCAGATTCGCAGTCTCAACAGTCGGGATCGAATTCTGATTCTGGCGAAATAGCGCGCGACGCCTTAGCGGCATTACCAACCAAGGGCCGCGCTCCCAAGACCGGTTACAAGCGCTCGCAGTTCGGTGACGGTTGGGCTAAGGCGGGCGGCTGCGATACGCGCAACGTTATCTTGCGGCGCGACTTGGCAAACGCTGTCCTGGGCGATGACAACTGCAAAGTACAGGCTGGCGCTCTTAGCGACCCGTACACTGGGCAGCGGATCGCTTTCAAGCGCGGTGCTAATTCTAGCGGCGCTGTGCAGATTGACCACGTAGTGGCGCTGAGCAATGCTTGGCAGACTGGTGCTCAGCAGTTGTCTAGCGAACAGCGAATCAGTCTGGCTAACGACCCGCTTGAGCTGCTAGCTGTCGACGGACCGGCCAACCAGCAGAAAGGCGATGGCGATGCGGCGACTTGGCTGCCGTCAAATAAACCATTTCGCTGCCAGTACATTGCCCGTCAAATTGCTGTCAAGAAAAAATACTCGCTGTGGGTGACGCCGCCGGAACGCACGGCTATGGAGCGGATTTTGGCGAGTTGTCCGGAACAGCGCTTGCCGGCGTGATATAATCTAAAATATGACAAAGAAACAACATTATTCTCTGTATGATATATTTGCGATACTTTTTGTAACGACACTATTGGTTAGTAATATTGTCAGCGTTAAAATTGTATCTGTTGGCTGGCTGACTTTTGATGCTGGCACGGTTTTGTTTCCGCTAGCGTATATCGTGGGTGATATAATTACTGAAGTTTATGGTTATCGCCGGATGCGCCGGCTGATTTATAACGGCGTGGCAGCCTTGACGCTGATGACGCTGACTTTTTGGGTGGTGCAATTATTGCCGGCAGATAGTAGCTGGACGGGGCAAACGGCGTTTGAATCGACATTGGGTGTAGTCTGGCGGTTGGCTATCGGTTCAGTAGTGGCGCTGTTTGTCGGTGAAATAATGAATGCTTACGTAATGGGACGGATGAAAGTTGCTAGCCGCGGCCGTGGTTTGTGGTGGCGAATGATCGGCAGCTCGGCGGCGGGCAGCGCTCTAGATACGGTGATTTTCTCGACGATTGCTTTTGCTGGTACTATGCCGATGGCTAGCTTTTGGCAGCTTATCATCACGGTGTTTTTGATCAAGATGGCGGTAGAGATTATGGTCTCGCCGCTGACTATGCATTTGATTGCCCGCGTGAAAAAGCGTGAAAAGATGGATACGTTCGAGCAGCCAGCGAAATACCTGGTGAATTAGTTGCTTGGTTTATCCTGGCGTTAGATTTTGACGCGGTTTTGTTTTATAATGTGACGCCGATTGGTAAATTATCGCCGTAGTAGCGAGCCAGAAACGACTGCTTGAAATCAAAAAATGTGCTGTCTAGCAGTGAAGCGCGAATCTGGTCGACAGTGCGCACTACGAAGCGTTCATTATGAATGCTGGCGAGCGTAGCACCGAGAATCTCATCGGCGCGAAACAGATGATTGATGTAAGCGCGCGTATGATGCTGGCAAGTATAACAGTCGCACTCAGCGTCGATCGGCGCGAAGTCCTCGCGAAAGCGAGCATTGCTGATGTTGATGCGGCCGTTAAAAGTGTACAGAGCGCCGTTGCGGGCTTGGCGGGTCGGCGCGACACAATCGAAAGTATCGATACCGTATTCGACGCCGAGAAACAAATCGGCCGGCTGCGAACCTAAGCCTAATAGGTGGCGCGGCTTATCCTCGGGCAAAGTCTCGCAGACCCAGCGGACGACGTCGGCGATCTCGCCAGGTTGAAAAACGCCGCCGATGCCGTAGCCATCGAAGCCGCGCTGGCCCAGGAAATTAGCCGACTGGCGGCGGAGTACTTCGTCGCGAGCGCCCTGAACGACACCGTAGAGCGCTTGCAGGTTTTCGCCGCGTGCTAGATGTTCGGCGTTTAGCTCATCGTGGCGAACCAAGCAGCGCTCCGCCCAAGCATGCGTTCGCTGCATTGCCTTTACGATTGTGCCGCGGGCCGCTAGTGGTGCAGTCAGCTCGTCGAAAGCCATATGAATATCAGCGCCGATAGAGTGCTGTAGCTCCATCGACGATTCGGGCGTCATCATTATATATTTGCCATCCAGATGCGACCGAAATTGTGCTCCTTGGTCGGTGACTTTGGCTAGCTGATTAGCAGACTTGACCGCTTGCGCAGCGTTGCCTTTTTGGGTGTGAGCGACGACATCAATGCCTTTTTTGTAAGCAATTCCCAGACTGAAAATCTGAAAGCCGCCGCTGTCAGTGAAAGTCGGCCCATCGTAATCCATAAATTTGCCTAGGCCGCCAGCTTTATGAATAATTTCGGCGCCTGGCCGCTGCATCAAATGATAAGTATTGGCCAAAATTGATTGCCCGCCGCAGGCTTTGACTTGTTCGACAGTCAACGCTTTGACGGTTGCTTTAGTGCCGCCAACGATGAAAGCTGGCGTTTGAATCGTGCCGTGCGGCGTTTCAATCGTACCAGCGCGCGCCAAGGTGCCGGGGAGGCGATGGGTAATGCTGAAAACAAGGGGTTGATTCATAAGATCTAGTATATCATTTGCCCCCTGGTAGCAAAGTGTAATTTTTGCCAAAAGCATGAAGTATGTTGAAAAAACATTGACGATGCTCAGTAAGTATAGTATAATTATAATTAGCCTTTCAGATAAAGGCTGCCTGATGCATGCGGAGAGACCGTATGCGTCTGAGGTAGTGGTCTGGATAGGCCGCACCTCAATTCATAGAAAGGATACCGCCATGTTAGACGTCGTGGCTAGTATTTCGTTTATTTTTTTGTCTGTTATTCTCACCGCCTCCCTGTGGCGGCAGCGGAGGGTAGGGTATATGCACGCATCACTCCTAGGGGTGATATTTACTATCGTGTATACGTACTCCGCAGCCATTCACCAGGATGGCGTTTATGAGAGTTACGAAATAGCTGCTTGGGCAGCGCTGGTCTCCTACGTGGTGGCGGCGATACTCGCCGTCGCAGAGTACAGTCTCAGGATTACAGCCTGGATCTCCAGGCTCTGGATCCGACGAGCGCAGACGCAGAAGATCTCTGCTCTCGTTAAGATTTCCGAGGCACGATTGAACCTGCCCGAACAAGCCTGGGGACCCCGTGAAGGGTATTCCCCAGAGAGCCCAGACACAGACGCATGAGGTGCGGGGCGGGACGAGCGATTTATTTCGCCGTCCCGCCCCCAACTCAACTCTTTGTGAAATATTTTTTGTATTGCACTGCTGGCCTTGACGATGCCAGCCCTCGCGTGTTACATTAAATACGTACTCATCCGGCCGGCAGGTCGGTTGTTTTCGTATTGGAACTAAAAGAAAGGAATTATATGGAAGATTTGAATATCAAGCAGTTGACGCTAGCTGTGCGGGCGATTGCTGATGAAAAGGCGTTGCCCGAAGAAACTGTACTAAACGTAATCGAGCAGGCGATCGCTGCTGCCTGGCGCCGCGATAACGGCGAGCGCGAGCAAAATGTGCGCGCTGAACTTAATATCAATGACGGCACCGCCAAGGTGTTTGTCCAGCGCGAAGTCGTCGAGGATGTCGTCAGTCCGGCCACCGAAATTAGCTTGGCGGATGCTCGGGCAGAGAAGCCAGATGTTCAGTTAGGGGATACTGTCGAGGAAGCCCATGAAGTTAAGTCCTTTGGCCGAGTGGCCGCCCAGACTGCCAAGCAGGTCGTCATGCAGCGCTTGCGCGAAGCCGAGCGCGAAGTTGTTCTGGCAGAGTTCGAAGATAAAATCGGCACGGTCGTTACCGGTATGGTGCAGCGTGTCGAGCCGCGCGTGGTGCGTGTCGAGTTAGGCAAGGCCACTGGTATAATTCCGCAGAGTGAGCAGATTCAAGGCGAGTTTTACAAAATTGGCTCGCGGATCAAAGTATTAATCAAAGACATCGAACGCGAAGGTCGCGGCCCGCAGCTAATCCTCAGCCGCGGCAGCGAGGACTTTATCGAATATCTCTTTCGCCAAGAAGTGCCCGAGATGGAAACTGGCGCCGTCGAGATCAAAGGTATCGCTCGCGAAGCTGGCCGCCGTACTAAACTAGCGGTTGCTAGCACGGTGCCAGGCGTTGACCCGGTCGGAACGTTCGTCGGCGGCCATGGCGCGCGCGTTAACGCCGTGATGAGCGAAATCGGCGACCAAGAGAAAATCGATATCGTTACTTATGATGATAATATAGATACGTATATCCGCAATGCTCTTAGCCCGGCTGAGATTGTTAAAGTTGAGATTGATAAGGACAAAAAAACCGCCAATGTTTATGTTACTGAAGACCAGCAATCAATCGCTATCGGTCGCGGCGGGCAAAATGTGCGTTTGGCGAGCCGCCTGACTGGCTACGAATTAAATATCGAGACCACAGCGCCGAAATCAGCCGAGAAAAAACCGCGCAAGAACGTCGAGGAAGACCTGTTTAGCGCTATCGAAAATCAAGATTAGACCCCTCGGAGAATTTAATGAATTAGCACTCTGCCTTGACGAGTGCTAATTTGTTATGTATAATTGGCTGTAATGGGCAATACGCTCAGAACGGAGAACTCATGATGCCAGAAGACTTTGCAGATTTTATTTCGCGATTGACCGACAACGCGCGCGCTAGCGTCCAGCATGCTGACGCGATTGCTCGCGGTAACGGTAGTAATTACATTGGGACGGAGCACTTACTGCTCGGCGTTTTGGCGCAAGGGTCGAGCTCGGCGGCGCAAGTATTGACTGACGCCGGCGTAACTTTGCAGCAAGCCGAAATGATTCTGGATATCAAACCGTCGCGAGTGGTTACCAGTACCGGCATGGTGGGCCTTAGCGAGACGGCTTTGTTGACATTGCGCATGGCATGGGAAGCGGCGCGCGAGTATGGCCATGATTATCTCGGTACAGAGCATATCTTGTACAGCGTCCTGCGGCAAGGCAATGCCCGAGCGACAGCACTGCTGCGCGAGATGGGCATCAATGTCGATATGATAATCAGCGAACTCGAGAAGTCGTTTGAAGAGAATCGCGGCGAACATGGCGATATTGCTACCGAGCCGCGGCGCCGCGGCAATACGCGCGGCGGGGCGCTTAGCGCCTTTGGCGTGGATTTGACGGCGCGGGCAGCCAATGGCGAGCTTGACCCGATGATTGGCCGCGACAAAGAGCTGGAGCGAATGATCACTATCCTTAGCCGCCGCACCAAGAATAATCCAGTACTGATTGGCGACCCAGGCGTTGGCAAAACCGCCATCGTTGAGGGGCTGGCGCAGCGGATCGTCCGCGAGGACGTACCGGGCCATTTATTAGACCGCCGAGTGGTTATGCTAGATATGGCGGCGATGATTGCCGGTACCAAATATCGCGGCGAGTTCGAGGATCGGCTAAAAAAGGTAATCGCTGAAGTCAAAAAACAAGGTAACATCATTCTTTTTATTGATGAATTGCACCTGCTGGTTGGCGCTGGCGCCTCGGAAGGTTCGATGGATGCGGCGAATATCCTCAAGCCGGCGTTGGCGCGCGGCGAGCTGCACATGATTGGCGCGACGACTCTCGATGAATATCGCAAGCATATCGAGAAAGATACGGCGCTAGAACGGCGTTTCCAGACGATCGTCGTCAAAGAGCCAACTATGGCGCAGACAATCGCTATTTTGAAAGGTCTTAAAAATTATTACGAAAAGCATCATGGTGTCAAAATCACCGACGAAGTGATTGAGTCAGCAGTATATATGAGCGACCGCTACGTCAGCGACCGTTTCATGCCCGATAAAGCAATTGACGTGCTCGACGAGGCGGCTGCCCGAGTTCGTGTCAAACGGGGTCATCGCCCGAGCCGCGAGCGCGAATATCTCAAAGAACTCAAGCACCTCAATGAGCGCATGGAGGACGCTGTCTTGCACGAAGATTACCAGCGAGCTGCCATGTACAAACAGCGTATAAGCCAGATTAGTAAAAAGCTCGAGACAGAAGTTGCTGCCCAAAAAGGCCGCCGCGCTATCCAGCTAACTGATGACGATGTGGCGCATGCTATCGCTGTGATGACCAACATTCCAGTCGAAAAAGTCCAGACTAGCGAAGCGAAGTTGCTGCGCCAGCTCGAAAAGCATCTCGGTAAGTACGTCATTGGTCAGCGCGAGGCTATCGGTAAAGTGGCGCGGGCAATTCGCCGCAGCCGCAGCGGTGTGGCTAGCAGCCGGCGGCCGATTGGCAGTTTCGTCTTCATGGGACCGACTGGTGTCGGCAAAACGCAGCTGGCTAAGGTGCTGGCGCGAGAAGTTTTCGGTAGCGAAGAAGCGCTTATCAAAATCGACATGAGCGAATTCGGCGAGAAGCATAATACGTCGCGCCTGCTCGGGGCGCCAGCTGGTTATGTCGGTTACGAGGACGGCGGTAAATTGACTGACAAAGTTCGCCGCCAGCCGTACAGCGTGGTGCTTTTTGACGAAATCGAAAAAGCGCATCCAGATGTTTTTAATCTGCTACTGCAGCTACTGGAAGATGGGACGATGACTGATGCTAAGGGGCGCGAAGTTAGCTTTCGCAATACCATTATCATCTTGACTAGCAATCTCGGCGCCGACAAAATGACCAAAGAGTCGGAGCTTGGCTTTCACTCTAACCGCGATAAAAGCAGCGAAATTGACGATTTGCATCGCCGCAACGCTAAATTTGCTCGCGATGCTCTCGATAAGTTTATGCGCCCCGAGTTGATTAATCGCTTTGACGGGATTATCACTTTCCGAGCGTTGACTCGCGTCGAGGTCGGTAAGATCTTCGACCTGCTAATCGGCGAGCTGCGCCAGCGTTTGGTGCGCAAAGGTCTGGCCCTTACGATTAAACCCAGTGCCAAAAAATTCCTTATCGACAAGGGTTACAGTATCAAATACGGTGCCCGTCCGCTGCGCCGCGTTATCGAGGACGAGGTTGAGCATGCTATTGCCGAGCAAGTACTTGACGGCGCCTATGCTAAAGGTGGTATCCTAGAAGTAGGAATCAAGAAAGGAGCGATAGCGATTGAACGGCGCAGCGAAACCGACAGCCAGACGTAGTATTGTCTCGAAAATCATCGCTTTGATGGCAGTGATAAGTATTGCTGTTGGCGGTTTTTTCTACGGGCAGACAGCCTTTGATGCCTATCGAGCGTCGACTTTCACGCCGCCTGCAGCTGTTGCCGCGGTTGAAGGTTCAATCAAGCTGACTCCGGTGGCGCACCGCACCTTCCGAGCAACTCAGCCAGCTATCGAGGCCAGCGACCAGTTCAATGCTCATTGCAAAAGTACCGAACGTACCGCAGCCATCTTGGGCTGCTACTATGGCGATAAGATTTATCTTTTTGACGTCGAAAATGCCGAATTAGCTGGCGCCAAAGAAGTAACGGCAGCGCACGAATTGCTGCACGCCCAGTATGCACGGCTGAATATCTTCGAGCGTCCGAGAGTCGACGCTATGATCAAAAAGGCTTATCAAAAGGTCAAAAATGAACCGGAAATTGCCAAAGCCATGGAATACTACCGCGAGGCCGAGCCAGGCGCCGAGCTAGATGAGCTACATTCGATTATCGGTACCACGATTGGCGAGCTCGACTCTGACCTTGAACAATATTATGCGCGTTATTTCACTGATCGAGCGTCAATTGTCGCCAAAAACCAAGCCTACACAACAGTATTTACTCGAGTTAATACCCGGGCTGAAGCACTGCAATCTAAACTGCAGTCAGCTGCTAAGCAAATCAAACAAGATGTCGAAGCTTATCAGTCCGATTTATCGCAAATTAACGCTGATATTAACAGTTTTAATGAACGGGCCAGGAGCGGTGAGTTTAGTTCTCAAGCTGATTTCGCAGTGGCGCGGTCGGCGCTGCAGCAGCGAATTAGCGCTATTAATGCTCGGCAGAGTTCGCTTAATTCGCGAATTAAAGCTTACAATGACGATGTGGCAACCCTCAAAAGCTTAGCCGTTAAAGCCGATCAGCTCAATCAAAGCATCAACGGCGTAGCTGCGCCAGCCGGAGTAAATAGTGGCCAAAGCACGCAGTAATTTCGTCTGCCAAAATTGCGGCGCTAGCTATCCGAAATGGACGGGCAAGTGCGAGAATTGCGGCGAGTGGAACACACTAGTCGAACAGATAGTCGATACCAAGGGCGCTTCGGCGGTAGCGCGCAGCCATTCGCGCGGTAAAATCCTAAAGCCGCAGTCGATGCGTTCAATTGCCGCTGAGGACTCAGTGAAACGCTTGCCGACCGGTATTGCCGATCTCGACGCAGTGCTAGGCGGCGGGATTCTGCCGGCAGGCGTGATGTTGCTAGCTGGGCAGCCGGGTATCGGTAAATCGACGTTGTTGATGCAGGTAGCAGCGCATGTTGCTGAGCAATCATCGGTCCTATATGTCAGCGGCGAGGAAAGCGCTTCTCAGGTCAAGCTCCGCGCTACGCGCCTTGGTGCGACCTCTGGCGATGATCTGCAATTTGTCGCTAGTACTAGCGCTGACGACATTGCGGCGACAATTCGCAGCGGCCAATATAAATTAGTGATCATCGACAGTATTCAGACGCTTAGCCTCGAGGAAATCGCCAGCGCGCCAGGTACCGTTAGTCAGATTACTAACTCGAGCAATGTCATTATCCGGGCAGCAAAGGCTTCGGGCGCAGCGGTAATCCTAGTGGGCCACGTCACCAAGGAAGGCTCGATCGCCGGACCGAAAGTTCTCGAGCACCTAGTCGATGTGGTCTTGCAATTCGAAGGTGACCGTTACGGCGGCTTCAAAGTGGTGCGCGCCGTCAAGAATCGCTACGGCTCGACTAGCGAAGCGGCAATTTTCGAGATGAACGATAAGGGTTTGCGGGTCGTCGAAAATCCGTCAGCCGCGCTGTTAGCCGAGCGCCAAAACGCCGATGGTTCGGTGGTATTGGCGACGCTTGAAGGCAACCGTCCGATTCTCGTTGAGATCCAAGCTCTTGTCAACTCGACTAATTTCGGGTATCCTAAGAGGACAGCCAGCGGTTTCGATCTCAACCGCCTCAATCTGCTCATCGCGGTGCTAGAGAAGCGCACCAAATTGAATTTATCCGATAAAGATATTTATGTGAATGTAGTTGGCGGCTTGAAACTGGCCGACCGGGCAGCAGACTTGGCAGTAGCGATGGCGATTGCTAGCGCGGCGGCCGGGCGTAAACTCGACGACGGGCTGGTGGTGTTCGGCGAAGTGGGCTTAGGCGGCGAGATTCGCTCGGCACAAGGCGCCGATAAGCGCCTGAACGAAGCCAAAAAACTCGGTTTCACCCAAGCGATTGCGCCAGCAACCTCTGGCAAAAAGAATTCATTTGTAAAAGGCGTCAAAGATTTACGCCAAGCTTTGATCGGCTATCTCAAGTAGCTAGTAGCTAATCAAAGCGAAAAGAAAGGAAAATATGCAAACCAAAGACTTAATATTATTGGCGGTAACGCTGCTTATTTTGGGTGAGGTGTCGTACTTATTAGCGCGCCTGCCCAAGAACTCTATCAAATCAAAAGACCGGGCTATCTTGGTAGATACCTCGGTGCTGATGGACGGGCGAATTGTACCGGTAGCGCAAACTGGCTTTATCGGCGGTACGCTGGTGATTCCACGCTCGGTTATCGGCGAACTGCAGTTTCTAGCTGACCACGCCGATGCTGACAAACGCGCCCGCGCCCGTTACGGGCTTGATGTGGTCACCGAGCTGCAAGCTATGGAGCGCGTCAACGTTGAATTACTGCAAGACGGCAGCCATGCTCGCGAAGGTGTTGACGACCGCCTGCTCAAACTAGCTAAGCAGCATGGCGCAGTAATCATGACTCTAGATTACAATCTAAACAAGGTTGCCGCCGTCGAGGGTACCGAAGTGCTAAACCTTAACGAATTAGCGCAGAGTATCCGGATGGAGCACCTACCTGGCGAGAAAATCACGTTAGAGCTTATTCAGAAGGGTCAGGACGCGCATCAGGGCGTGGGCTACCTACCAGACGGCACAATGGTTGTCGTTGAGCAGGCGAGCGCTCAGATAGGCCAGACGCTAAATGTCGAAATTATCCGTAATTTGCAGACCGCAGCCGGCCGAATGATCTTTGCTAAGAAAATAGAGACTGTTGGCAAACCTCTTAAATCAACCGCCAAAGCTGCGAGTAAAACTCAAAAAACGACGAAAATCGCAGCCGCAGCAGTATCAAAAACGCCCGCGAAAAGTACTGCTAACGCCAAGCAGCGTTCTGCCGGCCGCGCCCGCAGCCAGTCATCAGCTGGCAACGCTAGCAATCGTGATTCGGCCAAGGCAAAGGCAGCAGGCGAGGCCAAAACTCAAGCTAAACCAGCCAGCAAAAAAGCTAATTCGCCGAAAACAAAACCGCAGCCGAAGCCAGCTGCCTCAGCAACCCGGCGCCAGAGTGCTCGCCGCCGCCCCGACCACGAGAGCGACTTGATTGACCTAGTCAATAACCAATAAAATCGCCAGCGCGATATACAAATAGCACACTGCTAGGAGCGTGCTATTTTGCTGGGTATTGGCGGCAAACTATTGCAATGCAAAGCGGGTTTAATCGTCGTCATCGCTGCTACTGTTTGGATTGTAGCTGGCGCTACTAGTCGCCGTGTAGTAGCCAATGTCGGTAATTTTGGCGGTTAGCGTGCCACTGCTGGCTGCTGACAGGTTACCTTTGTGAATATTCCAGATGCCGCTACTGTCGACTTGCTTACTAGCGACAACGGTACTGCCAGATAATAATTCGATGTTTTGCAGTTTGTAACGGCCGCTGGTATAGACGATGGATACGCCGCCGCTAGTCACTGTTAGCGTAACGTTTGGCTTTGGATCGTCGCACTTGTGTGCATCGTCGTCTTTCTCGGCGTCGTAGCTAGAGTCGTTAGGCGTGATTATCTCTTTTCTGGTGATTGGATCAGCCATTTTCATGACATCGATTTCAATCTTGGCAGCTTCGGGCGTACAGGACGTAGCTTTCTTTTTCGAGACGCGGTCGAAAGTCATCTTGGCATTGGTAGCAGCGCTAGCTTTGTTGTAATATGACGGATAAATCTCGCCCTTGATTGTCTGGATGCCACTCGGCGCAGTATACCAGTCGCTTAATTTTAGTTTACCTTGGTCGGCATACATCTTGGAGATGTCGGCCATCGTACGGTCGAAGAACATAGCTGGAATCAGCGAGTTGCCATTGCGCAGCGGCGAGGTGTCAGAATTGCCTAGCCACACCGCCATCGATAGGTTCGGTGTGTAGCCGGCAGCCCAGATATCTTTAGCGCTAACCTTGCCATTAATCTCGCTGTTGCTGGTACCAGTCTTGACAGCTGCCTTGACGCCGGCGCGACCGAGGTTGACTAGGTAGTCGCGGCCCGCCAATCCAGCGCGCGCCTTGCCGTCGCCAAGGATGTCGCTAACGATGTAAGCTGCTTGCTGGTCAATGACTTGCTTGCTAGATTCTTTGTACTGTTTGAGTGTTTGGCCGTTGCTGTTGGCGACCTTAAGGATAGTCGTCTGCGGTTTATAAGTGCCCATTCGCCCCAGTGTTGCGAAAGCGTTAACGTGGTCAACCAAGCGCGTGCCGCAGCCGCCGATAGCGCTCGATAGGCCAGCTTGCGCGTCGGCGCCTTGCGTGCAGTACTGCAAATCGCCGGCCGAACGGATAAGCGACCAGGTGCTGCCGCTGTTGTTCTTCTCGTTGATAGCCATAGCTTTGATGGCTGGAATGTTGCGGGAGCGAGCCAGCGCTTGGCGCAAGGTGATATTGCCCTGGAACTTGTTGTCGGCGTTATTCGGGCTGTAATTGCCCGGGAAAGTTGTCTTGGAATCTGCTAGAATCGAGCCGCTGCCGTAATTGGCGTTATTGCCGCCTTGGTTGCTAAATAAGCGGGCGTAAACAAGCGGCTTAATCGACGAACCCGGCTGAATGAAAGCGGTGGCCGCATTGTCCTGCCCGAAGCCAGCGTAATTAAAGTCGCGGCTGCCGACTAGGGCGATAAGCTGGCCAGTCTTGGTGTCTTCAATGGCTGCTGCGCCGTTTGAGAAACCAGCAAATTGCGAACAGTTGCGATAACCGCAGTTGCCATCGGTAATCTCGCCGTTAAATAATTTGGCTATATTGGTTTCTAGGGTTGTTTGCGCGTCGAGGTCGAGTGTTGTCTTGACTGATAAACCGCCTTCGCCGACGATAGTCTTGCCAAGCTCTTCCTCTAGCTGTTTCTTGACCATTTGGACGAAGTGCGGCGCCTTGACGTTGGCGTATTGGTCGGCCAGCGGTTTGATGGTATCCATAATGTCGACTTTCTTGGCTGCCGCCGCCTCTTGTTTGGATATGTAATTCATCGACACCATGTCGTCCAGTACTTTGTGCTGGCGTTCGACAAGCGCTTTGCGACCATAGGTATTGTACGGGTTGTAAAGCGACGGGTTGTTCGGGATAGCGGCTAGCAGCGAACATTCTGGCAAGGTTAAATCTTTGGATGATTTGCCGAAATAAGTTTGCGCGGCCGATTCGACGCCGTTGCGCCGGCCGCCGTACGGCGATTCGTTGAGGTACAAGCCGAGGATTTGGTCTTTGCTGTACATTCGCTCGACCTCGATGGCTAGAATCATCTCTTTGATTTTGCGCGGAATACCCGACAAGCCCCGCTGCATAGCTTCGTCTTTAGTAAAGAATACTTTCTTGACTAGCTGCTGCGTTAGCGTCGAGCCGCCTTGCACGGCGTTGCCCTGCGAGTTGCTGATAAAGGCGCGAGCAATGCCGCTAGCGCTGATGCCGCCGTGCTTATAAAAATCTTTGTCCTCGATGGCTATGGTGGCCTTGCCCATGCATGGCGCGATGGTTTTGGCGTCGACTACTAGCGTATAGTCGCCAGTGCCTTTATCTTCCCAGAGCAGCTTGTCGTTGCGGTCGTAGTATTTGGTGACTGTCGTTTTGACGCGCTGTGCCAGGGTATCAGGGTTGATTTTGTCGAGATCTTTACGGAAATAGGCGAAAAGCGAAGCCACGCCAATAACCATCAGCAGCAAAGCGATGCCGACAACTTTCAGCGCCATAATTGCGCCGTCGCGGCTAAACCAGTATTTGGCTAGGCGTTTCGGATGCAGGCGGTATAGTAAGCGCTTGACTGGATGTTTCGGCAGGGTTGCCAGATATTCGGCTTTTTTGCGCGCTCGCGCGTCTTTCTTGACTCGGCGTTTATTGGCTAAATTAGCATAAGCGCTGACGCCGCCAGCTACTTTTCGTTTCTTGTTTCCCACTTTCACTCTTCCCATAAGCAATATTTCCACCATTATAGCACTGTTCGCATCACGACGGCTAGTGCTTTTGCTGATAATTTGCAAATATGTTACTATCTCACTATTAAATAAAGAAAGGTTTCAGATGACGCTAGCAGAAGAACTAACGTGGCGCGGACTCATCAACCAGACGACGTTCGCTGATGTCAAAGATATAAACGAGCCGCGAACGTTCTATTTTGGCGTTGACCCTAGCGCGCCGAGCATGACTATCGGTAACTTGGCAGCGATGATGTTGTGCCGGCATTTTATCGACCACGGCTACAAACCGCTGCTGCTAGTCGGCGGCGCCACCGGCATGATCGGCG
>ERZ773066.616-NODE-616-length-19370-cov-9.013875_pt1 | contig 19370 bp, 5 predicted proteins | sample MGYA00580573_ERZ773066 | MGnify/ENA primary metagenome ERZ773066 (study PRJEB29015, sample SAMEA2738128) | human oral metagenome | biome: human oral; feature: human-associated habitat; material: saliva | place: China | collected 2203 ... | reverse complement strand
CCCCAGCCATAACTTGAGTTGGTTCTAATGGATCGTATTGAATTGGTTTCAACGCTGCCATAGCTGCTGCATGAGCACCGACACGTTGTACCTCACCTGCTACTTGACCAATAGCATCGCCAATTTTAGCATTAGATGCTTTCAATTGACCAACATTTACTGCATCCGTATCATCAGTACCAGGTGCAATACCTTTCAATTGGTTATTACCATTATTGAGACCATCCTTAGTTAAGGATACAGAGCCTGCCTTAGGGTTGTTAGGATTTGCACTGCCTGGAGTAATTGTCATGCCATTGCCATTCGTTACAGTCGTATTACCGTCTGCATCCTTAAATGTAGCAGATTTCATATCTTTAAGCTCAGGATTTACAGCATAACTAATGGATTTACCGTTTTGGCTAACCATCATATTATTACCCGCTTTGAAAGTAAGTGTTTCGTTAGGTTTTACTTTTTCAGCTGTTGCACTTGGTGTGCTATTAACGCCAGAACCTTCTGTTCCTATAGCAGCGTCCCACCCTGCATCGGCTACGGCAGATTTAACTTGATCTTCAGTGGCTGCACGACCAGGAGTAATATTATTTGGATCCCAAGTTTTATTAGCTAAACCACTAATAACGCCATCCTTACCATCGATACCTACAGTACCAATCGTAGCTTTTCCATCTTTACCATCAAGAGCAATCTTATCGCCAGCTTTTACAGAACCATTTTTGCCATCGATGGCTACAGCATTTGTACCATCACCAGCTTTAATAGTACCATCCGTACCGTTAATCGCTACAGCATTACCATCCTTACCTGCTTTAATAGTACCATTTGTACCATCTACAGTTACAGCCTTAGTAGGATCTGTGCCTAATGTAACCTTATCATTTAACTTGTTATCGTAAATGATATGTCCATCAGCAGCAGTTGTCTTAGTCAATACAATATTGCCTGTAGTGCTACCCGCACTTTCACCACCATTAGCAGTCAATTCAGTAGTAGAAGCCTTAGTTTTAGCCTCTAATTGACGTACATTGACAGCATCAGTATCGTTTGTGCCATCCGCAACATTAACAATTTTGTTATTTCCATTGTCTAGACCATTGCCAGTCAAGGATACCTTATCTTTACCTGCAGTAGTAATAGTTACACCATCTTTAGTAAGTGCTGTGTTGTTACCATTACCGTCGTCAATTACAGTACTATCCGCAGTAGCTGTATTTGTTTTTACACCATCAGTAATTGTAGTACCTGCTGCCGTTGTAACAGTAGATTTAGCACCATCAGCTACTGTGTTACCAGCTGCTGTAGATGTATTTGTTTGAGTACCCGCAGTTTGTGTAATGGAATCACCATTGATAACTGTTGTATTGCCACCAGTACCATTAAAGCTTGCAGAGTTCATATTCACAAGATCTTTATTCAAGGAATATGTGAAGTCTAATTCGTTTTGATTAATTGTGATATTTTCACCAGCAATCATCTTAACTTTTGCATCTTTACCTACTTTTGCATCTTTTTTAGTACCAGTTTGGATACCAGACGTAGCAGCATCTTTATCTGCTGTAATTTGCCATGTTTGGCTTGCTGCAGCATCCGCCACTGCTTTCAATTGATCCTCTGTAGCAGCACGGCCAGAAACGGCATTACCATTCCAAGTTGTATTACCGAGACCAGTTACATGGTTAGTGGCGCCATCTACCGTTACGCCCCCAATATTAGCAGTTTTACCAGTAATCGTACCTGTAGTGCCATCCAATGTTACTGCATTTGCACCAGTGCCCAATGTTACTTTATCGTTGAGTTTTACGTCATAAATAGTGTGACCATCAGCCGCTTTGCTAGATGTTAATGTAACATTACCAGTCGTTGCATCAGCTGCTTCACCATCGTTGGCAGTGATTTCAGTTTTCGTAGCTTTTTTAGCTGCATTGATTGCATCAGCTACGTTCTTAGCAGTTGCTACACCATCAGTAGCAGGACCTGTAATCGTGCCGTCTGCACCAGCAGTAATCGTTTCTGTATTAACATCGTATTTAACAACGCCTGCATCATCGATAGTAGCAGTTGTCATATTACCATTTTTGAAGTTCAATCCATCTGCTAAGGATACTTGTTTTGCAGTACCATCATTTGCTTTGTAAGACAAGTTTGTCTTAGCCGCCACTTTAGTACCATCAATTGTTACTTTGTAGTCCTTAGTTGTGCCATCTGCACTTGTTGTAGGCGTTACAGTTAATGGATTGTTTGCATCTGTTGTATCTGTGCTTACAGTTACAGCACCTACAGCGGATTTCTTAACTTCTTCTTCAGATACTTTAACAGTTAAGTTTTTGCCATCTGCATCTGTAGTTACGTATTTACCGTCACCTTTGATACCAAATGTATCATCTTTAAGGTTCACTACGCCAGCAGATGTATTAGTATCGCCAGAGAATTTTAAGTTAATTGCATCTGTACTTGCTTTTGCAGCATCTGCTACCGTTTTCAATTGATCTTCTGTAGCAGCTCGACCAGTTGTAGCAGTACCATTCCAAGTTGTATTACCAAGACCTGTTACATATTTGTTTGTACCATCTACGGTTACACCACCAATATTAGCAGTTTTACCAGTAATCGTACCAGTTGTGCCATCCAATGTTACTGCATTTGCACCAGTGCCTAATGTCACCTTATCATTGAGTTTTACATCATAAATAGTGTGACCATCTGCAGCCGCACTAGATGTTAATGTAACATTACCAGTCGTTGCATCAGCTGCTTCTCCATCGTTGGCAGTGATTTCAGTTTTCGTAGCTTTTTTAGCTGCATTGATTGCATCAGCTACGTTCTTAGCAGTTGCTACACCATCAGTAGCAGGACCTGTAATCGTGCCGTCTGCACCAGCAGTAATCGTTTCTGTATTAACATCGTATTTAACAACGCCTGCATCATCGATAGTAGCAGTTGTCATATTACCATTTTTGAAGTTCAATCCATCTGCTAAGGATACTTGTTTTGCAGTACCATCATTTGCTTTGTAAGACAAGTTTGTCTTAGCCGCCACTTTAGTACCATCAATTGTTACTTTGTAGTCCTTAGTTGTGCCATCTGCACTTGTTGTAGGCGTTACAGTTAATGGATTGTTTGCATCTGTTGTATCTGTGCTTACAGTTACAGCACCAACAGCAGATTTTTTAACTTCTTCTTCAGATACTTTAACAGTCAAGTTTTTACCATCTGCATCTGTAGTTACGTATTTGCCGTCACCTTTGATACCCAATATATCATCTTTAAGGTTTACTACGCCAGCAGATGTGTTAGTATCGCCAGAGAATTTCAAGTTAACTGCATCAGAGCTTGCTTTTGCAGCCTTATTAATAGCATCAGCTACGTTTTTAGCTGTCGCCAAGCCATCATCACCTGTTACAGATGCGGTACCTGTTGTAGCATTGCTATCGATAGTAGCACGTTTTGTAGAAACCTCTACAGTATCGCCATTCATCTTAGTAGATACAAAGTCCCCGGAAGCACCTTTTACATTGAATGCTACATCACCATCTTTTAAAGATTGACTCGATACAGTACCACTGTCTGCACCAAGAGAAACCTTGCGGTTTACAGCAGCCACAGAATCGTTGATCTTAGCCTTAGTATCATCATTGATATCAAATGTTACCTTACCATCATTATCTACAGTAGCCTTTGTCATTGTGCCATCCACAAAGTCTAAACCTTTAGATAATTTAACAGTTTTAGCATCTGTATCAGCTGCGCTATTAGCGCGATATGTTAACGTTTGGCTTGCTACAGTATCTTTCAACTGTTTTACATTTACCGCATCAGTATCAGCTGTACCTTCAGCAACCTCTTGAATCTTGTTGCCACCAGCATTGATTTCATCAAGGGTAAATTGGATTGTTTTACCTGCTACACTTTGGAATGCCATGCCTTGAGCACTACCTTGAGCAAAATTCCCATCTTCATCATTAAATATGAGATTTTTAGAATCAAGAGAGCTGCTATTAGGTCCGGCTTGTAAAGATAAAGTACCAACGTCTAAATAAGTATTTGCTGTATTCGGTTGATTTACATCAATACCATTATTGATTCTAATACCATCACGGTCAATTTGTGTATAATTACCTACAGCTGGATCACCAAACTTACCGCTAGCATTAATTGCATCAAACTTGATTGTCTCACCCACACCATTTTCAAGAGAAATAGAGTTTAATTTCTTAAGATCTTTATTTAATGTGGTAGCGATATTTTTGCCAGTTTGGGTAACTGTAATATTGTTATCACCAGTAAAGTCTACAGTATCTCCACCGGCTACAGTTGTCGGTGTATCACCATTAGCAGATAGTTTCCATGCTGCACCGTCTTTAGCTTGGCTAGCCGCTTTGTTAATAGCATCAGCTACGTTCTTAGCAGTTGCTAAGCCATCATCACCAGTAACAGAAGCAGTACCTGCAGCATCACTGTTGATAGTGGAACGTTTTGTAGATACCTCTACAGTATCGCCATTCATCTTCGTAGAAATGAAATCACCAGTAGCACCTTTCACATTGAATGCTACATCGCCGTCTTTTAAGGATTGACTAGAAGGTGTACCACTATCTGCACCAAGAGAAACCTTACGGTTTACAGCGGCTGCAGAATCGTTGATCTTCGCCTTAGTGTCGTCGTTAATATCGAATGTTACTTTACCGTCATTATCTACAGTGGCTTTAGTCATTGTACCATCGACAAAGTCTAGACCTTTGGATAATTTAACTGTTTTAGCGTCTGTATCAGCAGCTGTATTAGCACGGTATGTTAAAGTTTGGCTTGCAACAGTATCTTTCAACTGTTTTACGTTTACCGCATCAGTATCAGCTGTACCTTCAGCAACCTCTTGAATCTTATTGCCACCAGCCTTGATTTCATCAAGACTAAAGTGAACCATTTTACCCGCTGCATCCTGGAATGCCATACCTTTAGCACTGCCTTCAGCATTATTGCCATCTTCATCACTAAACATAAGGTATTTAGAATCAAGAGCAGTACTATTAGGACCCGCTTGAATTGATAAGGCACCTAAAGCAAGAGTCGTTGTGGCCTCATTAGCACCAGTTGCACCATTAGTAATTCTTAACTGATCGCTAGTAATAGTTGAACCAGCACCAACATTATCTTTAAACTCAGCTTTATTAGCTTTGATACTACCATCTCTACCATTTAGGAAAATGGTTTCTCCTCTTGGATTAGTAAGAGATATGGTGCTCAAATCTTTAAGATCTTTATTTAACGTAGTAGCGATATTTTTGCCAGTTTGGGTAACTGTAATATTATTATCACCAGTGAAATCTACAGTGTCGCCACCAGATACCTTTGTACCAGTATCACCATTAGCGGACAAGTTCCATGCCGCACCGGCTTTAGCCGCATCAGCTGCCTTATTAATAGCATCGGCTACGTTTTTAGCAGTTGCAATACCGTCATCACCAGTTACAGATGCGGCACCTGAATTTGCATCACTGTTAATAGCAGCACGTTTTGTAGATACTTCTACAGTATTGCCATTCATTTTAGTAGATACAAAGTCGCCTGTAGCACCTTTCACATTGAATGCTACATCGCCGTCTTTTAAGGATTGACTAGATACAGTGCCGCTATCTGCACCAAGAGAAACATTGCGATTTACCGCAGTAGCAGACGCATCAATTTTAGTCTTAGTATCTGTATCAAGACCGACCGTAACAGTTTGACCATTTACAGTTGTAGTTACGCCATTAGCACCAGCTACAGTAAGTTTTTCATTTTTAAGTTTAACTGTACCATCTGTAGTACCATCTGAAACAGTAAGATTTTGAGATAAGCCATCTACAGCTTTGTTGATAGAATCCGCTACATTTTTAGCAGTTGCTAAACCATCTGTAGGGCTGTTTACTTTAGCTTTACCATCAGCATCATTAGTAATGGTTTCAGTAGCAGTAGAAATAGTTACATTACCATTTGCCCCTACAGTTGCTGTTGTAAAAGTACCATTTGTAAAGTTTAAACCATTTGCTAAGGATACTTTATTCGGATTAGCACCATTCGCTTTATATGTTAATTGTATTTGATCAGCTAACTTAGTTGTATCAATACCAATTGCATAGTCCTTAGTATTTGTACCTGCTGTTGGTGTAATTGTAATAGGATTATCTGCCGTATTAGCCTTGCTTACGGTTACCGCGCCTACAGCTAAATCTTTTACTTTTGTTGCATCAACAGCGACTTGTACACCTGTAGCAGAGGCCTTAGTCGTAACTAGGTTGCCATCACCAGCCACTTTGAAGGTTGCATCGCCGTCTTTAAGATACTTAAGGCCTGTAGATCCTGTATCACCAGTTAAACCAATACCTTTAGTCGTAGCATTTACAGTATTACTATCTAAACCAACAACAAGACTACCATTATTTGTACCAAGTAAATCAGTTCTAATACCATTAGCACCAATTACTTTAAGTGGACTTTCACTAAGTTTAACAGTGCCAGTTTTAGAATTTGTATCTAATTTTAATGTCACGTCAGATACAGCATTCTTAACATCTGTGATGTTAGCCGCATTAGTACCTACGTTACCACCGCTAGAAACATCGGTAATTTGTTGACCGCCTGCACTGATGCCATTGGTGCCAAACTTAACCGTTTTAGAACCAGCCTTGCCAGCTAAGCCATCAGTCGTAATAGTCACATTATTGCCAGTAGTTGGACCAATTTGAAGCGTTGTATTGCTCAACACATTATTACCGGCTGTGAAAGATTGACCGCTGAAAGTTTTACCTGTAACAGCACCGTTTGAACCATCTAATGTAATTTGATTACCACCAGAGGAAACTGTAACGGATTTATTAGCTTTCACAGTATCTACAGTAATCGCCTTATTCAAAGAAGTCGTAATTTTCTTGCCATTACGAGCTACTGTAATATTGTTATCCCCACTGAAGGATACAGTATCCTCTTTATTGATTACTTCACTACGACCATTGTCATTATCTGCAGCTAATTTCCAATTATATGCATTAGCAGAGATTGCCTTATTAATAGAGTCTGCTACATTTTTAGCATCAGCCATACCTGCTGCTGGCGCAGAGGCTTGACCGTTTGTAACATTAATATTTTGAGTTTTGCCTGAAATTGTAAGGTTTTGACCATTAGCAGATGTAGTAATATATGTATTATCACCTTTAAGGCCTAACGTACTATTCGCAAGGTTTACATCACCGCTACCAACATTGCCAGCAAAAGCTAAGTTAACGCTTTTTAATTGAGCCACGTTAACAGCATCTGTATCCTCTTTACCTGCTGCAAGACCTGTAATTTGACGGGTTGCAGCACTACCATTACCTACTGCAACAGCACCCGTTGAAGGAGTTAATGCCCAGTTATTTAATCCCGCATATTTATTGGTACGATTGTCGTTTGGATTATAGCCCTTATTCGCAATGCCGCCAGTACGATCCGCTACAGAACCAGCGCCTAATGCAACACCGCTTTCAACAGTAGCACGAGAATCAGGACCAAGAGCAATAGATCTAACTGCACTTGCATTAGATCCAGTACCGATAGCAATGGAATGTTGAGATCCGGAATTAACGCGACTACCTATGGCAATTGATTCTAAACCATTGGCTGTCGTAGCAGAACCGATTGCAAGAGCTCGATTACCAGTAGCAGTCGTTTTAGTAGAGCCATAAGAACCAATCGCTATAGTACCATCACTAGAGGCCGTAGCACTACCACCTAACGCCACAGAATTAGCAGCATCAGCTGTTACATCCATACCTATAGCTGTAGCATTTAATTGTTTAGATTTTGCAGCATTACCTACCGCAACACCGCCTTGTTCAGAAGTTGTGGAATTTGTACCAACAGCTACACCATTTGTACCTTTTGAAGAAGTAAAGGCTCCAATAGCTATACCATTATCCCCTGTGACTGAGCTTTTTCTGCCTATGGCAATACTGTTATCTGAAGAGGAAGAGCTTTCTCCACCAATAGCAATACCATACTGATTAGTCGCATTGGCTAACATACCGATACCTACACCAGCAACACTTCCGGCCTTTGCTCTAGAGCCCAATGCAGTAGAGGATGCACCAGATGCTTTAGTACCATGACCAAAGGCAGTAGAATCATTATTGGAAGCTATCGCATCAGCACCCAAAGCCGAGGCATAGCCACCTGTTGCCTGAGCACCATGACCAACTGCCACAGCAGCATCCTCGGATGCTACAGATTTAGCACCTAACGCTGTAGCACTTCCCGATGTAGCTTGAGCTGATAAGCCCAATGCAACCGTAGATTGACCTGTTGCATTAGCACCAGCACCAACTGCTGTAGCAGGTAGTGCAGGATTTGCTTCTGCTGCTGTTGCTACACTATAATAACCGATAGCAATGGATTGGTGGCTATTAGAACTAGCAAAATTACCAATAGCTAGACCATTAGTTTTACCACTGGCTACTCTACCATTTGCAATAGCTGTAGATGGTTGATCGCCCGCTGCCGCTGCAACATCAATTACACCTGCAGTTTGAATAGCTAAAGCAGCTAAAATACTTGCTACTACGATTTTCTTTTTCCCTGTTTTGTTCTTTGCCATTTCAGATACTACAACATAACACTGTTTTGACTTGGACCAAATGACTTTAAATATCTTATTCATACAATTTTCCTTCTTTAAATGACTAACCCTCAACTATATGAATTCTGTTATCCAAAAATATGGATATTTGAAAGATAATGAAAATACTCAGACTCTCATTACTTAAAAATCTATCTTTAATTTTAACATAATATACATTATTCTCTCAATTAAAAATCATATTTTTTGGATATTTAATGCAATTATAAGATCCTCAAACAATTGCATAAACGTGCATTATCATTGAATTTCATTTATAATTCACCTCAATTAATTGCATATTTTACGTATTTTTATTCTCACAAACAAGAATGGAAAACTCATCAATAAAAACATGAAGATTGATTTATATTTAAAAGTATTCACTATTCATACTCTATATGCAGCTTTATTGATGGTTTTATTAATTCTTAAACAAGAAATTATTTAGTATTTTATATCTAAGATAGACTTGTTACGAAACCTTTTGTTTTTCCATGTAAAAGAGCCCCCCTCATTCGAGGGGAGCTCTTTTCATTTTTACATATCCATTCAGATCGTATACATAGTTTTAACTATATATTCACGAATCTTATGCCTTGTTTGCTAACAATTGGTTAACAGCTGCTTTCAACGCATCAATTTCAGATTGTTGTTGTTCAAGCTTGGATTTGTACTCTTCATTTTGGTTACGTAAGTGACTTACTTCATCTTGCATTACGTAGATAGAGCTAATAGGGCCAGCTTTATAACGTTCTGGAACAGCGTCTTTTCTATCACGGCTGCCACCGAATTTGTGAGTTACACCAGCATTTACCATGCTATGGCTAGAACCAAGTGTAATACCTACGTTGAACATAGTATCTTCAGTTCTGTAGTGAGCAAGACCGATTGCACCAGCTGTTTCACCACGGTAGTTACCAATACCTGCCATGATTTGAGTTGGTTCCAATGGATCGTATTGGATTGGTTTCAACGCTGCCATTGCTGCCGCATGTGCACCAACACGTTGTGTTTCAGCACCTACATTGTTAATAGCTTGTTGTAAACCAGCTTTAGTTGCTTTCAATTGGCTTACATTTACTGCATCTGTATCAGCTGTACCAGGTGCTACACCATGAATTTGGTTACCACCATTGTTTAAGCCGTTTACAGTAAGAGATACAGGGCTAGCTGCTGCATTTGCAGGAGTAATAGTCATACCTGCACCGTTAACTGTTGTAGAGTTACCAGCTGCATCTTTTACAGTTGTACCTGCAGGAGTGATCTTAGTGGATGGACCATTTTCATCACCTACAGTAACGCTGTTAAGACCTTTCAAATCTTTAGCCAAGCTGTATGTGAAAGTAGTTTTATCTTGTTTAACTTCAAGGTTATCACCAGCTTGGAATTTAACAGTATCGCCACCTTGTACTTTTTCTACAGTACCGCCAGCTGCAGTTACATTCCATGCAGAAAGATCTTTAACTTGTTGTTTACCAGCATCTGTTAAGTTGCTCAAATCTTGGTTTGCTGCATTATCGATTTTAGCTTTAGTTGCATCATCAATCTTAACAGTTACGTCTTCACCATTAGCAACAGTTGTTAAACCGTTTTCGCCTTTAATATTGAATTTCACATCACCTGTGCTCAAGGATTTTTCATCAGTAGAACCAGTGTTACCACCTAAGGAAATCTTACGACCGATTGCTTCTGTGTTTTTATCGATTTGAGCTTTGTTTGCTGCAATATTTGCTTTATTTGTTGCAATATCACCAGCATTTTTAGTGATGTTATCTTTATTTGCTGCTACTTGGTCATCAACTGCTTTCAATTGATCTTCAGTTGCCGCACGACCAGATACAGGTTGTGTTTGACCTGGAACCCAAGTTTTATTAGTCAAGCCAGTTACTTCTGGAGTTTCTACGCCAGTTGTAGCTTTTACTTTTGGAGCTGTAATTGTGTCATTTGCAGTTACAGTATCGAAAGTAACATCTTTCTTAGTTGCAACTGTGAAGTCTTTACCATTTTGAGTAATGGAGATGTTATCACCATCGATGAATTTAACTGTGTTACCACCTTCAACTTTTTCAGCAGTGCCGTTATTAGCAACTACATTCCATGCAGATAAATCTTTAACTTGTTGTTTACCAGCATCAGTTAAGTTGCTCAAATCAGTATTTGCTGCATTGTTGATTTTGTTTGCAGTAGCATCATCTAATTTAACAGTTACATCTTCGCCATTAGCTTCAGTAACGATACCATTTTGACCTTTAATATTGAATTTCACATCGCCTGTGCTCAAGGATTTTTCGTCAGTAGAGCCAGTGTCACCACCTAAGGAAATCTTACGAGCGATTGCTTCTGTGTTTTTAGCAATATTGTCTTTGTTTGTTTTAATATCGCCAGCATTTTTAGTGATGTTATCTTTATTTGCTGCTACTTGATCATCTACAGCTTTCAATTGATCTTCAGTTGCTGCACGGCCAGATACAGGTTGTGTTTGACCTGGAACCCAAGTTTTATTAGTCAAGCCAGTTACTTCTGGAGTTTCTACGCCAGTTGTAGCTTTTACTTTTGGAGCTGTAATTGTGTCATTTGCAGTTACAGTATCGAAAGTAACATCTTTCTTAGTCGCAACTGTGAAGTCTTTACCATTTTGTGTAATTTCAATGTTATCGCCATTGATAAACTTAACAGTATCGCCACCTTGAACCTTTTCAGCAGTGCCATTATTAGCAACTACATTCCATGCTGCCAAATCTTTAACTTGTTGTTCACCAGCTGGAGTCAAGTTGCTCAAGTCTTTATTTGCTGCGTTGTCGATTTTATCTTTAGTAGCATCATCAAGTTTAACAGTTACATCATCGCCATTTGCAACAGTAGTAAGACCATTTTCACCTTTAACATTGAATTTCACATCGCCTGTGCTCAAGGATTTTTCATCTGTGGAACCAGTGTCGCCACCTAAGGAAATCTTACGAGCGATTGCTGTTGTATTTTTATCAATGTTGTCTTTGTTTTTAGCAATATCAGCTTTGTTTGTTGCAATATCGCCAGCATTTTTAGTGATGTTATCTTTATTTGCTGCTACTTGGTCATCAACTTTTTTCAATTGATCTTCAGTTGCTGCACGACCAGATACTGGTTGTGTTTGACCTGGAACCCAATCTGTATTAGTCAAACCAGTAACTTGAGGTGTTTCAACACCAGTTGTAGCTTTTACTTTTGGAGCTGTAATAGCTTGGTTAGCAGTTACATTATCGAATGTTACATCTTTCTTAGTGGAAATTGTGAAATTTTTACCAGCTTGAGTGATTTCAACGTTATCACCATCGATAAACTTAACTGTGTCGCCACCTTTTACTTTTTCAGCAGTTTCGCTATTAGCTACTACATTCCAAGCAGCCAAATCTTTAACTTGTTGTTCACCAGCTGGAGTCAAGTTGCTCAAATCTTTGTTAGCAGCGTTATCGATTTTGTTTTTAGTATCTGTATCAAGTTTAACAGTTACATCATCGCCAGCAGCTACAGTTGTAATACCGTCTTCACCTTTGATTTTGAATTTCACATCACCTGTGCTCAAAGATTTTTCATCTGTGGAGCCAGTGTTACCATCTAAGGAAATTTTACGAGCAAGAGCAGCTTTGTTAGCTTCTGCTTTATCATCTGTTTTCTTTAATTGAGATACATTGACAGCATCTTTATCTGCTACACCATCAGCTACGTTAGTAACTTTCATGTCCCCTGCATTGATACCTTTGTCGCCATCAATTTTTACAGTTGGATTGCCTGCAGCATTGTTGAAAGATGCACTGTTCAAGCCAGTTAAATCCTTTTTCAAGGATACAGAAATGTTTTTATTGTTTCTAGCAACAGTAACATTGTCATCACCAGAGAAATCTACTGTATTACCTTTTTCTACTGTTGCAGTTGTTGCTTCACCATTAGCAGATAAGTTCCAGCTAGAAGAGCTATTAGCAACTGCTTGATTAATTGCATCAGCTACGTTTTTAGCATCCGCCATGCCAGGAGTTGCAGTAGCAACGCCGTTAGTTACAGTAATATCTTGCTTTTTACCAGCAATTGTAATTTTCTTGCCATTAGCTTTAGTTTCGATGTATGTATTATCACCATTTACTGCCAATTTGCTGTTAGCAAGGTTTACGTCACCAGAACCAGTGTCGCCTGTGAAAGCAAGGTTTACACTCTTCAATTGTGCCACGTTTACCGCATCTGTATCAGCTGTACCAGCAGCTACATAGTTAATTTGACGAGTTTGACCTGTTGTACCAACAGCAACACCACCTAATGTAGAGGTTAAAGTTGCACCAGTTAAGTTAGCATATGTATCAGTACGACCAGTATTAGCATTATAACCTGCTACACCTGCAGCAGTACTTGCCACAGATTTAGAGCCAATCGCAACACCATTAGTAACCGTCGCACTTGCACCATCACCAATAGCTACAGAGCTTGTCGCAGCCTTATCTGTAGACGCATTAGGACCAATAGCAATAGACTCATCAGCATTTGCACCTTTGTTGTCTTTATTTGGTACTACATCAGATTTAATAGATACATATTTATGTGAAAGTTGATCAGCAATAGCAGCTAACTGGGAACCGTTGATTGCGTCTGTAGAAGTAGCACTTACTTCACCTGGAGCTACGTTTTTCAACTGACGTTCAAAACCTTCAGCACCGAAGGATACAATATCACCTTCTAGAGTGTTATCCCCACCTCTCCAAGCTGCAACAACACCACTAGGCAATGTATAGCTAGTTTGTTTTGTACCTGGTTTATCAGTAGTAGAACCACCACCTAATGCAACAGAGTTATCACGGTTTGCCTTAGCACCTGTACCAATAGCGATGGCATTTGTTACAGAATCATTATCTGCACCACTTGTATTAACACCTGTTAAAGAGCCAGCAATACGATTTTTAGAGTCAGCGCCTGTACCAATAGCGATACCAGCATTACCAGATTGCCCCTTAGTACCCACTGTGATACCGATATGGTCTGCTGTAGCATTATTATAATCTCTCCACTTAATTTCATACCCTGTTAAAGCTTTAACAGCAGCAGAAACAGTAGCGACAGCAGGTTTACCTGTTGTAATATCAGTATAAACAGCTTTTGTACTTGTCATTTTATCGGCGTCATCACCACCAATAACAATCGACGAATGGCCTAAAGCTTTTGTATTACCACCAATAGCAATAGCTTGGTCACCTACAACAGTAGCCCCTTGCCCCGGTAATGTACCACCACCAATGGCAACACCTTGTGAATATCGATTACCATCTTCGTTTACTGTCGCATTACTACCAATAGCAACCGAACTACCACCCTTTGCAATTGAACTTTTACCTACAGCAACACTTGGTGTATTACCATATAGACCTTTTGAATAAGCATTTTGACCAATAGCAATCCCAGCACCATCATTCTCTGCTTTTGCATCAGTACCAATTACAACAACATCACTTTTATCAGCCTTTACACCCTTACCTAAACCAACTGCATTGATACCTGTAACACTAGCACCGCTACCAAATGCAACTGCAGTCGTACTGCTACCACTAGGTACATCATTTGTCGCGAATGCCACATTAGCATTAGTCATAGCCAATGCTGCAAAGATACCAGCTACTACAATTTTCTTTTTACCGCTATTGTTTTTAGCGAATTCAGATACTACTACGTAGCATTCTTTGGATTTGCTCCAAACCACCTTAAAAATTTTGTTCATTCTTCGGTTCTCCTTTTCTCCTATAAACCTTCTTATAATCTCTCTATACATATTTACTATAATTTGTTAGTCATAATTGACTTTTAACTTTTTCGATGTATTTAGTATATCAAAATCTTCGATATAGTTGCAATAGTTTTCATTAAACTTTCACAAAAATAATAACCTATGCAAATACTGCAACTATAAGGATTTTCTTATGACTTATATCAAAATTTTACCATAAACGGGTTATTTTTACACCATAAATATATTTCTAAAATGAATATAAACTCATAATTGAAATTTTAAATCGTGTTTATATGATTATAGACACAGAAAAACACCTCTACAACTGAATAGTACAGCTTAAACCGTAACTCTTCATTATAGAGGTGTTCACTTCATTAAATTTATATAAACTTTTAAATATTATTCCTTACCTTAAACACATATGTACTTTGCTCATATGCCAATTGCAACCATTCCTGTAATCGTTGCATATAAGTCCGATATATGTCTTGTGCTTCATTTATGGTTACGATATCAAAGCGGATACCATCCCCAACAGGCAACTGGCTTAGACATGGTAAATCCGACGTTATAATGGCACCAATTTTTGTATAGCCCCCCGTTGTCTGCCGATCAGCCATAAGAACGATAGGGTTTCCATCGGATGGAACTTGAATAGAACCAAATACGGCACCATCGGAAATAATATCTGCACTGTCTACATGTTCTATAACAGGACCATCAAAACGGAAGCCCATGCGGTCACATTGCATCGTTAAGGTATAGATTTTACTACCAAAGGTCTTAATCCCTTTTTCAGTAAAATATCTAGCTTGATCGCCAAGGACAACTCGTAACGGTTCATGACACTCACGACCCCCACGATTGTATAACGCCGTATTGAACAAGTTATGACCTTCACCGTAATAGTCACATACATGTACCATTTCTCTAGTGAAAGGTTTAATCCCAAACTCATCACCAGTTTTTAATTGTCTACCTTCTAGCCCACCTATTTTTGCTTTTGTATGAGTAGAGACGCTGCCATTAATTTCAGGCACATCGATACCACCGGAAAATGCGATATACATGCGCACCCCACATTGGCTAAATCCACCAGATATAACATCACCTTCGTGACACACAAAAGGAATATAGCGAGGCACTACTACATTGTTGATAGTAGGCTGCATGTCTGCCCCTGTGAAAGCAACAATACATGTACCTTTTACAGTTAATGTAGGTGGTAGTATGGTACACTCTAAGGCCCCTGCAGGTTTTGTATTACCTACCAATGCCTGTCCCAATAGATAGCTTTCACTATCCATAGGCCCCGCAACAGGCATACCATATTGTTGGTACCCCACGCGGCCTATATCTTGTATGGTCGTATACATACCAGGTGCATCTACGTGGATAACAGCATTTTCAAACTTATTTAATGCCACGTAAATCACCTACCTCTACTTCATGAATAACAGGAACATAATCAGTACCTAACGCTTTGATGCGATGGAATTCACTTTCATCAATAGGTACATAACGGACATAGTCACCTGCATTTAATAATGCGGCTTGGGCCTTTGACATATCATACATGGTCACTGGTGTGCGACCAATGATTTGCCAGCCTCCTGGAGAGTCAGATGGATAGGTACCAGTCTGTTCCCCTGCAATCCCTACAGATCCGGCTGGAATCAAGGTTCTTGGCGAAGATAAACGAGGCGTCGCTATACGTGGGTCCATGCCACCTAAATAGGTAAAGCCAGGAATAAAGCCTAGCATATATACTAAATAATCAGTTCCACTATGAATAGATACGACTTCAGCTTCGCTTAAGTGATTGTGAGATGCTACAAAGCTAAGGTCAGGACCAAATTCACCACCATATACGGTAGGCACCTCAACAACCGTGACCAGTTCATTTGTGGTATCAGTCATACCTTCATCTAATGTAGGCTCAATAATGTTACAAATTTCAGAATACGAATATCGCATTGCATCATATTCTACCAGCAATGCACAGTAAGTAGGAACTAGTTCAATAATTCCTTCGAGCTGAAGCGCTTTAATTCGCTCTATAGTTTGTCGAATATGTCGATTAATTTTTGGATCGATCACTTGACCAAAATCAATAGAGATAGCCCGATCACCTACAGGTGAAATTGTAGGCTTCATATGTACCTCCCTGTATAACCTGAAAGGACCATTACATTCGAAGCGAACATAATGGTGCTTTCAAAGATATTAAATTAACCTAGAAGTTTCGCAATGCCTTTTAAGGATGTTACACCAATATAAGATGTTACAAGCACTACAATCCAACCTGTGTAATATAAAACTTTATTGTGTTTGTATGCCCCTACGATTTCAGATTTATGCGTTGCAAAGAGCATAACCGCCAATGTAACAGGCAAAATCAAACCATTTACAGAACCAGCCAAAATCAATAAGGATGCAGGTTTACCAATAAAAATCAAAATACATGTAGAAATAAAAATGAAAGCCATAATAGTTAATTTTTCATTTTTTTCTACTACTTTAAATAGTGTTTTCAAGAAGGAAACAGATGTGTAGGCAGCCCCTACTACAGAGGTTAAAGCCGCACAGAAGAATACGATACCGAATAATTTATGACCAATTTCACCAGCCCCAAGAAGGAATGCAGAGCCAGCTGGATCTTTAGGATCAAGTACAAAGCCCATGGATACAACACCAAGAACCGCTAAGAATAGCAATATACGAACAACTGCATCTACAGTCATACCCATAAATGCTGCTCGGCGCACATCTTTCAGGTGCTCTTGACCTGTAATACCAGCATCAATAAGGCGGTGACCACCAGAGAATGTAATATAACCACCTACAGTACCGCCGATGAGGGTAATCGTTGCAAGCCAAGGGTAATTCGTAGGAACAAAGGCATGCGTAGTAGCCTCAGCAACAGGTGGATTCGTAGAAAACGCTACGTAACCGATGAGAACAAGCATAACTGTGCCGAGTATTTTTGCCGTGTTATCTAATACACCGCCCATTTTCTTAGATGTAAATAGTAAAATACCTAAAATACCGCTAATCGCAGCCCCTGTAGTGGTATCAACACCAAACATAATGTTGAGACCCATAGATGCACCACCGATATTACCAATATTGAAAGCTAGGCCCCCAAGGGAAATCAAAAATGCCACAAAATAACCTAGACCTGGCAATACTTTATTTGCAATATCTTGACCACGCATTTGGGATATCCCAATGATAGTCCATACATTAAGCTGTGCAATAATCGAGAAAATAACAGATACAACAATGGCAAATGCAAAATCTGCTTTCAGCTCATTTGTAAACGCCGCTGTTTGTAACATAAACCCCGGTCCAATAGAGGACGTGGCCATCAAGAATGCTGCCCCTAACAGGACAGAGAAACTAGCTTTACCTGTAATTGGTTTCATAAGAACCTCCACATAGAACTAATACTTTATACAATACTTATTTTTTCCGGTCTTGGAAATTAGCTACCGTTACGCCCGCTTTCGCAAGACCTTCACGAATATACTTTGTGAAAGCGATCGCTTCTGGATTATCACCATGAACACAGATAGAGTCTGCCACAATATCTATGGTATTACCTGTATTGGTTACTACTTTACCTTCTTTAACCATCATAAGAACTCGTTCAAGAGCCTCTTGAGGATCTTTGATAAAAGCACCAGGCTCAGTACGAGGTACGAGCGTACCTTCATCGGTATAGCCACGATCGGCAAAGACCTCTTGAATCACAGGGATACCTCTACGTTGCGCCTCTTTAGCAATATAGCTACCGCTCAAGACCATAGCTGCAATGTTAGGATTTACCGCTTGTAATCCATCTAGTACGGCATCAGCCAACGCAGGTGTTACACAGGCTGTATTATAAAAAGCACCATGTAACTTCATATGCTGTAATGTAACACCATAACTATCACAGAAGGCTTGCAAAGCACCTAACTGATATATCATGTACGCTTTTGCTTCACCGGGATTTACTGCCATGGCACGGCGCCCAAAGCCCATCAAATCAGGATAACCAGGATGAGCACCTACGGCTACGCCCTTCTCCTTACACATGCGTACTGTAGCATCCATAATAAGAGGATCTCCAGCATGCCACCCACAGGCGACATTAGCACTGGTAACGTGATTTAAGACTTCGCTATCCATACCTAATGTATAATTACCAAAACTTTCGCCTAAATCACTGTTTAAATCTATATAATGCGACATACACACGCTCCTCTCCACTTCATGAAACTTTTAAATTCTATAGAATTCATAAATATTGATATAATTGTACTAAATTTTTAAATATTTTAACAATGATTTTTATCATACCCAGAAAATTAATTTATAAAAAGTAAAAAGCACCCGATTTTTATCGAGTGCTTTTTAGAACTAGAAGATGCAAATATTATTTATTATCTTCTGTTGTTTTATTTTCATCTGTAGTTTTATTTTCATCTGTAGTTTTATTGTCTTCTTCTGCTTTCACAGCATCATCTGCTACTTTTTCAGTAATAACGATGTGACCATCTTTTACATCAGCAAGTAAGTGTTTTACATCGATGTTATCTAAGTAGAAGTCAGTAACATTATCACGGATTTCAGTTTCTACAACGCGGCGTAATGGACGAGCGCCCATAGCTTTGTCATAGCCTTGTTCCATCAATAAGTCTTTAGCTGCTTCAGTTACATCTAAAGTAATACCTTTCTTAGCTAATGTTTTGTTTACTTGAGCCAACATTAAGTCTACAATTTTTTTCAAATTCTCTTTACTTAAGTGATTGAATTCAATAACAGCGTTGAAGCGGTTCAAGAATTCTGGGCGGAAGTATGGTGCAATACGTTCCATGATGTCAGTTTTATTTTCATCTTGATCATCAGCACCAAAACCAAAGCCTGCATTAGATGTAGCAATGATAACTGTGTTTTTGAAGTTTACTGTATTACCTTGACCATCTGTTAAGCGACCGTCATCCAATA
>ERZ773066.613-NODE-613-length-19398-cov-3.635579_pt1 | contig 19398 bp, 15 predicted proteins | sample MGYA00580573_ERZ773066 | MGnify/ENA primary metagenome ERZ773066 (study PRJEB29015, sample SAMEA2738128) | human oral metagenome | biome: human oral; feature: human-associated habitat; material: saliva | place: China | collected 2203 ... | reverse complement strand
ATTTATTATTATTTATTGTTTTCATAGATAACGTGCACTACCGCAACAAAAAGCACCGACCAAGAATCTCTTGATCGGTGCTTTTTTCGTCGCCTCTTACTCCTCGCCCTCGCCCCACGAGGTATCCGTGAAGAGATCGAGCGACTCTCCGGGCAGGGCGCGCTGCGCGGAGATCTCGAATGGAATCTTCTGCGTGCGCACGCACGCTATAGCGAACATATTGATCGCCGTCGACATATTCATCCCGACCGCACCGCAGAACTGCTCAAAGCTCTTTTTGAGCTCGGCATCCATGCGGATACTGATGCTGGTCTGTGCCATGTATGCCATCCCCTTTACAAGTTCACACTTTCTTCTAAGAATATCATATTTCGTGCGCCGTTGCAATAGGGAGAGGTGCACAGGCGCGCAGTTTTCGCAGGAGATTTGCCTTGCTCTTGGAGAGCGCACCCGCGCTCGTGCCGAGGAGCACCGCAATGCGGCGCAGGGTGAGGTCGCGGAAGTAGTGGAGATCGAGCACCTCCTTCTCCCGCGCCGTGAGGCGGTGCATTGCGCGCCCGAGGATGTCCTCAGCGAGGAGCCGCTCCTCCGCGCGCTCCATCGGACGGTCAGCGGCACACCCCCGCCACAGGTCCTGCCCGTCCGCCTCCTCCTGCGGCGCACAGGTGCGCGCCCGCCGCCGCAGCTCACGGCGGAACTCAGCGATGAGCGCATGGTGGACGCGCGCCTTGACAAAGCCCGCAAACGGTACGCCCTGCTGCGCATCGTAGTCGTGCAGTGCCTCGAGAAAGGCGAGCGCAGCGACGTTCTCCGCCTCTGCCGCGAGTGCCGTCCCGCGCAGATACGGCGCATACGCCTCTGCGACAATCAGCCCGCGGTAGCGCGCCGTCATCTCTGCCATTGCACCCGCCTCACCGCGCACGGCGCGCACAATGACAGCGTCCTCCTCCGCCTTTGTCAGAGGCGCGTGCCTTTGTTTTCCATCGAATGCCATTTGATACTCCTCCTTCAAACATTTGTTTTGTTATCTGGAGTATATCAGTATGATGGACGCGGTGCAAAACCACCATCCGTGCGATGGCAGAAAAACACCGCAGATTTCTCTGCGGTGTTTCGACTTTTGATAAAATTTTATTGTGATACAGCACGCACACATTTTTTATTTCGACACAGCCCCCGACAGCTTGGCAAGTGCCGCGTCTATAATCTCCTCATCGATCGGCTGAATACAGGAAACGATGTAGCGGTGTTCCTCCATGCAGAACGGAATGAGCTGATGCAGGCGGAGTGTTCGCGTTCCATCGGGCAGCTGCCTATGCAGCAGGAGAGTATTCTCTGCCCCGCTCTCACCTCCTCGGAGGACAGCCTGCAGGTGATCCGTACTGTAGAACTGTTCGAACTGCTCCCGCTCCTCCGGCAAAATCATGGCATCCGCATATTGCTGGACCAACGTCTCATAGGGTTCAAAATTATTGAGGAAGTTTGGCTCGGAGACAGCGCAGTAAAGCTGGGTAAGCCGATGTTTGTCGAGATCATACAGGTCAACGCGATCATAGAGGTCGACAATCTGATTGATCGCCTCCCGCATAGAACCGGACTCCGAACTGAACCGCGAGACATTTACTGTCGTCATAAGGTATACCGCACGCATATCGTCCTCATCACGTGCAATAAGTCGAAGTCGGATGCTGTTGAACGAGCTGCGTGTAATAAAGTCTGCATACACCTCGCGCTCGGTTTGGTCCGCTTCCTCCATCATGTGTGCAATCATACGGCGATGCTGGTGCAGGCGCCGTTCATAGTGAGGCGTATCCGTACTTTCCTCATCGAGCTCGATGCTCTTCATGAACAGGCGGAACATGGCATTTTGATAGAGATAGGTGAATGCGCCGTCATACTCCTCGAGAATGGCAATCGCGAGCCCATCGCCGGCCTCTGGTGCACGTCCGCCGCGCTCAAGCAGTGCATTTGAAAGAACATTGATCGCGCCAATTTTGGCGTAGTAGGGACCAAGGCGGAATGACTCCACTTTCATCTTCGCCGTGGGCCCATGGCAATAAGCCACGGCTTGAGCAAAGGGGAGCGGCTGACTGAACAGATATCCCTGCACCTTTTCGCATCCGATCTCCCGCAGAAATTCAAACTGCGCCTCAGTCTCAACCCCTTCAGCGAGCGTGTGCATTCCAAGCTCCTTCGCCATATCGACAATAGAGCGAATGACGATGGCAGACTTTGGATTGGTATCAAACGAGCGCAGGAAGTTCATGTCGATCTTCAGCACGTCAAAGGCATAGTCCTTGACGTTATTCAGTGAGGAGTAGCCGCTGCCGAAGTCATCCATCCAGACCTCATAGCCCGCTGCACGGAAGCGCGCGATCTCCCCCTGCAGGAATTTCTCATCATCCCCGAGTGCACGCTCCGTTACCTCAATATTGATCATCTGACGCGGTACATCATAGCGCAGACGAACATTCTCGACCGCCTGTACCATATCCAACAGGCGAAAGTCACTCCGTGAGAGATTTACCGAAACACGCAGGATACGCCAGTCCGGGATATCCATCCGCATCTGGACAATATGTCGGCAGACCTGCTCGATAACGTAGAGATCGAGCTGTGGGGAGAGATGCGCATCCTCGAGCACAGGGACAAACACGCCTGGTGAGATCATCCCATGCTGTGGGTCACGCCATCGGGCGAGTGCCTCAAACCCGCAGATTTCCCGCGTCATCGTGCGGATCTCCGGCTGATAGAACACCTCAATGCAGCCGCCGGCCCGCGCCTCCTGGAAGGAACGTATGATATGATTGCGGAAGTTGAGTTCCTCTTCCATCGACGGGTCGAATACGGCCCACACGAGATCGTAGGTGTTCTTGATGCTGTTGCAGGAAATCTTGGCCCGATCCATAATAAGTGCGATATCCGTCACATCCGGACCGGGACGGTAGATTCCTGCCTTCAGCTCCATCGGCAGCTGTGGATCGTAGGCATGAATGCGGTCATGAACAAACTGAATCCGATCGCCTGGATTCTCGAGCGCAGTGGCAACAACAAAATGGTCGTCATTAAACCGCGCGACAAGATCCCCGGCGAATGCTTCACGCAGAAGATCTGCCATATAGCGCAGAAAGCGATTCCCCTGCTGAAAACTATGCCGCTGGTTAAAGCTTTTAAAATTCTCTATGTCAAAGTAAATAAACGTCAGCGACTGTGTCATCGGATCCTGCAGATGCAGCGATGCACGACGCATGAACTGCATCATATTGAGAAGTCCTGTCACATGACAGCAGTCCCGTTCCCCACTATTTTCCAGCAATGTCTTCCCTACTCTCTCCATGCGGCCCTACAGGGAGATGCGTGCAAACTCTTCGATCATATCACGCAGACTCATCCCGCTCGTCCCGCTGAGCACACCCGAGCGCTCGCCCGGAGCCTGCTTCATCTTTGCAATAATCGCGTCAAACAGATCGTCCTCGATCGAACCCGGCACAAGCTGCTCCCAGTTTGCTGCATCGTACGGGCGCTCCTTTACGGCGTTCTCAGGACGTCCCGTCACCTCAAGCTCCGAAATGAACATGATCTCGCGCCGTTCAGGGCTGATGTAGTAGTGCTCCAAAAAGTATTTATTCGGGCGTACCTTTCCATCCTCAGCAACCGTGTCGCCTGTTGTATTCTCCACGAGACGCACCCACGCCTCAATCATGCGTTCCCTGCCGCTGTTCGGGCGCAGCACCCAACGTGAGTTCTTTGAGTCCAGATAGTAGGTAAAGCCGTTGTCTACAAAGAGGGTCTTGTATCGCGCCTTCTTCTCGCGTTTCTCCTCTGCCTTCTTCGCCGCGCGTGCGGCCTTCTTCGCAGCCTGCGCCTGTGCTTTTTCGGCATCACGTGCGGCCTTTGCCTCAGCCCTTGCATCCGCTGCAGTACGCTGCGGCTCCGACGCATCCGCCTGCTCACCGCTCTGCGCCGCCTGCATCAGTGCGGTCTCTGCTTCTGCATCGGACGCTGCCGCCGTGCTCACACTGCCGCCGACCGCGAACATGATCAGCGTTCCGATCGCAATTCCCTTCCAGTATTTTGTCATCCTGCCGTTCCGCCCTTCTCGTCTCTATCAATATATACCGTATACCGTATTGCGCATCCCCACTGTGTTGCACACAAAAACGGTATAAGAAACACACTTTATGCCGTCCTAACTAACTTCGACACGGACTGTATAAATCCTTTAGCGAACACAGGATTTTTTGGCGTCGTCCAAAAGCAGGAATTCCTTGCTATACAATCGGCCGGCGCGTCGGTGCTCCCCCGCCGCGTGGATAGGCGGCGGGCGTCTGCCGCTCCTTGATCACCGTGAGAATCGCGCGCACATCGTCAAGCCCCGGCAGATGCACAGGACGCGCCGTAATGCGGCCACCGCCGAGCACCTCCGCCGCACGCCGCGCCTCCGTTTGCTCCTCGGCATAGGCGCGCCCCTTCAGCGCGAGCAGCGTGCCGCCGACACGCACGAACGGCAGCGTATACTCAAGGAGAACAGGCAGTCGCGCCACGGCGCGGCTCACAGCGATATCGTACGCAGCACGGTGCTCCGCCGTGCGTGCCGCCTCCTCCGCACGCGCGTGGATGCAGCGCACATTTGGGAGCCCCATCGCCGCCGTCGCCTCCGTGAGGAAGCGCACGCGCTTGTTGAGCGCGTCGAGGAGCGTCACCGTGAGATGCGGCGCATAGACCGCAAGCGGGATGCCGGGGAGCCCCGCGCCCGTCCCCACGTCGATCAGCGTCCGCGCCCCATCAAAGAGTGCAGCGTCGTACGCCGTCAGGCTGTCGATGATATGCTTGACCGCGACATCCTCGGGCGCGGTGAGCGCCGTGAGATTCATGCGCGTATTCCAGTCGAGCAGCATTTCATGGTAGACCGAAAACTGCCCGATCTGCTCCGCCGTCAGCGGGATGCCCGCCTCGTCCGCGCGCGCCGCCAAGATCTCCTCAAACGCCGTCATACTGCCCCCTTTCTGCTCTCAGCCGCGAATCAGCAGCACCGACACATCGTTCACATTCGTCCCCGTCGGGCCCGTCACGATCAGCCCGCCCACATCGTTCAGCGCGGGATAGGCATCGTTCTCCGCGAGTGCCTCCGCCGCACTCCGCCGCTCCCGCGCGAGTGCCGCTGCCGTGCCGCCATCCACGTAGCCGCCTGCCGCATCCGTCGGGCCGTCCGTCCCGTCACTCCCGACACTGAACACCGCCACATTCGGGATACCGGCAATGCCGTCCGCCGCCGCGAGTGCGATCTCCTGATTGCGTCCGCCGCGCCCCATGCCCTTCAGCTGCACCACCGTCTCACCGCCCGCGATATAGGCAAACGAGCCCGCGTGTGCGTGCGTACGGGCAATCGCCGCGAGGAAACGTCCCGCCTCGCGTGCCTCACAGTCGAGCTGATCCGTGAGCAGCACCGGGCTGTAGCCGCGCCTCTGCGCCGCCTCGGCCGCCGCCGCACACAGCTCACGCACGCTGCCCGTGATGTGCGTCGTCACATTCGGCAGCTCCGACGGCAGCGGCGTATCAAGCAGCTTTGTCGCGACAGTAGATAGACGAATGCCGTACTTCTTCACGACAGTGTGTGCATCCTCGGCCGTCGATGTGTCGGGGTATGCGGGTCCCGATGCAATCATATCGAGCGGATCGCCGAGAATATCGCTCAGTACAATCGTAAAGACCTGCGCGGGCGCACAGTGCTCTGCAAATCGCCCGCCCTTCACGGCACTCATCCGCTTGCGCAGCGTATTCACCGCCACAATGTCCGCGCCCGAGGCGAGCAGCTGCTCCGTCAGATCCTTCAGTTCCTCCGCCGGGATCAGCGGCTTCTCAAAGAGCGCACTCCCGCCGCCCGAGAGGAGGAAAAGCACTGTGTCCTCCGCCGTGAGCCCTTCGGTCAGGTCAAGTGCCTCCTGCGTCGCCGCAAACGAATTTGCATCCGGCACGGGATGCCCCGCCTCACGGCAGGTAATATTCGGTATATCGCCCTTGATATGTCCATACTTTGTAATGACAACGCCGCGATCAATGCGGCTGCCGAGCTCATCCGATGCCGCACGCGCCATCTGCCACGCCGCCTTGCCGACCGCGACCAGCACAATGCGCCCCGTGCCGAACGTATGCCCGCGCAGAGCCTTCTCCACCGCCGCATCCGGCAAAATCGCCGCCAATGATTCCTGTATGATGCCATCCGCATCGCTGCGCAGATTCATAATCATCGCTCCTTTTCTTCTTTCTTTCTATTATATCACACGGTTCAAGAGGTGCCCTGCCTCTTGTCAATCCGTATGCTACCTGTTATAATAGACATAGAAAGAACGTCCCTAGCGGCATCTTTCCAGAGTCAAGTGTTATATTCATAGAGAATAACCGCTCGACCGGTCAAAGCTGGGCGGTTATTTCTTTTGGGTTATTGCAAGTAAATACTCGGTTGCCACGACAAGCAATACAATCGCGTCAAATTCGGTCATACTCACGCACCCCCTTTCGGGGGAAAGAAGCCGCCACAAGTCCGGGGACGTTCCACGTTTATTATAGTGTACGCCCACGCCAAAAGTCAAACATATTATCGAAAAGCCTGTTCGGAGCACACACTCCAAACAGGCTTTTCATTTTATCCGTGCTGCCCTAGTTTTCCGCTTGTCAATCAGCGCACCGGCTGTTATAATATAGACAAAAGGAACGCCTCAGGCGGCACCTTTCCGAATTGGTTTCAGTTAAACATGAAGAATAACCGCTCCACTTCTCAGGGCAGGGCGGTTATTTCTTTTTGGTTATCGCGAGAATGTAGCCTGTTGCCACGACGAGAAACACAATCGCGCCAATCTCAGACATTTCGCTCACCCCCTCTCGGGGGAAAGACACCGCCTTTTTGCTTGAGGACGTTCCTCATCCATTATAGTGGACGCCCACGCCAAAAGTCAAACATGTTATCGAAAAGTCTGTTTGGAGAACGCTCCTCCAAACAGGCTTTTATGATCGGAACACTCTCAGTTCACGACGTTCTCGGGCTTCCCTTCGATAAACGACTTCACATTGTCCGCCGTCGTCTGCATGATGCGCTCACGCGCCTCCTTCGTTGCCCACGAGATATGCGGCGTAATGATGCAGTTCGGCGCATGGAGGAGTGGGTTGTCCGCCTTAATTGGCTCGGTCGATACCACATCGAGCGCAGCATACGCGACCTTGCCGCTCGCGAGCGCCGCCGCGAGATCCGCCTCGACGATGAGCTGTCCGCGCCCGTTGTTGACGAGGATGACACCTTCCTTCATCTTCGCGATACGGTCCGCGTTGATGAGTGCCTCCGTCTCCGGCGTGAGCGGGCAATGGAGAAAGATAAAGTCCGCTTCGCGCAGCAGCGTATCGAGCGGCACATAGTCCGCGAGTGTCCGCCCCTCCGCGCGCTCCGTGCGGCTGTAGGCGAGCACGCGGACGTTCATCGCACGCAGGATGCGTGCGACCGCCTGACCGATGCGCCCAAATCCAACGATGCCCGCCGTCTTGCCGCTGACCTCGATCAGCGGACGCTGCCAATAACAGAAGTCAATGCTCTGCGTCCAGTCCCCCGCATGCACGGAGCGATCGTGAAGCCCGACCTGCGAGCACGCCTCGAGGAGGAGTGCTATCGCATACTGCGCGACATTGTCTGTACCATAGACAGGCACATTCATTACGGGGATATTCTTCTGGCGTGCATACACCGTATCCACGACATTGTAGCCCGTCGCGAGAACAGCAATCGCCTTGAGGTTTGGACAGGCGTCAATGACTGCGCGCGTGAGTGGGGTCTTGTTCGTCACGGCGATCTCCGCATCACCGATGCGCTCCGCGATCAGCGGCGTCTCCGTGAGCGCCGTGCGGTCATAGACCGTCACCGCACCCAGCGCCTCCAGCGGCGCCCAGCTGATGTCCCCCGGGTTCTCTGCATATCCGTCGAGCACAACAATCTTCATGGCATTTCCTCCTCGACTGTCCTCCGAATCAATCTTTTTATCGCTTTTTCTATTTTACACGAATTTTCTCTCACAGGGAAGAAAATATTTGATTGACAAGCGCCCGCCTTCCGTCTATCATCGTGACGACTTAGGGATTCACTGATGCGTTCAGCGCCAGTCCAAGGGACTTCATTTTATCAGCGATTCCTTAGGGAATCGTGGAGGAGGCAGGCCACACGTTCACGCCTCGGCATTTCATCAACAGGAGGAAACAATGACACGCGAAACACCACAGCACGGCGAGATCTGGCGGCACTTCAAGGGGAATCTCTACCGCATCGAGACCGTGGCGGAGCACACGGAGACGGGCGAGATGCTCGTCATCTATCAGGCACTCTACGGGACATACGGCATCTATGCGCGCCCGCTCACGATGTTCCTGAGCGCAGTCGACCGCACGAAATATCCTGACGCCGCGCAGGAGTATCGTTTTGAGCGCGTCATTCGGCAGGAACGAGAAGGTTTATCGCGAAATATACCAAATAAAATAGATAATCAGGCATGATGGGGGATCATGCCAAGAAAGAACTGAACCGATAGGGAATGGAGAAAAATCTATGGATCAGGCAACACTGACGCTCATCGTCCTTGCCGTCGCGGCGGTGCTCTTTGCGACCGAGGTCATTCCGCTCGCCGTCACGGCGATGAGTGCGGCAATCGTCCTCGGGCTGCTCGGCGTGCTGACGCCGACACAGATCTTTGCGGGGCTGTCGAACCCCACCGTCGTTCTCTTTGCGGGCATGTTCATCATCGGTGCGGCGATGTTCCGCACGGGGCTGGCACAGCAGATCGGCATCGCCGTCGTCAAAAAGTCGGGCACGGACGAGCGCGCGCTGATGGCCGCCCTCATGCTCATCACGATCATCCTCTCGTCGGTCTCCTCGAACACGGCGACCGTCGCGTGTCTGATGCCCGTCGTCATCCAGATCTGCCGCACGGCACAGATCCCCGTCTCGCCGCAGCTCATGGCACTCGCCATCGCCGCGAACGTCGGCGGCACGATCACGATGATCGGTACACCGCCGAACATCCTCATGAGCGCAACGCTGGAGACCGCGCATCTGCGGCCCTTTGGCTTCTTTGAATTCGCGTGGATCGGCATCCCCCTCTCCCTCATGGGCATGGTCTACATGCTCACGATCGGCCGGCGCCTCTGTCCGCGTCACCTCGCCCTAGAGAGCGCCCCCGAGGAGACTGCGGAGGAGAAAAAGGATCCGCGCAAAATGGTTATCTGCGCCGTCATCCTCATCGCTGTCGTCCTCGCCATGGTACTCGAAAAGAGCATCGGTGTCGCCATGGAGACCACCGCCATCATCGGTGCGCTCGCCTGCGTCCTGACGGGCTGCCTGACCGAGAAACAAGCGTATCGCGGCGTCGACTGGACGACGATCTTCCTCTTTGCGGGGATGCTCCCGCTCGCCAACGCCATGGAGAGCAGCGGCGCGGGACAGCTCATCGCGGACATCGTCGTCGGACTCATGGGGGATGCGCCCTCGCCGATGCTCATCATCACGGCAATGTTCATCCTCTCGTGCGGGCTGACCCAGTTCATGTCCAACACGGCTGCGGCGGCACTCCTCGCGCCCATCGCCATCTCCATCGCACAGACCATCGGCGCGGCACCGTACCCGATCGTCATGGCGATCGGCATCGCCGCCTCCTGCGCGTTCACCACACCGGTCGCAACCCCGCCGAACACCCTCGTCCTCGCCGCGGGACAGTTCCGCTTCATGGACTACGTCAAAATCGGCCTCCCGCTCGTCCTCCTCTCCCTCATCGTCTGCGTCGTCATCATCCCTCTCGTCTGGCCGTTCTAAGCGCAGCACATATCATAACGACAAACACCCCGACGGCATCCGCCATCGGGGTGTTTCTGCATTTCCTTCCTTGATTCCCTTACGGGAAGGTGCTCACCGCACACGTCCCGCCTCTAGTACATGAATCTCATCGGCAAAATCGCGGAGCAGTTCCCGCTCATGAGAGATGAGGAGCATCCCCAGTCCCCGCGCGGCACGCAGACGCAGGAGGAGCTCCATGATCTGCGCCCGCAGGGAGATGTCGAGCATGGTCGTCGGCTCATCGAGGAGCAGGATGCGCGGCTCTGTGAGGAGTGCCCGCGCAATCGCCGCACGCTGAAGCTCCCCGCCCGAGAGCTCATGCGGATGGCGTGTGAGGACGCGCTCCGTCAGCTCCACCGCCGAAAGGGTCTCCACGATCTGCGCCCGCGCATCCGCTCCCTCCCGAAGCAGGACAGGGTGAACGGCAAAGACCTCCAACAGACTCCCCCCGATGCTGCGGCGCGGATCAAATGCCTGCTCCGGGTTCTGCGCAACGAGCTGCACCCCCCTGCGAAAGGCGAGCCTCTCGGTACGCGGGAGCGCCCTAATGTCGCGTCCGTTCCAGCATACCGTGCCGCCGTCAGGGCGCAGGAGTCCGAGCAGGATGCGCACGAGCGTGCTCTTGCCCGCGCCGCTCCGCCCCTCCAGGCCGACGGTACGCCCTGCGGCAACGCGCAGGCTGCAATCCGTCAGCACATTCATCCACGTGCCGCGCACGCGGTCACGCATACGCTTTGATACGCCCTCTGCCGCGAGGACAGCCTCCTCAGGCACGGACGCCGACTGTCGCCCCTCATGTGGGGCAAGACGCGGGGCATCCACTGCGGGGATCTGCTCTGCCGCAGCCCCCATCCGCCCCTGCCCCTCTCTATACGGAAACTGCGGATCGCTCCACACATCCCGGCCCTGCGCGACGATACGCCCCGCCTGCATGACGACGACGCGATCTGCGAGACGGCGTGCAAGCGGAATGTCGTGCGTGATGAGGAGGAGGGAGCCCCCCTGCCGCTGCGTCAGGCAGTGCAGGTTCTCCGCGACCATCTGCCATACGCCAGGATCGAGCCCCTTCGTCGGCTCATCGGCGAGAATCCACGCCGGCTCGCCCGCGTCCGCCATCGCGCAGAGCACGCGCTGCAGCATGCCGCCCGAGAGCTCGTGGGGATAGGCGTGCAGGACACGCTGCGGATCGTCGAACCCGAACCGCGCGAGGAGCTCCGCGTATGCCGCCTCATCCCAGGGAGGACGCCCTGCCCCGCGCCGCACATCCGCCATCTGCCGCCCGATCCGATGCACGGGGCTGAGTGCCGCACGCGGCAGCTGTGGGACGATGCCCCACTGTTTGCCCCAGTATCGTGCACGCAGTTCTGCCGCCGTGCACGCGGTAACATCCACAGCGCCGAACAGGACTTTCCCACGGACCGCCGTCCCCTGCGGCAGTGCACCGTAGAGCGCCTGCCCGAGCGTTGATTTCCCGCTGCCGCTCTCCCCGATGATCGCCGTGACCCCGCCCGCGGGAAAGGCCACACGCACCGTATCGAGCGCCCGCACGCCGTTCGGGTAGCAGACCGTGAGGTCATGCACGGCAAATCCATTGTTCTGCGCCGTCATCCGCGCACCTCCTGCCGCACATCGAGGCGGCGATGCAGCATCTGCCCGACCATGTTGAGCGAGCTCACGAGGAGGATAATCGCTGCCCCCGGCACAATGATGAGATGCGGCGCCTGCCGATAGTAGAGCATGGCGTCGCTGATCATCGTGCTCCAGTCGGGCGTCGGCGGCTGGACGCCGAGCCCGAGGAAACTCAGCCCTGCGATGGCGAGCACACCGCGCCCGAGCCGCAGCGAGCCGAGCACGAGGAGCGTCCCGCCGAGTGCGGGCAGGAGATGCCCGAGGATGATGCGTCTGTCGCTGCAGCCGAGGATGCGCAGCTGCTCGACGTACGGCTCCGCTGCGCGCTGCATCACCTCCGCGCGCACAATGCGCGAGAACCCCGCCCACGAGCCCGCGACGAGCGCGAGCAGGAGCCCCGTGACACCGGGGCCGACAAAGCCCGCAACGGCCACCATGAAACTGATGCCCGGAATCCCCTGAAAGATATTGCTCAGCGTCGTGAGCACAGCATCTGTCCGTCCGCCAAAATAGCCCGCGAGCAGCCCCACGAGCGTCCCGATCCCGAGCGCACATACCGTCGAGACGAGGGAGAGCAGGAGCGCGCTGCGCCCGCCGTAGAGCATGCGGCTGAGGAGGTCGCGCCCGAGTGCGTCCGTCCCGAGGAGATGTGCCGTCGAGGGAGGCTGCAGCCGGATCGCCATATTGGGCTCGAACGGATTCATCGGTGCGAGCTGCGGGGCAAAGATCCCCGACAGCACAAGCCCTGCCAGAACAAGCAGAGCGACATAGCCCGTCGTCCGCTCCATCAGTCTCCACCTCCCAGAACAATGCGCGGATCCATACGCGCCAGTACGAGATCGACGGCGAGCGTCACCAGAACGTAGATGCCGCCCAAGAAAAGCACATAGCCCTGCAGCAGCGGATAGTCACGATAGTGGATCGCATCGAGGGCAAGCGAGCCGATCCCCGGGAGGGCAAAGACCGTCTCCACGATGATCGCTCCACCGAGTACCGCCGCCGCGAAATTGCCGAGCATGGCCGTCACGGGCACGAGCGCATTGGGCAGCGCATAGGTGAGGAGCACGCGCCCCTCGGAGAGCCCGCGCAGGCGCGCCGTCTGCGCATAGAGGGAGGCGAGCGCCTCACGCAGCTGTACATCGAGGAGCTGTGCTGTCATCGCGAGCGTCACGAGCGCGAGCGCGAACGACGGCAGGAGATAGCCCGCCGCAGCGTCCACCCCGTTCGTCGGCAGAACGTGCAGCCAGACGCCAAAGATGAGGATGAGGAGAATCGCCGTCAGAAAGGACGGCGTCGCGAGCATCACCTGCGTCACGCCGTGCAGCAGCATCGCCGCCCATGTCCCGCGCATCCGCGCCATCAAAAGTCCAAGTCCGATCCCGCCCACCGCCGCCCAGCAGAGCGACGCTGCGGCGAGCATCACGGTCACGGGCAGGCGCGCCAACAGGACGGTAAAGACCGGCAGCCCCAGATGATAGGAGATTCCGCCGTCCCCGTGCAGAATGCGCCACAGCCAGAGCCCATACTGTACGTAGGCCGGCTGATCGAGCCCGAGATAGCTGTGCAGTGCTGCGACCTCCTCGGCCGACGGCATCCCCGTGCCCGCCGCCTCGAGCATGATCTCCGCCGGATCCCCCGGCGAGAGCTGCGCGAGGACAAAGGCGAGGAGACTGATACCGAGGAGCACGGGCACCGCGCCGAGGAGACGGCGCACGATATAGTGCCGGACTGCATTCATTTCCACGCCACCTCCGCCAATGATACGCCATAGCGCAGCGCACGGTACCCCGTCAGACGCGCCGCATTGTAGACCACAATATTTTCATCAAAGTAGAGCGGGACAAGCGGCTGCTCCGCTACGCTGATCGCCTGGATGCGATCGAACATCGCCCGCCGTTTCCCCTCGTCCGGCTCCGTATTGAGCTTTATTAGGAGATCGTCGATCTCCGGGTTGTCATAGCCGAGGGAGAGGGCCCTATTGCGCGTCCCCTTGGGCGAGAAAAATCCATCGAACACATAGAGGGGATCACCGCTCGGCAGGCCCTGCTGAGAGCGTGCAATGTCGTAGTCCCCGCGCCGCATTACTGCCGTCATCATCGGCGACTCGAGCGCCGCGATCCGCACATCGAGCCCGAGATCCGCGAGCCAGTAGGCGATCAGCTCCGCCTCGCCCTTGGCGATCGGATCCGCGCCGTTCACGCAGTAGACGATCTTCCGCCGCTCATCGCCGAGCACCTCGTGCGCGAGCCGCTTTGCCTCCGCGACATCCTGCTCCACGGGGAACTCCTTGTAAAAGGGACTCGATATGCTCAGGAGATTCACCGTCGGCGTCGCGTAGCCGAGGTAGAGCGCCGCGACGAGCAGGCGGCGGTCGAGCAGGAGACTCACCGCACGCCGCATCCGCACATCGTCAAACGGAGGGCGCGTCCCGTTCATCGCGAGATAGCGCACCATGATCGAGCGGCTCGTCGAGACAGCGAACCGCTCATCCTGCGCCAGCTCATCAGCAAGCACGGGCGGCATCGCATTGAGATCGAGTACGCCCATGATCTCCTCCGCCTTCAGCGCGGCGAATCGGACATCGGGACTCGGGATACTGCGCACCATGATGCGGTGCGCACGCGCCTTCGCCCCGTAGTAGTCCTCGTTGCGCTCCAGAATGACGTACTGATCCTTCACATTTTCGATGATACGGAACGGCCCCGTGCCAATCGCCACACCCGAGAAATTCCCATCGTCCGCAAGGCAGGACGGCGCATAGATCGGGCTGCCGAAATTCATCATATTGTAGAGCTGATTGATGTTCGGCTGCGAGAACGTCATGCGCACCGTCAAATCATCGACGGCCTCCGCGCGCACGAGATTCGGATAGTAGTTCTTTCGGCTGCGTGAGTAAAACGCCGTACTGCGCGGCTCCTTCGCCATCCAGTCGAGATTCGCAACAACCACCTGCGCCGTCAATGGCGTTCCATCATGAAAACGCACCCCCGGACACAGGTGAAACACCCAGATGCGCCCCTCATCGAGCATCTCCCACGATGCTGCGAGGCACGGCGCCGGTGCGCCCGTCTCCTCGTCCGCCGTGATGAGCGGCTCCCAGACCCCCAGAATCTTGCTGCAGTAGTAGCCGTCATTTTCGCCCGGTGCGAGCTGGCGATAGGCGGCGAGCACGATGGTATCATCGTCCGCCGCAGCGGCAGAGGACGATCTCTGCTCTGCCCCCTGCCCGCAGCCTGCCGTGACGGCGAGGAGCATGAGCAGGAACAGGACACGCAAAAAGCGCATAAAACAGCCTCCTCGTTTCGGCGTGAGAAAAAGAGCAGAAACTTCTTCTGCCCTTCCTGCTTCTCTTCTTTTTTAGAGATCCATCGACATGGTGAGTGCGAGCGTGCGCGGCGTTGAGAGATAGAGGCTCTTCGCAGAGCGCGACGCCATCCAGTACTCCTTATTTAGCGCATTGTAGAGCGTCAATCCGAACGTCGTCGGCACAGAGCCCATTTTCGTCTTATAGGTCATACCGAGGTCGAGCACGGTGTTCGACGGTACTTTGAATTTTTCATTATACGTCCATGCGCTGCCCGTATAAGTAATGCGTCCAAATGCGCTGAATTTCTCATCCGCCGCATAGCGCGCCATGAGCGTGCCGTTCCACTGCGGCTGGCCGTCTGGGGTTCTGCCGTCATTCGTTCCATTGGTCGTTTTCTCATAGGTCGCCCGCAGATAGGTCAGTGCTCCTGCAATCGTCCACTTCGGGGCAACCTTGCCCGTAATGCCGAGCTCTGCGCCGCGATGGCGCTCCTCACCGTTCTGCACCTTGTACCACAAGCCGGCACGCTGCTCATCGATGTTGTTTGCCTGCATAATATCAAAAAGAGAGAGTGTGTAGAGCACGCCCTTGTTTGCGTACTTTACGCCGATCTCGTTCTGTTTCGTCTTGGCGGCGGGGAGGACATCCCCGCGGTTGGCATACGTCCTGGAGGAGGAGTTCGTCACGACCGTCCCCATATCGAAATACTCTGCATGGCTGCCATAGACGGAGATGTCCTTCGTCGGATGATAGGTCAGCGCGAATGTCGGCGTTGTCGCGCTCGAGTCCGTGCTGCGCGTCACAGCTCCTGTCGTCAGATTATACGCTTTTTCATTCGCCGCATGATGGTGCACCCCAAGCAGGACATCCCATTTCTTGACCGTAATCGCATCGACGAGAGATATCCCCTGAATCGTAGTCTTATTGTTCATTGCCGCTTGATACGCTGTGGTCGGTGCCGTAGTCTGGTTTATGATGCCTGTATAGATATTTCCTGTCCCGAGATTATATACGGCGCTGCCATTCCTTGCCGCCTCACGTGCACGCCACGCACGATCGACGGCAAGGGTCAGATCGTGTTCTGCCACCCCAGTACGCACCTTCCCGTTTACTCCCATCTGGATATAGCCCGCACGCTGCGGAGTCGTCGTTGTCTGCTCCTTGAGATCAAAATCGCCCGCATCATTGTTGATGACGAGTGCGCTGTATTGATACATGACATTGCGATTCAGCTTGTTGCGGAGCAGCCCGGCGTTAAGAAAGCCCTTCCAATCCTTTGAGAATTTCTGCTCATGATTAAGGATCATCATCCAGCCGTAGGACTCCTTGTCCATGCCGTCAAACGCATAGTTGCGCGATGCCTTTGGCACACGCGGCAGACGCGTGACACCGGCCCCAATCTGGAACCAGCGCTGTCCGCCGACCACACGGTTCTGACGATAGCCCGCAAAGAAATTTGTCTTGCTCTTTGCGTCAGCATGATCGAGATTGATATAGATGCTCGACGCCTTGACCTTCTGCCCGTCGACGGCGGTCTCACCGTCCACCTTCTCCGCCATGAGGCGCGCGCCCCAGTCACGGTTCCGACCAAATCTGCGGGAAAGGTCAAAATACGCCCCACCCATGCTCTGGCCGCCATGGGTCAGCGTCAGGCGCGTGATGTCTTTGCTCCCCGCGCGCTTCGTCGTAACGTTCACGATGCCGCCTGCGGCCGAGGACTCATACTGCGTTCCTGTTCCCGAAAGGCCGCTGTTCGGCCCGGAGACGACATCTGCCTTCTCAACGACATACAGGGGCGCGTTGAACTGCGTGAACATCCCCGGCACACCATTGACATACATGCTCGTCCCGTTCGCGCGGAATCCACGGTGCTGGAAGTCATTGTGCAGAACGCTGCCCGTCGCGCGGATCGACGGCGAGATACTGAGCACACTGTCGAGCGGCTGTGTCGGATCACCGAAAGCCTCGATCGTCTGGCTCGTGATATTCGTCGTCGTGAACGGCACATCCATCGTGTCCTTCGACCCGAGGAAGCCGACCGAGCCGCGTCGCGTGACGAACGTCCCCTTCCCATCCTGACGCGATGCCGTTACGACGGTCTCGCCGAGGTTCGCCTGATCCATCTCCGCGTCCGCCGCGCTCTCCTGCGCCGCTGCCGGCACCGTCCATGCTGCGCCCAGTGCCGCCAGTGCGACTGCAAGTGCCAAATTCCGTTTTGTCATTGCTGTTCCTCCATACCATACACATACATCCGCTGTACGCCCGCAAAAAAGCCGTCCCGGCAGGGGCGGCTGCATTTTCACACGAAAAAAGCCTGCCGTCCTGTCCATCGCAGGATGCAGTGGCGCGCACCAAGGGCGCACCGGCGTACGAGATTCGGTAGGTCTTCCGGCTCTGCTTCATCGTTGCCCTGCCTTCCCGGTTTCCCAGTGACATCCTAGGGCATTCTCAGCATTACGGCGGCGGGACCGCATCGGCATTGCACCGATTTCCCTGTTACGCCCCGTAGGGCACCGAACCTGCTTATTTATATTTGCTATCGTAGTATACCGTAGGCATATCGCAGTGTCAATTACTTTTCACAGATTTCATTATTTTGCGAAGTTATATCGTTGATTCCCGTCGAGTGCACGGTTCATCGTTCGATCTGTTACGGATTCATTCGCACATACACAGGCTTTTCACGCTTTTCGCAATATGATATAATGAGAATCAAATTATATGATGAATCGCTGAACAGGAGGGTACTGCATGGCTGACCGCATTATTGCGCAGGCGGATCTTTCCGGGATATGGAACTGTCTGCGGGAGCTCGGTGAGTACATCGACACAACCAATTCCAATGTCATCACCGTCGGCAAGAATGTCGACGCGCTGCAGCAGGATCTCGATGCACTGACGGCGGACTTCCACGACTTCGTGCAGGCGCACCGTCTCTCCGCGCGCGCCCAGCTCGCGGAGACCCGTCTCGTCAAACTGCGGCAGGAGCTCGAGCAAAAGTACGGGCACTACGCCGAGATCCGCCGCACGACGAAGGGGATCCTGCAGGCGAACGATCTCGCCATCGTGCGGCAGGAGACGGTACGAGCGGCAGGCGAGGAGCTGATGCTGCGTGCGCCGGAGTACTGGCTCGCGCCCGCGCTCGTCGCCCTCTCCGCCTGGATCAGCGACCACGAGGAGATCGCCGTGCGCGCGCTCCGCGAGGCACTGCGCCGCGACGAGGAGAAGACGGCGCTCTTCTTTGCCCTCGTCTGCCGCCGTGCGGGGCGCGGTGCCCCCGCCCTGCGCTGGGCGCAGCACTACCTCATGCGTCAGGACGAGACGGCACTCGACCGCAAGGCGATCCTCATCGTCGACGCGTATGCGAGCGGGCTCCTAGGCGTGGACACGGACGGCCTGATTGCACAGCAGCTCGACGCATGGCTCGCCCGCCTCTCCGAGCAGCCGGGCTTTGTCGAGGCACAGGAGAGCCGCTGGAAGGAGGCGCTCGCCGTCATGCAGCCCGAGACGCCCGCCGCGTTCCACTATCCCTATCTCGAAGAGCACAGCCCGACCGTCGCCGATCTGAAGTCCACGCTCGCCGGCGCGGAGCTGCACGGCAAATTTTACGCGCACGTCCAGCAGATCGTCATGCAGAACCCGCCCATGCGCACGCTGGTGCAGGAGCTCGACCGCGTCCTCACGAGCCTCGTGACGGATTTCGACGCGGCGGAGCAGCCCCTGCGCGAGGCGGTGACGTTCGAGCAGCTCGTCGCGGACGAGGGCGGCGACGAGACGCGCGCAAAGAAGGAAATGCAGCTCAAGCAGGAGGCGTTCGAGGAGCGGCGCGACTTTATGCAGCTCCTGACCGACGCCGCCATGAACCCGAAGGAGGCGCAGGCGAGCGTCGCAACGCAGAAGATGGCGCTCGCCATATCCAAGGACTGGATGCTCTCCGCCTATCGCGACCACATCGCGGAGAACCGCGCCGCCGTGCCGCACAGCATTGCGCTGCGCATCGGAGAGTTCGAGGGGGAGACGGAAAACGGCGAGAACGAGGAGGAGCTCCTGCGGCAGTTCGCCGCGTGGAACGACGCCATGCGCGACCGCGAGCTGGCAAAGCTGCGTCTGACCGGCAAGCAGGAGCTCTGCCGGTGGGCGGGCATCGTCCCCATCGTGCTTGGGGTCTATCTCGGCGGCGCGATCGGGCTCGTCATCGGCGCGGTCATCGGCGTGCTCATCTACCTGAGCTACCGCAGCGCAAAGCGCGCCCTCGAAACGCAGCGCGAGGAGCTGCAGCAGCACTTTGCCGAGCAGGGCAAAACGGGGGCGGAGATCGTGCGCGGCCTCCTCGCCGAGGTCGTGGACTACCGCGAGGCGTACCGTGCGCTCGACGCCGACAGCAAAAAGACGCTGGATTACCTCACGTCACTGGACGTTTCCGCCTTCCGCACCGTCCGCGAAGGCGGCCGCAGGATACAGATATAGGAGGCAACAATGAACGAGCAAAATCCGTTTGCCGCGATCCCAACGAATGATGCGGCAGCGCACGGTGCAGCGACACCTGCCGCACAGAACGCACGCAGCCCGCAGGAGAGGCGCGCCCGCGGCGAGTCCGAGG
>ERZ773066.612-NODE-612-length-19441-cov-5.056639_pt1 | contig 19441 bp, 17 predicted proteins | sample MGYA00580573_ERZ773066 | MGnify/ENA primary metagenome ERZ773066 (study PRJEB29015, sample SAMEA2738128) | human oral metagenome | biome: human oral; feature: human-associated habitat; material: saliva | place: China | collected 2203 ... | reverse complement strand
TCATCTTAAAAACTTTCCTTAGGTGAGTACGGACGTCAGCGAACTTCTTTGAAGTTCCATGACTAATTATTGAGCCTAAGGTCTCAATAATTCCGAGTGTCTGAAACGTTATTGTTTCAGACACTTTTCTCACAGCGGAAAGTTTCAGTATTTTCTTAAATCGATTTAAAAATTGGGACTCAATTTTATTTTTTTGCAGAATCACTTAGCTTATTTTACTTTAAAATAGTTTGTCTACATTCTAGGATGAACCATAGGTTCATCCTTTTTCGTATTAAACAATATGACGTTCAAATGGATCGTCAGAAATTCCTTGATCTAGAATCAGGCGACACCATTCTTTGGCTGAGAAGAGGCTGTGGTCCTTGTAATTTCCACAAGACTCAATAGTTGTGCCTGGGACATCCTCCCAAGTGCTGACAGATGCAATTTCTTCTAAAGAATCTTTGATTACTTTAGCAATTTCCGTACTCGAATGTTGTCCCCACATGATCATATGAAAACCGGTGCGACATCCAAATGGGGAACAATCAATCATACCATCGATGCGTTTGCGAATGAGCATCGCAAGAAGATGCTCGATCGTGTGAAGTCCTGCCGTTGGAATCGCATTTTCGTTGGGCTGCACCAGACGTATATCAAAATTGGAGATGATGTCTCCTTTGGGTCCAGTTTCCTCACCAATCAAGCGTACATAGGGAGCCTTCACAGCTGTGTGGTCCAATTCAAAACTTTCAACAATTACTTCTTTTGTCATACTCAAATCCTTCTTTGTTTTTCTTGATTATAGCATAAAAAGTAGATTCAACAAAGTGGAAATAGATGAATTTCTCACAGGTGTTCCATGAAAGAAACGTGGATAAAAGAATAAGGGTCAAGCAAAAATATAAAAGGTTTTTCCTGTTTTTTTAGATTGTTAATTTTAGTAATTTATGGTAAAATGTAAGAGAATTTTTAATTCAACTAATTAAATAGATTTGGGGTAAAAGCATGAATTTGTTTATTACAGGTGTTTTTGCCGCGGTCATTGGTTTAGTCATTGGATATGTGGGAACTGCTCTTAAAATGAAAGCTTCAAAAGAAGCAGCGGAACTCACCCTTTTGAATGCTGAACAAGAAGCAACGAATTTACGTGGACAGGCTGAACGTGAAGCCGATTTAATTTTAAAAGAGGCGAAGCATGAGTCAAGTTCACTTAAAAAAGAAGCACTTTTGGAGGCAAAGGAAGAAGCCAGAAAATATCGTGAAGAGGTCGATGCTGAGTTTAAGTCAGAACGACAAGAATTGAAGCAATTGGAAAACCGTTTGGCAGAACGTGCTAGCAATCTTGATCGCAAAGACGATATTTTAACAAGCAAAGAACAGTCTCTTGAACACAAAGAGCAAAGTCTTACAGATAGAACTAAACACATTGATACGCGTGAACAACAGCTGGAAGAGCTTGAACACAAGAAAGTAGAAGAACTGGAACGTGTCGCTGCTCTAAGTCAAGGAGAAGCGCGTGACATTATTTTGAATCAGACGGAAGAGCAACTTTCAAAAGAAATTGCATCGCGGATTCGTGAAGCAGAACTGGAAGTGAAAGAACGTTCTGATAAAATTGCAAAAGACATTCTCGTGCAAGCCATGCAGCGAATGGCTGGTGATTTTGTTGCTGAGCAAACAAACTCAACGGTTCATTTGCCAGATGATAGTATGAAAGGGCGCATCATCGGTCGTGAAGGGCGCAATATTCGTACCTTTGAGAGCTTGACAGGTGTCGATGTGATTATCGATGATACACCAGAGGTGGTGACCTTGTCAGGGTTTGATCCGATTCGTCGTGAAATTGCCCGTATGACAATGGAGAGCCTTCTCAAAGATGGTCGCATCCATCCAGCCCGCATCGAAGAGCTGGTTGAGAAGAACCGTCAGGAAATTGACAATCGTATTCGTGAATACGGTGAGGCCGCTGCCTATGAAATCGGTGCGCCAAACCTTCATCCAGATTTGATGAAAATCATGGGACGGTTGCAATTCCGTACTTCTTATGGTCAAAACGTTTTGCGTCACTCCATTGAAGTTGCCAAACTTTCTGGTATTATTGCTAGCGAGTTGGGTGAAAATGCTACTTTGGCACGACGTGCAGGATTCTTACATGATATCGGTAAAGCGATTGACCGTGAAGTGGAAGGAAGCCACGTCGAGATTGGGACAGAATTGGCACGGAAGTACAAGGAGCATCCAGTGGTTGTCAATACCATTGCTAGTCACCATGGTGACGTGGAACCAGAAAGTGTCATCGCAGTTATTGTCGCTGCAGCAGATGCCTTGAGTGCTGCTCGACCTGGAGCACGAAGTGAGTCACTTGAAAGCTACATCAAACGCTTGCAAGATCTTGAAGAAATTGCAAATAGTTTTGAAGGAGTTAAGACAAGTTTCGCCCTTCAAGCGGGTCGTGAAATCCGTATTATGGTTAGCCCTGAGGCAATCAAGGATGATAAAGTGACGATCTTGGCTCATGATATTCGTGAGAAGATCGAGTCCAATCTTGAATATCCTGGAAACATTAAGGTTACCGTTATTCGAGAATTGCGTGCAGTAGATTACGCAAAATAAACGAAAAGCTTGAGATCTAGCATCTCAAGCTTTTTGAATGAAAAAATCAGTTGAAAATTAGGCCGATTTTTGTTACACTAGATAGAAAGACATTGAAGGAGAAATCATGGCGGATCGTGGCTTATTAATCGTATTTTCTGGCCCTTCGGGGGTTGGAAAAGGAACGGTCAGACGAGAAATTTTTGAAAACTCGGAGAATCAGTTTCAGTATTCTGTATCGATGACGACGCGTTCACAACGTCCAGGTGAAGAGGATGGTGTCGACTATTTTTTCCGTACACGTGAAGAATTTGAAGATTTGATCCGTCAAGGGCAAATGTTGGAGTACGCTGAGTACGTTGGAAATTACTACGGGACTCCTTTAACCTATGTGAATGAAACCTTGGACAAAGGAATCGATGTATTCCTTGAAATTGAAGTTCAGGGTGCACTTCAAGTAAAGAAGAAAGTTCCAGATGCAGTTTTTATTTTCTTAACTCCGCCTGATTTGGATGAATTGCAGGATCGATTAGTGGGTCGCGGGACAGATAGTGCAGAAGTGATTGCGCAACGGATTGAAAAAGCAAAAGAAGAAATCGCCATGATGCGTGAATATGACTACGCCATTGTGAACGACGAGGTTCCTCTTGCTGCTGAGCGTGTCAAACGTGTGATCGAAGCAGAGCATTTCCGTGTAGACCGTGTCATTGGCCATTATCTGGATATGTTACCAAAAACACAAACTATTGTGAAGAGATAAATAATTAGAAATTAGGTATAGGAATATGATGTTAAAACCTTCTATTGATACATTGCTTGACAAAGTACCATCAAAATATTCATTGGTCATTCTTGAGGCAAAACGGGCCCACGAATTGGAAAGTGGTGCAGTACCAACTCAAGAATTCCAATCAGTCAAATCAACATTACAAGCGCTTGAAGAAATCGAGTCTGGGAACGTAGTTGTTCACCCGGATCCAGAAGCAAAACGTGAAGCGCTTCGTCGTCGGATTGAAGCAGAGCGGATCCGCAAAGAAGAAGAAGAGCGCAAAATTAAGGAACAAATTGCCAAAGAAAAAGAAGATGGTGAAAAAATTTAAGGTTGGGGCTTCTCAATCTTATTTTTTGCTATTTAAAGGGTTCCGTGATAAAGTAAAGCTCATATGATCGAGGCTGGAGGTGAAAATGTGATAGCAAAAGTCATCGTAGATGTCCCATTGATGCAGACAGATAAACCCTATTCTTATCAGATTCCATCAGAATTTGAGGATATGGTGGAGGCAGGTATGCGAGTTCATGTCCCCTTTGGTAAAGGGAATCGCCTCATTCAAGGGGTTGTGGTAGATGTTTTAGAAGAGGCAGACACAAGCGAGGAATTAAAAGCGATTGTGGAGGTCTTGGATTACACTCCGGTCTTAAATCAAGAGCAGTTCTGGTTGGCAGATCAATTACGAAAAAGTGTTTTTTCTTATAAGATCACGATTTTAAAAACCATGCTTCCTTCTCTCCTCAATTCGAGTTATGATAAGATTTTGTATCCTCAACCTTCTTTAGATCCCACTCTCAAAGTGAAACTTTTTGGTGAGAAAAATGAAGTTTCTTTTTCTTCTCTGGATGCGGCCGATCAAGCCCAAGTGATGCGGTTGGTCAGAAAAGGAGATTTGGTACTTGAATACAAGGCCAAGGATAAGAAACAAATTAAAACAGAAAAATGGTATCGCGTTAACCAAGAAGGATTAAAAGAACTTCAACCATCAGCGCGAGCTAAAAAAAGGCTAGCATTGAAAGAACGCCTGTTACTAGAGCAAGGGGAGCAACCTTTAGCAGGGTTGTATCAGGATTTTTCACGAGAAGTAGTAGCTTATTTTATTGATCAGGGTATTTTAGAAATTACAGAACGAGAAGTGAATCGGGCGGCTGCATATTATGAAGGAAAAGAACAGACCCAGGCCCTTCTTTTAAATTCAGAGCAAGCAAAAGCTGTAGAGACAGTAGTTTCTCAAATTGGGAAAACATCAAAGCCTTTTTTATTAGAAGGTGTGACTGGAAGTGGAAAAACAGAAGTTTATCTGCAGATTATTCAGGAAGTTCTCAATAAGGGGAAAACGGCTATTATGTTGGTTCCTGAGATTTCCCTGACGCCACAGATGACGGATCGTTTTATCTCGCGTTTTGGTCAGGAAGTAGCCATTCTACACTCGGGCTTATCAAACGGTGAGAAGTATGATCAATGGCGAAAAGTTGAACGTGGGGAGGCCAAGGTAGTCGTTGGAGCACGCTCAGCCATCTTTGCTCCCTTAAAAAACATCGGAGCCATTATCATTGATGAGGAGCACGAGGCTTCCTACAAACAAGATAGTAACCCACGCTACCACGCAAGGGAAGTTGCAGTTCTAAGGGCTCAGTACAATCAAGCAGTCTTGCTTCTTGGATCTGCTACACCAAGTTTAGAATCGCGGGCTCGTGCAACAAAAGGGGTTTATGAATTAATTCGTCTAACCCAGCGGGCCAATCCGGCAGCCAAAATTCCAGAAGTTAAAGTCGTTGATTTCCGTGATTATGTTGGCCAAAATGAAGCTGGTAACTTCACTCCGGTTCTAGTGGAAGCTATTGCTGATCGCTTGCAGAAAAAAGAGCAGGTTGTCTTGATGTTGAACCGCCGTGGTTATTCCAGTTTTGTCATGTGTCGCGAGTGTGGAACTGTAGATACTTGTCCCAATTGTGATATCTCACTGACCCTCCACATGGATACTAAAACTATGAACTGTCATTATTGTGGCTATAGCAAAGCAATTCCTCGACACTGTCCAAATTGCCAAAGTCCTTCCATTCGTTATTACGGGACAGGAACACAAAAAGCCTATGATGAATTACAAGAGATCTTTCCTGAAGCTAAAATTCTGCGCATGGATGTGGATACCACCCGAAAAAAAGGGAGCCACGCAGCGATATTAGATGCTTTCGGGAATGGAGAAGCGGATATTTTGTTAGGGACGCAAATGATTGCGAAGGGCTTGGATTTTCCAAATGTGACATTAGTGGGTGTCTTGAATGCGGATACTTCTTTAAATTTACCGGATTATCGATCCTCAGAGAGAACCTTTCAACTCTTGACTCAGGTGGCAGGAAGGGCCGGACGAGCAGAGAAAGAAGGAGAGGTTATCATTCAGAGTTACAACCCCAATCATTATGCGATTCGATTTGCCAAAGACCAAGATTATGAAGGCTTTTTTGCCTATGAAATGCAGATTCGCCGGCAGCTGGGCTATACACCCTATTACTTCACAGTTGGGTTAACCCTATCCCATAAGAGTGAGGAAATTGTGATGGAGAAGTCACATCAGGTCATGGAAATTCTCCGATCAGGCTTATCTGATCAGGTCCAAATCTTAGGACCAACACCTAAACCAATTGCACGTACACATAATTTGTATCATTATCAAATCATTGTGAAATATCGTTTCGAAGAAGGCATGACTCAGGTCTTGAATCAAATCTTAGAATTTACGCAAGAAAGAGGCAACCAAGATCTCCGTGTCAGTATTGATAATGAACCTCAAAGTTTCATGTAAGGAAGAAAGAAATGACAAAATTAATATTTATGGGAACGCCTGATTTTTCAGCGACGGTTTTAAAGGGATTGTTAGCAGATTCGCGCTATGAAATTTTGGCAGTTGTGACGCAACCAGACCGCAAAGTAGGTCGCAAAAAAGAGATTCGAATGACCCCGGTGAAGCAGGTAGCTTTGGAACATCAACTACCAGTTCTTCAGCCGGAGAAGTTATCGGGTAGTCCAGAAATGGAAACTCTCTTATCACTAGATGCAGATGGCATTGTGACAGCCGCTTTTGGACAATTTTTACCAACAAAATTGCTAGAGAACTTCCAATTTGCGGTGAATGTCCATGCTTCTTTATTGCCTAAATATAGAGGTGGAGCTCCCATTCACTATGCCCTGATCAATGGTGATGAAGAAGCAGGCGTTACAATTATGGAAATGGTCAAGGAAATGGATGCCGGAGACATGATTGCAGCTCGTTCTCTCCCAATTTTAGATGAGGACAATGTGGGAACTTTGTTTGAAAAATTGGCTGTCCTTGGACGTGACTTACTCCTAGATACTTTGCCAGCTTACCTGGCAGGGGAGATCAAGCCAAGTCCACAAGATCCAAGTTTGGTCACATTTTCACCGAATATTTTACCGGAAGAAGAGGTTTTGGACTGGACCAAAACCAATCGCCAAGTCTTTAACCAGATCCGGGGGATGAATCCTTGGCCGGTTGCTCATACGTTATTAAATGGTCAGCGCTTTAAAGTTTATGAAGCAGAGCTATGCGAAGGAAATGGAAATCCAGGAGAAGTGATTGCTTTGACCAAAAAAGAGTTGGTGGTCGCTGCAGGAGAAGGCGCGCTGTCCCTCAAAGTTGTGCAGCCGGCAGGAAAACCAAAAATGTCCATCACAGACTTTTTGAATGGCGCTGGCCGTCAATTGAAAGAAGGAGATCACTTTGGAAGTTAAACAAATGAATGCGCGTGAACAGATCGTTCGAGTGCTAGAAGAGGTTTTTGAGCAGGGAGCTTATTCTAATATTGCCCTAAATCAAGCGTTAGAACACTCTCAACTTTCAGATAAAGATAGAAGCTTTGTTACGGAAGTTGTATACGGTACTGTAGCACGAAAGATAACACTCGAGTGGTATCTCGCCCACGTGATTGAAGACCGGACGAAATTAGATCCTTGGCTCTATTATCTTTTGATGATGAGTTTGTATCAACTTGTCTATTTAGACCGCATTCCCGATCATGCCATCGTCAATGAAGCTGTCCAGATAGCAAAATGTCGTAAAGAAGGCAGTGAGAAGTTTGTCAATGCTATTCTTAGAAAGCTCCTCCGCGAGGGGCTACCAGCTGTTGATACGATCAAGCGAAAGAACAAACGTTATTCGGTAGAGTATTCCCTACCTGTATGGTTGGTCAAAGCATTGATCGAAGAATACGGTGAAGAACGTGCTTGCGCTATTTTTAAGAGTCTCTATCAGCGTAATAAATCCAGTATTCGTGTGATTGATCTGGACGAAAAAGAAGAGTTAGCTCAGCTGCTCGAAGCAACCTCCTCTCTACTTTCTTCGTCCGCTCTCGTGAAAGAGCAGGGACATTTTGCAGGACACTCCTTGTTTAAAGAAGGGCGCATTACTATTCAAGACGAGTCCAGCCAATTGGTGGCACCGGCTTTGGATTTGCAAGGAGATGAGTGGGTTTTAGATGCCTGTGCGGCGCCAGGTGGAAAGACGACCCACCTGGCTTCTTATCTCACAACTGGGAAAGTCACAGCCTTGGATCTCTATGACCATAAGCTCAAATTGATTCAAGAAAATGCTAATCGGCTCCATGTTGCGGACAAAATTTTGACAAAGAAGCTAGATGCGACAAAAGTCTTTGAAACATTTGGACCTGATGCTTTCGATAAAATTTTGGTGGATGCGCCTTGTTCAGGGATTGGTTTGATACGGAGAAAGCCTGATATCAAGTACAATAAAGAGAGTGCAGATTTTGTATCTTTACAAGCCATTCAATTGGCCATTCTGGATAGTGTTTGTCAAAGTGTGCGTAAAGGTGGTATAATAGTGTACAGTACGTGTACAATTATGGGCAAAGAGAATTTTGAAGTGGTGGACCAATTTTTGAAACACCATCCAAATTTCGAACAAGTTCCATTGGAGCACGAAAGAAAAGATATTCTCAAGAATGATTGTATCCTTATTACACCTGAATTATATGGAAGCGATGGCTTCTTTATCAGTCGTTTTAAGAGAATGTCATAATATCAGGAGGAAACTGACAGTATGGATATGACGATCTTAACCGATGTAGGTCAAAGACGGACAAATAACCAAGACTATGCAAATCAATATAAAAACAAAGCAGGAAAATCCATGATTTTTCTTGCTGATGGTATGGGGGGACACCGTGCCGGAAATATTGCTAGTGAAATGGCAGTCACAGCCCTAGGTGCGGCCTGGGTTTCTTCTGAAATTGAGACAGTGAATCAAGTACGGGAATGGTTTGCAGAACATTTAGAGGCAGTGAACCGTCAGATTCATTTAGCAGGTCAAGATGATGAACATAAAGGAATGGGAACAACACTAGAAGCCCTAGCTTTTGTAGAAGGACAAGTGATTTATGCCCATGTTGGAGATTCGCGGATTGGTCTCATTCGTCAGGGTGAATACCAACAGTTGACCAGTGATCATTCTCTGGTAAATGCCCTTTTACGAGCTGGTCAAATTACAGAGGAAGAAGCAGCCCATCATCCTCAGCGCAATATCATCACCCAGTCTATTGGTCAAAAAGATGAGTTAGAGCCAGATTATGGTTTGCTGACCGTTGAAGCAGATGATTATATTTTGATCAATAGTGACGGTTTGACCAATATGATTGGCCCTGATGAGATCAGAGACATTGTCTTGAGTGATGTTTCGCTTGAAGAGAAGGCTCAAACCTTGATTCGTTTTGCCAATAATGCTGGAGGCTTGGATAATATCACCGTTGTACTGCTCCACTTTTCTGAGGAGGACGCAGCATGATTCAAATCGGCAAAATTTTTGCCGGACGATATAAAATCATCCAACAAATTGGACGCGGTGGGATGGCAGATGTTTATCTTGCTCGTGATCTGATTTTAGATGGTGAAGAAGTTGCAGTCAAGGTACTGCGTACGAATTACCAGACGGATCCCATTGCAGTTGCACGTTTTCAGCGTGAAGCGAAAGCGATGGCGGAGCTGGATCATCCAAATATCGTCCGGATTACAGATATTGGCGAAGAAGAAGGGCAGCAATACCTTGCAATGGAATATGTTGCAGGTTTAGACTTAAAACGCTACATCAAAGAGAACGCACCTTTATCAAATGAAGAAGCAGTTCGTTTGATGGGGCAGATTCTCTTAGCTATGCGTCTTGCCCATACGTGTGGCATCATTCACAGGGATTTAAAACCACAGAATGTCCTCTTGACCCCAGATGGAACAGCAAAAGTTTCAGACTTTGGGATTGCGGTAGCTTTTGCAGAGACAAGTTTGACCCAGACCAACTCTATGTTGGGATCGGTTCATTATTTGTCACCAGAGCAGGCACGGGGCTCTAAAGCAACCGTTCAAAGTGACATTTACGCAATGGGAATCATTTTCTATGAGATGCTGACAGGTCACATTCCATACGATGGAGATAGTGCGGTTACGATTGCACTGCAGCATTTTCAAAAGCCTCTCCCATCTATTCGTGAGGAAAATAAGAATGTTCCACAAGCTCTAGAAAATGTGGTGATCAAAGCGACAGCTAAAAAACTGACGGATCGCTATAAGTCAGTGGCAGAGATGTATGTGGATCTTTCAAGTTGCTTGTCCTATGAGAGAAGAAATGAAAAGAAATTAGTTTTCGAAGATCAAACAAAAGCTGATACTAAAACTCTACCGAAAGTGACTCCAACTCCAAAGACGGCTCCTGTTCCAATCTCTGAAGTGCGCAGTGAAATCAGTTCGGTAGATCCTAATCGACCATTATCTGACCAGCAGACAATGGCACCAAGTAAAAAGCCAAGAAGACGCTTACGGGCACGCTATAAGGTCTTGTTTGTTGCTATTGCCCTAGTTCTTGCAGCCTTTACCTTTTTGTTGTATATGAGCCCAGCCAATAAAACAGTTCCAGATGTTTCTGGCAAAACCATTGCCGAAGCTAGAGCGGTTATTGAAGGACAAGACCTTCAAGTTGGTGAAGAGAAAGATGAGTACAGTGATTCGGTTGCAGAAGGTTATGTCATTCGAACCAATCCAAATGCTGGGACTCAAAAGAAAGAACAAAGTCGAATTGATTTGATTGTTTCAAAAGGTCCAAACAGCTTTGAAATGCCAAATTACGTGGGCGAAACACGGGCAACAGCAGAAGAGGATCTAAAAAACACTTATAAAGTATCGAGCAAAATGATCACGATTGAAGAAGTTGAGACCTTTGATTATGCTGCAGGGACAGTTCTTGAACAGACCCCAGCTCCAGGAGAGCAATACTCTCTGAATTCAAAGACCAAGATTGTTTTGAAAGTAGCGAAAGAAACAACTTCAATTGAAATGCCAAACTATGTTGGATCAACTTATGATTTCGCTAGAAGTAATTTGATTGAGATCTATGGTATTAAAGAAGCCAATATCGAATTAAGAAAAACAGAACATCTCCCTGATGGGGTAGTTGTTTCTGCAGGTCAAATTGTCAGTCAAACTCCAGAAGTTTCCAGTACGGTGGATATTAACCGAACACGAATTGTCTTGACGGTATATGAGCCTAAAGTGACAGCGTCTTCAAGTACGAAAGCCTCATCAAGTTCAGATACATCCAGTTCATCCTCTGCGGAACGATCCGATACAGAAAGTTCTAGCAGTAGTGATCAATAGTGCTACAGGTGTGGATTAAAAATACAAAAAGACTCAGATGAATTTCTGAGTTTTTTTGTATTTTTTGTTACTATGTCGAGTTTTCTTTATTTCCCTGTCGAGGGAAAAACCTTAAAATAGCTGTAAGAACCTATTTTTCTATGTTTGAAGAGGTTATGCAAACCCCTTGACAAATCAAGGGCTTTCATCGCTAGTAAGATAAAAAAGTTAATTTAAAATAGGATGATTTGAGGTGAAAAATAGATTGAATATCAAATTATTTGCCTTCGTTCTAGGCCCGTGCTATAATTTGCGTGAAAGGAGATCAAAGAGTAAAAATGTCGTTCAGACCTGCTTTGATAGGAAATTGGTTAGCGAATAGATTTTGTCTACTACTTGAATAGGCCTTGACAACTAGTGGAGGTAAATATCGTGAACTAAGACAAAGGGAGGCAGAATGACTTTTGAAATATGTGCACATAGTTGATGTATCTTTCGCCTATACTTTCCCAATGGAGATTAGTTAAATGGACAGAAAATATAGAGTGGTTAGTCGAGCAGTCTTAGCAACAGCTATGATTGTCCCGGCATTTATAACAACAAAAGTAGATGCAGAAAATCGAGGATGGAATACCTCCTCTTATCGTTCAAACTATTATAACTATGCATACAATAACTGGAACGGTTATAATGGCTATAATTCATGGACCTATAGTTATGGCTATGGATATCCAAATTGGAACTATTATTATGGCTATAACTATGGCTATCCTAGCTGGAATAATTATTATGGCTATAACTATGGTTATCCTAGCTGGAATAATTATTATGGCTATAATGGTTCGAACTATGGCTATTCCTTAGAAAATGATGAAAACTACATTTATTGGAATGGCAATCATTATTATCGGATGAGTGATGGAACTTACCGGATATACCGCAATGGTGAGTGGAAACCTCTAACCAATCGGAATAACTCTACTAATAACCTTGCAAATGACCCTCATTATTTGTATGAAAATGGCTACCATTATTATGTATTGGATAACGGGGATTATTACTATTATAAAAATGGCAAATGGGTATTTGTGAAGAACTCAAGAGAAAATCCTTCTACTCCTGATCCAGTCCCAACACCGACTCCGGATCCAGCACCAACACCTGAAGAACCAAATCCAACCGATAAACCAGATCAACCTGTTACACCATCAGATCCTTCTGATTTTGATAACATTGATAGTTTAGTATTCCCAGAAAATCCTCCATTTGTAGGGGCAGATGGAGAGTTTAATCCTTTCGCTCCAACTCCAGAAAATCCAAGTGAACCGAAGCCAGAGGAGCCGGTTCAACCTGAAGTCCCAGGAAATGATGGTTTGGTATCATCGGATCAGCCTAGTGAAAACCAAATTCCTCCGTACGTTGAGACACCTGCAGAAGGATTAGAACATCTTCCATGGGCTCCTAATGGACGCGCGCCTAAAGTGGTCTACCCTCCTGGTAAACCTGGATCAGTAGCCCTTCGTGGAGATAAGAACTACTACTTTGATGGTTCAAGTCACTACTACTATGTTCCATCTGATACAGAAGCAACTGGTTACTCTGCTTATTGGAAATGGAATGGAGACAAATGGAAACTTTATGGAATGACAGATCCGAACGATCCTGAAATCGATCCAAAATTCCATGAAGATGCTAAAGATGATGAATATGCCTATAGCGATCGTGACTCAAGTGTGAAGCTCTACTCTACAAATCTTGTAGAAACAGCTAAAGCGGGTCAAGCTCTTCCATTTAAGAATGTGGATGAATTTAAGGACTATGTCATTAAGAAAATGAATCCTAAATTTATTGACAATGCTGGCTGGGATGCCAAAGTAGAATGGGAAATCGAAGACCCAGAACTCTTTGAGCAATCTAAAGAAAACCCATGGGCTAAAGACTATGTTTTAATCGCTAACTTGAAGAGTGGAGTGGAAGACAAGGACTACAAAGATGTTGAGTTTGGCTATGTGAAATTCGTTTATCGTGTAGAAGCGACAGACAATACAAACTATATTGAGTTAGATAAAGCAAAAGAGGCTTTTGCTAAGATTAACGAATTACGAAAAGCACAAGGTTTAAAAGAATTGACTTGGTCAGATGATGTCTACAACTCACGTGCCTTGCCAAAAGCCCATACTATTTCACGTCAGTACGATAGCACAGGATTTGTAGCTCGGCGTGAAGATAATGCAACAACAGTCGCAACGAAATGGTATAACAGTGGACTGAGAGAATTAATGCTCGATCCAAATGCCACAGAAGGTGCGGTAGCAGCAGTCATCAATGGTGACGGTAACTATTACTGGGCGTTTATGTATAAATAATGCCTCTAGATAACCGTTATTGGAAGGAAGTTTATCTAATAACAATTCATTCCGATACGAAGGACACCCAAAGGATTTCTATCTTTTGGGTGTTTTTTGCTCTCCGTATTATCCAACCGCAGACGGAAGTCAAATGAGGAAAAATTTGATAAAATAGGAAAAGATGAGGTAGACTATGTGGAAAATACAAATTTTTATTTTCGTTGAAGCCGTTTTGTTAACATTAGCAGCGATCACCATTTTATCAATCGATTTTTCCAGATTTGTTGTCTTGATGGTCCTCTTTTTGCTCCTTTTGTATTACTATTTTGGCAAACAAAAAGCGAATTTTCTATTAATCGCACTGAGTGTGCTCTTGTTTTTTATCGTGATGCTGAATCCTTTTGTGATTGCAGCCATTTTATTTGCGGTGGTTTATGGTTTATTGATCGCCTACCCTTATATGTATAAGGAAAATGAAGCAGTTGTGTTTGATGTTGAAGAGGATACGAAAATTCGTCAGGAAAAAACTAGATGGATTGGTGATTTACAACATTTTTCAAAGCAAAGTCGAGGGTATCGAGATCTGAATGTGATACGAGTTTTTGGGAATGACACTCTCCATTTAGATGAGGTGGCTATTTGTAGTTGGGACAATGTGGTGATCATCCGGAAAGGTTTTGGAAATACAAAAATTATCTTACCGATTGATTTAGAGTTGCATTTACAAATTAACACCCTTTATGGAGATCTGAAGTTTTTGGATCTTCCTGTTCGTAAAATGAGGAATGAAACCATAGATATTGAAACGACACATTATCGGAGATCGCACCGTTCTATAAAAATTGTGTTAGTTGGAATTGTTGGGGATGTTGAGGTGATTCGCACATGAAGAAATTAGACTATCTCCTATTGTATTTCTATTCACTAATGGTGGTTGCGGTCATTTGTCATACCATTTTTCATTTTGTTGGTTTTCAGTGGAGCAAACTTCTTTCCGATCTTTCCTTGCTTCAATCGTTCCTATTTTTGGTTTTTAGTCTGACGCTTGCATTGACGGCTTTGGTTATCTTAATTATCAAAATCACGCAATTTGTAACGGTCCATGCAGTACAACAAAAGGTAGAAGCGATCCTAACCGCTTCACAGCGAAAAGAAATTGCTCCCAAAGAATTGAATCAACAGTTAGATTTATTGGATAACACATTGCATCGACTAGAAGAAAATTTACAAAACAGTGAAAATCGTGTGATGCGAAACGAGGAAGAAATTGTGGAAATAGAGCGTAAGAGAATTGCGCGCGATCTACATGACACGGTTAGCCAAGAATTATTTGCAGCCAATATGATTTTATCTGGAGTGACAACACAGGCTCTTGAGTTAGAGAAAAGTCAGATCCAGCAGCAACTAAATGGTGTGTCAGATATTCTAGGTACAGCCCAAAATGATTTACGTGTCTTGCTCTTACATCTTCGTCCTACAGAATTGGAAGGAAAAAGTTTAGTAGAAGGTATGGAGATGATTTTTAGAGAATTGAAAGAAAAGAGTGATCTAACAGTTGTCTTCAATCACAATGAAGTGAGCATTCCAAAAGATATGGAAGAACATCTATTTCGGATTGTCCAAGAAATCGTCAGTAATACCTTGAAACACGCTAGAGCTCAACAAATGGATGTTTTCTTGCATCAGGAAGGAAAACAACTTCATTTACGGATGGTAGATGATGGAATCGGTTTTGAACAGGAAAAATTAAAACAATTGAGTTATGGTTTGAAAAATATTCAAGAACGTGTAGAAGACATGGCGGGAACCATTAAAATCAGAACAAGTCCTCAAAAGGGAGTGGCTGTGGATATTCGCGTTCCCCTCCTTGTAAAAGATAAAAATGAAAAGGAAACTGTATGAAAGTATTATTAGTAGACGACCATGAAATGGTCCGGTTGGGATTAAAAAGCTTTTTATCCATGCAAACCGATATTGAGCAAGTCTTAGAGGCACAAAATGGGCAAGAAGGCGTGGAGTTGGCGTTGAAAGAAAGACCAGACGTCATCATCATGGATATTGTGATGCCAGAACTAAATGGTATCGATGCAACTCTAGCCATCCTAAAAGAGTGGCCGGAAGCTAAAATTGTCATTTTAACGTCTTATTTAGATAACGAAAAGATTTACCCGGTCTTAGATGCAGGTGCAAAAGGTTATATCTTAAAGACTTCGTCAGCAACTGAGATCTTACAGGCTGTCCGGAAGGTTGCAAAAGGAGAATTTGCGATTGAGACAGAAGTTAGTCAAAAGGTTGAGTCACGAAAGAACCATGCTGAATTGCATGATGATTTGACAGCTAGAGAACGAGATATTCTAGCTCTATTAACAAAAGGATATGAGAATCAACGAATAGCAGATGAACTCTTCATTTCTTTAAAAACGGTGAAAACCCATGTTTCCAACATCTTATCAAAATTGGAAGTCAGTGATCGGACGCAAGCAGTCGTCTATGCCTTCCGACACCATCTGGTGAATCAGGAAGATTTTTAAGTTGAAACATGCTATAATAGAGCAAGGAAAATAGGGGGAGACAAGTGGACGCAAAATTACGTTATAAAGCAAAAAAAGTAAAAATCGTCTTTTTTGATATTGATGACACATTACGTGCAAAAGAAACTGGATTGATCCCAGAATCTGTAAAAGATGTCTTTCATCAGTTGAAAGAAAAAGGAATTCGAACAGGGATTGCAACTGGCAGAGGGGTTTTTGGGGTTGTTCCTGAAATTATGGACTTAAAGCCTGATTTTCTAGTAACCTTAAATGGTGCCTATATAGAAGATTCAAAAGGAACTGTCATCTACCAATCACCAATCAATGAAGCAATCGTTTCTTCTTTTGTGGATTGGGCCAAAGAATCTGAGATTGATTATGGATTGGTGGCTAGTCATCAAGCGGCTCTGTCCAATCGGACCCCCTTGATCAGTGATGCTATTGACATTATTTATCCTAACTTACCAGTAGATCCAGATTTGCATTTGAAAGAACCTATTTTCCAAATGTGGACCTTTGATGAACAGGATAGTGAGTTAGAGTTACCGGGTTCCCTGCAAGAGGACTTGCGCCTAGTATCCTGGCATCCCCATTCGTCAGATGTTGTTCGTTTTGAAGCTTCAAAAGCTTCAGGAGTTTCTCAACTTGTAAATCATTTGGGCTTGAAGCCGGATAATGTTTTGGTATTTGGGGATGGATTAAATGATCTTGAACTATTTGATTATGCTGGGATTAGTATCGCAATGGGAGTATCTGCCCCAGAGTTACAAGAAAAAGCTGATTATATCACTAAGAATTTGGAAGAAGATGGCATATTCTATGCCTTAGAGGAGTTAAATATGGTTGAAAAAGAATTGACGTTACCACAGTTGGAACTTGGTGCGGTTGAAGGTCCTATCGCAGTGATCAAAACCAATCACGGTGAGATGAAAATTCAATTGTTCCCGGAACAGGCACCAAAAACAGTTGCGAACTTTGTTGCCCTTGCCAAGTCTGCTTATTATGATGGTGTCATTTTCCATCGGATTATCAAAGATTTTATGATCCAAGGGGGGGATCCAACAGGTACTGGTATGGGTGGTGAGTCCATTTATGGTGACAGTTTCGAAGATGAATTTTCAAAAGAATTGTACAATATTCGTGGAGCCCTTTCGATGGCGAATGCTGGACCAAACACAAATGGCAGCCAATTCTTTATTGTACAAAACCAACATCTCCCTTACTCGAAAAAGGAATTGGTTCGCGGTGGCTGGCCTGAAAAGATTGCCGAAATCTATACGACAGAAGGTGGAACTCCTCACCTAGATCAACGCCATACGGTATTTGGACAATTAATGGATGAAGCTTCGTTTGCTGTATTGGATGAGATCGCAGCTGTTGAAACAGGTATGATGGATAAGCCAGTAGAAGATGTCGTGATTCAAACCATCGAAATTGAGGATTAATATGAAAATTGGAGATAAGTTAGAAGGAACCATCACAGGCATTCAACCATACGGCGCCTTTGTCGAACTAGAGTCGGGTGTGACGGGCTTGATTCATATCTCGGAGATTAGAAGTGGTTATGTAAGTAATATTCAAGATATTCTGTCAATTGGGGAGAAGGTCTTTGTCCAAGTCATCGATGTTGATGAATATTCCAAGAAAGCTAGTCTCTCTTTGCGAACACTGGAAGAGAGCCCACAGCGAATGATTCGCCACCATCGTTTTTCAAATGACCGTCACAAGAGTGGTTTTGCTCCCTTGGCCCAACAGATGCCGACCTGGATCAAAGAAGGAAAAGCATTCTTTAGCAATCAAGAAAAGAAATAAAAACCTCGCTAGGTGGATAAAACCTAGCGAAGTTTTTTTATATTAAGAATTATTCAAATTCGTAAAGAGTAGTAGAAAGGTAACGTTCTCCATTATCTGGTGCAAGAGCAAGAACTTTTTTTCCGCTACCCAATTCTTTAGCAACTTCAATAGCAGCATAGATCGCAGCGGCACTAGAAATACCGACTAAGAACCCTTCAGCTCCACCGATAGCGCGTGCTAGTTCGAAAGCTTCCTCAGAAGATACACGACGAACGCCATCATAAGCATTTGTATCTAATGTATTTGGAATAAAACCAGCTGAAATACCTTGGATTTTATGTGGTCCAGGTTTTTCACCAGATAGGACTGCAGATTCATTGGCTTCAACGGCAAAGACTTTAACATTTGGGTTATTCTTTTTCAAGGTATGTGAAATACCAGAAACAGTTCCACCAGTACCGACACCAGCGACAAAAGCATCGAAGCCATCTTTTCCAAAGGCATCAATGATTTCTTGTCCAGTTGTTCTTTCATGAACTTCTGGGTTAGCAGGGTTCTCAAATTGAAGGGGAAGAAAGCCATTTCGTTCAGCAGCAATTGCTTCAGCCTTGGCAATAGCACCTTTCATTCCTTCGCTACCAGGAGTCAAAACGAGTTCAGCTCCGTAGGCTTGGATAATTTTACGACGTTCCACACTCATAGTTTCAGGCATGACAATCACGACTTTATAGCCTTTGGCTGCACCAACCCATGACAAACCAATACCTGTATTCCCACTAGTTGCTTCAACAATCGTATCACCTGGTTTGATCAAGCCATCCGTTTCAGCTTTTTCAATCATGCTCAAAGCGATCCGATCCTTAACAGATGATCCAGGATTGAAAGCTTCCAATTTGACATAAACATCGGCAGCTCCTTCAGGAACAAGGCGGTTCAATTTGACAATCGGTGTGTTTCCAATTAATTCTGTAATGTTTTCATAAATAGCCATAGTTTACCTCAGTTCTAGGTTTTCTTGATACTAACCAGTATAGTCCCTTTTGGAAAGAATGTAAAATATAGAAATTTTATGGGTGTGATAGAAAAAACCTATCGTTGCCAATAGGTCTTGTATATTCTATATGATTTATTCATTCTCAGGGGAAAGAAGGGGGACTTCAACCTCACGAATTCCTTGGTCCTCAATAATGACTTTTCCGTTATAAAATTCGACTAAAGCTTCTATAATAGAACTTGTGTCTTCTTTGTCTACAAAAATAGTTGTCGTCACTTGATCAGTAAATGTTGGATCTTGTTCTACCAATTGATGGTCTTTTAAGAAATTAGCAAATTCTTGGTATTGGGAATAGGTCAAAGTAATCCCAAGAACAACTTGCTCTTTGATTTCTACCAACCCGATTTCTCGAACCGCTTGTGCAACACTGCCAGCATAAGCGCGAATCAGACCGCCAGCCCCTAATTTAATGCCTCCAAAATAGCGGGTAACCACAACACAACTATTGGTGATGTGATGATTCTCTAAAACTCCCAACATCGGTACACCCGCTGTTCCACTAGGTTCGCCATCGTCACTGGTCCGTTTAATATCGCTATGTTCTCCAATGATGAAAGCAGAGCAATTATGTGTCGCCTTGTAGTGTTCCTTCTTGATCACGTTGATAAAATCTCTAGCTTCCTCTTCAGAAGAGACACGTTTAACATGACAAATGAATTTCGATTTTTTGATTTCATCTTGAACAGTACCGTTCTCTTTAAATGTAATATATTCCATA
>ERZ773066.607-NODE-607-length-19551-cov-4.901723_pt1 | contig 19551 bp, 18 predicted proteins | sample MGYA00580573_ERZ773066 | MGnify/ENA primary metagenome ERZ773066 (study PRJEB29015, sample SAMEA2738128) | human oral metagenome | biome: human oral; feature: human-associated habitat; material: saliva | place: China | collected 2203 ... | reverse complement strand
CCACCTTCATTTATGTTCCTCAAAAAAGAGGGACACCTCTGATTGGCTCTAACGTAGCCACCGTTTTATGTTTGCATAAAAGTATCTCGAGTAGTCCCAAATCTATCCTCTACGCGATTTCCAGCTCCACGCGCTCTCTATCAGATTTCCTAGATTTGATATGTCTCTGACAGTTATTATAGCACGATTGAAAAATATTGCAAGAGAAAGTTTCATTTTCAATCAAAGAAATGCGTGATTTTACGGATTTTCTTTACCTGTTTGACCGAAGCCTTCATCATTTTCACAGATCCATTGACCGGAAGAGCAATGACCTTGGTCGGAATTTTCACAATGGTCTTGGACATCCGCTTGACCCGACTTTGCTCTGGGTTCAAGTCATTTGAAAAATCTTTAGAGATGATTTTATCCAGATAAAATTCATAGACTCGACGACCGAAGGTTGCTGCAGAAATATCATCAATCTTTTCTGCCCACTTGGCCTCATCGATTGCAGGCATCTCTTCAATCGCTTCAAGAATTGCTTGGGCTAGATCGCTCTCCTCATAAAAGAGCTTCCCAAACATGGGGTCATCAATCACATGATCGAGATAAGGATTGCCATGAGCAATGATCGGCGTACCGCTAGCAATGCTCTCTAAATAGGTCAATCCTTGCGTCTCACTCGTTGAAGCTGAAATAAAGAAGTCAGCTGCCTTATAATAGAGCGCTGTCTCATTGGGCGGAATCATCCCCGTAAAGATCACCGCATCTGAAATTTCAAGCTTGGCTGCCTGCTTTTTCAAATCATCCAGATAAGGACCATCCCCAGCCACGATCAACTTAACCTTAGAATTGGCCTGGAGGACATCAGGAAGGGCCGCAATAACGGCCTGGATGTTCTTTTCATAAGAGACCCGCGACAGGCTCAACAAGAGTGTTTCATCTTCTGCTACTTCATATTTTTCACGCAGAGCCGCTGTCTCTGTCGAGGTGATCTCTGGTCGGTCAAATTTAGCCAGATCAATTCCTGTCGGAATAATGCGTTTTTCTGCCTTCACCTTGTACTTTTGAAGTAAGTCATAAACAATCTCGCTTGGACAGATCACTCCGTCCAGATCATTCATATAACTTCTCACAATGTATTTGACCATACTTGGGCGAATGACCATGCCTCGTGCAATGTAACGAACATAGTCCTCATACTGGGTATGGTAGGTGTGGATGACTGGAATCCGCAGCTCACGTCCAATCCAAACTCCCAAGAGGCCCAATGAAAACTCTGTCTGGGTATGGATGATATCCAACTGGTATTGCTTGGCAATGGCAAGTGCCTTCGAGAAGCCACGATAGGCAACCCGACGGTCCTTAAAGGCAAAGAAGGGCACACTCGGAATCCGAATGATCTGCCAATCTTCATAGCGGTTCACATCTTTATCGGTCGTTGTAAAAATGAAGACCGTGTGACCCAATTTTTCTAATTCTGTTTTGAGCGTCCGAATACTGGTCGCAACTCCCGAAACTTGCGGGAAATAGGTATCTGTAAATAACCCTACACGCATCTTACATCTCCAAAACTGTTTGATAGGCTTCAACCAATTGATGGGCCACTAAGTCGATCGAGCGACTTTCAGCAACCTTGTAGCCAGCCTCCCGCTTGTCCACTTGTCCATTCAAGACCTTGTTCAAGGAATCCACAAATTCATCCACGTTGTGGCACAATTCAGATGAGCTCTCGTCGATCCAGCCATTGTAAACGGGAATGTCCCGCAAGACCGTATGCTGATGACTGGCCAAGGCTTCTAAAACAACAATTCCTTCTGTTTCCTCATAGGATGGGAAAAAAAAGGCGTCCGCTCCCGTCATAGCCCCTTGGAAGACTGCTCCCTTGAAATAGCCAGGAAATTCCACATTACTTGGATGATCCTTTTCCACCAAGCGACGGATCTTACGCGGAATGATCCATTTGTTAATAGAACCTAACCAAATAAAGCGCACATCCGGCATGCGACGGGCTACTTCTACGAAATCTTCGATCCCTTTGCGTTTGAAATAAAGCCCCGCACAAATGACCACCTTTTGGCCTTCTTGGATATTAAAATGTTTGCGAAAGACTTCTTCTTTTTTCGGATCCTTCTTGTATTTTTCCAAATCAATCCCATTAGAGACCGCAATAATTGGTGTTGTCACTCCATAGGACTGGATCAAGTGTTTGGAATACTCAGAAGGCGTGATGACATAGTCTGCCTTTTGATACATATGAGCCAAATACTTTCCAAACAAGGGCGCAAAAAAGTTGGACCCGATAAAGGAATTTTCAAAATCCTCACGGGTTGAATGGCCATGCATGATGACTTTCTTTCCACGACGTTTTGCTGCATGGAGCAAAAGGAAACTCCGTGGGCCATAGGTATTGATATGCACCACATCATAATCTCCTAAAATATCTGTCGTATACGGAATCCCAGCCAAATCAAGCGCATGCATTTGATGCTGCAAGGCTCGACCAATTCCTGATTTTTGTAAGACGGATTTTCCTTCTAAATACAGTAAAACTTTCATACCTTCTATTATACCGAAATAAAGAGTGCCCAGCAAGTCTCTACCTATTTGTAATAAAAAAAGAGGCTAGAACAGTTCTGTTCTAGCCTCCCAGACTAGTAGACACATCTTCCCAAGTCGAGACTCTAGTCTACTAATCCTTATCTTTTGGTCGTTCCACGTTGGTTGATCGTATGAGACAAAAGTACTTCGCGTTCTTCCAACTCTTCTTTGTGCATGATCTTAGTCAACATACGCATACTGATCGCACCAAGGTCATATAAAGGTTGGGCAATCGTTGATAGATTTGGACGCGTGTAACGTGTTACTTGTGAATCATCACTAGTAATGATTTCAAAGTCTTCTGGTACTTTGATACCGTGATCAGACAAGCCGTTCAAGAGACCTGCAGCCAATTCATCACCCGTTACAAAGGCAGCTGATGCTTTGGATGCAATGATGCGTTCTGCCAAGTTGTAGCCTTCATCGTAACGGTACTTGGATTCAAACACGAGCCCTTCGCTGTAGCTCAATTTTTTCGCTTTCAAGGCGTCTTTATAGCCAGCCAAACGGATTTTCCCATTGATATCATCTACCAATGGGCCACTTACAAAAGCAATTTTCTTGTTGTGTTTTGCCAACTGTGTAACAGCATCAACGGTTGCTTGCTTGTAGTCAATATTGACACTTGGTAATTGGTGTTCAACATCAACTGTCCCAGCTAGGACCACTGGCGTGCGTGAGCGTGAAAACTCTGAACGAATCTTTTCTGTCAAGTGATAGCCCATGAAAATGATACCATCCACTTGTTTTGAAAAGAGGTTGTTCACCACTGAAACTTCTTTGTCATCATCTTCATCGCTATTTGCAAGAACAATATTGTACTTGTACATTTCAGCAATGTCATCGATCCCCTTAGCCAAGGTAGAGAAATAGCTATTCGTGATGTTTGGAATCACAACACCGACTGTTGTGGTTTTCTTACTAGCAAGACCACGAGCGACTGCGTTTGGACGGTAATCCAAGCGTTCGATGACTTCCAAAACCTTCTTCCGCGTATTTTCTTTAACATTTTTATTTCCATTCACTACACGACTCACGGTTGCCATTGAAACCCCTGCTTCACGGGCGACATCATAAATTGTAACTGTATCGTCTGTATTCATAAGATTTCCTTTCATTATTGAAAATTTCGTTTTCACTCTCTAATTAATCTTATTTTATCACTTATTGTAAACACTTTCAAGCATTTTGGCAAAATTTTGTAAACTCTTGCTTTTTTGTGGAAAATTTGACAAAATAGATCCATAGAAAGAAGGTAGCATTATGTCTAAATTAGATCAAATCGTCGATTTTCTTGAAACTGAAAAAACTGATGTCGCTGTTGTGTCCGATCCTGTCACGATCAATTACCTGACCGGATTTTACAGTGATCCCCACGAACGTCAACTCTTCTTGTTCGTATACACAGACCACGAACCCCTTCTCTTCGTTCCTGCCCTTGAAGTAGAACGGGCGACAGCAGTTGTCGATTTCCAAGTGGTTGGCTATGTAGATTCTGAAAACCCTTGGGAAAAAATCAAAGGGGCTATCGCAAAACCAGATGCCAAAACCGTTGCACTTGAATATGATAACTTGATTCTCACCAAATACAACGGCTTACGCACTGTCTTTGAAAAAGCAACATTTACCAACTTGACACCACGGATTAACCGGATGCGCTTGATCAAATCTGCTGATGAGATTAAAAAAATGTTGGTTGCCGGTCAATATGCAGATAAGGCTGTCAATATGGGATTTGATGCCATCTCATTGGATAAAACAGAAACTGATATCGTGGCAGAAATTGACTTTGGTATCAAACGCTTAGGCTATGAAATGAGCTTTGAAACCATGGTATTGACTGGAAATAATGCAGCCAACCCACACGGAATTCCTGGAAGCAACAAAATTGAAAAGGATGCTCTTCTTCTCTTCGACTTGGGATGTATGGTGAACGGCTATGCTTCCGATATGACTCGTACCGTTGCGGTTGGAAAACCCGATGATTTCAAGAAAGAAATCTACCACTTAACGTTAGAAGCTCAACAAGCTGCCATTGACATGATCAAACCTGGTGTGACAGCACATGACGTCGACCGTGCTGCTCGAAGTGTCATTGAAAAAGCTGGTTATGGTGAATACTTCAACCACCGTCTCGGACACGGGATCGGAATGGATGTGCATGAATTTCCTTCTATCATGGAAGGAAATGACATGGTTATCGAAGAAGGCATGTGCTTCTCTGTCGAACCAGGCATCTATATTCCTGGAAAAGTCGGGGTTCGAATTGAAGACTGTGGCTATGTGACCAAAAATGGCTTTGGACTCTTTACAGAAACCAGCAAAGACTTGCTTTACTTTGATTAAGAAAGAAAATAAGGAGATTGTTTTATGATTGTTTGGCGTGGTAAAGGTTTACTGGTTGTACTTGCTTTATTTATTGGAGGAGCTGTCTCCAACATTGCTATTTATGTCCTTCATTTTAATGCCACAAATCGAGTTCATGGCTTTCTGATGGGGATCATGTTCAGCCTATTTACAGCAGCTACAAATTATTTATTAACAAAAAAATTTGTTTCAGATGAAGTTCGTTATCTTATTGATGAAGAGACAGGGCAACGAATCGCTTACCGTGATTCTTCTTCTTTCATGTTTATTCCCAATCGCTATTGGACCTGGATCTTCTTAGGTTTATCCCTAATTCCATTATTAGTGTCCTTCATCAATTAATAAAAAAATTTCAGTATCTAAGGTACTGAAATTTTTTATTTTAACGTATCTATCAATGAATCAGCAAGTTCCTATCAGTAACTTTCACTCTTGCTTACCAGAGATTGATAACTTCTGTTTATTGGACTAAGAGGCTGCTTCCATCTTCATTTTAGCTTCTTTCACTACTTCCTCTAGACTTATTTGAGCCATTTCTTTTTCCATGGCCGACTGAATCTCTTCAAGTTTTCCATCCAGCACTCCATGAATATTATTTCCAATCGGACAGGCTGGATTTGGATGCTCGTGAAAGCCAAATAATTGACCTGTCTTACCAAGGCACTCAACCGCTCGATAAACATCTAGTAAGGTAATAGCTTCCAACTCTTTTGCCATCTCAGCCCCACCAGTTCCACGCGCCACATGGATCAAGCCTGCCTTTTTTAATTGAGACAAGGTCTTCCGAATAATGACCGGGTTCACCCCAACGCTGCCAGCAATCATATCACTGGTCACCTTGGTGCAGTCTCCTTTTAGGGCAATCATCACTAATACATGGGTCCCAATTGTAAAGCGACTCGAAATTTGCATAACTTCACTCCTTTCTACCCGTTTTGAAGGTAGAATCTATTGAACAACCGTCAAGGGATGACACTCGTTATTCCTATTATACTCTTTTTAGTTGTAATGTCAATAGTTACACTATTGGAAGAAGGCCTCCAGCCAAGCATCAATTTCACGATCATGGCCTTCTCTTTGCTCAATCTCATGAAGAAGCTCATGATTGTGGGTATGATGAATACCATTGACCAGACTTTCATAATACACTTGGTAATAAGGAAGATGGAAGTCTTTTGCCAGTTGCAGTTCTTTTTGGACATCATAGTCTACCCGTCTAAAATCTACATCTTTTAGCCCCATTTGATCAAATTCAAGAATAGCATACATGGCCCTAAGATCCTTGCGAAGATTCTTTTCTAAAAAGAAAGGCTGACCGATCGACCCAGGATTGATGATCAGCTCTCCTCCTGTCCCGTAACGGAAAAACTGCTGGTGAATATGCCCGTAGACTGCAATATCACAAGACGGGTTTGTCACCAAGCGATCAAAATCTTTCTGATCACCAATGTGGATCAATTCTCGCCCCCAATTCTTATCGGGTAAGTGGTGAGTAATGCCGATCTTTAAACCGGCGATTTCTCTATTGACCTGCATGGGCATTTCCTGCATGGCTTCAATTTCCTGAGGCGTGATTTCTTCAAGAATATATTGACACTGGCGCATAAGGTAGCGATGGCTTGGTCTAGTGTCATCCAACATCCCCCTCATGGCGCGCCAAAGACTATCTTCCCAGTTTCCAAGGACTTTCACCGTAATAGGAAGCTCCTCTATCAGCTCCAAGAGGGCGCGTCTCCCTGTTCCAGGCATCAAACTATCTCCCAAGAGCCAATATTCATCCACCTTGGCTTTTCGACTATCCTCTAGGACAGCTTCCAAGGCTGTCGTATTTCCATGAATATCTGAAAGTAAAGCAATTTTAGTCATGATCTTCTCCTTCTCTTCATTATAACAAAGAGAAGAAAAACTTCCACCCTGAGGTGAAAGTTTTATAAACATTCGATGCGCTTGAAATGAAAAATAAGGTTAGAAGGCCCAATTTGTCACTATCAGCTACGGGCTTTGTATCTTAGTCTACTGATTTGAGGGCTTCGAGCATATCTACTTTTCGGAGAAAATGGTCAACATAAATTCCTAACAGGAGCAAAAGAAGGATCATTCCTCCAACAGGGAAGAGGAAAACACCAAGACCTACTTTTGGGTAAAAGATAATGGCATCTGGTGCAATCATGGCAATAAGAAATTGATGAAGATAATAGCCACCCACTAATCCCATGAGGATCCCAATGATAGACAATAAGATGGTTTCGCGGAAAATATAGAGCGTCACTTCCTTATTATGAAATCCTAAGACCTTGATGGTCGATAATTCACGGATCCGTTCTGCCACATTGATATTGGTTAAATTGTACAAGATCACGATAGCTAACAAAACCGATACGACTACTAGAATCATCATGGTGTTGTCCAAGGATTTGGCAACTGAGTTAAAGAGCGAGATCATCGAAGCATTTTGGCTGACCGTCTTCACAGCTGCAAGAGCCATCATGTCCCGACTAACTGCTTGTGCTTGTCGTGTGGACGAATTTCTCAACCGTACTAAATAGCTGTTTTCTGAAGTCCGCTCTCCGTAGATTTTTTGGTAACTTGACTGATCCATATAGAGAAAATGGCCGACATAATTTTCAGTAATTCCTGCCACCTTAAAAGAGTGACCATCTAGGGTCAGTCGATCTCCAACTGTAACCTGGGCTAGTTGTGCAAGTTTGCTACTGATAATAACCCCTTTCTTTAGAGACAAGGACTCCCCTTGCTTAAAAGAACGCAAGCTGACAAAGGGAGAAAAATCTGCACGATCCGTAACCAACATCGTAATGGTCTGCTTGTCGTGTCCATCTTTTAAAGAAGCTTCAATGACCTTACTATAGATGGCTCGATAATCCTTGATGTCTGATTTTGCCAGACGATTGGTTAGTTCTTTGCTTTCTTGGTGGGAGACATTCGTTTTTTTGGCTACAATCAACTCATAAGATAGGATCTCTTGAAATTGGCGTTTGGGAACACTTCCTACAGAAGATTGAATCCCTAGCCCTGCAAAGAGAAGAGCAACAGAACCTGCCACTCCAAAAATGGTCATCAGCATCCGTTGTTTATTACGAAAGAGATTACGAGCAGTGACCTTGTGGGTGAAATTCAGACGTCTCCATATAAAATGGAGACGCTCCAGGAAAATTTTCGAACCAGATACTGGTGGTTTAGGAAGCAATAGAAGATTGGCTTCTTCTTTTAATTCTTTACGAGAAACCCAGTATGCTGGAAGCACACTCGCGATGAAAGATAGTCCTAGAGCAATCAGAGTCATATCCCCATAAAAATACTCTCTGCTCTCTCCAATAACCATCCCTTGCGTAATAATGTTAGAAATGATTCCCGATAGGAAATAATGACCCAGCAAGCTTCCTAGAAGGGTTCCGATCATCCCAGCAAAGAATCCATAGAGAACAAATTTGAGAATGATGTCCTTGGTACGATAGCCTAGCGCCTTAAAAATACCTGCATTGGTCCGCTCTTCATCGACAAAGCGTGTCATCGTGGTGAAGGTCACCATAGCTGCTACCAGATAAAGAACGACCGGAAAAATATTTCCGACAGCGGATATACTGTTACTAGCATTGCTATACATCAGGTAACCTTGTCCACCTGGCATAGTCTTGCGGTCATAGACATGATAAGTTGGAATTTCCAGCTGATCTCGCTCGGTTTGGGCTTTTTTTAGCTCCTCCTCTTCTTTTGCAAGATCCGTTTCACCTGCGGTCCAGTCCTTCTTTTTCTGATCAATTTGTTCTTTAGCTTGATGGATCTTTTCTTGACTGGCTACTTGCTCTTTAGCGGTCAGAAATGGAGCTAGTTTACTGAGCTGCGCCTCCTGCAAGTCTAATTGCTTTTGAGCCTGATCGATCTGATTCTTGGCTGACTGGAGTGTTTCTTTGGCACGACTGAGTTCCTTCTGGCCTTTTTGGATCTGCCCATCTGCCTCCTTCTTGAGTCTTTGATAGCGGGTCTTTCCATTGTCTTTCAGAAGTTTTTCTAACTCTTCTTGATGATCTTCTAGCCGTTTTTGGTAGGCTTGCGAAAAAGAATCCAAAGATCTCAGATCATCAAACTGGATACGCGCCATCACAGGGAGTTTGCTAGTGAATGCTTCTTTTGAAACCAGAGCATAGGCGTCTAGATTCCCACTGCCACTCGTAGCGTTGCCTAAATTCTTTTGAGACCACATCTCAGAGGATTGAACAAAGCCAACAATGGTAAATTGCTTTCGCTTTAAACTAGACCTAGTTCCAGCCTTTTCTTCAAGTGTGAGCGTATCCCCCATTTGATAACGATCCTCCCAAAAACTCGCTAGCGCCAGTTCCCCTTCTTTTTTGGGCAGGCGCCCCTTGGTTACACGAAAGGAAGAAAGGCTCTTTGGTGGAGAAAAAAGTCGGATTGCCTTTCCTGTTCCTTTCACTGTCAAATCCAGCAGTGACCCAAATTCAACACGCACCCCTTTGAGCCCTAGAAGCTCCTCTTGATCTGCCTCGTCTAATCCCAAGTCTCCCATGGCGGCAAGATCCAGCATCTTTTGTTGTTGAATAAACTGATTAGCTGTTCGGTGCATATTTGGTGTGGTCACCTTTAAGCCAACCAAGGCCAAGCTTCCCAATAACATCAAGGTTAAGATGGAGAGAAAACGTCCTTTTGAATGTGTAAAAGAAGCAAACAAATCCTTCCAATAGATTTTTCGTTTCATGCTACCACCTCTTCTAATACTCTAGTGTAGCAATATCTTGAGGAAACTCATTGATTTCTACTGACTTGACCTTGGCATCATGCATGCGAATCACACGGTCTGCAATCGGAGCTAGAGCAGCATTATGGGTAACGATGATGACCGTCGCTCCCTTTTTACGAGACATGGCCTGTAAAATCCCCAATACTTGCTTACCTGTCTGATAGTCCAAGGCTCCGGTAGGCTCATCACAAAGGAGAATTTTAGGGTTTTTCGCCACTGCCCGAGCAATCGCCACCCGTTGTTGCTCTCCGCCTGACAATTGGGCAGGAAAATTATCAAGACGATAGCCAAGTCCTACCTCTCTTAAAACAGCTTCCGGCTCCAAGGCATCCGAGACGATTTCTGAAGCCAATTCAACATTTTCCTTGGCTGTCAGATTGGCTACTAAATTATAAAATTGAAAGACAAAGCCAACGTCATCTCGTCGATAATCCGTCCGTTGATGGGAATTCAGCTTAGAAATATCCACCCCATCAATCAGAACCTGACCTTCGTCATTCGTGTCCATCCCTCCTAAAATATTGAGGACCGTTGATTTTCCAGCTCCTGATGCTCCTAAAATAATGACCAATTCTCCTTGCTCAATCTCAAAGGAAACATCTTGATTAGCGAGAATCTCTGTCTCACCACTAGTATAGCGCTTGTAACAATGTTTCATTTCGATATAGGCCATTTTCTCTTCCCCCCTGTACTTTCTTCTATCTATATTATAGTCCTTTTCTGATAGATCACAAAGAAATCGAGGTATCAACAATAGTTATTTTTCCTCATTATCATGAACTATTATAAATTTTATGCTATAATTAGAGACAAATTTGATTTATTCTTAGAAAGAAGGCTCATTGTGAGTTTACAACAGTTTGAAAGGAAATCACTACAAGAAATCAACCAATCTATTGATGTGCCAAAAGGCATCCCCTTTTGGAAGACCCTTCTACTCTTTTCAGGACCAGGAAGTCTAGTAGCTGTAGGCTATATGGATCCGGGAAACTGGATTACCAGTGTCGTCGGAGGGGCACAATACCGCTACCTCCTCTTATCAGTGGTTCTTCTCTCGTCCTTAATCGCCATGCAGTTGCAACAAATGGCAGGTAAACTAGGGATTGTCCACCGTAAGGATCTGGCCCAAACAACCGCCCATCACTTGCCAAAATGGCTTCGCTATACCCTTTGGATTGTGATCGAGCTTGCCTTGATGGCGACAGATTTAGCAGAAGTCATCGGATCTGGGATTGCCCTCCACCTTCTTTTTGGCTGGCCCTTGCTCTTTTCTATCCTGATCACCATCTTCGATGTCTTCCTCTTATTGGGACTCATGCATCTAGGATTTCGAAAGATCGAAGCTATCGTATCAACCTTAATCCTCACAATCCTTGCGATTTTTGGTTATCTCGTCTTTCTTTCGAAGCCAGATATCGGGGGAATCTTCGCTGGATTCTTGCCTCAAAAAGAGGTGCTAGGAATTGGGCTTCCAAAAGGAAATGAAGCCTTGACCTTGGCACTTGGAATCATCGGGGCAACCGTAATGCCCCACAACCTCTATCTCCACTCTTCCATTTCGCAAACGCGAAAAGTCGATTACAAGGATCCAGCAGATATCAAACGGGCAGTGCGCTTTATGACCTGGGATTCAAATATTGAATTGAGCTTGGCCTTTGTCGTCAACTCCCTCCTCTTGATTCTTGGAGCGGCTCTCTTCTTTGGTCATGGAGATAAGATCGGTGCTTTTTCTAGTATGTACAATGCCCTCAAGGATAACCACATTGCCGGTGCTATCGCTAGTCCTTTCTTGTCTACGCTCTTTGCCATCGCTTTGTTAGCCAGTGGTCAAAATTCAACCATTACGGGGACCCTAACCGGTCAAATCGTTATGGAAGGTTTCTTGAGATTCCGCCTGCCACAATGGGTCGTTCGTCTCATGACTCGGATCATTGCCCTTCTTCCAGTTATCATCGTTGCGATTTTATTTGGAGACCAAGAGCATGTCCTCGACGACCTTTTGGTTTATTCTCAAGTCTTCCTATCAGTAGCCCTTCCTTTCTCCATCTTCCCTCTGGTTTATTTCACCTCCAACAAGGAAATCATGGGAGAGCATGTCAATGCGAAATGGAATACTTTCTTAGGCTATCTCGTTGCGATTGTTTTAACCATCTTAAATTTCAATTTGATCGTGACAACTTTTATCAAATAAAAAAACCAGCACTTCAACGGAGCTGGTTTTTTTGTTCACTACACAAGCTTCTCCATCTTGTTTCTTCATTTCCTAAAAATTTCCTGACCATTTTTTTAGGAGGGAATTATTTTAAATCACTAATTGTTGTGAGGTTTTCTTAAAATCTTGTCAGTGCCCGTCATTCATAAATTTGTAAAATTTTTATACATTTTTCATTATTTGTACAAAAATGAGAAACATTGTCTAATTTATTTTTTTGGAGTATAATGCTATTTGTTGCGACGTTGAATTATTTAAGAAATAAATTATTTCAACGTCAAATAAATAGAAATAGATTGATACAACTACAGAAGGGAACATATGGCACGCCAAAGATACACGACAACCAAGTCAGACTTACGAAATGCGCTCTCAAAACTGCTTTTGCAACAACCGTTTGATAGCATCACTATTCGACAATTAACCGAAAGCGCTGGGATAAACCGCGGGACCTTCTACTTGCACTATGTCGATAAATATGACATGTTTGAACAAATGAAAATGGATATGATGCAAGAATTGGATAGCCTCTTCGTTGAAGGAAGCCCTGTCAAGGTAAATTTTCTCAATGTGTTGACAGCTATTAAAGAGAATTATGATTTTATTTATGCATTGTCACAATCCTGTTGCTCGGACTTTCGTAAATTGGTAAGAAGTTTTACCCTTCATGCACTGGACGATACTCCCCACGCTAAAGAACACATCATTTCAGACTTTCAAGTTCCATACAAGTATGGTCTAGAAATTTTCATCGCTACGATCGAATCTGTAATTGTGACCTGGTTAGAATCGGGTGCGAAAGAGGACCCCATTGAAATTGGAACGATCATTCTCAGTGTCTGCGACTTTGCTAGCTGGAACTAAATCCCCCAACCTTTTCCTACCCTTCTGGAGAAGGTTTTTCTTTTGGCAAATGAAAAAAGATCTGATCACCTTGTTCAACTTGTTTGTAAGAAAGCAAAAAGGCAGGATCCTAACATCCTGCTTTTAGAATATAGACAAACTACTTTAAAGTAAAATAAGTTAAGCGATTTTGCAAAAAAAAAATAAAAATGAGTTCCAATTTTTAAATCGATTCAAGAAAATACCGAAACTTTCCGCTGTGAGAAAAGTGCCTGAAACAATAACGTTTCAGGCACTCGGGAGTTTTGAGGCCCTAGGTTCAAAACTAAGTCTTGGAACTTCGAAGAAGTTCGCTGACGTCCGTACTCACCTAAGGAAAGTTTTTTACATGACTTTGTCTTCAATCTGAAGGCAGGATCCTAACATCCTGCTTTTTCTTTATTTTTTCTTTGCCAACATGGTTGCAAATCGAAGTTGAATTCGATTTCCATTCTCATCTCGACGATGGAGGTGGCCAGGATTTTCATTGTATTTAACCAATTCCCAATCCTTGTAATACTCCGCCAATTCTCCTTCTTTAAAGGTAAACGAGAAGGGCATCTGACAAGGATAATCTTCTGTATCCATGGCACAGACAATGAGATTGTAGCCGCCTGGGTTGGTATGCTCTTGCATATTGCGAATGATCGCTGGAATGCGATCAGCCTCTAAAAACATGAGGACCACAGTTGACACGATGAAATCATAGTTTTGGGTGAGTGCAGCAGCATTGATATCATAAAGTCCTACTAGCATGTCCATATCTTCCTCAGCGACAATACTTTGTAAGATCTCAAGAGCCAATTCATTTTGATCTACTGCTGTCACATCAAAGCCATGTTGGGCCAAAAAGAGAGCATTGCGTCCTTGCCCACATCCTAGATCCAGCGCCTTTCCAGCTGGGACAATTCCCACTGCTTCTAGCACCTCTGAATGGACAGGGTTGGTATTGTACTTTTTGGAAAAATAGTCTTTTGGATCACAGTAAAATTCTAAGTACCACTCCACATCATCAGTCGCCGCTTCGACACGGTGCCAGGCCTGGGGCTCAACCATGGGATTCTCTGCTCCTGCTTCAAAGAGGTGGCTCCCGATTTCTTCCCCCTCTTCAGTCAATTCAATTAATCTTAACTGACCTTTTAGAACTGTAATCTTCCCCCAGGTTCCTACCTTGGTATTGTGCTTTCTTTGAAGAGCTTCTGGCATGGTATCCTTGATCCAGATAGGCATGCGCTTGTAAGCGATCAATTTTTGTGTCATGTGGCTTCTCCTTATTCTTTCAGTACCCTTATCATACAGGAAAAAGCCCCTTTTTACAAGTTAGAAAAAGAGGCCCCTCTCCGAGAAAAAAGCAGTTCTGAAACAAGTTTCAAAACTGACTTTTTAGTTTAACGTGTATTGTATTGTTTCATGACCCGTGCGATATCCCGGTTTTGTTCCCGACGTTTGATGGATTCACGCTTGTCATAATCATGTTTCCCTTTAGCGAGTCCCAAAAGCAATTTGGCATAGCCATCCTTGAGATAGACCTTTAAAGGCACCAGGGTCATTCCTGTCCCTTTCGTTTCTTGGTCCAGCTTTTGGATTTGCTTTTTATGAAGAAGAAGCTTGCGACGACGGTCTGGATCTTGGTTCCAGATATTGCCTTCCTCATAAGGGGCAATATGGACGTTGCTGAGCCAAACTTCTCCATTTTTAACTTGTGCAAAACCATCTTTCAAGTTAATGCGTGCTGCACGGACACTTTTGATCTCTGTACCTGTCAGCACCATCCCTGCTTCTATTGTATCCACGATGGTGTAGTCATGTCTCGCCTTTTTATTTTGTGCGACTACCTTTCCTTCGCCCTTTACCATGTTTGGCTCCTTTCTTTGCTACTTCCTTATAAAATGGTTTCTTCCCTTTTTTCTTTTTAGATTTAGATGAAGAATCTTTCCGTTTGTCATCTCTTCTAACGGTTGAACCCTTAGAAACTATTTTGTCTTTGCGTCTGCGATCCCTGCGATTGCCATCTCGGTCACGTCCTTTGGCCTTGAGCCCTTTTTCGACGACATCCCATTCACTTGGAATATAAGAGAAATCAATCTCTCCGGTCATCTTGTCAGCTCTTTCTACCTTGATCCGGATTTGCTGACCGACACGGAAAGTTACACCGGATTTTTCTTCCTTGAGGGTGAGATCTCGTTCATTAAAATGGTAGAATTCAGGGAGATTGGTAATATGGATCAAGCCTTCGACAGTATTGGGCAACTCCACAAAGAGGCCAAATTTCACCACACTGGAAACCACGGCATCGTATTCTTCCCCAACATAGTTTTCCATGTATTCTGCCTTCTTCATGGCTTCTACTTCGCGCTCTGCATCAATAGCCCGGCGTTCCCGACTAGAGGATTGGCTGGCAATGTCTGGAAGGACTTGTTCAAAGTGAGCTGCCACTTCTTGGGATTTTCCGTATTCGCGCACCATTCGATGAACCATCAGATCCGGATAACGACGGATTGGACTGGTAAAATGGGTATAATACTCAGCAGCAAGCCCATAGTGGCCATGGTTGTGCTCTGAGTAACGGGCCTGTTGCATCGAGCGCAACAACATCATCGAAAGAACATCTGCATAGGGTTCTCCTTCGACCTTGCGCATAATTTCTTGCAGGGCTTCTTGGCTCATTTCACTAGCCGTTCCGTAGATTGGAATCCCAAAGCTAGAAGCATAATCGATAAACTTCTGTACTTTTTCTGCCTTTGGATCTTCGTGGATCCGGTAGATGAACGGCAGTTTCAATCGTGTAAAGTGCTCCGCCACTGTCTCATTAGCAATCAACATAAAGGACTCAATCATCCGCTCGGCAATTCCTCTTTGTCGAAGGACAATGTCGACCGGTTTTCCTTCTTTATTGACTAAGATTTTAGCCTCATTGGTATCAAAATTGAGGGCTCCACGGCAAGTCCGCATGCTTTCTAGAATGCCATGTAAGATAGCCATTTGATGAATACTTGGAACAATTTTCTTAAACTCTTGAGCCTTTTCTTCATCTCCCGCTAATATATCATTGACGTCACTATAGGTCATTCGGAAGGTCGTATTGATCACTGTTTGGGTAATGGTATGCTTGACGACCTTGCCGTAAGGATCAATCTCCATGATGGCAGACTGGGTCAGGCGGTCCACATTCGGATTTAAAGAACAGATCCCATTGGACAAGCGTTCTGGAAGCATAGGTACTACCCGGTCGGTCACATAGACAGAAGTCGCCCGATTTAGAGCTTCCTTATCAAGAGCTGATCCTTCTGTAACGTAATAAGAGACATCTGCGATGTGTACACCTAGCTCAAAATTGCCGTTCTTCAATGGCTTGATATGGACCGCATCGTCCAAGTCTTTGGCATCTGCCCCATCAATCGTAAAAGTGATCTCCTCTCGCAGATCCAACCGTCCCTCTATATCCTTTGCAGACGGTGCATCAGGAACCTGCTCAGCCTCTTTCAAAACTTCTTCTGGAAATTCTGAGACGATGTCCATAGATTCTAGCACTTCCAAAACATCGATTCCTGGATCTGTCACATGACCAACCACATCCCGCACAGTTGCCACAAAATAATTGTGCTTGCGGCTCGGGTATTGATCAATTTCGACCTTGAGGATTTCGGTACCTTCCAATTGGATGGCTGGCTTTTTCACATAGATCAACTGGCTGATTTTTTGATTTTTCGAACGAATGTAGCCGGCATATTTAGGCTTTTCCTCATCCAAAACAATTTGTCCAACTACCGTTTTGACACTATGTTCCAAGACATCAATAATCTTAGCTTCCGCTGCCGTTCCTTTGTTTCGGTCTGCCACCTTGGTAATGACGATCTCAACGGTATCACCATCGATGGCGTGGTTGACATCATTTCGACCAACAAAGAGGTCCTCTTCTTCGCCCTCTAAACTGACAAAGCCAAAGCCATTTTTATGGGCATGAAAGATCCCCTTGAGAGTAATGGCAGGGGACTTCTTTTGAGCCAAACGAAGAGAGCCATCATCCTCGAATTTCAACTCATGACGGCGTTCCATCAGAGAGATGGTTTTGACCAAGTCACGGAAATCCTTAGACCCTTCTTTTCCTAGAGCTGCTGCCAGATCATTGATCTGGGCTTTGTCATGCTCTTGTAAATATTCTTTAATACTTGTTTTCATGAATGTATTTGCTGGTTATCCAGCCTCCTTTTTTCTATCTAGTTGTGTCTTTGTTTTGCAAAATAAAAATAGGCAAAGACATTGTCTGAGCCTATTTTATCTACTAGAAAGTACCATTAAGATCATCGCAATCAATAACCAAAAGAAGATCATAACAGCTGTTAAGCGTTGCATCACGGCTTCAAACCCGCGCGCTTTTGATCGTTCAAACAAGTCATTTGAGCTTGCGTCAAAGACGTTGCTCGATTGGTTTTTCGTTGGTTGCATAAAGATTGCAACAATAATCAATACTGATAATACTAGTAAAATAGTTGTTAATGCTCCGCTCATAATTAAAACTCCTTAAAATCTAAACTATTATATCATGAAAATCATTTTGATTCAATATGTAAGGTTACTTTTCTTTCTTTGGGACAATACTTCAAGACCTCGATCTTCTCAGGATGGGTTTTCGTATTTTTACTGGTCAAATAATTCTGACTCCCACAACTGGTGCAGGTCAATTGAACTTTAATTCGCACGTATCTCTCTCACTTTCAAATACTTTCTAAATAAGAATAAGAGGAACATCAAATCGGTAAAGGCCAAAAGGGCTGTTCCGTAAAAGACCCAATGATAGCCAAAATGCATGAAAATACTGGATCCCATCATCGGACCGAACACACCTCCCAGATAATAAAAGAGCTGGTTGTAACTAAAGATCCGAGAGATCCCTTCAGGAGGTGTTAAGCGATTCAACAAGGCGGAAACTCCTGGTAATAAGGCTCCAGTCCCAATCCCAAAGAGAAAACGTAAGATTCCTAATTGCAGGGGTGTTTGGGCCTGAGCGCAGAGGAGATAGAGACAGCCACTATAGAGAAGAGCCAGCAATAAGAGCCGGTGATTCCCGATTCGGTCTCCGAGTTTACCCATCCAACCTGAAAAGAGCATACTAGATATCCCCATGGCCGAAACAATCATCCCGGACACAAAGATCAAGTTATCTTTCTGTCCCAAAGCCCGCACATAAAGGGGCAGGATCGGAGAAATGGACTGGGCGATCATTTGAATGGTCATACTGGTCAAAAAGAGGCCTAAGAGAATATCCTTTTGCTGAATGGACATGAGCAACTGCCAACTGGATTTTTGTTCTTCTTTTGGAATGGGCTCATAGTCTTCTTCAATACCCCAAAAGGTTAAGAGGGAAACCAGGAATAAGAAACATCCTACCAAGAGAAAAACATTGCGCATTCCTAAGTTTTCGGCAATGAGTCCCCCAATCAAAGGACCCATCAAGGTTCCGGCTACAACACCGGTCGATAAAGTCCCTAGGGCATAGCCAGATTGGTCCTTGGGGACTTGACTGGCAATCAAGGCTGTACTATTGGGGACAAAGCCTGAAAAGACACCGTTGAGAAATCGCAAAACCAAGAGCCAAAAGACGGATGGCACAAAGGCAATGCCTCCCATGGTCAACGTCATGGCAATGGAAGCCCTGAGCATCATGGGTTTTCGACCATAGTGGTCGGCTAGACTCCCCCAGATGGGAGACATGATCGCAGAAGTTACAGAGGAACTCGCGACCGCAATCCCCGCATAAAAGGGAACTGCCTTGCCCGTAACACCCAACTCTTCTACAAAGAGGGCCATAAAGGGCACAACTAATGAAAGGCTAGCTCCGATGAAAAAGCATCCGATCCAGGCGATAGAGAGATTTTTACGCCAATTGACTTCTCTTTTGATAAAATCATCTTCTTTCTAATTGTTCTAAAGCTGCATTTAATTGGGTATAGAGGGCAACTAGATCTCCATTATTGTCTAAAACCAGATCTGCATGGCTCCTTTTTGCTTCTAGTGGCATTTGAGACACAATGCGCTCTTGGGCTTCTACTTCTGACAAGTGGTTGCGTTCCATCAAGCGTTTGAGCTGCGTTTCTTTTGATACAGCCACCAACCAGACGGCCTCAAACCACTCTTCATAGCCTTGCTCGATCAAGAGGGGAATATCCATAAAAAAGAGGTCTGATTGAGCTGCTTGCCTGTCTCTTGCATCTGCCAAAGCCTCACGAATGAGCTGGCCTTGGACCCGATTGGACCAGTCTCGTTCATGAGGGTTGGAAAAGATTCGCTGGCCCAAAACTGCACGATCCAGTTCTCCACTTTCGTCAAGAATTTCCCTACCAAAATGCTCCACTAGGACAAGGTAAAGAGCTCCCCCTGGAACTTGCAAGTCATGAACTACCCGATCAGCATCAATGACAATATAGCCTTTTTCTCTAAGATAGGAGGTGACTGTGGACTTTCCTGAAGCAATCCCTCCTGTTAATCCGATGATTCTTGCCATCTAGTTCTCCTTTTGACAGTGGGGACAAAAATGAGTTCCGCGTCCCCCCAGTTGGATTTTCTCGATTGGTGTTCCGCAATGAAGACAAGGCTGACCCGTTTTCCCATAGACTTGGTGTTCTTCCTGCATGGTACCATCTTCTCCAAAAGCATTGCTGTAGGAGCGAATGGTGGAGCCACCCTTTTCGACAGCCTGAGCTAATACGGCAATTGTTTCTTTGCGAATGGCTTT
>ERZ773066.595-NODE-595-length-19756-cov-3.939292_pt1 | contig 19756 bp, 18 predicted proteins | sample MGYA00580573_ERZ773066 | MGnify/ENA primary metagenome ERZ773066 (study PRJEB29015, sample SAMEA2738128) | human oral metagenome | biome: human oral; feature: human-associated habitat; material: saliva | place: China | collected 2203 ... | reverse complement strand
GCGCATCTACGCGCTCGCTGACTGGTACTCGCCCGCCGACATCGAGGCGCCGACACTGGAGTGGGTCGAGTTCTTCGACCGTAAAACCTTCCAGCGGCTGCCGATCGACGATGTCCCTGATCTCATCTTCAGCGAGGTCATGCGCGACGTCGATCTCGTCGTCTCCGTCGCACACGTCGGCGGCGTCGATCCCGAGGCGAGCCACTCGACCGTCGAGATGCGCCGCGCCATCGTGCAGTTTAACCTGCCGCTGTTCAAACTGGACAACGTGCGGCTTGAGGGTGCGCACGCGCACATCCACGGCAAGCTCGGCGACTACACCGTCCACCTCGGCAGCGGCGTCATTCAGCAGAAGGCGGGTGCAATGGTGAACGTTCTGCCCGTCCACAGCCAGCATCGCGGGCGGCTCTTCCTCCCGTTCCTCGACGAGGATCCGAAGACGGCGGAGATTCTGTCGAAGATCATCCTCTTTGCCGAGGACGGCAAGATCAAGGATCCGTTCATCCTCGATCAGATCCGCGTGAGGAGGTAAGGAAGGAGCACAACACAAAAACAGCGGCGGGAACAAATCGTTCCTGCCGCTGTTTTTGCTTTTCAGCTTAGTTGTGTGCTGCGCGGTACGTACCCGCCGCCGTGTTCGCCTGCTGTGCTCCTGCACTCAGCTCGACCACATACGCATCACCGAATACCTCACGCGACGCCTCCTTGCGGATGTCCTCCTCCAGCGAGTGAAGCGAGCGCGCCAAGGACTCGATGTCTACTGCGTACGCGTCTTCCCCCATACGTGCCAGCCGGCGAATCTGCTCGCGCTGCGCAAAGTGCTGCGAACGGATATTGCCGACGTTGACCCCATCCTGCGCAAGCGTCGGAGCCGCTGTCCGCATAATCAGCGGAACGGGGATCTGCCGTGCAGGATCGTCAAGTACGGATGCAAGTGATAGTACAGACATCACGATCACCTCATTTCCTTATGAGTGTTTTGGACATTTCCTTTGTCCTATGGCTATTATAAAACCATCCCTCTAAATTGCATACAGACTATTTTCCTAATTCGTCGCTGTTTCACTCCATTTCAGATGAGAATTTCATAAAAAATTCATGTTCAATATTGAAATTCATTCTCTTTTTTTGTATAATGTAGCTGTCTTTCAAAGAAGTCTCCTCCAGTTCGGAGGAAAACTTCCCATACTCTCCTAAGGATATGTACGATTTCCACGGCATGTCCCCTACAAATACACAGCAAAAACACCGCACAGCTGCTCACTGCGCGGTGTTTTTGTATATCCTTCATTCTTGGCTTACTGCCCCCCATCCGCATGAGGCAGTTTGCAGTCGCGTCCCTTGATGTGGTCAAAGAGCCATCGCGCAAGAAAGTCAAGAATGTTCAGGAGGTACTCCTGCTGGTTCTCATCCACCTTTTCGAGGTCGATCTCCCCTACCTTTTTCATAAAGCGCAGATGCAGGGCACGATGGCTGAAACGGTGCGGGTCACCGACGCTCTCGGCATACGCCTCCTCGCTCGCGAAGTGGGTGCCGGCATAGGCGGCAAGCTCATCGAGGATCTCGACGATCTTATCGTACTTATCCTCCGACGCATCCTCCATCACGAGCTCGTAGCACTCGTTCGTCAGGTCGAACAGCTTCGCGTGCTGCTCGTCTACCGACGCAATTCCCGTCAAATAATCATCCGTAAACTCATACTTCATGGTGCATCTTCCCTCTTTCGTCTGCTTTGAGCGGCTACTCCTTTGGTATGAGAAACATTCTAATTACTTTGCCGCGGCGTCCTCTTCCTTTGGGATACGGCAGTCCATCACCTTAATGTGTCCATAGAGCCAGCGCGTAAGAAAGTCGAGGATGCCGAGCAGATACTCCTGTTGGTTCTCGTCCACGCTGTCCAGGTCTACCTCGCTCATTTTCTGAATGAAACGCAGATGCTGATACCGCTCACTGAAGCGCCGCTCGTACTGCACGCGCTCCATGTACTCCTCCTCATGCGCAAAATGCGTCGCCGCATAGTCGCGCAGCTCGTCGAGAAGCTCAACGATGCGGTCATAACGGTCGACTGCCTCGTCGTCCATCACGAGCTCATAGCACTCGTTTGCAAGGTCAAAGAGCTTTCCGTGCTCTTTGTCGATCATGTCGATTCCGGTCAAATACTCTTTCGTCAGTTCGTACTTTTTCATCGTCTGCATTCCCTTCTCTCTGCGATTCCATTATCTGAGTCTCTTTTCGAGCCCCTCTGATAAAACGGCTCTCACGGTCTGGTACAGGTTTTTCTGTTTTCCTAGTCCCACCCCTGAAGTACCCAGTATCGCTCCGCCGCATCGACAAGCGCGAAGAGCCCGTCCTCATCCGCCGCTGTCCGCACACGCACGAGTTTCCAATGTCCGTCCGCCGTGCGCGCCAGCTCCAACGTAAGGGCAACTGTCGGCATGAGACGTCCGTATGTGCTGTCATTGCCATGCAGTACGACATCCGCATAGGCACGGTCACCGTCTGTGTGCACCGCTCCCACAGTCACGCTGTAGGCAGCGGCAAAGGCGCGCATCTCGTCGGATGCCCACCGTGCTTCGCCGTCTGTCCGCGAGATGGGCACGCGCGCGGAGTCAAAGTAGTAGTCCAGCATAGCGCGTGCAAAGGCGATGTCCGCCGCACGCCGCGCCGCCATGTAGTCCCGCATAAAGGCGGCGTCATGGCGAAAGAACCAGTCACTCGGATGGCGTGCATGCAGGGCGTCGATGTTCTCCGCGAGGAGTTCCGCGCTGTCCTCCGCGAGCCCTGCGAGGACGGCATCCATATCGACGTATTGGTCGAACGCCTCACGATCCTCCGCTGCAACAGCATGGGCAATATATGTGAGTGCCGCCTCGGGCGTGTGTTCCTTCCAGAATCCATAGCCCGTATAGGCACAGAGCATGAGCAGCACGGCCAGTACAGCGGCACTGCTGAGGCGCAGTTGTCGCATAACAGAGGTTCCTTTCTTTTATTCGTATTGTTATTTGCATATCACGAGTCACAGGGACGCCGACGGTGCAGACGTGTTCACCCTGTTCCTACTCTCCCGTCTCTTTGTAAATCCGGATGCGGCGTTCCGCCGCGCCCACCGCGTAGGCGAAATTCTTACGCAGGTAAGCATCCACCGTCTGCCCTATGTGCTTCTTCCCCACATAGTCAGGGTGCAGACCGTCCGTCGTGTACGCCGCCTCGAGCTCTCCATCTGCATCCGCAAGCACGGAGGTGACATCGATACTGAACTCCTGCTGGCGTATCCAGTTATTGATATAGTCGCGGTGATCCATCCAGTCCGAGGGCGGCGTCATGATCTTCATGCGGGTTGCCATCCATACGGGGCGGATCGGCGTCACCGTCAGAAAGATCGGCGTGATGCCGTGTGCACGGCATTTCTCTCCGAGGGCTGCGAGGTTGCGCACGGTCTGCGCCCCGTAGATCCCTGTGCGGTAGTCGTTCACGCCGCCCATGATGATGAGGACGCGCGGAGCGAAGGGCAGCACATCGCGGTCAAACCGCGCGAGCATATCCGCCGTCGTGTCGCCGCTGTGCCCGAGGTTCTTGACGGGCACCGTGCAGTACGTCTCCCAGTCGTAGAGTGTATAGGATGGCGGCAGTGTGATCGCTCCGCCGCCGTGCGTAATGCTGTCCCCCAGTGCCGCAATCGGCGTATGCGGTATGACATCAAGGGTGCCGCCTGTCGACCAGTCGGATATGGGCGTTCCATTTATCGTAACACCGCGCACACGGTAGACATAGTGACCAGGCTCCGTCAAAGGTTCGTCATCATAGACATCATACTCCCCCGCCTGAAGAGCGCGCAGAAAAACATCTTGTCCAGCCGTACGGCGGTAAACCTCAACCTGGTGATGTTCCTGCCCGCTAAGCGGAATCCATGCGTAGACGGGGTAAAGCGGCGCGTATGCCATCTTATCGTACTCTGCCGTGAGTACGGGCGCAGGTGGGTCTGCAGACTCTCCACGCAGCGTGCACGGCTCCGATGCCGCAGCGATAGGTGTGCCGTCGTAGCCAAGCGGCTGTACCGTCCAGTAGAGATCGTCCTGCGGCAGGAGCCCCGTGAGAGGGATGTGTACGCCTGTCGTATAGACACGGCTGAGCTTCTGCTGCTCGAGCATGCGCCCCTCCGCTGTGCGTACGAGGATGCGCACCTCATAACGCACCGCACCTGGGTAGGGCTTCCATCGCAGGAGGACAGAGGATGGCAGCGGGGCCACAGAAAATCCGCTGGATGCAGAGGCCGCGCTGCGTGCCGCCTGAGCCGTACCGCGCTCCACCTGCCGCACCTCGGCAGAGGTCTGCACCGCGCTCACCAAAACAAATGCGGCGAGCAGCACCTCCATGCCGCGTCGTAAAATCCCGAGCTGCATTTAGTCCTCTTCCACATATCTGATATGATCTTCCCCAATCGCTGGCTTTGCCGCCGCAAGTGTCGGCGCGAGGAGCGCACGCGCCTCCTCCGTGGTCTTCGCCGCCGCCGTCACGCGGACGAGACAGCCATCCTCCTTCGCGTAGGTCGCCACCGTCGGGTTTTCTCCATCGACGAGTGCACCAAGACGGTCGGCGACCTGTGCCTCACCGACAGGAAAGCCCTGCTCCTCCATGGAGTAAAGCTTGATATTCATGGAAACGAATACTTTGTCGCTCTGCTTGCGCAGATAAACATCACACGCCGTTTCAAACATCGGCTTCATCTCCTTCGGCGGGCCGGGGAGCATGATGCAGACGCGCCCGTCCTTCTCGATGATGACGCCGGGCGCCGTGCCGTGGTCGTTCTGCAGGACCATCGCCCCTGAAGGAACGGTCGCCTGCTTGCGCATGCTCTCCGAGAGGGGGACGCCGCGCTTTGCCGCACGCTCCTCCAGACGGCGCAGAACCTCCTCGTCCTCGACGGGCGTGCAGCCGAAGTAGGAGATCAGCATCTCCTTCGTCAGGTCGTCCTTCGTCGGGCCAAGGCCGCCCGTGGTGATGACGCAGTCTCCGCGCGTATACGCCACATCGAGTGCGGCACGCAGGCGCTCGGGATTATCCCCGACCACCGTCTGATAGTAGGCATCCAGCCCCATGTGCGCGAGTTTCTGCGCGATGTGCTGTGCGTTCGTGTTCACGATATTTCCCATGAGCAGCTCCGTACCCACGCTGATGATTTCTACAACCATGTATGTACCCCTTTGATAGATTTTTTCCATAAAGATCAGTAGTTCTTTTCATTCTACTACAAAAATCATGCCTAGAAAAGGTAATTCGTCCTTTTTTGTCGAAATTACTAAGGAATCGCGTTTCTGCGCGAATACGATGAAAATAACTGAATTGATGGAAGGAATACCCATGAAGCCCACGAAACTATTCGCCGCCCTTCTCACGGCCGCCCTCCTCGCCCCTGCCCTCGCCCCAGCGGCGGAGGCGGGCATCGGCGGCGGCATCGGCATCAGCATACCGACCTCGCACACACCCGCTGTGCGTGCGGCATCGAACACCTACGCCGGGGTGCGCATCGGCGATCTCTCCGAGGAGCTGACCGTGAACGAAAAGAGCGGCCGTCTCCTGCTGAAGCTGACCGTGCGCAACGAGAGCACGGCGGCGTATACCGTCGCGCATCCGACGGGGCAGAACTATGACTTTGCCCTGCTCGATGCGAAGGGGCGCGAGATCTGGCGCTGGTCGGACGGCATGGCGTTCACGCAGGCACTGCAGACGTATACGCTCGCGCCGGGCACATCCGAGGAGCTGACCGCCGAGATCGACCGCAAGACGTATAAGGAGCTGCGAGATCGCGCCGTTCTCGTCGCGGCGGGGCTGAAGGACACGAACGTCCTCGTCTGCGCCGCCGTGCCCGACCCGCGCAGTGCCGGCACATCCCCGCGCATCCACGGCGACATCGTGATCGGCACGGGCGGCTGGGATCGTTGGTAATATTTACGTGCTTCACAGCAGCTCCCTCGCTTGCAAGCGGTCGTGTGCTCGTCCGCCTAAATACCTGCGGATTCCAAACGCGCTACGCTTGGACGATAGAAATCCGCAGGGGGCGGGTCGCACACTGTTCCCGCCTGCTCCGCTAGGGATTGCCGTGAAGCATCGTCGCACCGGGTTTTATAGAACGATCAGCAACACTGGTAAAGCACAAGGATAACCGTCTTGAAACAGATCATCATGAATGCGGACGACTTCGGACGGCACGTGCTCATCAATCGTGCCGTCGAAACAGCCGTGCAGGAGGGCATGCTGCGCTCTGCGACGATCATGGCAGGCGGCGCGGCATTTGCGGATGCGGCGGAGCTCGCCGTGCGGACACCCGCACTCGGGGTCGGCATCCACCTCACGCTCGTCGACGCTGCGCCCGTCCTGCCGCCCGCAGAGATCCCGACCCTCGTCACAGAGGAGGGTAGATTCCTCCCCGATCACACAGCGCTGACCGTGCGCGTGCTGCGCGGCATGGTCAGCATGGATGAGGTGCGCGCTGAGCTCGCGGCACAGCTGCGCCGCGTCACGGCGGCGGGCATCCGCCCGACGCACGCCGACAGCCATCAGCACATGCATGTCCTGCCCGGCGTCATTGACGTCGTCATTGATCTCTGCACGGCGGCGCATATCCCCGCCATGCGTGCGCCCTATGCGCCGCTCTTTGCGGGACAGTTCGGCGGCGTGGGGCAGTTCATCGGGCGCGCGGGGCTCGCCGTTCTCGCGCATCGTGCGGCAGCAAAGGCGCGGCGACGCGGCATCGCCGTCCCCGAGCACTTCGCGGGCATCGTCGCGGGTGAGGCGGTCGATACCGCCGCCCTCACACAGATCGCCGCACATCTCGCGGACGGTACGACGGAGGTCATGCTCCATCCCGGTACGGACAGCGACACGCTCATCCGTGACTGCCGCTGGCAGCATGACTTCGCGGCGGAGCTCGCCGCCGCCTGTGCTCCCGCGGTGCGCACGGCGCTTGCGGCACAGAATGCCGCCATCGTTAATTTTCAGACACGAGGATTGTGATCATTTTCTGCTTACATGAAATTGAGCCGCCGGCACCTCGCCTTATGCCATGACTTTTCACCCCCTCTGTGGTACAATAGAGTGCGAATTATTCCTCATAGACAACACGCCGCAAAAGAAACGGCACCTCGATTCATCTGCTCATGAAAGGAGTTGCATCAACTCTTGGACAGTCCTTTATCCGACGTTCTCTGTCTTTTCCTGCTCGTCGTCGCCCTCATGGCGAACGCCTACTTTGCCCAGATCGAGACTGCGCTCACGGCCTCCCATCGCGGACGTCTTGAGCGCCTCGCCGAAAGCGGCGAAGCGGGTGCGGCCGAGGCGCTTGCCCTCCTGGAGCACGCCGACCGCCCCATCGCCATGGCGCAGGCGGGCGTCACCTGCATGAGTCTCTTTACGGGGCTCGGCATTGGGCTCTTTGCCCTGCCGATTTTCAGCGGGATGCTCACGCGGCTCCTCCCGGGCATGGAGGTCTACGCCGCCGCGCTCGTCCTCAGCATCCTCGTCATGACGACGCTCACTCTGCTCTTCGGCGACTTTCTGCCGAAGCAGATCGCCCTCCAGAACCCCGAGGAGATGCTCCTGCGCAAACACCGCGCCATCACTCTCCTCACGCAGCTCACCGCGCTGCCGAGTGCCGCCCTCATCTCCATCTCGCGCGGCATCCTGCTCATCTTCGGCATCAACCCGGAGAACCGCATCTCCGCCACGGAGGATGCGGTCAAGGATCTCATGGAGCAGGGAACGGAGGAAGGCACGTTTGAAAAGACCGAGCAGGACATGGTCGACCGCATCTTCCACATGAGCGACCAGACCGCCTCGGCACTCATGACGCCGCGCACCCAGATCGCCTGGGTCGACCTCGCGGAGCCCCACGCCGAACAGCTGCGCATCCTCCGCGCAGAGGCGCACGACGTATTCCCCGTCGCCTATGAGAACCTCGACGACTTCCGCGGCGTGGTCTACGCCAAGGAGCTGCTCGACGCGGCACTCGACGGGACGGAGATCGACATCACGGACTATATCCGCAAGCCGCTCTTCGTCCCGCGCACCATGGAGGGGCTGCGCGTTCTCGAAAAATTCCGCAGCGGTGCCATCCACGAGGCGGTCGTCCTCGACGAGTACGGCGGCGTCGTCGGCTTCATCACCATGAACGACATCATGGGCGAGATCATTGGCAGCGCGGATGATGACGCGCCCACGGGCACGCGCACGGGGGCGGAGAAGGCGCAGACATGGATCTTTGACGGACTGTTCCCTATCGACGAGTTCAAGGAGGAATTCGGCATCGACGAACTCCCCGACGAGGATCACGACCACTTTCACACCCTCGGCGGCTTCGTCACCGCCCAGATCGGCCGCATCCCCACCGTCGGCGAAACCTGCACATGGGAGGACTACTCCTTCGAGGTGCTGCAGATGGATCGCGCGCGCGTCGCCCAGATCCGCATGACGCGGGCAAATGCTGTGGAAACCGCCTAATAGCTCATGATGGAAGGAGACGGCAATACGCCAAAGCAAACCTTAGTGGAGCAAGCGGAGCAAGGGCGCGGTACGCCCCGGCGAATTTCTTCGTTCAACCGAAGGGCGTTTAGAAATTCGTCGGTATTTGAGCGTACAAGCGCACGACCGCTTGCGCAACGAAGTGTTTGCGCGGCGTATGCCGTCCGTATCGTGGAAACACTATTCATAGAGGGAGACACAAAATGAACGAACGCATCTATAACTTTAACCCCGGCCCCGCCGTCCTGCCCGAGGACGTCCTGAAAGAAGTCCAGAGCGAGCTGCTCAACTTCCACGGCACAGGCATGTCCATCCTCGAGATCAGCCACCGCGCCCCCGCCTACGACGAAGTACACCGGCAGGCAAAGGCGGACATCAAAGAACTGATGGGACTCGGCGACGACTATGACATCATCTTTACCGCCGGCGGTGCCAGCCAGACCTTTGCCCTCATCCCGCTGAACTTCGCCACCGAGTCGCACCCCGGCAGCTACGCTCTCTCCGGCTCCTTCTCCCAGAAGGCATACGAAGAGGCAGTCAAACTCGGCGTCGGCACCGTCGCCGCCTCCACCAAGGAGGAGAACTACGTCCGCGTCCCGCGTCAGGACGAGCTGAACATCGCGCCCGGCGCGGCATATCTCCACATCTGCCTCAACAACACCATCTACGGCACGGAGTATCACTACACGCCGCAGACAAACGGCGTCCCCCTCTTTGCCGATATGTCATCCGACATGCTCTCGCGCCCGTGGGACTTCTCCTCCTACGACTTCATCTATGCGGGCGTGCAGAAAAACCTCGGCCCCGCCGGCGTCGTGCTGAACATCGCGAAAAAGGATCTCCTCGCGAACACCCCCGCCGAGCTGCCGACCATGCTGCGCTACAGCACCTTCCAGAAGAACGATTCCCTCTACAACACCCCGCCCGTCTTTGCCATCTACATCGTCGGCAAAGTCGCCCGCTGGATCAAGGAACGCGGCGGTCTCGCCGCCATGGGCCAGGCAAACGCAAAGAAAGCGGCGCTCCTCTATGACACCATCGACAGCTCCGACGGATTCTACCGCGGCCACGCCGCGAAGGACAGCCGCTCACGCATGAACGTCACCTTCCGCCTGCCGACCGAGGAACTCGAAAAAGCATTCGTTGCCGAGGCAAAGGAACACAACCTCGGCGGCATCAAGGGACATCGCAGTGTCGGCGGCATGCGCGCCTCCATCTACAACGCCATGCCCCTCGCGGGAGTCGAGGCACTCGCCGCGTTTATGGCAGAATTCCGCAAGAAGCACTGATGATATAGAAAAAACAGCACGGCTGCAATGGCCGTGCTGTTTTTTCAGATAGACATTAGACATGTTGCCTTTCATGTTGTATGCTGTTTATATCAATCGTGTTATAGAGGTGGTCGACATGCTTAATATATTGGACTCCATATTTCGCTTTGTCCTCGGTATACTGTTCCTGAGTTTCTGCCTCATTTTCGCAGCTGTCGGCGGCGTACTTGAGGTGCTACGGACCGTCATCTCAACCCCGCCGCTTCTTGCGTTTGCCCTCATCGGATCAGTCTTCATCGTGTATGCTGTATGGAGGTTCAGCAAGTATCAGAAGGCTTATTTTGAGAAGTATCCGGAACGCAGAAAATAAAAGCCACGAGAAATGACCTATCCCTCAAAAGTTAGCCTTTAGGAAAACGAATTTTCGGGGATCAGGTCATTTCTCGTTTTCTATGTCATAACAACCAATGCCACTGTCCCAAAATCTGCACTCAAAATCTCGTGTGCCCAAAATGTGCCCAAAATCGTGTTTTTCACCCAAAAATAGAGACAGAAAAGGCTTCGTGGAAATCTCCACGAAGCCTTATTTTTCAATGGCAGAGAGGGTGGGATTCGAACCCACGGTGGCTCATCACCACACTTGATTTCGAGTCAAGCACCTTCGACCACTCGGACACCTCTCCATACCGCTATGCGATACGTCGCATTATAGCACAGTGAGGGGCGCGTTGGCAAGGATTTTTTCCGAACGGCCGCTTCCTCCGCACCTCGTTCAGATGAAATAGCGCCGTTACACTGCCGCGAATGCCGCCGTGAGGTCGGCGAGGAGGTCATCGATGTGCTCGATGCCGATGGAGAGGCGGATGGTGCCTCTGCCGATGCCGGACGCGGCGAGCTCGTCGTCGTTCATCTGGGAGTGCGTGGTGGTCGCAGGATGGATGACGAGCGACTTGACGTCGGCGACGTTCGCGAGGAGCGAGAAGAGTTTCAGGTGGTCGATGAAGCGGAACGCTGCCTCCTGCCCGCCCACAATGTCAAAGGTGAAGATCGATACGCCGCCCTGCGGGAAGTACCGCTCGTAGATGGCGTGATTGGGATGATGCGGGAGCGAGGGGTGGTTGACGCGCTCGACCTTCGGATGCTTTGCGAGGAAGTCCACGACCTTCAGTGCGTTCGATACGTGCCGCTCGACGCGCAGGGAGAGTGTCTCCAGCCCCTGCAGGAAGAGGAATGCGTTGAACGGGGCGATCGCCGCGCCCGTGTCGCGCAGGAGGAGGGCACGGATGTAGGTGACAAAGGCGACGGGGCCGAGCGCCTCGACGAAGTTCACGCCGTGATAGCTCTCGTTCGGCTGCGTGAGGTGAGGGAAGCGTCCCGATGCCTTCCAGTCGAACGTACCGCCCTCGACAATAACACCGCCGAGGCTGGAGCCGTGCCCGCCGATGAATTTCGTCGCGGAGTGCACGACGATGTCCGCGCCGTGCTCAATGGGGCGCAGGAGGTACGGCGTCGCAAAGGTGTTGTCGATGACGACGGGGACGCCCTGCGCGTGTGCCGCCTTGGCGACGGCCTCGATGTCCACGAGGTCGGCGTTCGGGTTGCCGACGGTCTCGATGAAGACGCATTTCGTGTTCGGACGGATGGCGTCGGCGAACCCCTGTGCGCCCGCCTTCGGCTCGACAAAGGTCACGTCGATGCCCCAGTCCTTTGCCGTGTGCGCGAGGAAGTTGTAGGAGCCACCATAGATGGTCTGCTGCGCGACGACGTGGTCGCCCGCATGGGCGAGTGCCTGGATCGTCGCCGTGATCGCCGCTGCGCCCGAGGCAAAGGCGAGTGCCGCCGTGCCGCCCTCGAGTGCCGCGATGCGCTTTTCAAAGACGTCCTGCGTCGGATTCATCAGGCGTCCGTAGATGTTGCCCGGATCCTTGAGTGCAAAGCGGTCGGCAGCGTGCTGCGCATTGTGGAAGACGTACGAAGTCGTCTGATAGATCGGTACGGCACGCGCATCCGTCACGGGATCGGCTTCCTCCTGTCCGACACGCACCTGCAGGGTTTCAAAATGATAGTTTTTCTCGCTCATGGATATTCCCCTTTTCCATTTTTCAAAAACACATAGTTTATAGATATGAATTATATACAAAATATCCTATTTGTCAAGATAAACAGATCTTCTCACAAATTTTTATTTCAATATTTAATAATAACTATTGACAAATAAAATTACTTGGACTATAATAGCCAATATCAACAGAACATGAAACAGATTCTCAAAGATCTGCAGTACAAAATTATGAAAGGGGATTTTACTATGTCACACGCAAATGATGCAAACCTCAACAACGCGATCAATGCCTACATCGCCAATATCGGCGTCGGCTATATCAAGCTGCACAACCTCCACTGGAATGTGGTCGGGCCGCAGTTCAAGGCTGTTCATGAGTACCTCGAGTCGCTCTACGATGCGTTCGCGGATGTGCTCGACGAGACGGCGGAGCTGCTGAAGATGGCCGGCGTGCAGCCGGTCGCCAGCCTCAAGGGGTACCTCGCCATCGCGACGATCCAGGAGCTCGGCGATGAGGCGGTCGATCAGAAGAAGGCGCTCGAGATCACGCTTGCCGACCTTGAGCTGCTCCGCGATCAGGCACTCGCGATCCGCAAGGCGGCCGATGCGCATGACTGCTTCGGCGTTGCCAACCTCATGGAGGATCACGTCACCAACTACGCAAAGCAGATCTGGTTCCTCCGCTCCATGCTTGCGTAATCCATTTTCCAAGCCATTCCTCACTTCCTTATATATACGAAACCGCCGTACCGATTGGTGCGGCGATTTTTATGTGTCTGATTAGGCTCCGCTCTTCTTTTTTTGGTACTCTTTTACAAAGATGTCGAGCAGTTCCGGACGCAGGGAGTCCATGAGGCGGTCATAGAGCGAGTGGTCTTCTGCCATGCCTCTGCTTTCTGTTGCAAAACAGTTTTTCCAATAGTCGCGCACGAGCCAAATGCTGTGCGTCTCTACAGCAGCATCAACGGCTGCAGCCAGACGGCGAACCCTCTCGTCCATTGTGCGGATATGCAGCACACCTCCATACCAATCGTTGTAGGAAATGACTGCCCCCCCGTGACGGTTGATGTCGAGCAGCCAGTCCGCGAGGCACCAATGCCACTGCACGATGGACTCTACTGTAATGTTGACAAGCAACCCCATGTCCGTGTTCCGGTGTGGCAGCGTTTTTTCTTCTATCCGCGCGAGATCAAAGACGGAGAACAGTGCTTTTTCATATTTTGCACGCGCCTCTGCATGCCCGTCTCTGTCCCTATATACATACTGTTGCCTGTCCAGAATGCGCGTAATCAGCGCATCAACCTCTGCACACACCGCCTCTGTCGCCACGATAAGATCGCGCTCCAGCTCCGTCTCCTCGGACGGCAAGAAAGCCTCCGAAATCTTTTCATCATACAGGAAAAACGGTGTCCAGACCGTCTGCATCCGCCGTTCGTCGTGCCGCACCGACACGCGTCTGCCAAAAATGATAGGATTGTAGTAGTCCCGACTCCCCGTTGTTGTCTCCCGCGATGATGCCGTCATCACGCACTTGGTATAGCGCAGCTCGGCAAAGCTAAGGCTCTTGATGCACTCCGCATTCGCGTGCAGAACCCCTCTGCCGTGCGCGTATACCTCTTTGAGATCAAGCTGTGCCAACTGCTCTTTGAGTACATCCTCAGAGATCTGCTCAATGTTCGGCAGGATACCGCCGATTTGCGTCCCGAGGTACTGCCCCTCGCGCAGATCCCCCTCGCGCACACACTCCTCCACCCGCAGGAGTCGCAATGTGAGTGCGTCCATCTGCAAACGCTGTCGCACGGTGACACTGGTGACTTTTTGATCGCTCTGCAGCGACTCCAGCCCCAGTGCTGTGATCCTACCATCGGCAACATGTCCATAAGTTTCAAGTACAGCAAGAATCCTGCAGACATAGATGTTGCTGAGCCCCGTCGCCACCTCGAGTAACTCAGGGTCTGCACCGATGTCGGCAACGAATTGGAGGATATGTTTCTCCATGCCCTCGTAGTCCTCAAAGACACGCTCCTGCATCGTTACATCGACGAGCGCAATCGGGTAGTAGACGGGAGCAGCAAAGGCGATCGACCGTGCTTCCAGATTCGGATGGGTCGCCATGATCGCATGCAGCGCATCGGTGAGGAAAAAATATTCCTTGCTGTCCCCCATACCGCGCGTTTTCTCCGCCCTCTGCGTTGCGGTATACGTCGTCTGCCCTTTGTTATTCACCATGGTCGATCACCTCCATACGCCGCACGAACTCCTGATACATCATACACTCGCCCGCAGGCATTCCCGTCCGCACCCCCTCCATGAGCGCACGGATGAACTCCGAAAAACGAGCCTCCGACTTCTCCAATAGTTCCCGCCCTGTCTTGTCCCGTTCGACATAGCGGCACGTCTGCAAGAAATCCATGTCCCCAATGAGGATGAGCATCTTCTTACATCGCGTCATGGCGACGTTGAGGCGGCGCAGCTCTTTCAGGAAGCCTATACGCGGCTTGTCCGCAGGTTTACGTGAGCTGCGTGTAAAGCTGTAGATGATGATGTCGCGCTCCTGTCCCTGAAAACTGTCGAGGGTTGCGATGCCGTCCTTGCGCTGTGCGTAGCTCAACACATCCCTCAGACGGTCTTGGATCTCCCCCACCTGTGCCTTGTAGGCAGAGATGACGCCGACGTTCTCGGGGGAGTGTCCGCTGCGGAGCAGTACGCGTACAATGCGCGCCGCGATCTGTGCCTCGAGCGGATTGCTTGTACCCGCATCGCTAAGGTTCTTCTCATACCGTGCCTGAGAATCGGAGGTGCTGATGACGACGAGCCGCGCGTCAGAAAGAGCGGGCAGAGCACTCGGAACGTTCGCCTTAAAGGCCGCGATGGATTTGTAATCCCCGTGATAAAACGCGCGAGAGATGATCGCCGCGACCTCCGGCGGCATACGAAACTGCGTGTCCAGCATGATTTTGTTGGCGGAGGGTAGCTCCTCGTCCTCATACATCTTCTCGAAGAGGCTCTTGCCCAGCAGTTCAGTCTCTACGTCATTCTCCTGGCACAGGGATTCGAGTTCCTCGTCCGCCGACGGAGGGATCTGCTGATGATCGCCGAGCATGATGAGCTTGTTCGAGACACTCATCGGCACAAGTGCATTATGGATTTGAATCTGCCCCGCCTCGTCAATGATCGTCACGTCAAATTTCAGATCGGCAAAACGTTTCTGCGAGTTCACGCCGATGCAGGTCGCACCGACGAGGTTGACCGAGGAGAGTATCAAATTTCTGAGTGCATAGTCCTGCTCGGATTCATTTTTCACGCGCCACGCCTCCAAATGCGTGAGAAAGGAGGAAAGCCGCACTTTCTCCTTGGAGACAAACGATGCATACGCCTCCACCGCCGCTGTCTTCATCTCCTGCGGGAATTTCATCGCAAAGAATGTCCACGGCAAATCGGTGGGGGATTTTTGTACCACTGCGCCGAGTTTCGCAAAGAGTCGTTTGCAAGTATGGTGTTGCACCGACATCGGCGCGTATTCGTCCGCATACACCCGCTGTTCTTGTACCTCATAGGCAGCGCGTGCCTCATTGTAGGCAGTGCACGCCGCCGCCTCCTGCGCGGATGCTGCATCAAGAGCGCGTACAACACGGCGCATAGGGTACTTGTCCATCATGCGTCGCAGCCATCCCCATAGACCTGCAAGCCCCTCTGTGGGGTAGCCCATGATCCGCTCATAGCGTCGACGCACATCCGCACGTCTCTCCGCTGCCTCTGCGGCCGCCGTACAGTACGCCACATGCGCCTGAGCCATCTGCTCCCCCTGCGCACGCAGGGTAGGAACGGAGACGCGCATCATCTGCTGATAGGCTCTGTCACGCTCCCGTAGTCCTGCGGTAAGTGTTTGCAGGTGCTCCTCCACCTGCGTCCACCCCTTGAGGAAGGGACGCAGACGTGTAATGTTCGCCGTCGTCTTTTCCGCGATGCGGCGGCTTGTATCCCGCACCTTATTCTCGAAGAGATAGGGCTTCACCGCAGCCTCGATCTTTTTCTCCGAACCGATGCGGATCATATCCACGGACTTCTCCTGGTCGCCCGTGAATTTTTGAAGGACATTGTCGACCGCCTTGTTATTCTGCGAGGAGATGAGGACGCGCTTATTCTCGCTGACAAAATGCTTTACCCACTCAACAATGACGGTCGTCTTTCCCGTACCGGGCGGCCCCATCACTAGGTAAACATCCTTCGAGCGGATGCCGTCTATCACCGCCTTGATCTGGGCAGCGGTCTTCCCATCGCGCTGCATCCGCTCCTGTACCTCACGCAGCGGAAGATCACAAAAACCGCCAGGCGTCTTCGTTCCGAATACTGCATCCATGTACTTTGCAGGACTGCTCCCCTGTCTGAGCTTGCGAATTGCATCCTGCTGCACATCGTAGATGACCGTAGAGCGGCTGAGACAGATGCGTCCGCCATCATGATTGAACGCATCAATGCCAACCTGCCCCTTGAACAGGAGCTTGATGCAGTATTCCTCCTCCCCCTTTACAAGTTCCATGATCTCCGCTGGATCTCCATACGGATCCGCTGCATCCGCATCGTAGACATCGACCTGCTGCCCCTCCGCAAAGCTGCGCTCCTCGATCTCCTGCGGAGGGAAATAGAAGGCGTACGCCGTCCGATCAAGACGGTCGTATTCCACTGCCTCAATGTGGTGGTAGCGCAGGGTGTTCTCCGGCTTTTGGCGCGTACGTACAGCGATCTCCTGCTCAAGATTGGAGTAGTCCTCGGCAAGCTCGAGCAGTTCGGCAAGCTCTCTGTGGGGTTGGTACGGTTCTTCCCCCTCGAAATCCTCTGCGTTCTCAGAAACAATATTCATGCGTGCGCGCAGCTGCTCCTCAAGAGCGGCAGCGTATGTCGCACCGCGAGAAGGAGAAAATTCCGAGTCATTGTATCCAATACTGTATCCACGAGTATTCGCATAGCGGAGATGCTCCACTCTGGTATAAAGACCCTTATCCTCTGGAAATGACGATGCCCTTACCATGACAACCGTTTGATCCAGCTCGATTGGTATGCCGTAGCGCAGAATCCCATTATACGCATGAAAATCTAGGGACTTGATCCATTTGATCTTTAGGATGCGATCCATCCGATCACTAAAGACACATTTTACTTCTTTCCCATTGGCACAAAGGATGACTTCCTCCTCCCCCTTCGTGTTTGTACGCAGATAGCCCAGAAATTTGCTTTGATAGCGAAGCCATTGGTGCTCCTGGCTTCGTACAAAATCGTCGTTGAGCAACAGGAGATAGAGAAATCCATCCAAGCGAATGGGCTCAAAAAACGACATTGTCCCTTCAGCCATGCTTTTTCTCCCTCCACACATCGAGATCCGGCATCTGCTCCACCGTTGGTACGACGCGGTTCGGCAGTGTCTCCCACGCGTCCACAGTGAGCCCCGCCTGTATCAGCATAGCGCGGTATGCCGCGCGCAATTCGGCGTTTTCCTTCTTATCTGCGTGCTCTGTCATAGCTACACCTCCTCCGATTGCACAGACGTTCCAGTTCGCGTTTCAGATCGAATACCGTACCACGCTTCGTAGAATCCAACTGCATACACTTCACAATGAGTGCATTCATCTGCGGTGGAAGCTGCGCATTCAGCTCCTTGGGTTCTTTGAACACCTCCCATGCTGTGCGCGCGCGATTCTCCCAGTAGTCCTTGCGTGCCCCCATGATCGGTAGATGCCGCGTAAAGTACTCGTAGAGAATGACCCCCATCGAGAAGACATCCGCCCCCGCACGTGTTGTCTGCCTCATCCGCTGCGACATCTCGGGCGCACGGTAGCACGCCGTTCCCTCTACCTTACGGGTATAGTCTGCCGCCGAGCCAAAATCGATCAGATAGCCCGCGCCATCCGTTCCTACCATGATATTGTCCGGCTTGAGATCCTTGTGATGATAGCCGTTCTTGTTGTTGTTCATCAACACAAGTACACCACACACATCAATCATCACGCGCAGGAAATCCTCGTCACGCTCGAACTTCTCCATTTGCTTGCTCAGAGCATTGCCGAGAATCCGCTGCATCACGATGTAGAAGATCCTCGCTTTCTTGTCGTGGAAATAATCGTAAACGGTGGGCACATGATATGTCCCCTCACCGATCTGCATCATCGCCTGTACCTCACGCTTGGCGGTTACAAGCACGTGCCGCTCTTCAGCGGGATCCTCCGGCACAAGAATTGCCTTGATAAAGACCTCGCGCCCCATAGACGCGTCCGTGGCGATATAGGTTCTACTGCATGCCGTCTCCATCCGTAACTGCAACCCCGTATACAAATGCGACGGACCTTTGATCTGATTATCCTCCATCCCGTCACTCCCCACTCAATACAGCGACCGCCTCGCCTACACCTACAGTTCCGCGCATCAGATCATCCACCATCTCAGCGATCTCCTGCCCGTATCCCGCCTTTTCTATATCCGACATCTCTGCCACGCGACTGCGGATCTCGCCACAGAGGATATCACCAAAGAGCACGCTCAGTGCCCAGCAGTCAGCATACTCCCAGTCCTGCTGATCCCAGGCATCCATCGAAATGTACTTTTCGACCTCCTTCTCCCGCACACGATCCTTGGCGCGCAACGCGTCGCCGAGCACCGTGAAGTTCGCATCACCCGTCATGATCTTGCCGAAGTCAAACTTGATGTACGGCCGCCATTTGTGCACGCCGTCCTTCCCAAGATCACAGACATAGACGCTCTCGTGTGTGAGCAGCCGATGGTAGAACGCGGGCTTTCGTGCGTGCAATTCCTGAAAACACGTAGCAATCTCACCGCAGAGCTGTAGCCGCTCCTCCTGCGAGAGCTGCGGGAGAGCATCGCGCAGACGCAGGGGCTTGTGGCGGAACTCATACGCAACGATAGAGAACTCGCTCACGCCCGCCTCCAGTAGGCGCACGTCGCGGATCAGACCGCGCGGAGCATCGTCGGGGTCATCCTCCGTCACCGCATCACGGAAGTCCATATTGTGTTTGAGTAGTTCCTCCGTTACATCCCCGCGCAGATATTGACGCAGGATCGCATAGCGTATGGCTCCCCGCGCCCCCGACTCCCGCACGCCGAGATACTCGTGCATACAGCGCGTGCGTTTCCCGTCGGACGGATTGCCGAGACTCTCTGTAATGCTATACTCTCCAATGTCCATCAAATCGGCATTGAACGGTGCTGCCTCTTTGGCATTGAAAAAACTCTTTAGGAGATCATGCAGTTTTGCAAGACAGTGTACGAGATTATCGTAGGTTAGGCGTGGCTCATTCCTTCGGATCTGCCCATCATGCGAGCCCGCATTTCCAAAGTTACGCAGCCCCTCGTATGCGTTTTCAAACTTATATTCACCGTTTTGATAGAGCAGACGCGTCTGGCTGACTGCGGGCAGCGGAGACGTTTTTCGTCCCAATTTCTTCCAAATGACGGGGGCGTTCAATGCTGCCATCTTATTCGCAAGATCCCATTTGTTTTTACGGTCCCCTTTTGCAATCTCACGGTACGCATCCCGCAGATCATTATCATCCACATTGCACTTCTGCATTACGAGCTTTACAAGGCGTTCCAATGCGCAACGCAAATCATGCGCGCAGGTGTCGACGCGCAGACGGGAGTCCTTTTCCAACCCCACCAGATAATCCTCGTAAAGATCCTTATCGTACTTTTCCACAAATGCAAACTGCGCGCCCATAGATCTTCCTCCTTGGTATTGTTTCTTGAGCTGACAGAGAAAACAGTTCTAATCCTTTTCAATTATATTCGTTTATAAAACTAATTTCAAACAAAAAACACCAACCAGATGATCGGTGTTTCTCGCTGAAATTATCATGCCGAGCTATCCTTCCCGCCCCGCGTCTCCATCTGTCGCTCATGG
>ERZ773066.594-NODE-594-length-19790-cov-3.198835_pt1 | contig 19790 bp, 18 predicted proteins | sample MGYA00580573_ERZ773066 | MGnify/ENA primary metagenome ERZ773066 (study PRJEB29015, sample SAMEA2738128) | human oral metagenome | biome: human oral; feature: human-associated habitat; material: saliva | place: China | collected 2203 ... | reverse complement strand
CTAATATAAGACGTTTTCAATAGTCTAGCCACCAAAAATATTTATTTATAAAAACATTTTTCAATAGTCTAATCACTAAAAATACAATCAACAATAAAAATAACTCACAAAAAAATAAATCCCGCCTCTGCAGGATTTATTTTTATACTTTCTAGTTTGCCGAACTATTTGGCGTCGTTCCAGCGTTTGATAGCGTCTTTTATCACTTCCTTTGCAGATTCAAGACCTTCAAAAGCTTTCACGGTAGTAGTGCCAGGCTTCTTTAAGTCCTTGTAGTGATTAAAGTGGAATTCAATCTGCTTAATCAACTGCTTTGGAAGATCTTCAAGAGTCTGATATCTGTCACCATTATTGCGATCATCGGCAGGTACACAAATAATCTTATCATCGACCTCATCAGAGTCCACAAACTTCATTACACCAAGCACGCGAGCCTTAGTGTAGATACCGGTAGTGAGTGGCTGATCGGTAATCATCAAAACATCGAGCTCGTCGCCATCCTCATCAAGAGTCTGTGGAATAAAACCATAGTTACATGGTTTTGCAAAAGCAATTGGCTCCACGCGGTCAAGCATAAAGCAAGCATTTTTGCGGTCCCATTCAATTTTGTGATTTAATCCAGTTGGAATCTCAATCACTACGTTAATTTCACCATCTTCATAGTTTCCTGGGGTCAAGATTTTATTAAAATCTGCCATTTTCTAAAACTCCTTTTTATATTTATGCTCATTATATCACGAACCCTGTCCGTCTCGCTCAATCTGTGGTAAAATAAAACGTATTATGTGATTCTCTAGGCTTGTAGCCCACAATCACCACTTATCAAACTCTATTAACAACTTAAAAAGAAAGGCATTTTATGCTCAGACAACCAAAGCAGCCAAAGAAAAAGCCAAAATACCAGTCAACCATCAAACGTACGCTTCATTATTTCCTCAAAGCAAACTGGAAATATAAATGGTACGCCATTGCGCTTTTAATCGTTACCCCAATTGTAATTTTTGTCCGCCAAATCCTCTCCCCGCTCGTCATCGCTAACGTTATTGGCATTCTTTCGAGCGCCGGTCCGGAAGATTTTATTAATAATGGCAATATTTTCCAGATCCCCCTAGTTCAAAAAATCCTTCCTCAAGGTATTTTTCTCTTCCTCTGTCAACTCGTCGGCTCTGCTATTTTTGGCAACCTCCGCGTTTATCTCGTCTGGAAAATGGAGCTTCTCACTATCAACGATCTCTCTATCCAGTGCTTCGACACCATCAATAATCAATCTATGCAATTCCACTCCGACCGCTTCTCCGGCTCGCTCACTGCTCAGGTTGGCCGCTTCACTCGCGCCTACGAGCGTCTGACCGATCAATTCATTTTTAACATCGTTCCACTAATTATCACCTTCTCCTCTATCTTCATTATTCTCATGAATCGCGCTCCGATGTTTGCTATTGGCCTTATGTTCTTCTCAACAGTTTTCGCCATTGTCTCTTCTCGTAGTTTCAAGAAAATTGGAAAATGCAACGAAAGGGAAGCCGCCGCACAAACTCGTCAAACTGGCCAACTTACCGATTCTATTACCAATATCCTCTCTGTAAAATCCTATGCACAAGAAAATTTTGAACGTGCAAGGTATACCAAATATCAAGGCGAGACCCTCGCAGCCGGTGAAGCCTCCATGTGCGCCACCATTCAGCGCGATGTGCTTTTTGACTCCATCTTCCTGCTAATTGATGTGCTTATGATTGGCTTTATCGTGATTGGCGCACCAGTTTTCGCCCTACCAGTCGCCACGGTTATTCTAATTTTCCAATACTCGCAAACTATTTTAGTAAACCTCTGGGATGTTAGCAGTATTTTCAAAAACTTTACCCGTGTCTTCGGTGACGCCCATGAGATGACCGTGATTCTAGACACCGTCGATACTGTCGTCGATGAAAAAGGTGCCAAAAAACTGATCGTAGATAAAGGCTCCATTCATTTCGATCATATCAACTTCAAACATGCGGACGCTAAAGAGGACATCTTTAACGATTTCGATCTTAAAATCAAACCAGGTGAACGTGTCGGACTAGCTGGGTTGTCTGGCTCTGGCAAAACCACTCTCACTAAACTCTTGTTACGCTTTGCCGATGTTGATGCCGGCGCCATCACTATAGACGACCAAAATATCAGAAAAGTTACCCAGCATAGTCTCAGAAAGAATATCGCCTATGTTCCTCAGGAAGCTTCACTCTTCCACCGCACCATCGCTGAAAATATCGCTTATGCTAAACCAGATGCCACAATGGAAGAAATTAAGCATGCTGCAAAACTTGCCAATGCTGCTGAATTCATTGAAAAACTCCCTAATGGTTATGAAACCATGGTTGGTGAACGTGATATTAAACTTTCCGGTGGCCAGCGCCAACGCATCGCCATTGCGAGAGCCATCTTAAAAGACGCTCCAATCTTAGTGCTTGATGAAGCCACTTCCGCTCTTGATTCTGAATCTGAAGCTCTTATCCAAGAAGCTCTCCTCCGCCTGATGCACGGCCGCACCTCCATCGTAGTGGCGCATCGTCTCTCCACTATCTCTAGCCTCGATCGCATTGTAGTGCTAGATAACGGTAAGATCATTGAGCAAGGCTCTCATGATGAACTACTCAAGCTAAAAGATGGACAGTATAAGAAACTTTGGGATTTACAATCTCATAGATAATTGTAATTACCTGAAAAACACAAAGCCAATATTATTTAGTGATATCTAAGGTAGGTAGAATTTTGAATAAAATATATTATAATAATTGCAATGAATAAGATAAATATATTACTCACCGAAGCCAACGGAAATCTCTCCAATAAGAAAGAGATGATAGAAAAAGCAGTAAAAGTAGCCGAGGAATATGTTTTCCCGAAACTTAAAATAGACTGGGATATTGATGTTTTGATTACCAACCGACTATATGATCTTCTAATTCCAGAAGATGGCGTGGGCGGACTTACAATAACCGCTGATTTCATTGAGTTTGCCGTGAATCAAGAAAAGGCCACTGAATATCTAATTTCCGAAATGTTAGTCCATGAACTCTGTCATGCGGCGCGCTGGGGCAAAAATAATGAACGGATAACCTCACTATTTGACGGTATAATTAGCGAAGGTATCGCGACCTACTTTGAGGCGGAATTCATAAAAAATAGAAACGAGAGAACGGTATTCATTCAAACAATCCTTAGGCGTCCCGATGAAGAAAACGAAAAAATCTTAGATCAGGTTCGTGATAGACTAGACTCCAACGAATACGATTACAATGCGATCTTCTTCACTGGCAACAACAAGCTGCCGCGTTGGTCTGGCTACTCTCTTGGCTTCTATCTTGTCAAGAAGTACCTTAAAAAAACCGGCAAGACAATCGAAGAGGCATTTGCTGACAAATATGTAGATTTTAAAATTAGCTTATAAAATAAAGAATACGCAGTCGGATCCTTAAAGACCAGTGTTGCACTTGAGGGGTTAGAGTGGCGTCATACTTGTATAATTAAATAACTATGTTATAATATATATAACTAATCAAACGACTAGAGTACTTTTTAATTCTAGTCCTATTCTTGTAAGGGGGTAACTTCATGAAGAAACTGTATTTAGCACTTGTGACAATGGCGCTCGCTGCAACACTTGCAACCGGCTGTGGCAATATCACCGCAGGGAACACCGACGACGCTACATCCGAGAGCCGTGTGGACTTGCCGGCACCTTTTGGTAGTAGTAAAGCTGCCAGAAAAGAGTCGGGAGTCAGGCTGGATGATTACATCACACCGTATAGCTCGAATGATGGCTCTACGAGATACAAGCTTTCGCTTCAGGGCTATCTCAACGATTATGGGGTGCGCGAGGTTCAGATCTTCAATAATGATGATCAGAACATTTGTTTTGGTCTCAGATTCCTAAACGACACCATTGTTGGTCTGTCTTTCAGTCGTCAGCCTGAAATTTCGGACGATGCTTATGAGCTCACTGAAGTGGTTGTCACTGCAGGCAAGTCGGATTACAAGTTCACGAGTTACGATGCATTGAAAAATGCTTCAAGCTCGAAGACAAAGAATCTGGCGAGATGGTCAAGGACGTTTGACTATCATAATATACCTGGGGATGCCAATGAGAAATATCTGGCCAAGGGCGGTTCGGGCAATGAATATTTCCCGTTCCTTCTGGATTATAAAAACCAGGCATTCTATTTCTTCAACAGCAACCCGCTCTTTCTGCCGCTTTCCTTCGACTCTGAATTCAAGAAGACGGTAGTTCCGTATTTGGATCTCGAAAAGATCTCACTGAAAAAGGATCCGTTCAAGGATGCAGACTTCAACTAAGGACTAGTACTAGAATCAGAGGCTCTCTTCGGAGAGCCTTTTGGTATTTAAAATGCTCTTTTTAGCCTCCGTAGTGTCGGGCGTACTAGTGTCGGCTATGCCGATCTTAAATTGTGCCAAGCTAACATCCTCCCCTCTAATCCGCTGGATTTTTTGGCCAAAATATGCTAGAATATACCAACTTTGATATATTAACTTTGAAAATAATAACTTCAAGAAAAAACTTTGAGAGAGGCTAATTTTAGAAAGGGGAATGATGAACGAAGAACATAAGGGTTTATTGTCTGAAGGGGGAATCAAAATGCAGGGCGGATCCGCCGATAATTGCATTAAGGTGCGTGGAGCTAGGCAGCACAACCTCAAAAATATCGACCTCGACATCCCACGCGATAAGCTTGTTGTCATCACTGGTCTTTCCGGTTCTGGTAAATCCAGCCTCGCTTTTGATACCATCTATGCTGAAGGCCAGAGGCGTTACGTTGAATCTCTCTCCTCTTATGCTAGGATGTTTCTCGGTGTGATGGATAAGCCTGATTTTGACACCATCACCGGCCTCTCGCCAGCTATTTCGATCGACCAAAAATCCACTTCAAGAAACCCTCGCTCCACTGTCGCCACCGTCACTGAAGTTTACGATTATCTTCGTCTCCTCTTTGCTCGTGTTGGTATACCGCATTGTCCAATTTGTCATCGTGAAGTTTCTCGCCGTTCGGTTGAGGATATCGTTAATGAAGTCATGAAACTACCGCTTGGCTCAAAATTAATGCTGCTCGCCCCCCTGGTCCAGCAGAAAAAAGGTGAGTTCCAACATATTTCTGAGCAATATCTCCAAAAAGGCTTTTCTCGCGTGCGTGTTGATGGTATTGTCTATGCGCTTGATGAATTTCCAGAACTTGAAAAACAGGAGCGTCACAACATCGAACTAGTCGTCGACCGTTTTATCCTTAGCACTGAACTTTATTCTCGTATTTCCAGCTCGATTGAGCAGGCCCTAGATCTTGGTCAGGGAATTATTCAGCTTCTCAAGATCAATGACAATAGCTCAACCATCGAAGGTAAATCTCTAGGTGCTCAAAATACGGAGGTCCTCACTTACTCCCAGCGTTACGCCTGTCCAGTCCATCCAGATGAATTAATCCCAGAACTTGAACCAAGACTGTTTTCCTTCAACGCCCCACAAGGCGCCTGTCCAACCTGTACTGGTCTTGGTACTCGTATGGAAATTGACCCTAATCTCGTTTTTAATAATAATCTCACAATCGCCGAAGGTGGCATCCGTCCTTTCAATCGCGTCCAGAGTGATTCATGGTGGCTAAAACGCCTCACTGCCGTTGCTAATCGACACGGTTTCTCTGTCCATACTCCGATTGGCGAACTCACTGAAGCCCAGAAACATCTCATTCTCTATGGCACAGGAGACGAAAAATACCAGATTAAAATTTCTGGTTCCGGCAAGTGGCAGGAAGGTGCAACTTATGAATCAGTGTATGAAGGTGTGATTCCAACTCTTGAACGTCGTCATCGCGAAACGGACTCTGATTTTATGCGCAAAGATATAGAGCGTTTTATGCGTGTGCGTGAGTGTCAGACCTGTCATGGTGCTAGATTAAAACCGGTGGTGCTCGCCATCACGATTCACGGCTTGAATATTGTCGATATGTGTAATCTCGATGTTGATTCGACCATTGAGGTACTCTCTCAGGATCTCGGTTTTTCCGAAGCTGAAGCTCTCATCGCGAAACCAATCCTTAAGGTCATCAAAGAGCGTGTCAAATTCATGCAGGATGTTGGTCTCGGCTATCTCGAGCTTGGTCGTTCCGCCAATACGCTTTCCGGTGGTGAGGCGCAGCGAATCCGTCTGGCCACTCAAATTGGTTCTGGTTTGCAAGGTGTTTTATATGTGCTCGATGAACCATCAATCGGTCTTCATCAACGTGACAATGATAAATTAATTGCCACCTTAAAACACCTGCGTGATCTTAAAAACACCGTTTTGGTTGTTGAGCATGACGAGGATACAATGTTGAATTCCGATTATCTCATCGATATTGGTCCAGGCGCTGGTTCGCGTGGCGGTAATGTTGTTGCGGCTGGTACACCAGAGGAAATCATGCAGGATCAAAACTCTTTAACCGGTCAGTATCTCAGTGGTAAAAAGAAAATCAGTGTACCGAAAAAACGTCGTCAACCAAAAGTCGGCAAGGAACTCGTCGTGGTGGGTGCTAGGGAAAACAACCTTAAAAATATTGATGTGCATTTTCCACTTGGCGTGATGACTGTAGTTTCCGGAGTTTCCGGTTCTGGTAAATCCACTCTCGTAAACGAAATTCTCGCCAATGAACTACTTGCCAGACTTCACCGCGCTCAAACTGTGCCAGGTGAGCATACCCGCATTGATGGCATTGAAAATCTGGATAAATGTATTGTGATCGACCAGAGTCCAATCGGTCGCACTCCTCGCTCAAACCCAGCCACCTACACTGGAGTCTTCACTGCCATCCGCGAACTTTTTGCCGCTCAACCTGAGGCTGAAATCCGCGGCTACAAAGCTGGACGTTTTAGTTTTAATGTCAAAGGTGGACGCTGTGAAACCTGTCAGGGTGATGGTGTGAATAAAATCGAAATGCATTTTCTGCCGGATGTTTATGTTACCTGTCCAACCTGTCATGGTAAACGTTATAATCGTGAAGCACTTGAAGTCAAATATAAAGGTAAGGATATTTCCGACGTTCTCAATATGACCATTGATGAGGCGGTCGAGTTCTTTGAAAATATTCCAACCATCGTGAATAAATTAAAAACTATTCAGGAGGTCGGTCTAGGTTACATTCGTCTCGGCCAGTCCGCTACTACCTTCTCTGGTGGTGAGGCGCAGCGTATTAAAATTGCTACTGAGCTCTCTCGTCGCAGCACTGGCAAAACTCTCTATATCCTCGATGAGCCAACCACTGGTCTGCATACCGACGACGTTAAACGTCTCTTGCAAATTCTTAGCCGTCTAGTTGACGGTGGTAATACTATGATTATTATCGAGCATAATCTTCATGTGATTAAGTCTGCCGACTGGGTAATTGATATGGGTCCAGAAGGTGGTCAGCACGGTGGTCTAGTGATCGCCGAGGGTACGCCAGAACAACTAGCTAAGCGCGACGACACGCCAACTGGCAAATTCCTCCGTGAGGCTCTTAAGAATTCTTAATTTCCTAAGAATTCTTAACTTCTTAAGAACTCCTAGTTCTACTTTGAAAAATTTTCTATTTCATTGCTTCACAAGTTTCTTGCAATCTCGAATCAAGTACTGCCTTGGCGGCCTGAATATTTTTATCGTCACACTTCCACGCTACTAGCGCTGGGTCGGCCAGTGCTCGACCAAAAGAGAATGATAAGTGAAAATGCCCATGATTCAATCTCATGATTTCGCGTAAATTCTCTGTGGCCTGCTTTGGCGTTTGTCCACCAGAAAGAAAAACTACTCCACCAATTTCTGCCGGCACAACCTCCTTCAAAAGCTGCATTGTATATTTTCCAGTTTCGGAAGGCAAGTTTGTTTTATCATAAATCATGTTGATTTTTAGAATCACATTTTTAATATCAATACCTGAATTTTTAAATTTAGAGAATAATGCCACTAAGACCTTCTTGGTATTCAAAAAATACTGTGATATTTTTGTATCTTCATTAAATAAAACTTCTGGTTCCACGATTGGTATCATTTTGTAATTTAATATAATTTCGGCATATTTCACTAAATCACTTGTGTTTTGTTCAACCACCGCATCCGGTACCTCTTCGCCGTTAATTGTCTGAAAAATCGTACGCCATTTCGCAAAACGCAATCCCTGCTCAAAATAACTTTTTGCCCTACATCCTAAGTCATCAAGTCCACGCGTACTGAATTGATTCTTAAAATCAGGAATTTCCATAAGTCCAAGGTCAGCCTTCACTCCGGGTAATACCCCCTGCGCAGCTAAGAATTTCGGGATAGTCTGTCCGTTCGGTAGCTTCTGTAGGATAGTTTCTTGGGATAAAATTACCCCGTTCAAAAACTTTGCCAAATTTGGAGTTGTCACTAAAATCTCACGATATTTTTCGCTCGTCGCCGTTGAATCGGGAAGACCTAACTTCAGAAGTTTTTTACGCATAGTCTTTTTCGATTCGTCAATCGCTAAGATTCCTCGTCCATCAGCCGACAACGATTTTGCAAGTAACGTTAATTCGTCTTCTATTCTCAGGGATCTCTGCAGCTTCTTATATAATTGATCGAGATTCAAGGTTTTTCCCAAGCTGGCATACTGGAGATTCAGTTTTGCCATTCGCATTGCTCGTTCAAGATTCCAGCCAGTGGAAAGCGCCGCCAAAATTGTGGCTACCGCTCCAGAATAAATCGATAAGTGTGTGAAAAAATGTTTCTGATTTATCTCGAGCCTTATAATCTGAGATTTGACTCTTCCGAATTTCAAGATATTTTCATCCGATGGATTGACTACCTCCGCCTCAATTAATTCAGGTGTCACCCGAACCACGAGCTCTGGTCTTGTTTCGTCCGGCACCTTCAACTCATCAAGCGTTTGCCCACTAAAGAATAAAATATTTGCACGTTGTACTAATTCGCCGAGTAGTTGATGGGCGCTAAAATCGTCACGTCTAGTTAGAAGCTTCTCGAATTGAACTCCCGTAAAAATCGCTACCTTAACACCAGGATTCATTTTTAGCCAGGCTAATATTTGTTTTAAGTTTGACGTATTTAATCTGGCCGAGCGGTCAATAAATAACCAATCCGGTGCAGCCTCAGGCTTTAAAAATACACTAGGTCTAGCATATTTAGACGCTAAATATTTGACTGACTTTCCACTTTTTATGATATATCGAGTATCGGTCACGTCTCCGGCGAATTCAGTTTGAATTCTAAAGTTCCGAAAAACCTCTTCCGCAATACTTGCCCCGCTTCGTACCGTCATATGGTTTTTGTAAAAAAGTGATTCCTCGTCAAGCGTGGTTTCTAAAACTTTTTGCTGATTCCGGTCCGTCTCAAATAAATTTGCTTCAAAATCAAGGTAAATATCTTTAATTATATTGCCCACGATCAATATATTCATAAACTTATTTTAGCATAAAAAATAGGTCCATCGCGGGACCTATTTTACTTAACTTTTTAGCGAACTTCTACGCGAACACGTGGTAATGAACGACCAGAGAAATGAGTTTTCTTAGTCTTCACAAAAGTGACTACACCATCTTTTGCAGCGTGAATAGTGAAGTTACGGGAGATGTAAGTACCTTCACCAGCGATTTTGGTGCTACCAGTTTGGCGAACCAAAACTTCACCACAGCGTACTTTTTGACCACCAAAGCGTTTTACACCAAGGCGTTGGCCAGCGTTATTGTGGACATTCTTCGCGGTTCCACCAGCTTTAACATGTGACATATTTTAGCCTATCTTTTCCTTATTACTATTATTTCTCGAGCCACAATCTGACCTTCCCGATAGTAGAGTAAATCCGATTGACTCAAGTCTTGAAACTTTTCAAAATTATATCCCATCTCTTGAATTTCGTCAAGAATGTTTAGTCCGGCGTATTTGCCATTCTCTCTTAGCCAAGCTGGAAGCGCCATCACTACTGGTGTTCCTGATTTTATTTGCGGGGTGATATTTTTTAGGAATCCAACCGCAATCTCCCTACACTTCGCTTTTTCGGTCTTGAATTTTATATCTACCGGCGGTTTAGACATTGGTGCACCGAGATAGCCTTCAAAAGCTACGGCGTCAATCTTGCCCTCCCAAGTAAAATTAGTGGCATCTCCCACTGAAATCGCCTCAATAATTTGGTCTTTTTTCTGAATAAGATCTGGAAGAATCTTAAAACGTTTCTGATTGCGTTCATTAAAAAGCCAGCTCAGGTTCTTTTTCGAATACTCCACCATACGCTCATTTAGGTCTGTTCCATATGGTATATATCCCATAATGGCCGCTTCTTGTAATACCACGCCAGTTCCACAAAATGGATCAAGCACTCTTGCTCCTTCCGGCAATTTACCACATAGATTAATTAAAATTTGAGCAAGTTTCGGTGGCAGCATCCCAACTTTGGCGTCTCTGGCTGGACGAGCTTGATCGCGCTCGGTGTAGGCGGTGATATTTTGCGTACCGAGGCTCAGGTATATCTCGCGGTCGATCAAGAAAATTTCAAAACACCCAGCCTTTTCACCTAACTGATTATGATGTGCGGTTGCAGAAGAAATTTCAGGTTCATTGCTCGTGATTACTCTTACACTGCGCCCCACTCTAGCTAAACTACGTTTTAGCTCCATACTTTTTTGTTTGGCTAGTCCGGACTTTTTCTGCTTCGAAAAATCTGAAATACCTAAAGTGATTTTACCTTCCGGATGCGCGGTAGTTAGAAATTTAGCTAATTTACTAAAATCTGTATCAAAAAACCTGCCAATTTTCAGGCTACCACCGAGACGATTGATGTCTGGCGATATATTTTCTTCAACATCTTCGTCAATTTCAAAGAAAACTAGCTTCTTGCCGACTAGTCTCGCCGCTTTGTCGTAAAGTGCCTGGATTTCGGCCAGGGAAATTAAAGGTTGACGTCCTGCAATTGCTACATATTTCATATATCAATTATATCAAACAAACCACTATCTAATAAAACACTTGTGTCGCAAAATCGTATGCTATAATATTAGGGATATGTTTAAAAAAATTCTTAGTCTAATCACTCTCGCTCTCGTGGCTTTTGTTGTCTGGGGCGCCTGGGACCAAATTACAGCTGCTGCCAACTGTATTTTTGGAGGACACTGTATTGAAGGCGGCGAGTTTAGTATCAATCTTTTAATCGTCGTTCTGCTCATCCCAGAACAACTCTTCATGTACTACTGTGCTGGTAAGATCTTCTTTGCTTACATGGCTGGCAAACAGAAAGCTGAAGGTAAAAAGAAGGAAAAAGAAGTCCAGAAAATTTCAACTTGGGAGCTGGCTCGTATCTCTTTTGAGCTCAACTTCGTCAATCATGCCATTCCATCCGGCGGTGTTTCTGGTCTTGGTTATATCACCTGGCGTCTAAAAAACTATGGTGCCACCGCTGGTCAGGTGAGCTTCATGTATCTTTTACGCTACTTCATAACCATCCTCGCAAATCAGACTCAGACGATTCTTGCAATCATCTTCCTCCTAGTCACTGGCAGCGTGCCAAATGGTGCGCACTGGATGGTCTGGGCCGTCGGTGCTATGAGCGTTGGCATTATTGCCGCCATGGCTATTCTAACCGCCATCGTTTCAAGCAAGAAAATGATCAAGTGGGCTGCCAAGAAAATTACCTCAATTACGAATGGTGTTGTCAGGCGTGTCACTTTTGGCAAAAAAGAGAAAGTGCTTGATTTTGATAAGGTCAATCAATACTTCCTCGATCTTCATGATGATTTTATTACTGCCAAAAAGGACAAAAAACTGCTTGTCCAGCCTTTAATCTGGGGCTTCCTTTATAACTTCCTTGAGATTGCTACATATGAGATCGTCGCGCTCTCCCTCGGTCATGGCGAAATCTTCCCACAAATTATGGTCGCCGAAGCTCTTGGCTCCCTAATTGGTGCTGTTCTTCCTACCCCTGGTGGTGTTGGTGGTTATGAAGGCTCAATGATCACAGTTATGTGTGTTCTTGGTACTAACCTCGCAGTTGCCAGTACGGTAGTTATTGTTACTCGTGTGATCGTGCTACTCAATACTATTGTCTCAGGTTACGGCTTCTATCAAAACGCCATCTCTAAGATTGGTAAAGCCGACAAGCAAAAAGTTTTTGAAGCTGCCACCAAAGAAGAGAAATAATGTCAGAAGCTCCAAGATTCACCGTTAGCCAGTTTGTTGCCGTCACTAACCAAGTGCTAGAAACTGGCCTCGGTGATGTAGTGGTTTATGGCGAGGTTAGTAGCTTTAAAATAAACCAGGGCAAGTGGATTTTCTTCGATCTTAAAGACGCCGAGTCGTCGGTCGGCTGTTTCATGACTGTCTATCAATTGGGTAATTTTCCTCTTGAAGACGGTATGAAGATTGCCATCCAGGCTACTCCAAAACTCACTAATTTTGGTAAATTCAGTCTTACTGTTAAACGTTTTCATCCACTTGGTGAAGGTAGTCTCAAAAAAGCTTTCGAATTGCTTAAGGCCAAATTGCAGAAAGAGGGTCTTTTCGATCAGGCAAAAAAGCGTCCAATCTTGCGAACTTTTGAACGTATTGGCGTAATTTCTTCCACCCAGGCTGCCGGTTATGCTGACTTCATAAAGATTATTAATGAGCGTTGGGGAGAACTAAAGATCCAGGTCGCCCACACTCAGGTGCAAGGGTTGCCAGCGGTAGATCAGATTATTCGCGCCATAGAATATATGAACCAGTTTACCGATTGCCAGGTTATCGCACTGATTCGTGGTGGTGGCTCAAAAGATGATCTTGCAATTTTTAATGATGAAAAGCTCGTCCGCGCCGTTGCGGCCAGTCGTATTCCGATCATCACGGGAATCGGACATGAAATCGACGAATCCCTAGCTGACCTTGCCGCAGATTTTGCTGCTTCTACTCCAAGTAATGCTGCTCAATTTTTAACGCGTGATCGTCAGGCTGAAATTCATTCTCTTAAACTCCAAATCAATCGCATTAATCAGCAAATTAAGAATAAAATTCAGCTAAAAGAGCAAGGACTAAGGGAACAGCTAGTATCCGTTCGCATTAAATTAAATAACATGATTGAGCTTGAACTCCAGAAAATTAGACAAAAAACTCAAGTTATCGAGAATCTCAATCCAGCCATCATTTTAAAACGTGGTTATGCTATAATTCGCGGCGATATAAAGCCAGATTCAATAATTAATATTGAGACTAAGTCAGAAAATGTGGAAGCAAAAATTCTAAAAATTACTGAAAAAGCAAGAAGCACAGAAGCTAAAAATATCAAAGAATCTAAAGATATTAAAGAATTATAAAGTGAGGAAGATATGAAAAAGGACAAAACTAGCACAGATAAACTAACTATCAATCAGAAGCTTGAACAGCTTGATCAGCAGATTGAGTGGTTTTATGGAGAAGATTTTTCTCTAGAACAGGCTGCCGAGAAATACCAAGCTGCAGCTACTGCCGCCAAAGAGATTGAATCTGATCTTAGTGAAATCAAGAATCAAATTGAAATCATTGATCGCGACTTTAGTAAGGAATAAAGGTCTTTGCTGTAAAAACTTTACAAAAAAATAATCATAAGTAAAATAGAGATATATGGATAATCAGGGTTCGAATAATTTTAATAATAATCAAGGTGGGATTGCGCACGACGCGAATTTTTGGAACCCAAATCCGGGAACTCAGTCTCAAGGTTTCCAGTCTCAAAGCACACAACCACAGGGATTTCAGACGCAAGGTTATCAGTCGCAAGAAGCCTTGCATTCTCAATCTTCACAATATCAAACTTCACAATCTCAAGCTTTTCAACCTCAGAATTTTCAGACTCAAAATTTTCAGTCATTAGCACAATCAAATAGTTTTCAAACTACTCCAATTAATAATTTCCAGTCTTCAGCCAGCGCCAACGCAAATAATCTCTTGAATAAAGATTTTAACATGATGACCGACGAGGAGAAAAAAGAGGCGGAGCGAATCGCGCGTGCCAAAAACCGTGTCGATCTCTTAAAAACCATCGGTCTCATCGTCGTTTCTCTCCTTGCCGTCCTCTTTATCGGTCTCTTCATTTGGATGACTCTCAAATGGAGTGAGGCGAGCACTAATGTCCAGGGAAAAATTGATGTTGCAGTAGCAGAAGCAAAGAATCAATTACAGGCAAAACTTGAGAACGAGTTTGCTGAAAAAGAACAATATCCATTCCTGACTTTTTCTGGTCCTGCCGACTTTGGTTCACTTACTTTCGAATATCCAAAAAACTGGAGTGTTTATATTCCTGATGATGCCAGCCGTGGTGGTGAATTTAACGCCTATCTCAATCCAGGTCAGGTCAATGTCGTTTCCGATACTACAATCATGGCCCTCCGAGTCTCCATCCGCACTGAACAAATTGATAGCGTACTTGAGGATTACAATCGTAAAGTACAAGATGGTGAAATGACGGTTGCGTCGAAAGTCGTAAATAAGGTTAACGTTAATGTCTTCACCGGAAAACTCGACAACGACTATCAGGGAATTGTCTGTATCTTCAAAATCCGCGATAAAACCGCTATCTTACGCACCGACTCCAGCAATGTCTTCCGTGAAAACTTCGAGAAAATTCTTTCAACCATCCGCTTTAATAGCTAATTCATCTCGTCCTAACCGCGACGGCGAAATCTTAGGCACAAAATATTAAAACTCCGACTTCTCTGCTATAATTTAATTATGTTAAGTGAGGTCGGAGGTTTAGCTGTTGCTGCGCATGAGCTGAAAAGCCCTCTTGCTGTGATGCGCCAACTTGCGCTCTCAATGGACTTTGCTGAAGATTCACGGCTTGAGCTCGAGCAGACTCGTGACGAACTTGTAACAATCTCTGAGCGTGCCCTTCGTCAAGTCTGTGATCTCACTAAGGTCGCTAGACTCGAGGATGGACTTTTCTCCATGGAGCCTGTCTCGGTGCGTCACGTCTGTGATCATGTCCTCACTGAACTTCGTCCATATTTTGCAAGCAACCAGCGTAATCTCCAAGCAGTTTATAAAAGTCGAACTGACCTAGTCATCGCTAATCCTGATCTATTATTTAGTATTATTTACAATTTTTGCACCAATGCCGTGCATTATTCCACCCCCGAAACTGAATCGAAACTTTCGATTTCTGATTGCGGCGAGATGGTAGAAGTTTCCGTACGTGATTTTGGCCCGGCTCTCCCTACTAAGATTTGGCAAGAAATTCGGGACGGACTGAATCAGCCGACTCATATCAGTATGCGTCCAGGAAGCTCTGGACTCGGCCTCTATATTGCCTCGAAATTTTCTAAATACATGCAGGCAGAAATGCTTGCCGTGCGCCATCGCGATGGCACAAGTTTTAAGATCCGCATCCCAGCCTCCCGTCAAGTTGCCTTCAGTTTTTAATACGAGATTATTATGCAGATTGAATCCTTCCTTAAACCCCAGCCAGAAACTAAAAGCGAATCACTTGAATTTTTTATTCTCGAAGATGACCCAATCTTTGCCAGGCTTTTCTCAAAAAGCCTTCGCCGAGCCTTCCCGGACTCTACCGTTAGTACCTTCGAAAACGCCATTGACGCTATTAATGCACTACCTGATGGTTGCACCCCACCCTCAGTTATTATTCTCGACGTCTTTCTGACCGGTCCGGACGGCTTCACTTTTTTAAATGAAATCGCTTCTTATTCGGACCTTTCAAATATCCCAATTATTATCGTTTCCTCTCTGAATTTTCCCATGCAAACCCTTGAAAGCTACAATGTGAGAAGGATTCTAAATAAGGCCACCATGACGCCACAGGATTTACCGGCAGCAATTTCAGAAATCCTCTCTGTTAAGAATAGAAGTGGCCAAAAGAGTAATCTCACCAAAAACCGTATAGCCGACTGCGCCAAGAAGGGCTCCCAAAAACTCAATCAAGAAAAAGGAAAATAAAAATGTCCGATATTAAAACCGAAGCCATCGTTCTGAAGCGAGTTAATTACAATGAGGGTGATCGTATTGTGACTTTTTTAACGCCAGACGGTCGCGTTTCTGGTATTGCTAAGGGGGTGCGTCGAGAAAAATCAAAATTGGCTGGTGGCATTGAAATGTTTTGTTTATCAAAAATTGTGGTCCATCAACGCGATGTGAAAAAGACCGAATCCGAGGCGGAGCAATTTGGCGTCCTCACTTCTGCCAAGGCTATAGAATTTTACCAAAACATTATTTCCGATCTAGAGACTCTAGAACTTGCTTCAAACTTTCTCAAACAAATCAGTCGAATCACTCATCACATCAGCTCTGCTGAACTTTTTTCACTCACCCGCCAAACACTCTATTACCTCAATCAATTCTATCTCGATCAAAATAGACGCCAACTCATTTCGATTTATTTTAAACTAAATCTCGCCAAAATCAGCGGGGAAGAAATTAATGTATTTTATGACAGTAATAATCAAAAGCTTGAGTCGAATGCCACATACGACTGGGATGATTTTGAAAAAGTCTTTGTCAAGCGCCCGGACCAATCCGGCAGTATCGACCAAAATGTCATTAAAATTCTGCGACTCATTCTTAGCACTAATCTCGGTGTCGTCCTCAAAATCAAGAACCTTACACCTTTTCTTCCGATGCTATCCCATATTGCTGCCTGAAATGCTATAATAGACAGAAATAACAGGAGCAAAATATGGCAAAACTCGAAGATATTGTTAGTCTATGTAAACGTCGCGGATTTATTTTTCAGGGCTCCGATGTTTATGGTGGTATGGCAGGTACTTGGGATTTTGGTCCACTCGGTGTCGCTCTTAAACGCAAAATTATGCAAACTTGGTGGAAATACTGGGTTGAAGATCGTGAAGATATGCTCGGTGTTGACGCTGCCATTATTATGAATCCAAAAACTTGGGTTGCTTCCGGGCATGCTGCAACTTTCTCTGACCCTCTAGTGGAATGTAATGAATGTCATGGGCGCTTCCGTGCGGATAAGTTAGCTAAAACCGCCGAAGGCCACGACCTTTCAACCAATATTACGCGGGATGAATTAATGAAGGCCGGCATTAAGTGTCCGACCTGTGGCAAAATTAACTGGGGCGAGGTCAAGCAATTCAATATGATGTTCGAAACTCACGTCGGTGCAGTTTCCGATGAGACCTCTGTAGCCTACCTCCGTCCTGAGACCGCACAGGGAATCTTCACTAATTATAAAAATGTCGTCGACAATATCTATCCAGATCTACCTTTTGGTCTCGCTCAGCAAGGTAAGGCTTTTCGTAATGAGATTTCTCCACGCGACTTTATCTTCCGCTGTCGTGAACTTGAGCAGATGGAGATTGAGTACTTTGTCCATCCAAACGACTGGGAACGTATCTTTGAAGATCTACTTAAAGATATTCATGTCTTTCTTGAAAAAGTGATGCAGCTTCCTGAACACATGATCCATGAATACGAGGTCCCAGCCGAAGATCGCGCACACTATTCAAAGCGCACAGTTGATGTCGAATTTGATTTTCCAATCGGATCCGAGGAGTTGATGGGTCTTGCTTATCGTACTGATTTTGATCTTCAAAATATCGCTCGCGCATCTGGTAAAAATATGGAATACCGCGATAAGAAAACCGGTGAAAGTTTTGTGCCACATGTCATCGAGCCATCCTTTGGTGTGGAGCGTCTTGTGATGGCTGTTCTTTCTGCCGCCTATCATGAAGATGAAGTGAATGGCGAAAAGCGCGTCTTCTTAAAACTTCCTGAAGAGTTCGCGCCATTCCGTTTCTGTGTTTCACCACTCCTAAAGAACAAACCAGAATTAGTTGAGAAAGCTCAGCAGGTATATCAAAACTTGCGCAAGAAATATGGCAACGTTACTTGGGATGACTCTGGTAATATTGGTAAACGTTACCGCAAGCAGGATGAAATTGGTACGCCAAAATGTGTAGTAATCGATTTTGATACGCTCGAAGATGATACTGTGACTGTCCGAAATCGTGATACCTTAGAGCAAGTTCGTGTAAAAATCGCTGATTTATAAGATGGCGGATTCTGATGGAAAATACTCCCAGTAAATTTCTTAAATCAAAAAAGCAGGCCCAGAAAAAACTTAAACATACAAAACAACGATTTTTCTGTGCCCTCCATGTTCTACCAAGACTCTTTGTCAGACGAAATTTTCTGGCCCCGTTTCTTTTATGTTTCTTCATCTTCGGCTTTCTCCTCAATTTCTTTGCTTCTGGCACTGCAAACTGGCAACTTTTTCAGCTCTCCAACCTCCGCGGCAAATTAGTTTTGATCCTCGATACTTTTCTTGCTGTAATGGGGATTGGTCGCACCTGGCCTGATTTTTTCTATCTCACCAGCCTCAATCTTGTGCAGTCCACGCTGGTTGGCCTTCTCTTCTTTATTCTAAATTTCCGTAAACAATCTCTCCCGGATGAGCTTCAACGCACTGGTATTATTGCTAGCTTCTTCCTCTTAAGTTCCGGCTGTCCAACCTGTGGCACCGCTCTGCTTGCTCCTGTCATCATTTCCATCCTTGGCTCTTCCGGGCTTGCTCTAGTTGGCACGATTTCCGCCGTCTTAAATTCCATCTCTCTCCTACTCGCCTTTTTCGTCTTTAAAAAAATCGGTTACGAGGCTTATATTATTATCGAAGATGAAAAATACCGCACAAAATCTCAGGAAAAGTTAAAAAACAGCAAGGAGGCAAATGAATAGCTCAATCAAAACCGATTTTTCCGGATCTGATTTTACTGATCCTAAAAGTTTTGCAGCCGGCTCCACTAATAGTCTCCTCGGCCGTCTTGTCCGTTTCTCGGTAATTTTTATTATCGTCATCCTCTTCCTTTCTGTTGCACTCACTTCTGCTCCCAAAAACCAAGATCTGAGTAGTATTCGTGACGAACGCACTATTTTGGGTGATAAAAAAGCTAAAAATCATTACATCATGATGACCGACATTATGTGTCCATATTGCGACGTCTTCTCTCGTCTTGCTATGGAAAATCAGGAAAAATTCGATAAATACTTAAAGGATCATGATATTGTCTTCGAGGTTCGCGTCACGGATTTTCTTTATGAAAACAACATGGATAAGCGCGGTTTTTCAAGGATGGGAGCTGAGGCTATTGCCTGTGCCACCGATCAAAACCGTTTCTGGGACTATTACCATCAGGCCATTCGTCGTCTCTGGCAGGATTACCATAGCAAGGGAATTGGTTCTTCAAAAAATGCTCCCGCCATCAAAGATCTCACTCCCGCCTATTGGGAGAGTATTGCGAGTGACGTGAAGCTTGATAACTCTTTTAAATCTTGTCTTTCTGAACATAAAATGCTCGAAACCGTCAAGCAAAATACCGCGGATGCTACCACCCTAATGTTGCGTCATAATCTTGGTGGCATGCCAAGTTTTAAATTTAATAATTTTACGTCTTCAGGCTTTGATACCAACTGGGACTATAGCTACGTCGAGCGTTATCTCGCTGCCGGACTGGATAAAAATCTCAAATAAGATCTTCTAGATAAGATCTTCTAGATAATAATCTTTTTAGCTTCAAACAAGACAGTCGGCACCTTTGGTGGTGGCGTGAAATCTGTGGGCTTCAGTGGCAGACGAATCTTCGTCGCATAATCTTCTGTAAGTAGTCGCCCTAGTTGGCTCGTATAATGTCTCTCGGTAATAATTAATTTAAGCGCCAGTTGTTTTTGCAAGATTAAATAAATGGCCTCTGGTCGACGTGGGGCTTCGCCTTCTTTTTTGCAAATTTTTCCATCCAGGTTTTCTAAGTTAAGCAGCTTATAAAAGACCTCAGCCGACAGGGAAAACGGG